>OAZY01000038.1_pt1 | contig 174170 bp, 147 predicted proteins | sample 1494931 | NCBI WGS metagenome assembly OAZY01 (sample SAMEA2579921, study PRJEB22360) | human gut metagenome | biome: human gut; feature: human-associated habitat; material: faeces | place: Denmark | collected 2008/2010 | reverse complement strand
AGTGCCGTAAGGCATGGAGCTGACTGTTACTAATCGGTCGAGGGCTTGACCTGAAATGCAAAACAAAAGTTTTGCAGAAAATGGTTGTGTTCGGAAAGAAAGTATGGTATGATGTATAGGTGTTAAGTGTATGCGGTTTTGAAGGTATATCAAATATCTTCAAAATAGTTATTGTGGCCCGGTGGCTCAGCTGGTTAGAGCGCCGCCCTGTCACGGCGGAGGTCGTCGGTTCGATCCCGATCCGGGTCGCTTTTCATAACTAAATATCTGAAAAATGGGATCTTAGCTCAGCTGGGAGAGCATCTGCCTTACAAGCAGAGGGTCACAGGTTCGAGCCCTGTAGGTCCCATTCTTTTATGGGTGGTTTCCCGAGTGGCCAAAGGGGACAGACTGTAAATCTGCTGCAAATTGCTTCGGTGGTTCGAATCCACCACCACCCACTTGCCAATCAGGCAATCGGCCGATGTGGCTCAATTGGCAGAGCAGCTGATTTGTAATCAGCAGGTTATCGGTTCGAGTCCGATCATCGGCTTTACTTGAGAAATCAAGTACAAAAATAGGATATCGCGGGATGGAGCAGTCTGGAAGCTCGTCGGGCTCATAACCCGAAGGTCGTAGGTTCAAATCCTACTCCCGCAATTTTATGCCTAGTTAGCTCAGTTGGTAGAGCAGAGGACTGAAAATCCTCGTGTCTCTGGTTCGATTCCGGAACTAGGCATATTTTATGGAGCATTAGCTCAGTCGGTAGAGCACTTGACTTTTAATCAAGTTGTCCGGGGTTCGAATCCCCGATGCTTCACTATGTGGAACCCTTTCGAGGGTTCTTTTTTTGTTCTGCATATCCAAAATTGGTCCACCGGACCAATTTTGATTATGTTTATCTTAAGGTTACGGCGAAAATCTTGCAAAAGAGCAGGAAATGTACTATGCTTTGAAAGAATAAAAAAGAACGGAGGAATCTGTTTATGGCACAAAAAAAGAAAAACAAAAGACGAAGACGCCAGTTTCAGCAGAAAGTGATTTTAAGTGTTCTGCTTGTTATCATTATCGGATTGATTGGCGTGCTTGGATATCAGATGCAGAAGAACGAGAAAAAACAGACGGATGGAAACGCAAGTGCATCCTCTTCGGTTTCGTCATCCTCTCTTGTTGGGGACAGTTCAGAGCCGATATCGGATTCCAGCCCGGAGGAGGAGATTACACCGACGCCTGAGCCGGTACAGCAGATTTCGTCAGATGGTCTGAACAGTCAGCATGCCCTGCTAGTGCGGGAAAGCGATCTGGCTGAGATGATGAATCTGGGCGGAGATGAGAGAATTTATCCGGCGTCGATGACAAAGATTATGACAGCGTTGCTTACCATTGAAAATCTTCCGGATCTGAACGAGACGATTACGGTTCCGGAGGACATCTTCGAGGAACTGACGGCACAGGATGCGTCGGTAGCGGGATTTAATCCGTACGAACAGCCGACGGTTCGTGATCTTCTCTATGGTGTGCTGCTGCCATCCGGCGCAGATGCCTGTGAGACATTGGCGAGAGCAGTCGGCGGATCGGAAGAAGGTTTTGTGGCCATGATGAACCAGAAAGCAGAAGAACTGGGACTTACCAATACGCATTTTGAGAACTGCACGGGACTGCATAACGACAACCATTATTCTACCTGCCGTGATATTGCGGTGCTGATGAGTGAGTGTCTGAAGAGTGATACGTTTCGCGAGATCGTGACGAGGGAGGTTTACACAACGGAGGCTACCGCATCACACCCGGAGGGAATTACGCTGTATGATACGATGCTCCACCGGTTTACCAGCTATGAGATGAGTACGACACTGGAGAACGGGGCAGTCATTGAAGGCGGAAAGACCGGATTTACCGATGAGGCGGGTCAGTGCCTGGTCAGCTTTGCAGAATATGGAGGCGAAGAGTACATACTTGTTACGGCAGAGGCCATGACGGATTCGGGATCTGCGGTGGACAGCATCGCGGATGCGAGTACGGTGTATGGAAGATTACAGTAAATACAGGTGAAAGCGAGAGCTGGAAACGGGAGAAAATTCTCGGTTCCGGCTCTTTTTTTGTGTGAAGCAAGTCGAGAAAATAAGGTGTGGATAACATTGGGGATGTTTTGCACGGAATGCGCAGAAAAGAATTATGTTTTCCACAAAAGAAAGAAGCGCATGGGAAAAATTGTGGATAACGGAAAGGAAAAATCCGGTTTTTGTGTATAGATCGCGCCGGATGGGAAATACTGCTTACTGTAGAAAAGCAGGAGGAGAGCGAGAAATCGAAAAACGCCTCTGAAATGCTTAAAAAGATATCAGCAGAGGTGGTAAGAACATGAAAAGAGACAAGTTGAGAATCGGCGTGATCACAGCGGCACTGGCAATGATGATTGCAGGCGGAGTGCTGACCTGGCAGCAGGATGCGAGAAACGGTAAGGCAGATCAGGCGAAACAGGGAGAGACGGCACAGCTTACAGAGGACGAAAGCACCGGAACTACAGAACAGCAGACGGAGGAGACGGCGGGAGATGCAGACGGAACGCGTGCCGTACAGGATCAGGCAGATGATGTGGAAAACAGTCTGGAACAGGTGCCGGAAATGGAAGCGGCGTGTGAAGAAGAGGCGGCGGGAAATCCAGAAGCAGATGCAGAGACGGCTCAGAATACACCGGAAGAATCAGATGGGAATACAGAAAGACAGGACGCGCAGGCGGTAAACGGAACAGCGGCGGATCAGAACGGAGAAACAGGATCAGGAGAAACAGCGGCGAATGAAGAAACGAGTGCAGCATCCGGAACTGTGGATTCTGCAGAAAATCAGGAAACGGCAGTTGAGACAGCAGGGGCTGCACAGGATCTGATGTTCAGCGAAGCGACAATCATGGAACTGCCGGTTACTGGAACAGTTCTGATTCCGTATAACATGGAAAATACCGTTTATTTCCCGACACTGGATCTTTACCAGTGCAATCCAGGCGTTGTTTTCTCGGCGGCAGAAGGAACTCCGGTTCTGGCGGCAGCGGACGGAGAAGTTGTGAGTGTGGAAAATGATGCAAGAACCGGCCTCACCGTCACCATGAATCTTGGAAATGGATACGAAGCCATCTACGGGCAGCTCACAGACGTTTCCCTCGAGGCAGGCCAGAAAGTTCAGAAAGCAGCACGGATCGGAGCAGTTGCAGCACCGACGAAATATTATGTAAAAGAGGGAAGCAATCTTTTCTTTGAGATGAAAAAAGATGGAAAAGCCATTGATCCTATGGTATATCTCCCGGCAATTTCGGAATAAAAAAGAGGACCTGCACGAAATGGGATGCGGGAAAGTATTATAAAGTGTAGGATTCGCAATCGAATCTTTTTTACAGGTTTTGAATACAAAAAGGCGGCGCAGACCGCGGATGGTAAAATACCGTTTTTCGATTGCTTTTTATAAAAAAGGCTGGCTGAAAACAGTCAGCTTTACATATAACAAACAGGATTGTTTTGATATAGAAAAAAGGCGGAATAAAAGGAAAGTAACCGGTTACAGAAAATGTGAAAGTTTGTCATTTTAGGGGTTTCGTTTTTGGCTGTTATCGGTTAAAATAGACGTAGTGGACAGATCCTGAAAACAAGGAGGATTAGAAAAATATGGAGCTTTTATTTATGGACCCGGTGTTCAAAGAAGCAATCTGGGGTGGAACAAAGTTAAGAGACGTATTTGATTACGAAATTCCGAGCGATACAACCGGCGAGTGCTGGGCGATCAGCGGACATGCCAACGGAATGAGCCGTGTGGCAGGCGGAAGATTTGATGGAAAAACATTAGGTGAGCTCTGGAACGAGGAGCCGGAAATTTTCGGAAATTACCCGGGAAGCCAGGTTCCGCTGCTGATCAAGATCATTGATGCAAAAAATGATCTGAGCATCCAGGTTCATCCAGATGATGCTTATGCAGGAGAGCATGAGAATGGATCTCTTGGAAAGACCGAGTGCTGGTACGTGCTGGACTGCGAACCGGGTACAGAAATTGTTATCGGACACAATGCAAAAGACAAGGCAGAAGTGGAGAAAATGATCCGCAATCATGAGTGGAGCGATTTCATCCGCAAAGTGCCGGTACATAAGGGAGATTTCTTCCAGATCAATCCGGGATGCGTACATGCCATCAAAGGCGGCACACTGATTCTGGAGACACAGCAGAGCAGCGATATCACCTATCGTGTATACGATTATGACAGACTGCAGAACGGCAAACCGAGACAACTTCATGTAGAGCAGAGTATCGATGTTATCGAGGCTCCGTTTAAACCGGCAGATATCGATACCTTTACAGAGGAAATCCCGGGCGCGGTACATACCCATTTTGTAACATGCAAGTTCTACTCTGTAGATAAATACGACATTGACGGTGTATTCACCTTAGATGCGAAAAAATATTATACTAATGTAAGCGTTATTGCCGGAGAGGGTACCGTAAACGGTATTCCGGTGAAAAAAGGTACACACTTTATTATTCCGGCTAATTTTAACGGATGCAGATTTGAAGGAAAACTTTCTGTAATCTGCTCAAATCCAGAAGCATAAGAGAGGAGAAAAACACAATGAGACTTGGAGCATTAGAAGCAGGCGGAACAAAGATGGTCTGCGCAATTGGAAACGCAAATGGAGAAATTTATGAGAGAATTTCTATCCCGACCGAGACACCGGAAATTACCGTTCCGAAAATGATTGAGTATTTCAAAGAGAAGGACATTCAGGCACTGGGAATCGGTTGCTTTGGACCGATCGACCTGAACAGAAAATCCGAAACATATGGTTACATTACCACAACTCCCAAATTAGCATGGAAGAACTACAACATCGTAGGCGCTTTCGCAGATGCACTGGACATCCCGGTTGGATTTGATACCGATGTAAACGGTTCTGCACTGGGTGAGGCTACCTGGGGAATCACAAAAGGTCTGGACAACAGCATTTACATCACCATCGGAACGGGCGTTGGAATGGGAATTATTTCCAATGGCAAGCTGTTGCACGGCATGCTTCATCCGGAAGGCGGACACGTTCTGCTGACCAGACATCCGAAAGATACTTACGGCGGAAAATGCCCGTATCACAGCAACTGCCTGGAAGGTCTTGCTGCAGGTCCTGCCATTGAAGCACGCTGGGGCAAAAAAGGTATTGAGCTGGCAGACAAAAAAGAGGTATGGGAGCTTGAGGCTTACTATATCGGACAGGCACTTGTAGACTGCATCATGCTGCTCTCCCCGCAGAGAATCGTTTTGGGCGGAGGCGTTATGCATCAGGAGCATATGATGCCGCTCGTAAGAGAAGAAGTAAAGAAACAGCTGAACGGATATCTTGTAACAAAAGAACTTGAGGATCTCGACAGCTACATTGTACTTCCAAGCCTGAACGACAACCAGGGTATCATGGGCGCATTGAAACTGGCGGTAGATGAGCTGGCAATGCAGTAAAAATAAAAATGAGAAAACCGTTCGGAGAAATCCGGACGGTTTTTTGCTTACAGGAAACTTCGTTGAATTTTCCTGCGAAGCAGGACTCTTTCTTATTTTTTTGATTGCGCCTAAAAGAACCGAGTGTTAAAGTTACATAGAATACAGATGAACAGAAGGAACGGAATTTGAAATGGAACAGGGGAATTTTACATATATTCTGGAATGCAGCGATGGATCTTTTTATACAGGCTGGACCAATAATTTGGAACGCAGAGTAAAGGCACACAATGCTGGAAAAGGAGCGAAATATACAAAGAGCCGCAAACCGGTAAAACTGGTGTATTTTGAAACCTTTTTAACAAAACAGGAGGCTATGCGGAGAGAATGGGAAATTAAGCAGCTTTCGCGGGTAGAAAAATGGAAGCTGATTCAAGCGAAGAAGCAATAAAAATACAAAAACAGACGGCTCAAACAGGCACAACGGTATGCGTAAGCGAGCAGTCTGTTTTTTTGTGTCAAAGCAGGTCAAACATTTTCAAAAGAAAATAGATATTTTGACTTGAAAAATAATTTTATCCTGCTATAATAAAAGAAACAATGATAAGTAGTAATGAAAACTACATGAAGTAGTAATTGAAATACACAGCGTTTCTGACAGGAAAGGAGTGAGTAGAATGAAGTATATCAGAAAAAATGGAATCAAGGATCCTGGCAGTGCGATTACACATGGGATTGCGCTGATCCTGGCGGTGGTGGGAACGCTGCCATTGCTTTTGAAGGCGGCGCGGGAGCCGGATCATCTGCATGTGGTCGCAATGACAGTGTTTATGCTGAGTATGATTTTGCTGTATCTGGCGAGCACCGTGTATCACACGTTTGATGTAAACGGGAAGGTGAACCGTCGACTGAAAAAGTTTGATCATATGATGATTTCAGTGCTGATTGCGGGAAGCTACACACCGATCTGCCTGATTGCACTGCATGGACGGACGGGAATTGCACTCTGTGCACTGGTGTGGGCGGCAGCGATTGGCGGGATTCTCGTCAAGGCATTCTGGATCAACTGTCCGAAGTGGTTTTCTTCGGTGCTGTATATCGCAATGGGCTGGCTGTGCGTTCTGGCGTTTCATCCGCTGTTTCTGGCCCTCTCGCGGCCGGCATTTGGATGGCTGCTGGCGGGCGGCATCATTTATACAGTCGGCGGGGTGATTTACTCCTTAAAAATGCCGGTGTTTAATGCAAAACATAAAAAGTTCGGAACACATGAAATTTTCCATCTGTTTGTGATGGGTGGAAGCTTCTGTCATTTTATTGTGATGTACTATTTTGTGGCGGCGATGCCGGTATAAAATAACAGTGGCGGCTGTACCGGGAAAGAAAAATCCGGTACAGCCGCTGCTTTATGTTTACGTGTCATGGGGGTAAAATCTGTGATGCTGCAAAACCCCTGGAAAATGCTGTTATAACAACGTGAACAGTCACTTTAGTTCAGTTTAATATTTTTAAACAGCGATCCCAGTGTCGTTGTCACTTCCTCTGTCTCCGGGAGTTCGATGGTTTCTTCCTGAATTTCTTCGGCGGCAACATCGTCGAGTGCCTTCATGGAGAGACTGAGTTTGCCGTCTTTGATGGCAATGACTTTTACTTTGACTTTATCGCCGACTGCCAGGACTGCGGATGGATGTTTGATTCGTTTGGCGCAGATCTGGGAGATGTGGACGAGGCCGGAGAGGCCGTTTCCGAGGCTGATGAAGGCGCCGTATGGCTGCAGGCTCTCAACGGTTCCTTCGGTGACGAGGCCGACTTCTACGTTGGAGATTTTCTCTTTGCGCTCTTCGTCTGCTTTCTCGCGGAGAATTTCGCGGGCGGAGAGGATCAGGCGGTCTTTTTCTTTGTCGAGGTCAAAAACCTGTACCTGAATGTCTTTGTTTAAGTATTCATTCAGATCTTCCACGTAGTTCAGGGAGAGTTTGGAAGCCGGGATGAAGCCGCGGATTCCTTCGACGTAAGCGATAACACCGGCGTTTACGATTCCTTTGACTTTTACATCCAGTACGGTTTTCTCTTCTTTGTACTGTGCGAGTTTTTCCCATGCGAGGATATCGTTTGCCTCTGCGCGGGAGAGAAGAATGTTGCCGTGGCCGTCGTCTTTGCGGATCACGGTTGCGGTGATTTCGTCACCGACCTGAACAGCGTCTTTTAAGGAGAAGCCAGGCTCGTTGCTGAAGTCCTCGGCGCGGATGACGCCCTCTGCGTAGTATTTCAGATCGAGAATCACCTCTTTTTCATCTACGGAGATGACGGTTCCGGTGAGCATGTCGCCTTCCTCAATTTTTTTGAAGGAAGCTTCCAGCTCTGCGGAGAAGTCATCCATGGTTAATTTTTCTTCTGACATAATGAAACACCCCTTTTTCGTAAGAATAACAGGAAAACGAGAGGAAAATTGTGGATTTATGAAAAAATCGGGTTCAATTTTGCACGTTTTTCTATCTGTGTTTATCTTAACATAAAAGATTTTCTTTGACCAGATGAAAAAAGGATGGTAATATGTGTGTAGTCGTTACCAAAATTACTGAGACGCGCACTTGCTGCGCGGCTGCAGGAGAAAGTGATTCAGGTGGCCGCCCGGAACTTCGCGGAGCGAATTTGCATGTGCAGGGCGGCGGTTACTGGTCACGAAGTGAGCAGTAACTGTAGTCGTTACAAAAAAAGAAGTAAAACTACCGGGACGAACTTACTGTATACCACAAACATACAGAAGGGAGGAGTACTATTATGAAATCAAATTCAAGAGTTTATGTAATTGGACATAAAAATCCGGATACGGATTCCATTTGTTCGGCGATTGCCTATGCGGATATCAAGAACAGGACAGATAAAACCAAAACCTACATGGCGCGGCGTGCCGGTCAGATCAATGAGGAGACCGAGTATGTACTGAAGCGCTTTGGCGTGCGCGCACCGGGGTATCTGCCGAATGCGGGAACGCAGGTAAAGGAAATTGAAATCCATGAGGTGCCGAGCGTACCGGGCACGATTTCCGTGAAGAAAGCGTATTCCATGATGAAAAACAACAACGTGGTCACACTGCCGATTACTTCGCCGGACAATGATCTGCAGGGCGTGATTACGGTCAGTGATATCGCAGAATCCTATATGGATTCTTATGACAGCCATGTCATGTCACTGGCAAGGACGCAATACCGCAGTATCGCGGATACGTTGGATGGTTCGGTTATTGTCGGAAATGAACATGGTTATTTTATCCGCGGAAAAGTCGTTGTCGGCGCATTCCATCCGGATACGATGGAGAACTACATCGAAAAAGATGACCTTGTCATTCTCGGAAACCGTGCGGAGGACCAGCTCTGTGCAATCGAGATGGATGCAAGCTGCATTATCGTCGGACTTGGCGCAAAGGTGACGAAAACGATTCAGAAATTTGCAGAGGAAAAATGCTGTGTGATCATCAGCAGTCCGCATGACACGTATACGATTGCGCGTCTGATTAACCAGAGTATTCCGGTCAAATATCTGATGCGCAGAAGCAATCTGATCACGTTCAACACCGAAGATTTCCTCGATGATATCAAAGAAGTTATGAAAAATCAGAGACACCGCGATTTCCCGATTCTGAACAAGAAAGGAAAATATGTGGGAACGATTTCCCGTCGGAACCTGATCGGAAATGCAGGAAAGAAACTGATTCTCGTCGATCACAATGAGGAATCACAGGCGGTCGATAACGTCAAAGAGGCGGAGATTCTCGAGATCATCGACCATCATCGTCTGGGATCACTTGAGACGATGGCGCCGGTTATGTTCCGCAATGAGCCGGTGGGCTGCACGGGAACGATTATGTATGAAATTTATAAGGAAAAAGAGCTGGAGATCGCGCCGAACATCGCAGGACTGCTCTGCGCAGCCATCATTTCCGATACGCTGATGTTCCGGTCGCCGACGTGTACGTTTCTTGACAAAGCGGCAGCAGAGGCACTGGCGGACATTGCAGGCATCAGCATTCCGGAGTTTGCATCCGAAATGTTCCGTGCAGGAAGCAACCTGAAAGATAAATCACCGGAAGAAATTTTCTACCAGGATTTCAAAAAATTCATCATGGGCGATGTTACGTTTGGTGTCGGCCAGATTACATCCCTCGATGCGGGCGAACTGGAATCCATCAAGGAACAGCTTCTGCCGCAGATGGAAAGCGAGTGCGGAAAACACGGCATCGAGATGGTATTCTTTATGCTGACCAATATTATAGAAGAATCTACAGAGCTTCTGTATTATGGAAGCGGGGCAAAGGAAGTCATCGAAAAAGCTTTTGAAGATCTTCCGGTCAACGAGGTCAGCTGCGAGCTGAAGGGTGTTGTATCGAGAAAGAAACAGCTGATTCCGGCATTTATGATGGCGCTGCAGAATCAGTAAAAACAGAAAAAATAAAAAAGCGTGGTTCCGGGCCTGAAAACAGATCCGGGGCACGCTTTTTTCGGTCATAAAAGAGTGAAAAAGAGGAAAGGAAAGAAATAAGAATGGGAAAACAGACATGGAAAGCGGGAAATATGCTGTATCCGCTGCCGGCGGTCATGGTGTCGGTGCGCGGAAAGAACGGGGAGGACAACATCATCACCGTTGCCTGGGCCGGCACGGTGTGTACGAATCCTCCGATGGTATCGATCTCGGTGCGGCCGGAACGCTACAGCTATCAGATGATCAAAGAGAGCGGTGCGTTCGTCATCAACCTGACGACGGAGGACCTCTGCTATGCGACCGACTACTGCGGCGTGCGCTCGGGAAGAGATGTGGATAAGTTCAAAGAGATGAAACTGACGAAAGTCGAGGCGGAGGAGATTTCCGCACCGATGATCGGGGAGTCGCCGGTTAATATCGAGTGTAAAGTGGAGCAGGTGCTCGAACTGGGCTCGCATCACATGTTTCTTGCAAAAGTTGTGGCTGTCCATGCGGATGAGGCATACATGGATGAGCGCGGCCGCTTCGATCTGAACCGCGCGAAACCGATTGTGTATTCCCACGGAGAGTACTTTGGAATCGGGAAAAAGCAGGGAACCTTTGGCTGGAGCGTGAAGAAAAAATCGAAAACACCTAATATAAAAACAAAAAACCGCAGCTAATCTTTATTTTCTAAAGAATCAGCACGCGAAATTTTATAGTACTTTCGGTAAAAATATACAAAATCGACAAAAATACTGGGTAAATATTAGAAAACGCTACAAAATCATGATTTATTAGGAATTTTTTGCGTGAAATATTGCAAAAACCGGATATTTTATGCTATAATATCAACCAATCGTTGACCTTATAAAATTAAGTGTTCCGGAGGACGGGAGAATCCACCGGAGACGCGAGAGAGTGCGGAAATGATTTTCTCCACGCTTTAAGGCTGATGAGAACCGCAGATGGATCTTTTAAAGAAATCTTTCTGCACTACATTAAGGGAGAAATTTCAAGGAGGAAACTAACATGTCATACGTAGATGAGGTTATTGAGTCCGTAGTTGCAAAAAACCCAGCTGAGCCGGAATTCCATCAGGCAGTCAAAGAGGTTCTGGAATCTCTTCGCCCTGTTATTGAAGCAAACGAGGAAAAATACAGAAAAGTCGCTCTTCTGGAGAGAATGGTAGAGCCAGAGCGTCAGATCAAATTCCGTGTGCCGTGGGTAGACGATAAAGGACAGGCTCATGTAAACACCGGATATCGTGTACAGTTTAACAGTGCAATCGGACCTTACAAAGGAGGAATCCGTCTGCATCCTTCTGTAAATATTGGTATTATCAAATTCCTGGGATTCGAGCAGGTATTCAAAAACTCACTGACCAGCCTTCCGATCGGCGGAGGTAAAGGTGGTTCTGACTTCGATCCGAAAGGAAAATCTGACAGAGAGATCATGGCATTCTGCCAGAGCTTTATGACAGAGCTTTGCAAATATATCGGCGCAGACACCGACGTACCGGCTGGTGACATCGGAACAGGCGCAAGAGAGATCGGCTTCATGTTCGGACAGTACAAGAGAATCCGCGGCGTATACGAAGGCGTTCTGACTGGTAAAGGTTTAAGCTACGGCGGATCTTTAGCAAGAACAGAGGCTACCGGATACGGACTGCTGTACCTGACCCAGGAGCTGCTGAAACTGAACGGCATCGACATCGCAGGCAAGACCGCTTGTGTATCCGGTTCCGGAAACGTTGCAATCTATGCAATCGAGAAAGCTACTCAGCTTGGTGTGAAAGTTCTCACCTGCTCTGACTCCAACGGATGGGTTTACGATCCAGACGGAATCGATGTAGCTGCATTAAAAGAGATCAAAGAAGTAAATCGTGCCCGTCTGACCGAGTACAAGAAATATCGTCCAAACTCTGAGTACCACGAAGGACGCGGCGTATGGGTTGTAAAAGCAGACCTTGCTCTTCCTTGCGCAACTCAGAACGAGCTGCTGCTTGAGGATGCAAAAGCACTTGTTGAGAACGGATGCACTGCAGTATGCGAGGGCGCTAACATGCCTACTACTCTGGAAGCAACCAAATATCTGCAGGAGCACGGCGTAATCTTCGCACCTGGAAAAGCTGCAAACGCAGGTGGTGTTGCAACATCCGCACTCGAGATGTCCCAGAACTCCGAGCGTCTGTCCTGGACCTTCGATGAAGTTGATGCAAAACTGAAAAATATCATGATCAACATCACACACAACATGGTTGATGCTGCAAAACGTTACGGCCATGAGGGCGACTATGTTATGGGCGCTAACATCGCAGGCTTTGAGAAAGTAGCTGACGCTATGATGGCTCAGGGAATCTGCTAATCTGATTTTGAGAAATCCAAAGGGATCTCCGGTTAAGACCGGGGGTCCCTTTTTGCATAAAAGATAGAAGAAACACAGAAAAATAACGAAAATTACAGTGTACAAAAAACATTACATTTTGCAACGAGACTAGACAGAAGAAATAGACTTTCACGCGGTACCGTGTGAATAAAACGACAGAATATGCGAGTAAGTTGTATTATTATGCATGAATGCAATATACAGGTAAGATAAAAACGTAAGAAAAACGTAAGAAAAAAGATGTTTTATGTTCAGAAATAGAGCGTATAGTAAACAAAAATAATGCAAAAATAATGAAAAGCAGAAGTTGACAAGAGCTTGCGTGAGAAATATAATTATTTATGTATTGATAAAGAACTTGTTTGCATTAATATGTAATGAATTTGCATACAGGGAAGAGGAAGAGAAGATGACATTAAAAGATTGCTACATGCAGATGGGAGCAGATTACGAGGAAACCGTTCAGCGGCTTCGCAGTGAATCTCTAATTCAGCGGATCATTTTAAAATTTCCGCAGGATCCGAGCTATCAGGAGCTTTGCCAGGCACTGGCGGACGGAAATATTGAGGTTGCATTCCGTGCAGCTCATACATTAAAAGGCGTGTGCCAGAATCTTGGTTTTAAAAATCTGTACGAGCCAAGCGCCGAGCTGACCGAGCGGTTAAGACCGCTGCAGGAGACCGAGACGGATGATCTGATGCAGAAGGTGACGGAAGAATATAACCGCACCGTAAAAGCGATTGAGGATTTCCAGAACGCTTAAATTGAAGGAAGAAAACAAGGAGGCATTGATCTGTGAGATGAGGAACACAGACCGGTGTCTCCTTTTTATGGAATTCTGTACAAGATGCGGGTTGACGGGAAAAAAGAAACATGATAATCTTTTTACATAAAAGCACAGCTTATGAAGAAGACTTGTTTAAAAAGAAAAACTTATAAGTATCTATAAGAAAAAACAAGGACGCTTTGCCGGAAAAATTCCGGCTGTGCAGGGCATATTCCATACCGAAAGGCAAGGCAGCCCAAATCTACAAAAGCAGGAGAAAAGCAATGAAAAAAGAAAAAAGTTCAGCTATGGGAACCCCGTACACCTTTGAAGGACGGATTCCGCTGAAGCAGGCGATTCCGCTTGGATTGCAGCATGTAATGGCGATGTTCGTAGGAAACCTCACCCCGCTTCTGATCATCATGGGAGCGTGCGGTCTGACGGCGGATGCGGGCTACGGTGCACTTCGTACGGCTCTTTTGCAGAATGCAATGACAGTAGCCGGTATTGTAACACTGGTACAGATGTTTTCGATTGGACCGATCGGCGGTAAAGTGCCGATTGTTATGGGTACATCTTCTGGATTCCTCGGCGTATTCAAGAGCGTGACAGCCGTGCTGGGACAGGGCGCGCTGACGTACGGCGCTATCCTTGGTGCGACAATTGTCGGCGGTCTGTTTGAGGGCGTGCTTGGCGTCTGTTTAAAGCCGCTTCGTAAATTTTTCCCGTCGGTTGTTACCGGCTGCGTCGTTATGGCGATCGGTCTTTCGCTGATTCCGGTTGGAATCAATTATCTCTGCGGCGGTTCCGGAACGAACGATTACGGTTCCATACAGAACCTGTTCCTTGGCATGGTCGTTCTGATTGTAACGCTGGCACTGAAGCACTTTACAAATCCGAAGGGAATCTTAAGTACGGCTTCAATTCTGATCGGTATTTTAGTCGGCTACGTGGTAGCTATTATTATGACCATGGTTCTGCCGCATACCGGAACGGCGGTTCTTGAGGATGGAAGCACTGTTTCCTATACATATTCCTGGGTTGTCAATTTCCAGCAGGTAAAAGATGCGTCCTGGTTCGCGCTCCCTGGTATTGCAGGCTTTGGAAAACTGGCTGAGGTAAAACCAGTCTTCCGTGTGGAGGCAATTCTCCCGGTAGCGATCATGTTCATCGTAACAACCGTTGAGACGGTCGGCGATATCTGCGCCTGCGTAGAGAGCGGTATGGACCGCGAGGCAACCGATTCTGAGCTTTCCGGCGGTATCATCTGCGACGGTCTCGGATCCAGCTTTGCAGCAGCACTTGGCGTTCTCCCGAATACTTCTTTTGCACAGAACGTCGGCATTATTTCGATGACAAAAATCGTAAACCGTATGGCACTTTCCTGCGGAGCCATTTTCCTGATCCTCTGCGGACTCTGCCCGAAGATTGCAGCATTTGTATCCATTATGCCGCAGTCCGTACTCGGCGGTGCAGCCGTTATGATGTTTGCGTCAATTCTGGTTTCCGGTATCCAGCTCATCACAAAAGAGCCGATTACGAGCCGTGAGATCACGATCGTTTCTGTTGCACTGGGTCTTGGCTACGGCCTTGGTTCCACAGCGGGAGCAACTTCTGAGCTTCCTTATTATATCCAGCTGATTTTCGGCGGCTCCGGTATTGTTCCGGCAGCTGTTGCGGCGATTGTACTGAATATTATTATTCCAAAAGAGAAGAAAAAAGCAGAATAAAGAACAAAAAAAGAAAAAGAACCTCTTATGTTTCCGGAAAGAAGTATTTCCGGGGAGAGATAAGAGGTTCTTTTTTATTGTGCTGCCCGGCATTCGGAGGGAACTGCCGGTAGAAGGCTCTGCAGGTAAAATGTCTGAAAATACGAGAAATATACAAAATGACGGAAAAAGCACAAAAAATCCGTCAATAGATAAAAGAATAACGAAAAAGAAAAAGTCAAGATTGACTATAAATTTTAAAATAGTGTACAAAATCGACAATATGAATTAAAAAAACGAAATAAATTGTGAAAAATACATAAAAAATGCTTGTCAAAACGGGTGGAAGAGAGGTGTAATTATTGCATAAAAAAGTGTGACGAAAATGTGAAAGTTTTAGGCAAAACGTATGATTAAAAACAATGGATTCTTCGTAAGCCTGGACAAAAGCAACAACGGAGCACGCAAAAAGAACGTAAATCACAAGGAGGACACCAAATGAAAAAGAAAGTAATTTCTGCATTACTGGCAAGCACCATGATCGTAAGCCTGGTAGCATGTGGCAGCACTGGAGGAGACAGTTCTGACACAAACAGCAAGAGCAGCGGCACAACAGCATCAAGTACGGCAGGCGGCGATGAAGCAAAGGATACCTCATCGGACAGCGGCTCCGGCGATGCAGCAGGTTCTGGTGACTGGGTTGCAGCAGCTGATGAAGCAGATGATGCAGTACCGGGTGAAAATGACGATCGTGCGTTTGCAAAATTTGATCATGTCGTAGAAGTACATTATGGATATCAGATCGACCCGAAGGATACCACACTTCCGGACGGCGATTCCGTAGATAACAACCAGTACACCAGATACCTTCTGGATAACTACAACATCAAAGTTGTCTGCGACTGGACTGCAGGTAATGCATCTGACTTCCAGCAGAAAGTATCTCTGGCAATCGCATCTGCTTCCCTTCCGGATGCAGTCGTTGCACCAACCCGTAACTACCTGGTACAGGCAGCAAGAGCAGATCTTCTTGCAGACCTCTGGCCGGAGTTCAACCAGTACGCATCCAAACAGGTAAAAGAAATCATCGAGACTACCGAAGGACGTGCGATCAACAATGCAACCGTAGACGGAACCTTCTGTGCACTGCCAAACATATCGGTAGATACCGATGGTGTTTACCTGTACTTTATCCGTCAGGACTGGCTGGATCAGTTAGGACTGGAAGTTCCGAAGACCGTAGATGAACTCGGCGAAGTAACTCAGAAATTTAAAGACGCAGGTCTCAGCCCGGATTATGCAATCGCAGGTATTGATAACGGCGGAAGAACCTACTCCAACTTCCTGAACTCCTCCAACAACGGATACGGTTTCGATGCTGTATATCAGGCATTCAATGCAACACCGGGGTATTTTCTGAAAGATGATTCCGGCGAGCTGTATTGGGGAACTACAACAGATGAGATGAAAGAAGCCCTTACCACTCTGCATGACTGGTATGAAAAAGGCCTCATCAACCCGGAGGTTGGTACCACAACCAACGGTGACAATGCAAACAACGTTAAGAACGGAACCTGCGGTATCTTCATGGGACCATGGTGGAGCCTTGGATACGGCAACCCGGATTCCTTCCGTAACGACAACAACGCAAACTGGCAGGCATATCCGCTGTACACCAACGATGGTGAGTGGAATATCCATATGAAAGACGTTGGAACCACTTACACAATGGTAAACAAAAACGCATCTGATGATGTGAAGAAAGCCATTGTTATCATGAACAACGTACTCGTTCGTGATGAGTCTACCTTCGATACTTCTGTAGCAATCGGCTGGTATCCGCTGCGTAACACCATGGCAGCTACCGACGAGTGCGAGTATGAGTATGATGCACTGATGGGCATCCTCAAAGGCGAATCGTCTGCAGATGATTATCAGCAGGGCGGAAGCAAATTCAACGGTCTGTACAAGAACCTTGCAAACGATGCTGCAACCTTAAGCGAAGTTATTTCTTCTGATTATGATGGATCCAGAGACCTGGCTGTAACCGATATGGATGTTAATACCAACAACGGACAGTTCAACAGATTCTATGCACTGCTGATCGGTGACCGTCCATATGCAACACTTGAGCCGGATCACAAGATCTACTCTGAGCTGTACTACACCATCGATGGAATGGATACCTACTGGACCCAGATTTCTGACCTGGAAGACAAGAGCGTCCTTCAGTTCATCACAGGTGCTAAGAGCCTTGACGAGTGGGATCAGTTCTGCACTGACTGGCATGTACAGGGCGGTGATCAGATCCTTGAACTGGTAAAAGATTACCTGGCTGAGTAACTTATGTAAATATATGATGTGGAGGGTGGGGTACAGGAAAACCTGTACCCCATCACTTTAAAAAAATGACATCAAAGGAGGATCTTGCCGTGAAGAAGAAAAAAGGCCATCTTGGGCTGTCAAATTCCTTTCACTATACGTTAATGGTTCTGCCGGGTTATATCTGGCTGTTCATGTTTTCTATCGTCCCGATGGTCGGTATTGTAATGGCATTCCAGGATTACAATCCGAGTAAAGGATGGTTCGGCTCTCCGTGGGTAGGCATGAAATGGTTTAAATACCTGACGGTTATCCCGGATGCAAAACGGGCACTTGTCAACACACTGATCATTGCAATTGCAAAGGTTATCCTGAATATCATCATTCCGCTGGTGTTCGCACTGCTGCTGAATGAGGTAAAGAATATGAAGTTCAAAAAGACGGTTCAGACGATCGTATATCTGCCGCACTTCGTATCCTGGGTTATCCTGGCAAACATCATTACCAATATCCTTGGTGCAAACGGAATCTTCAATACCGTCCGCAGTGCATTCGGTGCAACGGATACGGTTCTTCCAATGACGATTCCTGGCATCTTCCGTCAGTTACTGATCGGAACCGATGTATGGAAAGAGTTCGGTTACAACGCAGTTATTTATCTGGCAGCCCTGACCGGCATCAGCCCGAGTCTTTATGAGGCAGCTGCTATCGACGGTGCAAGCCGCTGGAAACGAGTATGGCACATCACCATCCCGGGTCTGGTTCCGACCATCGTCCTTCTGACCACACTGGCAATGGGCAACGTTCTGAATGCTGGTTTCGACCAGGTATTCAACATGTACAACCAGCTGGTTATTGAAACTGGTGATATCATTGATACATATGTATACCGTGTTGGTATTACAAACATGCAGTTCTCGCTGGCTACTGCAGCAGGTCTCTTCAAATCTGTTGTCAGCTTCGTGCTGGTTGTTACTTCTTATGTTTGTGCTTACAAGTTTGCTGATTACAAGATTTTCTAAGGAGGGCAGAAATTATGATAGAAAGCAAGAGTTTTGGCAGCAAAGCGTTTAAAGTCATAAATGCCATCATCCTGATTCTCCTGGCATTCAGCTGTTTTTATCCGTTATGGTATACGTTCTGCGTATCCATTTCTTCGAAGGCAGCCGCTGAGGGCGGTCTTGTAACTGTTTACCCGATCGGACCGAACGTAAAATCCTACAGCCTGATCATGGGTGATTCCGCATTCTGGAATTCCTTCTGGATTTCCATCAAACGAGTTGTCATCGGAACCGTATGGACCATGGTTGTCCTGATCATGATGTCCTATCCGCTGGCAAAGAGCAAAACAGAGTACAAACCGAGAAACGTCCTGATGTGGATCCTGGTATTCTGTATGCTGTTCAATGGTGGTACCATTCCGTGGTTCATCACCGTTAAAAACTATGGTATGATCGATACCATGGCAGCGCTGGTTCTGGCTGGTTCTGTTCCGGTATTCAACGTACTCCTTATGATGAACTTCTTCCGCGGTATCCCAGGAGACCTTGAGGAGGCAGCCCGTGTAGACGGTGCCGGCCCGTGGCGTATCCTGTGGCAGATCGTAGTTCCGTGTTCCAAACCGGTTATTGCAACCATCGTCCTCTTCACATCTGTTGGTTACTGGAACGAGTATTTCCAGGGCCTGGTATTAATGAACAAGGAGACTAACTATCCGTTACAGACCTACATCCGTCAGATCTCCGTTCAGATCCCGGTAGGCGTAACCCTGACCGCAGAGCAGTATCAGCAGTTAGCACAGAACTCCAACAAATCTCTGGAGGCAGCAAAGGTATTCATCGCCCTTGTTCCTATGCTGATTGTATATCCGTTCCTGCAGAAATACTTTGTAACCGGTATTACACTGGGAGCAGTAAAAGAATAATGAAATACACGAAAAGCGGCTTTCTGAAGCGAAACAGAAAGCCGCTTTTTTTGTGCTTTTCTGCGATGGAAAACGGGGGTGGTTTCCGCAGGTTTTTCTTGCGTCCGTGGGGAAAACAGCGTAAGATAAAGAGGTATTGAGACAAAAAGCAAATTGCTTTTGGAGGGGATTTTAGTATGAAGGTACTTACTTTTGGAGAAGTGATGCTGCGTCTGAAAACACCGGAGCATCTGAAAATTTTACAGGCAGATACATTTGAGGCCAATTACGGCGGCGCGGAGGCGAATGTTGCGGTTTCCCTGGCGACACTCGGGGACGATGTTTCGTACGTGACAAAAGTGCCGGAGCACCAGGTGGGACAGGCAGCCGTCAATGAGATCCGCCGGTTCGGCGTCGATACATCCCGTGTGCTGCGGGGCGGCGGACGCGTTGGTATTTACTATTTTGAAAAGGGAACGAATATCCGCCCGACGAGCGTGGTTTATGACCGCGCTTACAGCGCAATTGCAATGGCAAAGGCAGAGGAATTTGACTGGGAAAAACTGCTTGATGGCGTAGATCTCTTTTATTTTTCCGGTATCACGCCTGCCATCAGCACAGAGATTGAAAAAGCGCTGGAGAACGCTCTGGCGCTCTGCAGAGAGAAAAAAATCCAGGTGGTATGTGATCTGAACTACCGCGGAAAAATGTGGTCCACGAAGGACGCACAGCGCGTTATGCGCCGTCTGATGGCGTATGTGGATGTCTGCATTGCAAACGATGAGGATTTTGAATCATCACTTGGCATTCCGGCGTACGACGGAGATATGTCGCGCGGCATTGAGCAGATCGAGTCTTACAAAGAGGGCATGCTGGAAATCCAGAAGCAGTTCCCGAACTGCAAAGCGGTTGCGAGTGTGCTGCGCAATCTCTACACCGTGGAGGACGGCGACTGGATGGGAATTTACCTGAAAGACGGAAAATTCTACGAGAGCCCGGTTCATAAAGTACACAGCTTTGAGGCAGTCGGAGCCGGCGATGCATTTGGCGCGGGACTGATCCATGCGATGCTTCATGATTTTGAGCCGCAGAAAGCCATCGACTTTGCGATTTCCGCAAGTGTCTTAAAGCTGATGATCCAGCACGATGCCAATGTGGCGAGCGAAACAGAGATCGAGCAGATCATGAAGCAGGGCGGAACGAATCTGCAGAGATAGGATAGAGAAAAATTTACGAGACAGCAGGAGGAATAAATCTTGAATAAACGGAATATTATCTTAATAGGAATGCCGGGAGCCGGCAAAAGCAGCGTTGGTGTTATTCTTGCAAAGGTGTTGGGATATGAGTTTATTGATACGGATCTTGTGATCCAGCATCGGGAGAAACGTCTTCTGCGCGAGATCATTGCGGATGAAGGAAATGAAGGCTTTCTTGCGATTGAGAATGAAGTCAATGCGACACTGGAAGCCGACAAAAGCGTCATTGCGCCGGGCGGCAGTGCCATTTACGGAAAAGAGGCGATGGAGCATTTTAAAGAAATTGGAACCATCGTTTACCTGAAATTGTCGTATGAGGATCTGGCGAAACGTCTCGGAAACCTGAAGGGACGCGGCGTCGTGCTGAAAGAGGGCCAGACGCTGAAGGATCTCTACGATGAGAGAAGTAAATTATATGAGCAGTATGCCGAAATTACGGTTGACGAGAGCGGAAGGGATATCCAGGGCACGATCCTGGCGTTCCGCGAGCAGATCGGCATGTAAAACAGAATTGGTGGAATATTCAGGGAAATTTTGAAAACATACGATTATATCATAATAAGAGAAATGTTCTGAAAGTTAGAAATTACATATAATGTTTCTCTGAATATTCCTGACCGGAAACGATGGAAAAAGACGGAAATAGCACAGAATGTATTAAAATTGATTTACAAAGTATTAGATTTGAGTTAAGATAAGGGGAGACTGAAAAATAACTGCGGGGAGCAGTGCGTTTCAGCGTATCTGGAGTGTGTAAAAAACAGGAAAAAGACTTTGATTCGTTAGATATTGGATAAAACACACTCGTTAAGTATGAGAAAGAAAATTTGAGGTGAATATATGGAACAGTATGTCATCAGAGGTGGAAATCCTCTTGTGGGCGAAGTGGAAATCGGGGGAGCAAAAAACGCGGCGCTTGCAATTCTTACGGCAGCAACGATGACCGATGAGACGGTCCTGATCGAAAACCTGCCGGATGTCAGTGATATTAATGTACTTCTGGAAGCAATCGCAGAGATCGGAGCCACCGTGGACCGCATCGACCGCCATACCGTGCGGATCAATGCATCGACCATCGGGGATCTGAGCGTTGATTATGAATATATCAAAAAAATCCGTGCGTCCTACTATCTCCTGGGCGCTCTTCTTGGCAAATACAAAAAAGCGGAAGTTCCGCTGCCGGGCGGATGCAACATCGGAAGCCGTCCGATCGACCAGCATTTAAAAGGATTCCGCGCACTCGGTGCAGAAGTCAATATCCGTCACGGTGCAATTATGGCGAGCGCATCGGATCTGCACGGCAGCCACATTTTCATGGATATGGTTTCCGTCGGAGCAACCATCAATGTGATGATGGCAGCGTCTATGGCAAGAGGAAACACAACGATTGAGAATGCCGCAAAAGAGCCGCATGTTGTCGATGTGGCAAACTTCCTGAACAGCATGGGAGCCAACATCAAAGGAGCCGGAACCGATGTCATCCGTATTAAAGGTGTCGATACCCTGCACGGAACGAGCTATGCGGTTGTACCGGATATGATTGAGGCTGGTACGTACATGTTTGCAGCAGCAGCTACCAAAGGTGATGTGCTGGTAAAAAATGTTATTCCGAAGCATCTGGAGGCGACAACGGCGAAGCTTGAGGAGATCGGCTGCGACGTGGAAGAGTTTGACGATGCGATTCGTGTGAGCGCAAGCAGACGCCTGGGCAGAACACACGTAAAGACACAGCCGTACCCGGGTTACCCGACCGATATGCAGCCGCAGATCGCGGTTACACTGGCGCTGGCAAACGGTACGAGTATTGTAACAGAGAGCATTTTTGAAAACAGATTTAAATACGCTGACGAGCTGGCCCGCATGGGTGCCTGCATTAAAGTTGAGGGCAACACAGCTATCATCGACGGCGTGGAGAAATTTACCGGAGCAGAGGTTTCCGCACCGGACCTTCGTGCAGGCGCAGCACTTGTCATTGCAGGTCTTGCAGCAGAGGGTGTTACCGTGGTGGATGATATTGTATACATTCTGCGCGGATACGAGGATTTCGACGGAAAGCTCCGCGGACTGGGCGCTGAGATTGAGCGTGTGAACAATGCGAAGGATATTCGGAAATTCCGGCTGAGAGCGTAAAAACAGCATAAAAGTAATTTTATTAAAAAAGAACGGTGCAATAAAAGGTATCGTTCTTTTATTTTACTTTATTGCGAAGAAATTGGCTTAAATTTTACTACTATTATTGTGAATTATTATTACCTTTCAAAGCTGAGGCGGTCAGTATTGGTAAAAAAAGATATTTAAAAATATACAAATTTATGATATATTGAATACAAAAACGTTACCGATTATACATTTTGACTAAAAATAATAAAAACCAGAGGGGGACAATATATGTCTAATGAAGCAGAAACACAATATAATCCGCAATGTGGGGTGCGAAGAACAATTTTTTCAGATGAGTATGATTTTCTCACAAAAATTGAATCAGTGTGTGCCAAAGAAGATGGAATACATTTTTTTGTACGTACATGGAAAGACCGTATAGCCACAGTTCGTATTACATTTTTGACACCATCGGTATTCAGATTTGTGATGGTGCCGGAGATGACTGCAAAAAGCCACAGACAGACGGTAGTCGAAGATGTACCTGAATCGGAGTTTGAAACAAAAAATGCAGAATTTACAGAAAATGAAGATCTGTATATATATGAAACAAATCAGTTAAGTCTTCACTTTTCAAAAAACTACTGGGAAATGTCCATATATCAGAATGGAAAATTATTGACGAAAGAACAGGCTTTTGATACTAATGTCGATAACCGTTGGAAACAGCTTCCAACAGGATTTAGAGTAGATGCATCTGGAAAAAGTATAGCCTCATTTGAACAGTTTGTATTATTCTCCGATGAGCAATTTTGGGGATTTGGAGAGAAGTTTACACATTTTAATAAACGTGGACAAAGAATAGAGTGTTGGCAAAAAGATGCATTGTCTACTAATACGGAAGATTCATATAAAAGTCATCCGTATTTTACAAGCAGCCGGGGATATTCAGTATTGTTAAATACATTTACGCGTTCATCATTTGATATGGGTGCTTCATCATGGATCAGTTATCAGATGGGCAGTGACGATCCTATTCTGGATTATATTTTCCTGGCAGAAGAAAGCAAAGACTATAAGAAGCTATTGCAACAGTATTTGCAGATTACAGGGCAGATACCTATGATTCCAAAGTGGGCTTTTGGTTTCTGGATGTCAAAATGCTCTTATATGAGCCGTAAAGAAGTCGAGGATGTTGTTGCTGATGCTGAAAAATTTGGAATAGGTATCGATGTAATTCATATCGACGGCTGGCAGAGGCAGGATATGTCTGGTGTATGGGAATGGGATACAGAACGTTTCCCTGAACCGGAAGAAATGATTAAAGAATTACAATTAAATTATATATGTCTTTTTAACTATCTTTTTATATCTTCTCAAATGTCCGCAAAGCCTTATTTTATCGGCTCTACGGGCATTTTGCCTTTGTGGTAAACCTCACATATCTAGGCTTATCTTCTTATATTTTCCCTGTCAATCGTGGTTAAAATCGTGGTAAATACTTCTATGCAATTAGACGCTGAACCTCTGATTTTGCGGTATCTATGGACGCATGAGCGTACCAGTTCATTGTGATACTGATATTTGAATGCCCCATGATATACTGTAAATCTTTCGGGTTCATGTTCTTGCTTGCCAGTCTTGTGCAGAACGTATGGCGTAGCGTATGCGGTGTGATATGTGGCAAAGGGTTGTCCATGTGGTGCTTGTTGTATTTCTTTACCATACGGACAAATAAAGTGCTGTAATCAATCGCAACTTTAGGCTTGCCTTTGGGATTGACAAATAAGAAGTTGCCCCGTCCGTCTATCACAAATGGGTCTGTCTTTGGGCGTTTCTTCATAACCCGTTGAAATGCCTGTATCGTTTCTTTGCTTAATGGCACTTGCCTAGTTCCGCTCTTTGTCTTAGGCGTTTCAATGTAATAGCCCTGTTCCTTGCTCTTTAGTAACTGGTGGTCGATAATCACAACCTCATTCTTGAAATCAATATCGGCTACTGTCAGTCCGCACAGTTCCGAAATACGAAGTCCTGTCTTTAACAGTATCAGTACATCATCGTAATACTTATGATACACGTTGTCCGTCTTGATGAATGACAGTAAGGCTTGTTCCTGTTCTTCTGTCAATGCGACTTTCTCTTTGGTATCATTTTCTAGGACTTCACTCAACTTGAAATCAAAGGGATTTTTCCTTACACAATCGTCTTGTATAGCGATATAGAATGACGCTTTTAATGAGCGTTTATAATTGTTAATGGTATTGTAGGAAAAGCCTTTGTCTTTCATGCGTAACGCCCATTCCTTAGCGTCAGAGAGCTTGATTGTGTCAATGCTCCTAGCACCTAACTTGTCCTCTTTTAATAACCGCATGAGTTGTTCCCGTTGTTTCTGTGTGCTTTTCTTCACGTTTGCCCTCTGTGCGTTCTGTTTGGCGTAAAGTTGGCAAAGCGTCATTTTCTTGCCTGTGCTGTCGATACCGTCCTCAATATCCCGTCTTATCTGCTGTTCCAGTTCACGAAGTGAGGGTTTATCCCGTTTTCCCTTTGGTGTTGGGTCTGTGGGTGTCAATCTCCAGGCATACACATATTTTGTGTTTCCAAATGCGTCCACATATTTATATAAGTATTTCCCGTCTGTTCGTTGGCTCTCTCCAGTATGCAGGATACGTCCTTTGCTATCCCGTCTTTTTTCTTTCATGGTGTCTGCTCCTTTCCTTGTTGGAAAGAGCCTTGATATGACTTGTGTTCATCATAACACATACAAGGCTCATTTGCATTAGATTGCGTCCAATTTATCAATGACCTTTTCAAACTGTCGGCGTTTAATCTGTATGCGGTTGCCATTCATAATGAGCCAGCCAGCGTCCTTGTTTTCCTCTGCCAAGCGTCTTAGCTTGTTTTCTCCGATACGGAAATATTTTGACGCTTCTTCAATGGTAAGGGTGTATTTTTCCCATACGGGAATATCGTTGTTATTCATCAGATACCCCCTTTCCCATGTTTCGTGTCATACTGGATATAGGGGATAAGGTCGGTGCGGTTTATCCTCTGTAAATGGGCGGTCAGTTTACTGGAAAGGGAAGTGCTGTATCTTGCCTTATCAAGCATAGTTCCCACCCGTTCCAGTCCACCTAATGCGTCATGTTCTTCCAAGAAATAGAAACTTTTGACAGCAGAAATCACGCCACCCTCTGTGAGCCATTGCTGTGTTTCCTCAAGGGAATTTTGCTGTTTTGGTACTTGCAGTTTCAAGACTTCCACAGCCCCTAAAAAGCGTTCCCAAAACCGACACGTTTTCCATCTGCTTTTATTACTTTCGTTTCTGTTTGGCACAACAAAGCGTAGGTTGTTTGCCAATAACCCGAAAGCCAGTTTCCCAAGTTCCAGCGGTCTGTCTTTGAATGTCATGGCAAAGACATGAGCCTTATCATCACGCAGTTGCATTTCTGTCCGTTTCCAACTGCCGACTTCATTAAGTGTCTTATTATGTTTTGAACATACTTCCTTATCCTTGTCATAAAAGCGGTAAGACAATCCCGATTTACCAGCACCGATATAAACAGTCTTTGCGGTGTCGAAATCATCAAACTTGCTTTCATCAAAGTGGTAGCCCTCACTATTCGAGATAAATTCCTCTTTTTCGCATTTCTTCTTTATCTGCTCTATGGTAAAGAATGGCTTTTCGTTCTTATCATCAATGGCAATATCAAGTCTTGTGAAATGGAAATTATCCAGTCCGTATCTTCGCTCACAGCGTCGGAACATATCCCCAAAGGTATAATTCCTACTGTCGAGAATACGGAAAATATCATCACAACCTCTGCCGGTCATAACAAGATAACAGCCTAACCCTTGTGGGTTGTCCTCTGTCTTTCTTGCGTCCCCCGATACATAAATATCTCCAATCTGCCAGCGTGCTTGATAAGTCTTGAATTTAACGCTTGCCGGATAGACATTGAAAATGTCAGTCGGTAAACCTAAAATGTGCATGATGACATCTTCTGCGGTTGCGGTTTCAAATACAATGCTGATGTAATCAATCTTAACGGATAAATTTTCGTGTGTTGCGATACTTCATTACTCCTTTCGTATGCCCCGATTTTTTGCGGGGTATAAATTGCATTTTTTCCTTTATTTATCACAGTTTCTAGGTACTATGACATGTATACGCAGGGCGGTGTTACATATACGCCCTCTGCGAACGCCGAAAGGCGTTCCTTTCTTCCTGTGCCTGTCCCGTTCTTAACGCTCACGAGCCTTGTAAGGCTCGTGGCTAAACGGAACAGCCCCAGTCAGAAACCTTATTTTCGGTCTGATAGTCCATGCTTATTCATGCTATCAAAGCGAAAATATATATTTTCTATGCTTACTCAAGCGTGTGATTGACCCTAGAGTGCTTAATCACTCTATCTGATACGATAATAACACCATTAGAATTACTTGTCAAGAAGTTTTTGTTGACTTTTAGATATATATTAAGTATGATATGCTTATAAATACCAATAAAAGCAATGAAAGGAGTGTTTATACTAAGTCATGGAGCATTACGAAAAGAAAATCAGTTTCTTAGGAGAGAACATACAGACCATAAGAAAACACAGAGGAATGAAACAACAGGAACTTGCGGACAAAATCGGTATCAATATGCAGAGCCTTTCCAAGATTGAACGTGGTGTGAATTATCCTACCTTTGATACGCTGGAAAAGATAATGGACGTGCTGGGTGTAACGCCCAATGAATTATTATCGGGAGAATGGAAGTATGTTAATCAAGCCGAAAAGGAAGTCTGTCAGTTTTTAAGAATTGAAGAAAGACTAAATGCAGAACTGAAACATGGGCATTATGACAATTTCTTTGACAGCGAGGAAGAATGGCTGGAATATGAGTTAGAGAAGTTACGGGAATATATTACCGACTACATCAACGGGAAAAGCATTGTAGCGTCCGACCTTTACCCAATCAAAGAATTTATCCAGCATTTGAAATTTCAAAAACTGTTAGACCGCTATGATGATTTATACAGCATGGATATGTTCGGGGAAAGCATAGAGGGGCATAAATATAGGACACCATATCAAGTCGTAAAAATGATAAACCCCAATTCAAAAGAAGATATGGAATTATTACGGGAAGTATTGAAAAATAACCATTTTGATGATGAGGACGAATAGCTTTTTTCCTCTTTGTAGAAGATACAGCAAACAAAAAGCCCAGTAAAGAGTGCAAAGCACCACCAATGGTGGCAAGGCTCTTGACAGGGCTTTTTCTTTTCTGTTTCTGGCAGACAAGAGGAAACAAGGTGTAGTGTCATGAGTTTATCGACAATCAGACAAAGGCGACGCAAGTATCACAGTATGAGCTTATGCTCCATAAGGATAGTAACTGGAAAATTGTAACATAATTATTGACGGCGTATAATCTCATGGAAAAAAATACGCCGTCATAAAATAATAAGAAAACAGTATAAAAACATTGACTTTTAGAGATTGAGTATTATAATAAAAATGACAAGTATACTTGGTATTTTTGGAAAGGGGTAATATAAATGGATAAAGAAAAAATACTGTCACAAAACAAAAAAGATAACTTATATCTTGATGAGTATGAAAAACACATTAAACTTAAAGGGAAATCTTTTGGGCTAATGTTTGTGTTGCTTGTCTGCATTTTAATCTTTGTTATTAAGGTTATTTGTAAAGAACCTTACAATGACATAATGACAATTATTTGGTCGGTAGCATTTGGATATATGAGTTATGAAGCATATCTTTCAAGAAGTAAACCTAAATTTGTTACTGCCCTATTCTTTGTCCTATTTATGTTGTATTACTTTTATAAATTTTTGACAGCAGGTTTGTAATATGAACGAACATTTAATTTTAAAAAATAGATTAAAAGAGGTGCGAAAAGAAAAAAAATTATCGCAAACGGAATTAGCAGAAATGGTTGGAGTTTCCCGTAACACAATAAGTTCTATTGAAACAGGACAGTTCAATCCAACAGCAAAATTAGCATTAGTGCTTTGTATAGCTTTAGATAAAAAATTTGAGGAATTATTTTATTTTGATTAAGGAGTGTATGATTATGGAAATAGAAGAAGTGGTTGTTGAAATAGTTATGGGATTGTTTTTATTATTTTTATCTTATCAAGTGGGTATAAAAGAAAATATTACTTTCTTACATAGTTATCATTATACACATCTCAACCCAAAAGATAAAAAAGCGTTTACAAAAAGAATAGGAATAGGTTCTCTGCTGGTTAGCATTGGCGTTATTGCTATGCCGATTATCAATTTAATCTCTCATTCTGAATTAGGCTACTACATAGGGCTTACTTTGATTGTTGTAGGAGTGTTTTATATCATATTCATCATTGTAAAATACAACGGAAAACTTATTAGCTTTAAAAAGTAGAATTGAGGTATGAATATAATAGGAATAAAAAAACGAGATATAAAAAGGCGTTAAAGTTTGAAATCAAATGAAGTAATCAACGGAATAAACAAAGAAAATATAGGGAGAGGCACAGTTATTTGTGCTATCTCCCTTAGTCGTTTTATCATCATATCAAGGCTCATTCAATCGTGGTAAATTCGTGGTAAAATGAATGGTTTTCTATACTTCAAAATACTTGAAAGTATAGTGTTTATGCGGATAATCGAAAATTAGATATAAAATTTAAATAAAAAGAACATACATTTAAGTCTTTGGAATTATCCGTACTTGCAGGAAGATTCGCCGGCATTTAAGGAACTGGCAGAACGTGGATTTTTTATAAAAAATAAAGAAGGGCATCCTGCAATGTTTAAAGCGACTGCAGATTCAGAGTTTTTGTGTGCCTGCTTTGATTTCACAAATCCGGAATTTCTGGCATGGTATGAGGAACGTGTGAAAAAAATCGTCAGAATGGGTGTATCAGTGATAAAAACAGATTTCTCTGAAGCAGTACCTGAAGATGTTGTATTTTACAATGGCATGAGCGGGCGAGAAGGACATAATCTTCTGACGTATCTGTATGCAAAAAATATTTATACATGGATGAAAGAAATTTGCGACGAACGTGGGGAATTGCCAATGCTTTGGGGACGCAGTGGGTATGTGGGTTCTCATACGATTCCGGCAGCATGGGCAGGAGATTCTTCCAGTGATAAAGCAAGTCACAGTGCAATTCTTCAGGCCGGACTTGGGATGGCTATGTCTGGTGTATCTTTCTGGGGTTATGATCTTGGCGGATTTTATAACACAGGTTATATCGGAAATGAGGAACGTCCGAATATAGAAGATTACCTTTCCTCTGTGCAGATGGGATTGTGGATGCCATTATCCAGAGCGCACGGTAAAACACCGCGGGAACCATGGCAGTATGGAGATATGGCATTAAAAGAAGTAAAAAAATGGATTAACTTCAGACATCGACTTGTGCCATATCTTTATCACACCGCCTGCCAGAGTCATCAGTCTGGTATTCCAATGATTCGTCCGCTTGTGATGGAATATCCGAAAGATCCAATCGCAAAGACACAGAATCTGTCTTATATGCTTGGTGATGCATTGCTTATTTCACCCGGATTTGACAGAGATGAATATGAACTGTATCTTCCGGAAGGCCGGTGGCAGGATATTGAAAGTAAAGAAGTATATGAGGGAATGACATTTGTTCATATAGAAAACAAAGCTTTTGCTGATGGTGGTACATCTCTTCGGGTTTTCCAGAAAGAAGGAACAAGTATACCATTGTTTGCTCAAAAAGAAGTATTGCATGTGCCTGCACAACTATGGAAACAGGAAGATCTTGAATTTATGACATTTCAGAAAAAAGATGTTGATTAGCTATTGTGCACAAAATAGATGCATAAAAATATGAAAAATGGATAAAAGTAAAAAAGCTGAAATAATAAGAACTGACTTGACAAAAGAAATTTATCTGTGCTATATTCAACTACAGTTGTAGTGTGTAACTCGATTTATGGAGGCATTAACTATACATAACAGGAATTGTTTATGTGGGTTAGTGTCTCTTTTTTTGTACTCTGTTTTAGAAAAAAGGGTACAGACCGGCTAAAAAGATGCAAAACCGCAGAAACTCTTCTTGTAAAAAGTATAAACTACACAAGGAGTAAAAAAATGAAGGACAAAATTTTTAGTGTTCTGCAGCGAGTGGGAAGAAGCTTTATGCTCCCGATCGCAATCCTTCCGGTAGCCGGACTTTTGCTGGGAATCGGAAGCTCATTTACCAATGCAACCACGATTGAAACGTACGGGCTGACAAGCTTGCTCGGCAACGGCACAATTCTTCATGCACTGCTGGTGATCATGAACAAAGTAGGAAGTGCAGTGTTTGATAACCTGCCGCTGATTTTTGCGGTAGGTGTTGCAATTGGTATGGCAAAGAAGGAAAAAGAGGTTTCTGCCCTGTCAGCCGTTATTGCGTATTTTGTTATGAATACAGCGATTAACGCAATGCTGACCATTACGGGTCAGATTCTGGAAAACGGAGAAATTGCAGAATCCGTTCTGGAAGGAACCATCACTTCTGTCTGCGGTATTCAGTCACTGCAGATGGGTGTGTTTGGCGGTATTATTGTCGGTCTTGGAGTTGCTGCACTTCATAATCGTTTTTACCGGATCCAGCTTCCGAATGCACTTTCTTTCTTTGGAGGTACTCGTTTTGTACCGATTATTTCTACGATCGTCTATATGTTTGTGGGAATTTTAATGTATTTTGTATGGCCGGTTGTACAGAACGGCATTTATGCGCTGGGTGGCCTGGTAACCGGCTCCGGTTATGTCGGAACGCTGATTTTCGGTCTGATTAAACGGGCACTGATTCCATTTGGTCTGCATCACGTATTCTATATGCCTTTCTGGCAGACAGCAGTCGGAGGTACCATGGAAGTGGCAGGACAGATGGTGCAGGGCGGACAGAATATTTTCTTCGCACAGCTTGCGGATTCTGCGAATGTCGCACATTTCAGTGCAGACGCAACGAGATATTTCTCCGGAGAATTTATTTTTATGATTTTCGGACTTCCGGGAGCAGCACTTGCCATGTACCATTGTGCGAAACCGGAGAAGAAAAAAGCAGCAGGCGGTCTGCTTCTTTCCGCAGCACTTGCGTGTATGGCAACCGGTATCACAGAACCGTTGGAATTCTCTTTCCTGTTTGTTGCACCGGCGTTGTTTGTCGTGCAGGTTATTCTTGCGGGAACAGCTTATATGATCGCACACATCCTGAATATCGCAGTAGGTCTTACATTTTCCGGCGGACTTCTGGACTTCTTCCTGTTCGGTATTTTGCAGGGAAATGAAAAGACAAGCTGGATGAGGGTGATTCCGGTCGGCATTCTTTATTTCTTCCTGTACTATTTTATCTTCAAATTCATGATTAAAAAGTTTGATTTTAAGACACCGGGTCGTGAGGATGATGATGTAGAAACCAAGCTTTATACGAAAGCAGATGTAAATGCAAGAAAAGAGGCGCAAAACGATGGGGTGGCATCGGAAGATGCCATGAGTGAAGCGATCACAAAAGGTCTTGGCGGAAAGAAAAATATTTCGGATGTGGACTGCTGTGCAACAAGACTGCGTTGTACTGTTCATGATGCAGCGAGAGTCAGTGATGGTATTTTAAAGGCGACAGGGGCATCTGGCGTTGTGCATAAAGGAAATGGTGTACAGGTTATTTACGGACCGAATGTAACTGTGATAAAATCAAATTTAGAGGATTATCTGGAAAAAGCTCCGAATACGTATGCGGAAGCAGAAAATGCAGAAGCAGAAAATGCACCAGCCCAAAAAGAGGCGGAGCCAGCGCAGGAAACAAAAGAACAGAAGGTTGTGGATACGATTACTGTCTGCAGTCCGATGAGCGGACTGGCTGCCGATCTTTCTACTGCGCCGGACGAAGCATTTGCGGAAAAGATGATGGGAGACGGCGCTGTTGTAACACCGGAAGATCCTTATGTGCGTGCTCCGGAGGACGGAGAAGTTGCGTTTGTTTTTGACACAAAACATGCAATTGGATTTGTAACCGATTCCGGGGTCAGCCTTCTGATTCATGTCGGAATTGATACAGTAAAACTGAACGGAGAGGGATTTGAGGCACTGGTAGAAAGCGGTCAGACCGTGAAAAAAGGTGATCCGATGCTGAAGCTGGATCTGGAATATCTGAAAACACATGCGCCATCGGTTACGTCACCGGTTCTTTGCACAGAGCTGGAGGAGAACCAGAGAATCCGTCTTTTGACAGACGGACCGGTAAAAGCAGGAGATCCTTTATTTGCGATTGAGATTCTCGCGTAAGCTGTGCCTTAAAAACGGGTGAGAAGAATGTACAGGATAGCAAAAACACTGAACCACAATTCATTTATTGGAGTGGAAGAAGAAAATAACCGGGAATATCTGGTCATGGGGAAAGGAATTGCGTTTGGGAAAAAAACGGGACAGCGTGTGCAGCCGGGAGACGATGCCCGCATTTATTCCCTGACGGAGATGACGGAGAGAGGAAATGCCAGAACCATTGTACAGGGCGTTTCTCCGCTCAGCCTGGAGCTGGCGAGTGCCGTGCTTGACGAGGCAGAAAAGGAATTTGGAAAAATTGACCGTTCCATCGTCTTTCCAATGGCAGATCACCTGGATTTTGCTGTCCGGCGGATTCAGAACGGTGAGCAGATCAGCAATCCGCTCACCGACGATATCCGCGTGATGTTTTACAAAGAGTATAAAGTTGCTTCCTGTATCGGGGAGCTTTTAAAAGAACGGCTTCAGATCGAGATTGATGAACATGAAATCGGCTATCTTGCACTTCACGTTCATTCGGCAATTGTGGAGGAAAATGTTTCACAGGCCATGGAAGTGGCAAGAGCAGTCCGGGAGAGCATTTCTTTGGTGGAGCATATCACCGGGCATACCATTGATGTGATGTCGTTGTCGTATAACCGTATGATGAACCATATCCGCTATATGGTTGCAAGAGCGGTCAGTGGGGAAAAACTGAAAGTAAATATGAATGACTACATGTCCGTAAAGTTTCCGGAAGCCTTTCGGGCGGCGAAACGAATCTGTGAGGAGATGGAAAAGAGGCTGAAACTTCCGATGGAGGAGATCGAAATTGGATATCTCGCTATGCACATAGAACGGATTATGGACAGAGAAGAAGGAGAATAAAAGCATGAAATCATTTGAATATACCATTAAAGATGAACTGGGAATCCACGCAAGACCGGCAGGAATGCTGGTAAAGGAAGCAAAAAAATTTGCATCGGAATGCACCATCACAAAAGATGGAAAAACGAAAAAACTGACTCAGCTGATGATGCTAATGTCACTTGGTGTAAAGCAGGGAGATACCGTAACCGTTGCAGCAAACGGAGAGGACGAAGATGCAGCGATTGAGACGCTGAAAGCGTTTTTTGAAGCAAATCTGTAAAAAATACGCTCGGAGGATAAAAAATGCAGTGTTTTCAGGGGAAATCCGTATACCAAGGAATTGTTATGGGACCGGTTGCGGTTCTGAAGAAAAATGATTACCAGGTTAAAAGAGCCCGGATTGAAGATCCGGAAGCAGAAGTAAAACGTGTGAAAGAAGCCGTGGAGGTTTCGAAAAAACAGCTTGGCAGACTGTATGACAAGGCAGTCCGGGAAGTTGGAGAGGCAAGTGCGGCGATCTTTGAAGTCCATCAGATGATGCTGGAGGATGAGGACTATCTGGAATCAATGGAGAACATGATCCGGATAGAGCTGGTAAATGCAGAATATGCAGCGGCAGCAACCGGCGATAATTTTGCAGAGATGTTTGCAGCTATGGATGATGAATATATGAAGGCACGTTCCGCAGATGTAAAAGATATTTCCGAACGTCTGGTCCGCAATTTAAGCGGAGAGGGAGATAACGACCTGAGCTCTATGGAACCATCTATTATAGTGGCAGACGATTTAAGTCCGAGTGAAACTGTACAGATGGACAAAGAAAAAATACTTGCGTTTGTGACTGTGCATGGATCTACCAATTCTCATACTGCGATTCTTGCGCGAATGATGAATATTCCGGCATTAATCGGCGTCCCGATGGATTTAAACAGTCTGAAAACCGGTATGACGGCCGTTGTAGACGGTTTTTCAGGTCAGGTTATCTTTGAGCCGGAGGAGGATGTGCAGAAGGAAACCGAAAAAAGAATGCAGGAAGAAGCAGAAAAACAGAAGCTTCTTGAGGAGTTGAAAGGAAAAGAAAATATTACACCGGATGGCCGTAAGATCAACATCTATGCAAATATCGGCAGTGTTGGTGACCTTGGCTATGTGATGGAAAATGATGCCGGTGGAATCGGACTTTTCCGAAGTGAATTTCTCTATCTTGGAAGAAATGATTTCCCAACGGAGGAAGAACAGTTTCAGGCATATAAACAGGCCGTGCAGACCATGGCAGGCAAAAAAGTGATTATCCGTACGCTGGATATCGGGGCAGATAAGCAGGTAGAATACTTTAATCTTGGAAAAGAAGAAAATCCGGCGCTTGGGTACCGTGCAATCCGGATTTGTCTGAAACAGCCGGAAATTTTTAAAGCGCAGCTTCGCGCATTGTTCCGCGCAGCCGTTTACGGAAACCTTTCTGTCATGTATCCGATGATCACATCAACAGAAGAGGTAGAGAAAATCTACGCAATTGTTGCAGAAGTAGAGGAAGAGCTGAAAAAACAGGAAGTGCAGTATAAAATTCCGGAGCAGGGCATTATGATCGAGACACCGGCTGCCGTGATGATCAGCGACCGTCTGGCGGAAATGGTGGATTTCTTCAGCATCGGAACGAACGACCTGACGCAGTATACCCTGGCGATTGACCGTCAGAATGAGCAGCTGGATGATTTTTACAACCCACACCATGAAGCAGTTCTTCGGATGATTCGCATGGTGGTGGAAAATGCACACAAATGCGGAAAATGGGCAGGAATCTGCGGGGAGCTCGGTGCAGACCTGACATTGACGGAGCAGTTTGTACGAATGGGAGTGGATGAGCTTTCTGTTGCTCCGTCCATGATTCTGAAGCTGCGGAAGATTGTCCGCGAGATGAAAGCAGAAGAGTAGAAAAAACGATACAGCAGATAAGAAAACTCTCTGTTTTGGAGAGTTTTCTTATCTGTTCACAAATAACAGAAGATACAGCCGAAAAATCAGAAAAAAAGAAAGGATGTTTGGGACAACAGTAAGAAAATGTCTCAAATCCTTTTATTTCCTCTTGACGAATGGCGTATTTTGCGATAGTGTATCAGAGTAACAAAAAACAAAATCAAAAATTGAGTTGCTTTTCTCTTATTCAGAGTGGTGGAGATACATAGGATCTGTGAAACCACGGCAACCCCCGGCAGATTGGTCTGCATGGGAAGGTGCCAGCCTGAGCGAAATTTTCGAACAATAAGGGGATTTGAACATTACTATTCAGGTCCGCTAAAAATTGCGGATCTTTTTTTACGAAAAAATGTTCAGGGAAAGCCAAAGCCCACGAACGAAAAGCAAAAGAGAAGAGAAGAAAAAAAGGAGAAAAAGAATGGAAAAAAGACTGTTTACTTCTGAGTCTGTAACCGAAGGACATCCGGACAAAATCTGTGATGCCATTTCTGATGCGATTCTGGATGCGCTGCTTGAACAGGATCCGATGAGCCGTGTAGCTTGCGAAACCTGTACTACAACAGGATACGTTATGGTAATGGGTGAGATTACATCCAACGCACACATTGATTTCCAGCAGGTCGTACGTGATACCGTTCGCGAAATCGGCTATGACCGTGCAAAATACGGATTTGACGCAGATACCTGCGCTGTTGTAACTGCAATTGACAAACAGTCCACCGATATCGCTATGGGTGTAGACAAAGCGCTCGAAGCAAAAGAGAACAATATGAGCGATGAGGAGATCGATGCCATTGGAGCAGGAGATCAGGGAATGATGTTCGGATTCGCAACCAACGAGACCGAAGAGTACATGCCATACCCGATCTACATGGCACACAAACTGGCTCGCCAGCTGACCAAAGTCCGCAAAGACGGTACTTTAACATACCTGCGTCCGGACGGAAAAACACAGGTAACCGTAGAGTACGATGAGAACGGCAAACCGTTCCGTCTTGATGCGGTTGTTCTTTCCACTCAGCATGATCCGGAAGTATCCCAGGAGCAGATTCATGAGGATATCAAAAAATACGTATTCGACGAAATCATTCCGGCAGACATGGTAGATGAGCACACCAAGTTCTTCATCAACCCGACCGGCCGTTTTGTAATCGGCGGACCTCACGGAGATTCCGGCCTCACCGGACGTAAGATCATCGTAGACACCTACGGCGGATACGCTCGTCACGGCGGCGGAGCTTTCTCCGGAAAAGACTGTACAAAGGTAGACCGTTCTGCAGCTTATGCAGCACGTTACGTAGCAAAGAATATCGTAGCAGCAGGTCTTGCCGACAAATGCGAGGTCCAGCTTTCCTACGCAATCGGTGTCGCTCATCCGACCTCTATCATGATCGACAGCTACGGCACAGGAAAACTGTCCGACAACAAACTGACCGATATCGTTCGTGAGAACTTCGACCTTCGTCCGGCTGGAATCATCAAAATGCTGGATCTGCGCCGTCCGATCTACAAACAGACTTCCGCTTACGGCCACTTCGGAAGAAACGATCTGGATCTGCCGTGGGAGAAACTGGATAAAGTAGAAGACCTGAAGAAATACCTCTAATTTCAGGCTTTTCTGTTTATAGAAAGTTTAGAAAGATTCATCTAAGTTAATGAAAAATCCTCAGGCGTTGTGCTATAATAAATTTAGACTGCGTACTGGGGATTTTTTGTGCGCAAAAGTACGAAATATGTGTTGGAAAACAGGTGGATCTTATATGGAAAAAAAGAAGAAAAGCATGAAATTAAGGACGAGAGTAATCATTTCTTTTTTCATCATCATACTGGTTCCGATCGTGATGTGTGCCTTGACGTTTTACTTTTTTGTAGGGTATAAAGCAAAGATTATCGGTGAAAAATACGGTCTTGCGAACGCAACATACCGGACGATTTCGAACAACACCCTGCTGCTGAATGCGATGACATCAGAAGAGTACGACGAAGTAGAGGATACCGCGAAATCGGATACGGCAAAGCTGGAAGAAACGAATTATCTCTCTGTTCTGAATGCAAGACTGCAGAAAAAACAGTCGTTTATCGCGGTGCGCGAGGATGGTGTTATCATTTACAATGGCTCGGAGGAGCTGTCGTCGGAGGAGCTGGAAAATGAGCTGCCGAAATACGGTGACCCGGGGGCCAATTTGAAGGGCGGCGTTTATTTCCGCAATGAAAAACAGTGGATGGTCAAACAGGTGGACTATGAGAACTCGGACGGAAAAGAATGCAGTGCGTTTATCGTCACCAAGACAGACCAGATTGCGCCGCAGATTACGGGCATGGTAAAAGAGCTAGGCATCGTGATTGTGCTGATTCTGGTGCTCACCAGTCTGGGCCTGAGCTTCTGGATTTACCGCGGTGTGATCGGACCGCTCGAGCAGCTGAAAAAGGCGACACAGAATATCAAAGACGGAAATCTGGATTTCACTGTTGAACCGTGCGGCGTGGCGGAGATTAATGACCTCTGCGAGGACTTTGAGGAGATGCGTATCCGGCTGAAAGAGACGGCGGAGGAAAAAGTCGAGTTTGACAAAGAGAATAAAGAGCTGATCAGTAACATTTCGCATGATCTGAAAACACCGATTACCGCGGTCAAGGGTTATGTCGAGGGAATCATGGACGGTGTGGCAAATACGCCGGAGAAGATGGACCGCTACATCCGCACCATTTACAACAAAGCGAATGAGATGGACCGTCTGATCAATGAGCTGACGTTTTATTCCAAGATTGACACGAACCGCATTCCGTATACGTTTTCCAAGATTCACATTGCGGATTATTTTGATGACTGCGTGGAGGAACTGAATCTGGAGCTTGACGCGCAGCATGTGGATTTGACATACTTTAATTATCTCGAGGACGACCCGGTCGTCATCGCGGATGCGGAGCAGATCAAGCGTGTCATCAATAACATTGTAAGCAATTCCATCAAATATATGGACAAGAGCCATAAGGTCATCAACATCCGTCTGCGTGATGTCGGAGATTTTGTGCAGGTGGAGATTGAGGACAACGGAAAGGGAATTGCGACGAAGGATCTGACGAAGATTTTCGACCGTTTCTACCGTACCGACGCGTCCCGCAACAGCACGAGAGGCGGCAGCGGAATTGGTCTTTCCATCGTGAAGAAGATTCTCGAAGACCACGGCGGAAAAGTGTGGGCCACCAGCAAAGAAGGGGTGGGCACCACGATGTACTTTGTATTAAGAAAATATCAGGAGGTACCTGTTTCATGAGTAAAATACTGATTGTTGAGGATGAGGAATCCATTGCAGATCTGGAGAAAGATTATCTGGAGCTTTCGGGCTTTGAGGTGGAGATTGAAAACCAGGGAGACACCGGTCTTGTACGGGCGATCAAGGAGGATTTTGATCTGCTGATCCTGGATCTGATGCTGCCGGAGGTGGATGGCTTTGAGATCTGCCGCGAAGTGCGTGAAAAGAAGGATATTCCGATTATCATGGTTTCTGCAAAGAAGGATGATATTGATAAAATCCGCGGACTGGGCCTTGGTGCGGATGACTATATGACAAAGCCGTTTTCCCCAAGTGAGCTGGTTGCGCGCGTGAAAGCACATCTGGCACGGTACGAACGTCTGGTCGGAAGCGGCAAGAAGGAAAATGATATCGTGGAGATCCGCGGCATCAAGATTGACAAGACGGCACGCCGCGTGTGGGTGAATGGCGAGGAGAAGCAGTTTACGACAAAAGAATTCGATTTGCTGACCTTCCTTGCGGAGAATCCGAACCGCGTCTTTACAAAAGAGGAGCTGTTCCGGGAGATCTGGGATATGGAGTCGATCGGAGATATTGCGACGGTTACGGTGCATATCAAGAAGATCCGTGAAAAGATTGAGTTTAATACGGCAAAGCCGCAGTATATCGAGACGATCTGGGGCGTTGGATATCGGTTTAAGGCATAAAGAATCTGTGTTTCGGGGAGAGATAAAATGGGAAAAATTTACTATCTGATGGGAAAAAGTGCGTCAGGGAAAGATCATATTTATGAGAATCTGATCCAGGAGACGGCGCTGGATTTAAAACCGTTTGTCCTGTATACAACACGGCCGATCCGGAGCGGGGAGCAGGACGGAAGAGAGTATTTCTTTGTGGATGAAAAACGGCTTTCGGAACTGCGGGAGGCCGGAAAGATTATCGAGGAGCGCATGTATTCGACGGTGCAGGGGTCGTGGTATTATTTTACGGCGGATGACGGGCAGATTGATCTTGCGAAGCATGATTATCTCGGAATCGGGACACTGGAATCGTATCTGAAATTAAAGGCATACTTCGGGGAGCAGGCGATGGTTCCGCTGTATGTCGAGGTGGACGACGGGCTGCGGCTTTCGCGGGCACTGGAACGGGAAAGAAAACAGACAGAGCCGAAATACGCGGAGATGTGCCGGAGATTCCTGGCGGACTGTGAGGATTTTACGGAGGAGAAAATTGCGGAAGCTGGAATTGTCCGCAGATTTTCCAATAATTCTACGCCGGAAGACTGTTTTTCCGAAATTCAGAATTTTGTGGAACAACAGAAAAAGTTGTGATATACTTAATGCAGTATTAGTAAGAAATACAAAAGAACTCCAGGGGGTGATTTTATGCAGGGTTTTCAGAAGGTTGTAGGACATCAGGAAATCATAACGCATTTACAGAATGCCATTTCGATGAATAAAGTATCTCATGCTTATCTTTTTGGCGGAGAGAGTGGATCGGGAAAGAAAATGATGGCTTCACTGTTTGCGATGACGCTTCAGTGCGAGAAGCACGGGGTCGAGCCCTGTATGGAATGCCCGTCCTGTAAAAAGGCACAGAGCCAGAATCATCCGGATATCATTTATGTGAAGCATGAAAAGCCGAACACCATCAGCATCGATGAAATCCGCGAGCAGCTCATTAACGATGTGATGATCAAGCCGTACAGCAGTCCGTACAAGATTTATATCATCGACGAGGCGCAGAAGCTGACACTTCAGGCGCAGAACGCGCTGCTGAAGACGATCGAGGAGCCGCCGGCCTACGCAGTTGTCATGCTTCTGGCAGACAACCCGGATGCGCTGCTTCCGACGATTTCGTCACGCTGCGTGCAGTTAAATTTAAAACCAGTGGGAGACCAGCTTGTGAAAGATTATCTGATGAACGAAATGCATGTGCCGGATTACCAGGCAGAGGTTGATGCGTCCCTGGCGCAGGGAAATATCGGAAAAGCAGAGCGGATTGCCCGTTCTCCGGAATACGAGGAGACGCTGGAAAGTGCACTCCGCATGGCAAAGTACGCCGACAGTATGCCGCTGTATGAAATCGTGGAGACGATCAAAAAACTGACGGCCGAAAAAGACAATATTGATGATTATTTCGATATCTTTTCTTTATGGTTCCGCGATGTTCTGCTCTTTAAGGCGACAAAAGAGGTCGATTCCCTTGTGTTCAAGCAGGAGCTGAATGGAATCCGTGAGAGAGCAAATAAGAGCTCATACGAAGGCCTGGAGAAGATTATAGAGGCGATTCAGAAGGCGAGAGCCCGCCTGAACGCGAATGTTAATTTTGATTTAACCATGGAGCTTATGTTCCTGACAATGAAGGAAAACTGATAACATGATAACAATTATAGGAGTACGTTTTCGAAACGTAGGAAAAGTATATTATTTCTCGCCGAGAGAGCTGGACATCTGCGTGGGCGACCACGTTATCGTTGAGACGGCGCGCGGCGTAGAGTATGGTTTCGTTGTGCTGGGGCCAAAAGAAGTTGACGATTCCAAAGTGATCCAGCCGTTGAAAGAAGTCATCCGCATTGCAACGCCGAAGGATGATGCGCGGGAGGAGAGCAACCGCAAGAAAGAAAAAGAAGCGTTTGAAATCTGCCAGAAGAAGATCCGGGCGCACAACCTGGAGATGAAGCTGATCGATGCAGAGTATACGTTTGACAATAACAAGATGCTGTTTTACTTTACCGCCGACGGAAGAATTGATTTCCGTGAGCTGGTAAAGGATCTGGCGGCTGTCTTTAAGACGAGAATCGAGCTTCGCCAGATCGGTGTCCGCGATGAGACAAAGATCCTCGGCGGAATTGGCATCTGCGGCAGACCGCTTTGCTGCCATACGTATCTGTCCGAGTTTGCACCGGTTTCGATCAAGATGGCAAAAGAGCAGAACCTGTCCCTGAACCCGACGAAGATTTCGGGTGTCTGCGGACGACTGATGTGTTGCCTGAAAAACGAGCAGGAAACCTATGAATACCTGAACCGCAAGCTGCCGGGTGTCGGCGATATCGTAACGCTGCCGGACGGCATGAAAGGTGAGGTTTCCGGTGTGAATGTGCTTCGTCAGCTCGTAAAAGTGCTGGTGGATGTGAACGATGAGAAGGAAATGCGGGAGTGCCCGGTGGAAGAGCTCAAGTTCAAGCCGAAGCATAAGAAGGAAAAAGGCAAAGAGAAGAAAAAAGACAGAAACAGCTCCGGGGAGCAGGCTTCTTCGGAAGAGGCAAAATAGCCGGAATAAGATTGATTTGGAATGCATTTTGAAAAAAGTAAGCGCCGGGTAAAACTGACGCTTCTTTTTGTGTGATGCGGCGCTGGGCGGTCAGCAGGAGGAGGGATTTTCATTGGATAGAAAAGAAGAATTTTTGAAGCCGGGTGAGCGGCTCGATGATCTGCAGAACGGTTACTGGATGATACAGAATCCATCCCTTTTCTGCTATGGCATTGACGCGGTGCTGCTGGCATCCTACGCGAAGGTGAAGCGCGGGGAGCGGGCGATGGATTTCTGCACGGGATCGGGAATTGTGCCGATTCTGCTGAAGGCGAAGACAAACGGCGAGCATTTTTCCGGGCTGGAAATTCAGGAGTACAGTGCCGAGATGGCACAGCGGAGTGTGCGGTACAATCATTTGGAAAATGATGTTGAGATTTTCCAGGGAGATGTGAAGACGGCATCGCAGCAGTTTGGAAAAGAAGTGTTTGATGTGGTAACGTGCAATCCGCCGTACATGACGGGGCAGCACGGGCTGACGAATGCGCTTGAGGCGAAGACGATTGCGCGGCATGAGGTGCTGTGCTCGTTTGATGATATTGCGAAAGAGGCATCGGCGGTTTTAAAGACGAAAGGACGGTTCTATCTGGTGCACCGGCCGTTCCGGCTGGCGGAGATTTTTTCGACGCTGAAAAAATATCATCTGGAACCAAAAAGGATGCAGCTCGTTTATCCGTTTGTGGACAAGGAGCCGAACATGGTGCTGATCGAGGCGATGAAAGGCGGGAATCCGAGAATTACCGTGGAGAAACCGCTGATTGTGTATGAGATGCCGGGCGTGTATACAAAGGACATCCGGGAATTATATGGAGACGGGAGATAAGAACATGGCAGGAAAATTATATTTGTGTGCAACACCAATTGGAAATCTGGAGGACATGACCTTCCGTGCAATCCGCATTCTGCAGGAGGTCGATCTGATCGCGGCGGAGGATACGAGAAACAGCATTAAGCTGCTGAACCATTTTGAGATTCATACGCCGATGACGAGTTACCATGAATACAACAAATACGACAAGGGCCGCGAGCTGGTGCAGAAGCTGCTGGCGGGAACGAATATCGCGCTGATCACGGATGCCGGAACACCGGGAATTTCTGATCCGGGTGAGGAGCTGGTGAAGATGGCGTACGAGGCAGGCATCGAAGTGACAAGCCTGCCGGGCGCATGCGCGTGTGTGACGGCACTGACACTGTCGGGACTTTCGACGAGAAGATTTGTCTTCGAAGCATTTCTTCCGCCGGATAAAAAAGAACATAAACTGGCGCTGGAACGGCTGAAAAACGAGACGCGGACGATGATCGTATACGAGGCGCCGCATCATCTGCTGAAAACGCTGCGGGAGCTGCTGGAGACGCTTGGCAACCGGCGGCTGACACTCTGCCGGGAACTGACCAAGAAACACGAGACGGCATGGCAGACCACGATTGAAGATGCCATCACCCGCTACGAACAGGAAGACCCGAAAGGGGAATGCGTGCTTGTGATTGAAGGCCGAAGCCAGAAAGAAATCGAGGACGAGGCGAAGGCGGCGTTTGAGGAGATTTCGATTGAAGAACATATGAAACGGTATGAAGATCAGGGGATTGCAAGAAAAGAAGCGATGAAACTCGTGGCGAAGGATCGTGGGGTGACGAAGAGGGATATTTATCAGTATTTGCTGGGGAAAGAATCATAAATACTATTTGAGAAAAATGACCGGGCACAGAATATCCATGTCCGGTCATTTAAGGCAAGAAAAACAAGCATGGCGTGTGTGCCGATTCGTTTGTTGCCGTCAATCATACAATGATTTTTGATCAGGCCATAGCCCAGTCTTGCGGCTTTTGCCTGCAGGGTGGGGTACAAGTCTTCTCCGCCGAAGGACTGGAAAGGCGTTTCGAGAGCGGAGTCCAGCAGATTGTAATCTCTGACTCCGTCGCTTCCGCCAGTTTGCTGAATCAACTGAGTATGCAGTATGAGAATCTGCTTTTTACTCAGTCTTTTCATTTAGCAAGTACCTCGTATGCTTCTTTGTTTTGTTCCATCAGGCGTTTTGAGATGCTTAACACATCCTCGTCGGATGCAGTGGTTTCCTGCTCGGCTTTGCTGAAGTCGATGACAAGATATCTTGGAACGTTATTTTTCAGAATCACAGCGGAACCACATTCGTCTACCAGGCGGGCGACTTTGGAAAAATTTTGGTTTGCTTCGGAAATGGAAATTAAAGTTTTTGTGTCGATAGTCATTTTGGGTACCTCCTTAAGACTTTTTTCTATAGTATATATAAATCTTAGGATAAATACAACCTAATTTGCCGTGTTATTTTTTGTTGCTTGCCGCAACGCCAGTTTTTATCGTATGATAGGCCCATCAAATACGCGGAGGACACAGTTATGCTGAGTGATAACATCAAAATACTGCGAAAGAAAAAAGGATATTCCCAGGAAACACTGGCGGAGCAGCTGCATGTGGTACGGCAGACGATTTCGAAATGGGAGAAAGGGGGTTCACTTAGATAAAGATACCACATCAATCCCACGCTGACTTTTGCTCAACCGATACAGCCGGAGGGCTGGATAACAAGAAAAGGCGGTATGCGCCCCGTGGAGGGGTAGCATATCGCCTTTTCTTGTGGGGGTTTCCAAAGGGGGCAACGCCCCCATTTGGCACACGACTTTGCGAAGCAAAGTGTAGTGTGTTATACGCTCTGTCGGCGTTGCCGTGAAAATGCCGTTGCCGCCGGGGAGGGCAAGGGCATTTGAAGCGGCAGGAAAACAGGGCTGTGCTTGCGTGGCGTAGAGCCGTAAGCACAGGTCTGGTTTCAACAGCAGACTGGGCGTATATGAAAGCCCCCGTCCCTCGTCCTACGCTCCGACTTGTGGACAAAGTGTCCCGAAGTTGTGGCCACACTCCCGGAAAAGTAGCAGGACAGCGGGCAACCGTCAAGGCTGAAATGAACGGGGTTACACCCGGCCTTGACCGCCGCCCGCCGCCCCGCTGGATGGGTGGACAAGGCGGCCAATCCCTCAAAGTGCTTGTCCGCGCTCTTTCTGATTTTGAGGTATTCAGTTTTTCAAAATTGAATAATCAAAATAAATTTTTTCGATTGAAAAAATTTTATTTGTTATCATCTTCAATGCCATATTTTTTCTTTTGCCGAATCACATAATTACTGATTTTTTCATCATATAGTGGATACTGGTAATCCAACTGGCATGCCACTTCTGACGAAACCTCCCGGAACAATGCCATACATTGTTCAAAGGATTCCCACATATGGGGATAGGAATCCATATTATAAGTGGACATAAGTCGTTCCCACAATTCCTCTGGGACATATTGCTTCATAAATTTATAGTTTTTTCCCAAACTGAAATGAAATCCCTGTTTGATACCAATCAGCCAGGAAATCATGCGAAGCAATTCTTTCCGTACTATATCATTCATATGGTCAATAGCAAAAAGAATTTCTTTGCGGCATAAGCCCTTTACTACATATGTTGTAGTATTCCAAAATTCATTACAGCAATCGTCAAACATTCTTTGAGTAGGCTTCTGCAAGTGGTAGTCTATATCCGTTGGTATTGGCGGCTTTACGATACGGTTGTCTTTATCCAACAGTAACTTTACCAGTTTATCCCATGTAAAATACTCGTCTATCAGTTCCAGCGGCAGCAAAGTTAAATCTATCTTAACATCATCAGTAAACAGCATTAAATATGAAAATCCCTTTTCTACAGCTGGAAATAATTCCATATCTTCCGGCTTTTGCAGAATCAACCTTTCACCAAATATATCTAGCCATTTATCATCACTTGTGAAGCTGTCCATATCCGTAACAAAAAAAGTAATATCAAAATCCTGAAAATCATCAGGCGGAATATTTGTATTTGTTCTAGATCCTTCCAAAGTAACCATGCGAATGCGTTTGTCTGTTTTTGCAAAATTCAAAACAATATCATAAACTTCCTTTTCTGATCTCATTTTTATCTCCTCCAATTATTGAAATAGGTGTGAAGCCATTTTAGGGCTTTCCCGCCTTGATTACCCTTTAGCAAAGACGGGCGGGACTGTCAACGGCGGCGCATTTATGCGCCGTTCATCTTGACCGTTGACTGGCTCGGCTGGCTTTGCTATCTCTCGATAAATTGTACCGAAATATTGAATTATTCTGGTACATACAAATAGCAACCTTTCACATGGTCATTTACAATTCCGATTGCCTGCATATACGCATATATAATCGTGCTGCCTACAAACTTAAAGCCTCGTTTTTTTAAGTCTTTACTGATTCTATCTGAAAGTGGCGTTGTTGCAGGAATGTCCGCTTCCGATTTGAAATGATTATGAATCGGTCTATTCTTAACATAAGACCAAATAAACTTATCAAAACTTCCGTATTCTTCTTGGATTTTGATAAATTGCTGTGCGTTTGTGATTGTCGACTTAATTTTTAATCTATTGCGAACAATATTGGAATTTTGCATTAACTCATCAATTTTAGTTTCGTCATAGAGAGCAATTTTTTGATAATCAAACTCGTTGAAGGCTTCCTTAAATGCAGCTCTTTTATTTAATATCGTCAGCCATGATAATCCGGCTTGCATACCTTCAAGAACCAACATTTCAAATAGTTTTCTATCATCATGAACGGGCTTTCCCCATTCCTCATCATGGTATTCTTTATAGAGTTCTGTGGTTGCCCACGAACATCTTTCTCTATCGTCTTTCTTCATGGTATCCTCCGTTTGTAAAATTTGTTTTTGTCGCCCACTTATTTTCTCCCCCGCTGGGGCTTTGGATTTTTCAGCAAGTCAGACTTTTGTGCAATTCTTTTTAGCCATTTCTTTTCTTCCTCGGACAGCTTCTTATAATTCAGTTTGAGCCGCTTGCAGATAAACATCATAGCCGCCTGCTCCGGGTCGCTGTCCTCTTTAGCGGTTTCCTCGGCTGCCTGCAAAAAATCTTCCAGTGGGCTATCCTCCGGGACGCTGAAAAAATCGTCCTTATGGGCTTCCCGCAGGTCGAGGGCTATCTTGTTTATGTCCTGCTGTATCACATAGCGGCAAAAGCTGTCATCGTCAATGTGGGCGGCGATAAGCTGTCTTAACTGCGGGTCAGTCAAGCCGGGATTGTGTTGTTTCATAATTGTTGCACTCACAGCGTCCACAATGGCGTTTGCGCTCTGCACCTGTTTTCCCGCTACGCCGTTCACATAGATTTCAAGGTCAGCCATAAGCCGGGGAAAATCCGGGTGTGCCGCCAGTTCACACAAAAGGGAATTGTCCACCAGCCCGCTTTTCAATAGTTCAATCATATCATCACTCAAACGCAGGTCTGCAAGATCGGCGTTTGGGTGATTTTTTGTTTGGGAGCGGCCCAGCAGATAATCAACGGTCACTTCATAAAACTTTGCCAACTCAATAAGGGCATAGTGGCTGATGTCTTTGAACTTGTCCCCCTCATAACTGCCTAAAGCGGACTTGGAGAGATGGGTTTTCTCCGCAAGCTGTTCCAGCGTCAGTCCGCGCTCTACACGCAGGTCTTTCAATCGTTCTTGTATGGATAGTTCCATGCTCCCCCTCCCTGTCTGCCCGATAAATGGGAAGTTACAGTTCCGTATTCAGTATGGAATACATTTTCATATCAATAACTTTTCCATTTTTTACAGCATTGTTTCTCAATGTCCCTTCGTATTGAAAACCTGCTTTTTCAAGCGCCCTACACGATGCTATGTTGTAAGCAAAAGGTTCTGCATAGATACGAATAATATCACTCTTTTGAAAAACATGTTGGCAAATTTGTTTTATGGCTTCGGTCATAATTCCTTTGCCCCAGTATTCTTCTGCAATATAATATCCTAACTCGGCAGTTTGTCTATGTATATTTTCCTGACGATAAACGCCAATACTGCCGATTGCTTTTTCATCTACCGTAATAGCAAAAGCAAAGGTGTCATTTTCATCAGCAGAAAGCATAGCAGAAATAAAATTTATTCCATCTTGTACTGTATAAGGATATGGTATGCCATCTCGAAGATTGTCCTGAACTTTTTTATTGGATATAGCCACGGTCAAATCTTCCGCATCTGACAATAACCATTTTCTTATTTTACAAATCATATTTTCCTCCGCAACTCCCGATTGAGATTTCACCTGTTTTAAGAGATTTAATAACTGTTATATTTTGTTATCAAATTCTCCGCAATCCCTTGAAAACACTGGATTTGTCGCAGGTGAGCTTTCCCTTATTGTTTCCCTTGTGTTATATCTTCCCATATAAGTTTACGAACTCTGATAAGGGAAAATACAAGGGCAAGAAAATCTGATAACATATTATAACACGAAATAAAAGTGACATGGTGAACTGATTGAAATGCTTCTTAATTTTTTACAACTAATGATTGATTGAATGATAAGGAGATGGGATACGATGAGAACAATATTTGCAGAATACAATCCACAGTGCAACAGTATTGATGTTTATACCAGTGCCGGCTATATGCTTCGCATTGACTGCTGGGAAGCTGAAAAAATTTTAAAGACTACACCTGGTTCAGACTGTGCATTGAACTCACTTGCTATTGATGAACCGCTTGAATATGCAAGGTTGTATCTTGATGGAAATTTACAGATGTGGATTGATGCAGAAGACTCATTAGAATTGTGGTAATAATTAAGCTGTCACTCTTGAAAAAGGTGACAGCTTAATATTTAGGTCTGTTCGAATACTTTTTCTATCAGGAGATTACGCAAACATAGTTAGAAAGTGGTTACGGATGAGAAGTACAACTGTCATCATGAAAAAAAGCTGTGGAACAACTGGATTGAGATAAAACATTTTTCCTTTTTCATCAAAAAAGGCCTCGCTTCATTTCGATACACCTTGATAAGTAAAATATGCACTGATTATTTCAAAATTTATAATGCATTTTTTCCAGACAGTCTGTATACCCATATTGTTCACTTCCATGGCTATTGTTAAACAACGCATTAATAAAAATGTAAATCTTCAAGCAATTCTTACTGCAATATAGCTTGATTTCAAACTATATTGCAAACTACAACTATGTTATATCACAACAAACAATATCAGCTACTATTCCATAAATGGACATTTTATGGATTTTGTACAAATTCCATTCTCGATATAAATTAAATTTACCTTTCAAAGCCGGAATACATTATAATTTCCTATATCAAAAAGGTGTATCGCATTAAAGTTTTTTACTTCTTTGCGATACACCTTGTGCTATGCTCTGCGTCTTATCCATTTCACTCTAAAATCACTATTACTGATATATTACGCTTCCATTAAACAAGCAGATTTCTTCATGCATTTTTCTACCATCCGTTCTGCAAGAAATGCTACTATTACCGTAATAATAATCATAACTACTAGCATCCATATTGGTGTGATTGCCTCCATGGTATCACCATATGCCTTTCCCATCTCTGCTGCCTGATCTGCGATTTCTTCTGCACGATTTGTCCATATTACAATTGTACGACCAAATGGAATCAAAGCTAAAGGAAGATATGAGATACGCACTCCGGCTATTCTTTTATTACCGATTGCACAGCGAATAATGTCCGTCAATATTCCGATCAACAAAATCAATCCCCAGTTTAGAATCGTCCCTTCTCCCATGAGCGCACAAGCACCTGCCACAAGAAATGCAAAAAGTGTTCCAACACCGAACTTCTGCCATCTTGTCGTCAAATACAGATACGGAATCCCTGCAAACACAGAAGAAACCAACGAAGCATATACCCAGAAAAATGGGTGAATATATCCCAGACAAAGGGAAGCATATATGATTCCAATATATAACAGCGTATACAAAACAGCACCGACAATCATTTTTTTTGAATCTTTCATATAATTTCTCTCCTGTTCATAATTTTTTTAAACTCATGCACCTTTCACAATCCATTCCTTTGCTTTTTGCTGCTCCTGCACCATTGCATAATAATGTCCCTGTTTTTTAAGCAACATATCATGTGTTCCCATTTCTTCAATTTTTCCATCATTTAGAACAATGATCTGGTCGGCATTCTGTATGGTATTCAGCCTGTGCGCAATTACAAATACTGTCTTTCCCTTCATCAGATGGTCAAGTGCCTGATTGATTTTTGCCTCATTATCTGCATCCAAAGAGGCGGTGGATTCATCTAAAAGCAGGATAGGCGCATCCTTCAGAATTGCTCTTGCAATCGCAATCCGCTGTTTTTCTCCTCCGGATAATGTATTGCCACCCTCAGACAGCTTTGTCTGGTATCCTTTTGGTAGCTTTACAATAAACTCATGGCAATGAGCCGCCTTTGCAGCCGAAATGATTTCCTCTTCTGTCGCATTCTCACGTCCGGCTTTGATATTATTGTAGATGGTATCAGATAACAATGTATTCTCCTGAAATACTTCACTGATATATTGCAGAAGTCCATCCGGATTTAACTGTCGTATATCTTTTCCTCCGATACGGATACTTCCTTTTGTAACATCAAAGAAACGTGCGATAAGATTTGCTACCGTGGATTTACCGGAGCCGGATGGTCCGATCAGAGCCGTAGTACTTCCTTCTTTTGCATGAAAACCGATATCGTGTAATACTTCTGTCTGTAAATTATAAGAAAAGCTTACATGATCAAATGCAACATCAAAGTGCTTTAATGTCACCTGTTCTTCCCTGTAAGGAAGCGGCTTGGTGTCAAATGCCTGTTCCAAATTGAATGCTGCAAGTCTGAGTTCCTTCAACAGGCCATAAGAATGTTCAAACGCAATCAGAAGTGCTGACAAAGCAAGACTCATGAGCATAAATGCCACAAGCTGTTGGGAAGCGATTGATCCGCCTAAAAACAGGTAACTTCCAATCAGCAGTACGAAGGGCAGGAGAAAGTTTGCAACGATGGAATACATACTGGTCGGGACAGCAGTTTTTACTTCTGCCTGTACATTTGTTTTTCTGATATCCTCTAATGTATCCGACATTCTTGCGAAATGTGTACTTGTCATATTGGCAGACTTAAACACTTTCATGCCTTTGATATATTCGAGTACGATAGATACCATTTTAGAGGTCAGATCACGTTTCATTTTTCCATATTTTTCAACCAGAACGTTACCCTGGTGTAATATTGGCAATGCGATCAGAATCACTACACATTCCGCAAGTGCCAGCTTCCAGTTGATAAAAAATGTACCAGTCAAAATCAAAACTCCCATTACCAGAGTCTTAATAATCGATGGTAAGGTATGTGTCAGTACCAGTTCAAAATTGCTCAAATCCTTTGTCAGCGTCGTAAGCAAATATCCACTGCTGTTCTGATTAAAATAGCCAAGACTTAACGAGCGGTAATGATTTGCCAGCTGCAGCCTCAGATTACTACACATCTTAGCACCTCTCGAAAAGCACAGAAAGTATCCACTTCTATATATGATCAGCCGAAGTATTACGCTTATCAAGCATACAATGGTATAATTCCGTACAAGTGTACCTGAAAGCGTTCCGCTTAAAAGATGAACCACAGTAAAGTACAGCATCAGATACATCACAAGACTTCCGATCGCATCCAGTGACATCAAAACAATCGGTACGATTAACTGTCTGCCTTTATCACCAATTAACTTCTTAATACTATGCAGCATCCTGTATTCACTCCTTTCCCACCATTTCTCTGATGTAAGTATCCCACATATGGCTGTATCGTCCTTCTCTTGCAACCAGCTCATCATGTGTTCCCTGTTCCACTGCTTTTCCATCTTCAAAGACAACAATATGATCCGCATTGCGGATGGTATGCAGTCTGTGTGCAATCATGATCGTAGTTTTTCCCTGCAACAGATTTTGAAGTGCAAGCTGTATCTTATGCTCATTCTCAATATCCGAATAGGAAGTTGCCTCATCGAATACAATAATAGGCGCATCTTTTAAAATTGCTCTTGCAATGGAAACTCTCTGCTTTTGTCCTCCGGACAGTTTCACACCCGCATCACCGATTTTGGTCATGTATCCATTTGGCAGACTCATAATAAAATCATCAATCTGTGCCGCCTTAGCCGCCTGTCTTACCTGTTCTTCCGTAGCTTTTGTTCCCATCCGGATATTTTCCAGAAGGGTGTCCTCCATGAGAAATACATCCTGGAACACAAAAGCTGTCAGATCAGAAAGATTTTCTGCTTTTAACTCATTTACCGGAACTCCTCCGATTTTGACCGTTCCGCTGTCTGCATCCCAGTATCTGCCGATCAGTTGTGCCGCTGTTGTCTTTCCGGCTCCGGATGGACCAACAAATGCATTTATGCTTCCAGCCTTCAGATGCAGGTCAATATCCGATAATACTTCCTCACCTTCCTTTGTATAACGGAATGTCACATGGGCAAAATCAATTCCATAAGAACCCGTTTTCGGCAGCTCTTTATTTCCGCTTTGCATTACTTCCATGTCCATAATCTGCTTCACATGGTCAAGACCACTGCCCAGTTCCATCGACTGCATGGCAATCGTTACCAGATTTAGAAAGGAAGTAAAAAAACACATGGTAAGCAGGATAAATAAAAGGAATGATGCCACTGATAAAGAGCCCTGAAGATAAAGCCAGCCACCCACAGGCAGGGTAAACAGAATTGCGGAATCCAGTACAACAAGTGCGATTGACAATGGATTGCAGGAGGACTCACACATCTTTATCCAGCAGTCTGTGTATACTTTGAGAGCAGTCCGGTACTGTTCAAATTTCTCAGCAGTCAGGTGATACATTTTGATAACCGGCATTGCCGTAATAAATTCATTTGCGGAAGCATTCAGTTTTTCCGTATCACCTGCAAATTCGTCCGTCAGATCCGGATATCTGCCCATGAGTGCCATCGGGATTGCAATTCCCAGGATCATGGGTATCAGCATAATGAGTGCCATCTTCCAATTCAGCCGCAACATGAAAAGAAACATCATAAGCGGTACAACAACAGCCTGTGCCAGCTCCAACGTACTATGTGCCAGAAAGTTCTCAATTCTGTCCACATCATCAAATAATGTGGTCTTGATCTGTCCTGGTGCATGTTCTTGAAAATATCCGAGGTTAAACTTTGACATATGCTCCAGCACCCGAACCTTGATCCTATGCATGGTATTAAAGGCTGCAGTGTGGGAACAGATTCCGGCTAATGCTGTAAAAATCGCCTGCAGCACTGCTGCACCAATACCGATTCCAGCCCACTTTAAAATCGTATGAAGTGTTACCTCATTTTTAATAATCAGAAGCAAGATCTGATAGACTACCATATACGGAACCAGGGATAATGCCGAAGAGAAAACCGCCAAGAGCATTCCCAGTCCCAGTTTTCCACGTTCTTCTTTTGCAAGTGTAAAAACGTATGGTAATCCGGTTCGTTTTTGTTCCATGAAACGATACCCCTTTCTTTAATAGTGTAATTTAGGTGAGTTACATCTTTCTAACTACACCTACTTTACTCATAAGAAAGCCAAAAATCAATATCAATCCTGTATTGCTCTGTGCATTTTGTTTCATCTTGAAAATCCTTGTATTTTCAGCATATTCTGTTGTTTTTCTGCTTCCTTTTTTATAAAATCGTGACTAATAAATATTGGATTGTCACCTTTTTTTAAAGGGGAGTATATGCTAGAATACAAGTGTTCAGAGCCAATGAAATACAGCAGATTAACCCAGAAAGGATGAGTACAGAAATGATTCCATCAGTAATTGACTATTTATTACAGCTTCCGGAAGCTATGCACTTTGCAAAGGTTCATGAACTTTGCAGTGATGGCATTTCCTCCTACCGTATGCTTTCCGACTATGGTAGTGGCACTTTCCAACTGATAGAATTTGAAAATAATCTTCTTTTAATTCTGATTGGTGATTATAAACCAAAAGATACATTTGAAAAAATCACGGAAATTTCAGAGGACTATATGGAAATCAGCCAGTTTGAAACCGACAGCAGTTCTTTCAAAATTGGTGGAAGAAAAAGGAATCAGGTTGACAAAGGAATTTATTGCTATCTTAATACCCAAAAGAAAACCTATACCTATTGTGAAGGTGGCAAGGCCGTCCGATTTACTAAGGTGATTCTTTCCCCTCAATACTTCCAGACTTATTTCAAGCTGCACGATGAAAATAATGCCAGACTTCTCAGTTCTGCAAGGGATTATCTTCTCAAAAATCCTAACCTCCCGGAACTCAATTTCGTATTTCAGCAGATACGGGACTGCCAGGCAGAGGGAACTACTCTAAAACTCTATCTGGAGAGTAAAGTAATGGAACTTCTTTCTCTGGTTGTAAAAGGAATAGAACAGGAGCAAAAACATATTTCTGTAAAACTGGATTATAAGGATATCCGGAACCTGAAAAAGACCATAACCGTAATGAAAAGCGATTTATCTGCCTATCCATCCGGTGATGAACTGGCCCGGATTGCCGGTATGAGTCCCGCACGTTATCAATTGGCATTCAGGAAACATTTCGGAACAACTCCATATGAATATCTCAAAGAAATGAGGCTGAATCAGGCACTGCTTTTATTAAAAAACTCCGATTATGGAATTGCCACGATTGCGGCTAAAGTTGGCTATCACAATTCCGGACATTTTGCAAAACTATTTAAAAAGGCATATGGACTTGGGCCAAGAGAATATCGAAATATTCATGGAATCAAATAAGGATGCCTTCATAACCTTTGTACATAAATCAAAAGCTGCTCCTGGAACGGGTACTTATACAATTTAACATAGCTTTTTGTGTTCTGCATTGTTAATTCTGTAAGAGTCACTACACTAATTTAATTGGTAAAATCCCAGTCTTAAGTCGTCTGCTATTCACAGGGAAGTTTTCCATCGCTGTTGTTTTCCAGATGGATCTTTTCTGTTCCAGCTTTGACTGCTGTTTCATACTAGCATTTTGTATTATGAAATAATGCCAATTTTATCTGTTCTTTCCTACATCTCTATTAGTTTCTTTATAATTTCCCGTCCTTGCTTTTGTCTATATTCTATACCCTTTTCTGAATGATTTGAAAACTCTACAACAATAATTTATGTCCCTTTTCACAGAGTTCATAAATTTCTTCTTTCTTCATCTCTATCATAGGATTTACTTTCTGCGTCTGTTTTCTCTTCACATTACGGTAGATAAATAAAATATAAGCAGGAGCACTCCTGCTTATATTCCAATTTAATAATATCCCCGTTCTTCCATCCAATCTTTCACATAGCATCGGATTCCAATATAAACCACATGCACCAATAGTAATAGTGTAATGAGATTTATAGAAATAATAGATTTTATCCAATCTCCAAAGTAAATTGCAATAGCTGTACTCATTATTGCTACCATGATACTGATGATATCCCAGCAATATTTTCGATAAATTTTTCCTATCTGGTAACCAATCCCGATTATCAGCAATCCTGTTATTACGAATAAAATTCCCATAACAACACTGGCAATCAGCCAGTACATAATCCCAGAAAGGATACTGTTTGGGATTCCACTGCTTAACTGACCAAAAGAATCTGCACCTGTCACAAACTCTCGAAACAAGCTTCTCGTTCCTTTTCCAATCGCACCGAAAAAGGTGATAAAATCGTTAAGGAAAACTGGCGAAAGAATAGCAGCAAACAGTGTTGTTGTTATGCTGTACCATGCCAGCAGGAACAGTGTACTTTCATAAGCAACCATCATATTTTTATATTTCTTTTCCAACTGACTTTTTCGATTATCGCATTTTTCTTTTGCTTTCTGGTAAGCAGTCCGGTCACATTTTTCACATTTCTCATAAGGCACTTTTTTCTCAACAGCTACCTCTACCGTCTTTTGATGTGTCTGTGCATAAAGTTTTTCCTGTTCTGCTTTTTCATACTTAAATTTCCATGCCACGACTTCGGCGTCGGCTCTTTTCCTGCTGTCTGCCTCGCTGGTCAATCGTTCCTCTGTTTTCCTTAATCTTGTCCGCAATGCTTCGATATTCTCGGCTCTGTTTTCGCTGTTCAATTTCTCGTTCAAGGTCAGCGATTCGTTTAGTTGCCTGTTCAGTTCCATAATTCTCTGGTCTTTCTGATCCAGTTCGTCCTGCATCTGTTCCGTCATCAGCAGAAGTTCTTCCACCTGCCCGACGTTCTCTGAGTTTCTGCATCCGTTCATCAATCTCCCTCGCTTTCTCTATCTGCTGTTTAAGGTCAGCAATTCGCTGTTCTGTTTCTGCAATAAGCTGTTCTCGCTGTTCAGCTTCTGCGTTAATTCCTGCCATTGCTGATTCTCGGTTTCCAACTGTACGATTCTGGTTTTCTGTTGCTCGATCTGTGAGAGCAGTTCTTCTGTATCTGGCAAAAGATTCAGCAGCCCGGATAATTCGCTGTTTAAGCTTTTTAAACTCTTGTTCTGCTCCTGAAAAGACAGGAGCTGTCGATCCCGTTCCTGCAATTCCTGTACCATCTCTGCAATAAGATTCTGCTGTTCCTCGATCTGATTTATCATTGTCTCCATCATGGGAATGACTTCCCGGCTTTCTTCTAATATCATCCAATCGCTCCTTCCATTGTGTCAATGCACCGGATACTTTTCCAAAAGAAATCTGTATTTTATTCAGCAGTGCATTTTGTCTTTTTATGATCTGGTTTTCCTCCACTTTCCATGAAGCGGATGATGTCTGTCCGTTCTGAAATTTCTCATCAATTTTTCTGGCATCCGCACCCTCATGGATCGTCGGTATCTCTAATTTTCCCTGCCTTGCATAAGAACGGTGGTCAATATGATTTTCTACTTTCAAATGTGCATTACATACATTCGCCCATTCGCTCCGCCACAGTTCACAATTTTTTGGATTGTTCCACCCGGTAGCATCGGTCAATACACGTTTCCATTGTTTCCTGTTCCTTGCCCCGACTTTCTGGACTCCATTTTCATCAAGTACAGGGATTCGGATTCCATGACGGTCAGGGTTCTTTTTATCCTGCCACCAGTCCGGATGGGATTCATCCACCACGGTATTTCCATTTTCATCTCTGACAAAATCCCAATCCTTGATTTCTTTGTTCCCCCATGAGTGATCTGGATTGAATGGTCGCATCGTCACAAGTAAATGCACATGGGGATTTCCATCTCCTTTATCGTGGATACTCCAATCCGCACACATTCCCTTATCTACAAAGGTCTTTTGGATATATTCCGTTGTATAATCTATCTGTTCCTGTCGGCTCCATTCTTTCGGAAGTGAGAACTCAAATGACCTGCCGAGTTGTGCATCTGCACTTTTTTCTGTCTTCAAAACTTCATTCCATAAACGCTGCTTCTGAAAGGTAAGTTTAAATTTTTCCAGTGCAGCTTCTTTGTTATCTGCCCTTTTATATCGGACAGATTTCTGGAACCGTCTGATATTTTCAGCAGGTACATTCTGCCATTCCTGTGGTGCATTTTCACACATCATCAGGCTGGTATAAACGACTTCTCTTTTGGAAGTGTAGTAACTGATTCTGCCTGTTTCTTCATTTTTCATCACATCGCCATTGAGATAGGCAGATGCTGATATGATGGATTTTCCTTTGCTGCGCCCAACAATCTTTACTGTATAATGAAAAATCGCCATGATCCGTTACCCCCTTTCTGCCGTATCCGGCTTTGATTTCCGGCTGAAAGCCCCGCCGACGGAACGAGCCCGGCAAGCATAAGCGCAGACCGGTTGCCACCTGTGGCAAACTTATACGGACGACCTCTGGTTGTCCATAAGTGCGCCCTTCATAAAAAAGCAATGAAGGGAATGGAAAATCCACTCCCTCCGGCATTACACTTCCTCCGTATTTGCAACTGGCTCTTTCTGCATTGCCTTTGAGAAGAATTTCCCATTTGCTTCCTGCCTTTTTAAGAAGCCGATCAGCTTCGGGATATCTTCTTCCTCAATCGCAGAACCCAGCACCGATTCCACTGCACCGCCAATCTGGCAGAGCCTGTGTGTCCGCTTTTTGGTTTCCACATCTTTCTGACGTTTCTTCAGTTCCCGTTTCTGTGCTGCATACTGTTTTGCTTTCTCAAGGCTTTCCTGTTCTTTCTTTTCCAACTGGAGCATACGCTCCTCATAACTTTTTGTTGATCTTGCCATAAATATCATCGTCCTTTCTTTTTTCTTCCAAACATAAGTTTCCTGTTGTCTATCAGACGAAGTACATGGTATAATCTGTTTGCGTGTAGGTATATCATGACTCCAGTCTGATAGAACCTTTGGCGGTTTCTTCGGGAACCGCTTTTTTAAGTTGAACCGTTTCTTGTGACTGCTTTCACATTTCCCTTATCCCTCAAGTCCCTGCCCTCGTTGGCTTCCATAAAAAGTTCCAGCATATCCGTTTTGATCAGGACTTTCCTACCGACCTTTAATACCGGAAGCTTCTTCCACTCCACCAGCTTTCTCAGGGTGTTCCTGCCGATTCCCGTATAATCAGCAGCTTCTTCAATAGATAGGGCAATCTTTCTTTGTGTCATATAACCACCTCCTTTTAAATTGCATTATGCAATTTCGTTTGTGCTGTCAGTATAGCGTGTTTATATTGCTTTGTCAAGCATTATGAAATTTTACTATTTTTCTTGAAATTGCATATTGCAATATATTTTGCTGCGTGGTATAGTAATGACATACCGAAAAAGGAGGCACATCAGCATGAAAGATAAAGAACTACGCAAGCTGATCGGCAGCAGGGCAAAACAGCGCCGTCTCGAATTAAATCTGACACAGCCTTATGTCGCAGAGAAGATGGGAGTTACCGCTTCCACAATCCTGCGTTATGAGAATGGTTCGATTGACAATACCAAAAAAATGGTACTGGAAGGTCTTTCGGAAGCACTTCATGTATCGATTGAATGGCTCAAAGGGGAAACGGACGAATATGAAACTGATATTACGGATAAGAAAGAATTATTGATTCGTGATGCGATGGGCGATATTCTCAAGCAGTTACCTCTTGACCTTAATAAAACAGAAGACGCTTTTTCTAAAGACTTACTGCTGTTAATGTTAAAGCAATATGAACTGTTTCTGGATTCATTTCAGTTCGCCTGTAAAAATTACAAAGGCAGTACCAAAGATGCGGATATTGCTAAAGTAATGGGATTTGAATCGAAAGATGAATATAATGAGATTATGTTTCTCAGGGAGATCACGCATACTGTCAACGCATTTAACGATATGGCAGATGTGATAAGACTCTATTCCAAAAAGCCAGAAACAGCAGAACAAAGGCTTGCAAATCTTTTATCCGAAGTTATGTATGACGATTCTGAATCGGTATAGCAAGGCAACCGGAGTTGTGATACAATGAGCACAAGCGAGTCAGGCTGTTTACAGATTTGACGAGCGGCGAATTGGCTTATGGACTTGTCCATAAGATGCCTACACGCAAGAAGCATTTCAACAGTTCCGATTGTCTGATATCGAAAGGAGATATACGATTATGGCAAAAGGATCTGTTAGAAAAAAAGGAAAGAAATGGTACTATCGCTTCTATGTAGAGGACGCAAGCGGTAAAATGGTTCAGAAAGAATATGCTGGAACCGAAAGCAAAAGCGAGACGGAAAAGCTTCTCCGTAAAGCACTGGAAGATTATGAAAATAAGAAGTTTGTCGCAAAAGCAGACAGCCTTACGGTAGGAGAACTTCTGGATATGTGGGCGGAAGAAGAACTGAAAACCGGAACACTCAGCAATGGCACAGTGGAAAATTATCTTGGTGCAATCCGATGTATCAAAAAACACCCGATTGCAGGCCGAAAGTTAAAAACAGTTACCGCTGAACATTTACAGAGTTTTCTCGACCTGCTTACATTCGGTGGCGAGTTTCCAGATGGAAAAGTGCGAAAAGGATACAGCAAAGATTATATCCATTCTTTTTCCGCAGTGTTACAGCAGTCTTTCCGTTTTGCAGTATTTCCAAAACAACTAATCAGTTTCAATCCGATGCAATATATCAAGCTGAAACGACAGGCAGAGGAAGTTGACCTCTTTTCCGATGATGAAGTGGAAGAAGGCACACAGCCGATTTCACACGAGGATTACGAGCGACTTATCAAGTATCTGGAAAAGAAAAACCCACCTGCCATTCTGCCGATTCAGATTGCGTATTATGCCGGACTCCGTATCGGAGAAACCTGTGGTCTTACCTGGCAGGACATTAACCTTGAGGAACAATGTCTCACTATAAAACGCAGTATCCGCTACGACGGCATGAAACACAAAAATATTATCGGACCAACGAAGCGGAAAAAAGTAAGGATTGTTGATTTTGGCGATACTCTGACTGAAATACTGAAAGCTGCCAGAAAGGAACAGCTCAAAAACCGGATGCAGTATGGCGAATTATATCACCGCAATTACTACAAAGAAGTGCATGTGAAAAACAGGGTATATTATGAATACTATCATCTTGACGGAACACAGGAAGTCCCAGCCGACTACAAAGAAATTTCTTTTGTCTGCCTGCGACCGGATGGTTCTTTGGAACTGCCGAGTACACTCGGCATTGTGTGCAGATCAGTGGCAAAGAAGCTGGAAGGATTTGAGGAGTTTCATTTTCACCAGTTACGTCACACTTACACCAGCAACCTGCTTTCCAATGGGGCTGCCCCGAAAGATGTACAGGAGTTGTTAGGACACTCTGATGTCAGTACCACAATGAATATTTACGCTCACTCAACAAGAAAAGCAAAGCGGGATTCCGCAAGACTTCTTGATAAAGTAGCGAGCAATGCTTAAACAAAAATTTCCCTTATTTCCCTTGCAGATTCCGCATAAGGGCAAAAATAAGGGAAAATACATATCATTTCACTGTCTAATGGGCTGAAAAGCCTGTAAAATAAGGAAAGTTCAAGAAATCTCTCCACAAATTCCGATTTGTCTCTTCGTACTTATCATTTTACCACAATTCCAAGAGCGTGGAAATAGCCTGTTTTTTAAGCTGATTTCCTACCTTTCGGATATACGGGACGGGCGCTTATTTAGGTGTAGACTTAGGTTAGTTCATCGATGGACAGCACCTTGAAAACCGAATGACCGTCCGAAAAGGAATACCCCCGGCTGGGGAAGCACCGCAAGGAGCCGGACTTCGGGACAAAATGTCCCGAAGTTGCGGGGAGCGTGCCAACGCCGGAACACGCCGCTATTGTCGGGGCCCCCGCAAAGCCGCATGGCTTTGTGGGGAGAGGAGGAGCAGCGGAGCGAGTGAGTTTTGCCGCTTGCGGTGAAACGAACGATACGCAGCTTGCGACGACGAGGCAGGAAGCCTTTTCGGGGAGAACGGCAACAGAAAGCAAAATGGAGGGAACGCATGAGAGATAGCCCCTATAAAGACTTGCCGCCGCTGGAACGCAGGCCGGACGGTTCCCTTTACCGCATGACACCGGCGCAGAGGAAACAGGCGGCCAGCCTGATACGCCGGGAGTGCAGTTGCTGTGAGGACGGAAACTGCATTGTCCTTGACGATGGGGACACCTGCACCTGCCCGCAGACGGTTTCTTTCTCGGTCTGCTGTAAGTGGTTCCGCTGGGCGGTCTTGCCGCTGGACGGGACGCTGGAAGCGGAAATTTTCCGGGATAAGGACTTGAAACGCTGTGCGGTCTGCGGCGGTGTGTTCGTCCCTAAATCCAACCGGGCAAAATACTGCCCCGGCTGTGCCGCCAGAGTTCACAGGCGGCAGAAAACAGAAAGTGAACGGAAAAGGAGGTCTGCTGTGGACAGTTAGGAGCGAAAAAAGCCTTGATTTATCAGGCTTTGCAAGCCCCAAACCGGGGCAGGTGGTATAAAGTATCGCCCGCCCCGGAAAATGGGCTTCTAACCGTCCACAAAACGAACTATGACAAATACCATCTATATCCATCAGCCGGAAAAGGCGTTCAGCTTCACCCGGCTCCCGAATTTTCTCTTTGAAGCCCCCACATTCAAGCCCCTGTCTAACGAGGCAAAGGTTCTGTACGCCTTTATCCTGCGTCGGACAGAGTTATCCCGCAAGAATGGGTGGGCGGATGACTGCGGACGGATTTTCCTGTATTACCCTATCTGTGAAGTGGTTGACCTGCTCCACTGTGGGCGGCAGAAAGCGGTGAACACCCTGCGGGAACTGCAATACGCCGGACTGGTGGAGATCCAGAAGCAGGGCTGTGGAAAACCCAACCGCATTTTCCCAAAATCCTATGAAGCGGTTCCAAACACCGACTTCAAGAAATCCCGTTCTGGTACGCCGGAGGACTGAAAACCGTACCCATGAAGTACGGAAATCGCCCCCTTGAAGTACGAAAACCGGACGGTATATAGAAATACAAAGATTAAAATGATTTATTTATATCCATTCCATTCCTATCGTATCAGAGATAATTCCGGCGGGATTTTCCCTGTGGAAAACCCCGGATAGGAAAGGAATGGGGAAAGGAGCAGAATGGCACAACACGCAATTTTACGGTTTGAGAAACACAAGGGCAACCCGGCAAGGCCGCTGGAAGCCCATCACGAAAGGCAGAAAGAACAGTATGCCAGCAACCCCGACATTGACACAAGCCGGAGTAAATACAATTTCCATATCGTCAAGCCGGAGGGACGCTATTACCACTTCATTCAGAGCCGTATCGAGCAGGCCGGATGCCGGACAAGGAAAGACAGCACACGGTTTGTCGATACGCTGATAACCGCCAGCCCGGAGTTTTTTAAGGGGAAATCCCCAAAGGAGATACAGGCGTTCTTCCAAAGGGCGTCGGACTTCCTCATTGGCCGGGTAGGACAGGAAAATATCGTGTCGGCGGTGGTACACATGGACGAGAAAACGCCCCACCTGCATTTGACCTTTGTTCCGCTGACAAAGGACAACCGCCTGTGTGCAAAGGAGATTATCGGCAACCGGGCAAACCTGACGAAGTGGCAGGATGGTTTTCACGCCTATATGGTGGAGAAATATCCTGACTTGGAGCGTGGGGAAAGTGCCAGCAAGACAGGCCGGAAGCATATCCCCACCCGGCTTTTCAAACAGGCGGTTTCCCTCTCCAAACAGGCCAGAGCCATTGAAGCCGCCCTTGACGGCCTTAACCCGCTGAATGCCGGGAAGAAAAAAGAGGAAGCCCTCTCCATGCTGAAAAAGTGGTTCCCGCAGATGGAGAACTTCTCCGGGCAACTGAAAAAGTACAAGGTCACAATCAATGACCTGTTGGCGGAGAATGAGAAGTTGGAAGCAAGGGCAAAGGCCAGCGAAAAAGGAAAGATGAAAGATACGATGGAACGGGCAAAGCTGAAAAGCGAACTGGACAATTTACAGCGGCTGGTTGACCGTATCCCGCCGGATATACTGGCGGAACTGAAACGTCAGCAGCGGCACACGGTAAAGGAAAGGTGATAGATATAAGCAGAAATTTTCGCCGCCTTTGTGCGGCATTGTACCTTGAAAACTGAATATGGAGGACACTGGATGGCAAAAAGCGAAAGCGATATTTTCACACCCCGGACAGGGCAGGTCATACAAGCAGAGAACGGCACGCAGTATTTTGTATGTGGGAACAACCGTATAAAAATCTCCGAACACTTCGCCGCAGGCGGGAAGCCCCTCGGTGATCTGATTGTAGATGTGGTGCGGCATACCGCAGAAAAAGCCGCTTCAACCTGATAGCCCATCATTGATAACACGCCCACGCTTATGATATAATTGCCATAGAGCAAAAGTATTGTAAGCGTGGGTTGTTTCTTTAGAAGGAGGATTTTTAACGGTGAAACAACCTTACAATACTACGATTTACAACACGGCGCTTTATATGAGATTGAGCCGGGACGATGAAAACTATGGTGACAGCGTAAGCATTGAAACACAGCGGACAATCCTGCAACAGTACGCAAAGGAACAGGGGCTTCATGTAGTCGGTGAGTATGTGGACGATGGCTGGTCAGGGACGAACTTTGAACGGCCGGATTTTCAGCGCATGATGGACGATATGGAAGCCGGAAAAGTAAACTGCATTGTCACGAAAGACCTGTCCCGTTTCGGGCGGGAACATGTGATGATGGACTACTATCTGGAATTTCTGTTCCCGGAGAAACGGGTTCGCTACATCGCCGTTGCGGAGAATGAGGACACAGAGAAAGGGCTTTCCGATTTTGTCCCGTTCAAAAACCTGTTCAATGAATGGTTTGCGAAAGATACAAGCCGCAAGGTAAAGGCCGCTTTCAAAGCGAAGTTTGCCACAGGACAGCGTATCGGCGCCTATGCTCCCATCGGGTACAGGAAACACCCGGAAATCAAAAACAAGCTGATAATCGACGAGGAAACCCGCTGGATAGTGGAGAAGATTTTTGACCTTGCCATTCATGGCAGAGGGGCGGCCAGTATCACAAGAATACTGATTGCGGAAAAGGTTCCCACACCGGGATTTATCAACTTCCAGCGTGACGGGACTTTCGCAAACATCTATGCGGGTGCGCCAGAGGAAAAAAGCTACGCATGGACGATAGCGCAGGTCAAGAGTATTATGAAAGACGAAACCTATATCGGCCATACCATTCATTACCGGGAAACGAACATTTCCTTTAAGAACAAGCGGAGGGTACGCAAGCCCCAAAGTGAATGGGTGCGGGTGGAGAACACGCAGGAGCCGATTATCAGCGAGCAGGTTTTCCGGCAGGTACAGGAGCAGATAGCAAACCGCCGCAGGAAGTGCAAGGATGGTACAACGCAGATTTTTCCGGATTGGTAAAATGTGCGGATTGCGGCTGGTCGCTGTCCTATGGGGAGAACAGGCAGAACAGCAAGCCTTACGGCCATTATCATTGTAGCAAGTACGGGCAGGGCACACGCCAATGCTCCATGCACTATATCCGTTATGATGTGCTTTATGCCTATGTCCTCTCCCGTCTGCAATACTGGTCGGGGCTGGTACAGCATGATGAAGAACGGCTCTTGAAGCGGCTGTTAAACGCCAATGACAAAGGACAGGCCGCCGCAAGAAAGAAGCAGGCCGCAGAACTGAAAAAGGCAGAGAAGCGGAAATCCGAAGTTGATACCCTGTTTGCCCGGATGTATGAGGACTGGGCGGCGGGGCGTATCACGGAATACAACTTCTCTATGCTGTCTGGGAAGTACCAAAGCGAACAGGCTGAACTGGACGAAAAGATTGAGCAGCTTCAATCCGCTATCGCCACTGAAAGCCAGAACGCCGCAGACGCAGAAAAATGGATTGCCTTGATGAAAGAGTGCGTCAATCCAACGGAACTGACCGCCGAACTTTTGAATATGCTGATTGAAAAAATCGTTGTCCATGAAGCGGTCAAAGGTGAGGACGGAAGCCGGGAACAGGAGGTAGAAATCTTCTACCGCTTTATCGGCAAAATTGATTGAATGATACCAATATCTTTAACTATGTGATACCGGGATTTCGGTTCCGGATGCGGTGATGCTGGATCGGATGGCGGAGCTGTTTGAGGTGCCGGTGAGTGTGCTGCTGGGCGGCGGGCTGGAAGTAGAGGAGGAGCAGCCTTCGGAACTGAATGAGATTGCACAGCAGCTTGCGGTCTTAAATGATCAGCTGGTGCAGCAGGCAGTGCGGAGACGGAAAGTGATCCGGTATGCGTTTGTTGGTGTGTTTGCGGCGATCTTTGTTCTGATTGGAGCGGCGATCGGACTTCGGGTGTACACGGAATCACAGCTGCGGGATGAAGCGTCGCTTCGCACGGTTCGTTATGAATGCACGCTCGACGGGGAATCATATGTATATGAAGCTTCCTATAACAGTCAGTATCAGATCCTGTACGAGGGCGGCGATGCCTGGATTTCGAACCATGTGCGGCCGGAGCAGTACGAGGATGTGAATGTGCTGTCGGCGCAGATGCAGGATTACTTCGAAGAAAAAGGCGGAACATGCACGATCATTGACGAAAATCCGTAAAAGTTTTGTATTATTGTATTTTTTTATGGTTTTGGGTATTTTATCTGCCCGGTAATTCCTCTCTTCTGATATAATGGTAACAATGCATTATACTTAGAGGGAGGAATTTTTTTATGTCACAGACACAAACCCGGCGGAGTTCTCAGGTCAATCTGCTTCACGGCCCGATCCTGAAATCTCTGCTGCTTTTTGCCCTGCCGATCATGGCGTCCCGCGTGTTTCAGCAGATTTACAACACGATGGATACCCTGATCGTCGGCTATACACTCGGCGACTCATCGATTGCGGCGATGGGTGCCTGCTCATCCATCTATGAGATGATGACCGGATTTACGTTCGGCGTCGGAAACGGTCTTGCGATCGTCACGGCGCGCTGCTTTGGACGGCAGGAGACGGACCGGATGAAAAAATCGGTCGCATCCTGTATCGTCATCGGCGTTGCCGTGACACTGGTAGTTACCATTCTGGCGACGATCTTCATGCATCCGCTGCTGCGCCTGCTGAAAACACCGGCGGAGATTCTTGAGGAATCCTACAGCTATATTTCGATTCTCTCGATTTTCCTGTTCGTCATGTTCGCCTACAACCTGTGCTCCGGCCTGCTGCGGGCGATCGGCAACAGCTTCATGCCGCTTGTGTTCCTGATCTTTTCATCGCTGGTGAACATCGTGCTCGATCTGCTGTTTATCCGCACCTTCGGCATGGGTGTCCGGGGTGCCGCGATTGCAACCGTCATTGCACAGGGCATTTCCGTTGTGCTCTGCCTGATTTATATTGTTACGAAAGCGAAAATCCTGCTTCCGGAAAAACGCCACTTCGCGCTGGACCGCGGACTGTACGCAGATCTGCTGGCGCAGGGATTTTCAATGGGATTCATGAGCAGTATCATTTATGTCGGTTCGATCGTTCTGCAGCCGGGCATCAACAGCCTCGGATATGAAACTATCGCCGGACATACCGCTGCGAGAAAGCTGTTTTCGTTCTCCATGATGCCGCTTTCCTCCATGGCGCAGGCCGTCAACACTTACGTTGCACAGAACCGCGGCGCAGACAACTGGGAGCGCGTGCGGAAAGGCATCCGTTACGCTTACATTTTCTGCTTCAGCGTAACCGCGTGCCTGATTGTAATCGTCACCCCGCTTGCACCAACCATGGTACACCTGATCTCTGGTTCATCCGACCCGACCGTCCTCGGAAACGGAGCCCGCTACCTCCGCGTAGCCATCCCGTTTTTCTTCGCCCTTGGTCTTGTCAACTGCAGCCGTCTGGCACTGCAGGCACTCGGAGAGAAAATTCTGCCGTTGCTGTCGAGCTTTATTGAGCTGTTTGGAAAGATTATCTTTGCCATGGTATTCATTCCACGCTACCACTACAGCGCCGTAATCTGGTGCGAACCGATCATCTGGTGCTTCATGGCTGCGGAGCTTGTGATTTCACTGTATCGAAATCCTTATATGAGAAAAGGGAAGACAGGAAACTGATTTTTAAATGAAAAAATTACCGGCCAATGCACGGAAAAATCTGTGTGTTGACCGGTAATTATATATCACATTATATTATTCATAGCAGGCACTGAATGCAGGTCTCATTTCTTCTATTTGTCTGCGTGTCAGTCTATAATCTGCAGCAATCCGCTCCCAGTTTTGCTTTTTCTTGTAAGCAGATTCAGATCCTGAAGCTGCCTGCCCATTTCATCATTCTTCGCAACAAGAAGGAGATCTTTATCAAGATTGTTCAATGTGCGCAAAACAGCGGCATAGATTCCCATGGCTACCGAGGGATCACCTTTTTCAATTTTCCACGGAGAAGCGCGGCTGATTCCCGCACGTTCGGCCACCAGTTCTGCTGACAGACTCCGTCTGAGCCGGGCAAGCTTAATCTGCTTGCCCATGGTTTTTAATATTTCTTCTGTTCCTGGAAGTATATTATATGCTGCTTTCTTCATTTTAAAACACCACCCTTATAATGTTTATTTTATATACATATAAAACTAAAATATCAATTTTAGAAAGCATTATAAAACAACGGCATAATAAAAATTTGTGGGATTATGGTGTATACTTGAGTTTCGAATCATGGAAAATATAAAGTCAGCATATTTTTATAAAGATCTTTTTAGTCAGGTGATGCAATGAACATTCTATGGAGTTCCATGCTGCTTCTCGGAATCGCATATGGCGCGCTGCAGGGACGGATACCGGAGGTGACGGATGGGGTGATTCAGGCTTCGAGGGAGGCGGTGGTGCTGGCGGTTTCGCTGGTTGGGGTGACGGGGTTCTGGGCAGGGTTGATGGAGATTGCGAAGAAGGCGGGAGTGATTGACGGGCTGGTGAAACGAATGGGGCCGGTGATGCGGTTTTTGTTTCCGGAAGTGCCGGAAGATCACTCTGTGATGCGGGCGGCGGGGATGAATATGATCTGTAATGTATTCGGACTCGGCGCGGCTGCGACGCCGCCGGGGCTGGAGACGATGGAACGGTTTGAAGAATTGGAAGAGGAGCGGCGGAAAATGAAAAACCCGGCCGCAGTTCCAGAAGGAACCGCGAACCGGGAAATGTGTACGTTTTTGATTTTAAATATTTCTTCTCTGCAGCTCATCCCCGTCAACATCATTGCGTACCGCAGTCAGTACGGCAGCGTCCACCCAACAGCAATTGTCGGACCGGCGCTTGCTGCGACGGCTGCGAGTACGATTGCGGCGGTGGTGTTTTGCAAAGTGATGGAAAGGATGGGGCGATGATTATTCAGATTACTCAGCCCAGGTGCCGTTTACAAAGACATCGGTCTTGCTTCCGTCTTCGTGAATACCTACGATATGCAGGTCATCCGATCCAACCATAAAGTCAACATGGATCAGGGAATCATTGACACCCTTTGCGAGGATTTCTTCATCACTCATATCCATAAATCCGTCCAGCACCTCGGAAAATCCGGCGCCGGCGGCAACGTGGCAGCATGCGTTCTCGTCGAACAGAGTGTTAAAGAACATCAGTCCGGACTGGTTGATCGGGGACTCCTTCGGGACGAGTGCAACCTCGCCGAGCATCGCGGCGCCCTCATCCATCGCGAACATTTTTTTCAGAACCTCTTCGCCCTGTTCTGCGTGGCAGTCGACAACCTTTCCGTCCTTAAAATCAACGGTAAAGTTGTTGATAACCTGGCCGGACCAGCTTAACGGTTTGGTGGAAACGAGGCGGCCTTCACATTTGCCGCGCATCGGGCTGGTGAAAACTTCTTCGGTTGGCATATTCGGGACATAGAAGGTATTGTTCATATGGTTGATATCGCCAGCGCCGCTCCACTTTGCGCCCGGAATCAGTTCAACTGTGAAATCGGTGCCGTTTTTGCTGGTATAATGCAGTTTGTGGAACGCCTGTTCATTCAGCCAGTTGGCTTTTTGGGTCATGCGGTCACAGTGTGCCTGCCAGATTTTCTCGACATCTTCGCCTTCTTTTAAATACAGGCAATCAAAAATAGCATTCCACAGCTTCTCAACCGCAATATCCTCCGGCTCGCCCGGGAATACTTTTTTGGCCCATGCCGGTGACGGAGCGGCAACGATCAGCCACTGATGTTTTCCGTCGAGCTGATCGCGGTATTTTTTCGTTACTTTCCCGCGCATCTGACGAACGGTAGAGAGCAGATCGGCAGAGATGCCGGCAAGCTCATCCGGATCGGAGGAGTCAATGAAAATGCGGACCGGAAGATCTACGGTCATCTGTTTGAGGCGCTCCTCCTCCCAATTCTGAATCGTACCGAGTGTTTCGGCTGTGGCGTACTGATAACTCAGCTTGTTAATCGGACCACACTCCCAGATGAGCTCAACATAGCTTGCACCGGCTTTGTAACACTCTTCCGTGACCATGGTAGCAAGCAGAACCTGATCCACACCGGCCTGCAGACGGACACGCTGTCCTTTCTGTACATTTGCGCCGATTTTTACGATCAGCTTTGCGTATTCTCTTAATTTTGCTTCGTTCATGATAAAATTCTCCTGTGTTCATAGATTTGGGTTCCGTTTCCAGGTGATTTTTTTAGCCACGCTTTAGAACGTGTCTAAAAAAATCATTTCCACAATCTGAAAGCCTCACTTTGCGGTATATTTTGCCCTCATTCGGTTGCCGTGGCCCACTACGCTGAGACTTTTAGATCTGTGCAATCGGGTTCGCAGGCAAGTGAACGGTATCGTTATTTCGAAAACGATGTACCAGTATGATAAACGGAAACTGTTTTGAATATACTGGATTTCTGCTAAAACTGGAACGGTTCGTTGAACGATCCATAATATGAAACCGGCTCGCCTGCAGTCAGCAGATGGTATACATCGCCAACAGTCTGGCAGCGGAAGTACACTTCGCCCGGTTTGCGTTCTTCACTTCCGACGATTGTGACAGAAGTTGGCGCCAGAAACATACCCTGCCAGAGTTGGGTCGGTGTCATATTCAGCAAGTGGGACAGTGCCACGCAGGTAACGCCGAGATGACAGAAGCAGACAATGACAGCCTCGCGGTTCGTCTCATCAGAGGCATGATAGCGGTAGCCGTCGCGTACATAACCGTAGCGAGCAAGCAGCGCATCGAGTCCGTCCGTTACGACACGATAATTTTCATCCATGTTTCCAGTTTTCATGATCGGGTTCTGTGTCCAGAGATCATGATCATAGAGATCCCGGTTCGCATCGAGCACATCCGGCAGAAAATCCCACGGAATCCGGCGCTTTCCGGTCTCCGGATCAAGGACAGGCGCATCAAATTCCCGCAGCCACGGAAGAATTTCGGCCTCGCGGCCCGCATTTTTCAGCGTAAAAGAAGCCGTATCCTTCGCGCGTCCGAGCGGCGAGCAGTAAAAATCGGTGACGTTCCATTTCACCGTGCGCTTCGAAAGCAGCTCAGCCTCACGCCAGCCTTTTTCAGTCAGCGAATCAATCTCATAATTCGGTTCGCCGTGGCGGATAAAGATAATTTTCATAAAAATTCCTTTCTTCGTATGCCACAAATTGTTTGGTTTATGCATCGAAAAGTCAATCTCAGTTCCGAAAAATCTGCGGCAGAGCACAGAACATTCAGAATTGATGTCACTTAGCTTAGTGTATCATAAATTGTCAAACTTGTGTGAATTTCTGTGGAAAAAGATGCGGCAAATTGGAAGAGGCGTTCGCACGTCTGGTAGGCGGCCTGGGAGGAGTGGTTAAGATCTGAGAGGAGAGTGACAGAGGATGATGCGTTTTGGAAATATTTTTGAACGGGAAGGCAGCAGAGGGCATGGCATGAGAACCGTATCGGGAGTGACGATTGCTGTGATAATCTGTTCTCTGCTGTCAGGGATTGCAGCAATTGGAATTATTTTGAATTTTGAAGCGGTAACGGCCAGAATTGCCGTTTTTGTTGTCAGGCTGTTATCATCTGCGTTTCCTGTTTTGTTAGTTGTTATAGCAATTCTTTATTTGGCGGCACGGCTGCGGTGGAGATGGCACAGAGATTACAGGAGGTGGTGATTATTCTGGTTGGGATAAGATGTATGATCAGGGCAGTATTGAAATAAAGGGGGGATGCCATTTATAAAAAAACAGTAAATTCGCCCACTTAGGACTAGCCGCCGCGGCTGTAGATTGATACAATAAAAGAAATAGGAAATATCGATTTTTTGCATAGGAGGAACACGGCGGCATGGCGGGATATGTGAGTCTTCAGGATGTAACCAAGACCTATCAAATGGGTGAGATTACCATCAAGGCTGCGGATGGGATCAGCTTTGATGTGGAAAAGGGTGAGTTTGTGATTGTTGTTGGACCGAGCGGTGCGGGTAAGACGACGGTGCTGAATATTTTAGGCGGAATGGACACAGCGACTTCCGGAAAGGTGCTGGTGGACGGCGCGGAAATCAGCAAATACCGCGGCAAGAAGCTGATCCAGTACCGGCGGGAGGATATTGGATTTGTTTTTCAGTTTTATAATCTGATGCAGAACCTGACGGCGCTCGAGAATGTGGAGCTGGCGATGCAGATTTGTAAGCATCCGCTGGATGCGTCGGAGGTGCTTGAGGAGGTTGGGCTGGAAGAGAGAATGAATAACTTCCCGGCGCAGCTTTCGGGCGGAGAGCAGCAGCGTGTGGCGATTGCGCGTGCGCTGGCGAAGAATCCGAAACTGCTGCTCTGCGATGAGCCGACCGGCGCGCTCGATTATGTGACGGGAAAAGCGATCTTAAAGCTGCTGCAGGATACCTGCCGGGAGAAGGGGATGACGGTCATTGTCATCACTCACAACTCGGCGCTGACACCGATGGCGGACCGCGTGATTAAAATCCGAAACGGGAAAGTGGCGGGAATGAAAACAAATGAGAACCCGACGCCGGTGGAAGAGATAGAATGGTAGGTGGACGATGAGAGCATTTCGAAAAGACTTTATCCGGGAAATCACAAAGAACAAGGGGCGGTTTCTGTCAGTCTTTTTCATCGTGCTTCTTGGCGCGGCGTTTTTCTCGGGCATTCGGTCGGCGGAAGGAGATATGAAGGTTTCGGCGGACCGGTATTATGATGAAGTAAATTATATGGATTTGAAAGTCCTTGGAACGCTGGGGCTGACAGACGATGATCTGGCGGATATCGCGAAGACGGATGGCGTGAAAGCGGTCTACGGCGGAAAAACGGTGGAAGTGCTGCATGACATCGGCGAGAGCGAGCAGGTTGTGAAGCTGATTGCGCTGACGGACGGTGTGAATGAGCCGCGCGTGGTTGAGGGACGGATGCCGGAGAAAGAGGATGAAATTCTTGTTGATACGCAGTTTCTGAAAAGTTCCGGCTGTGAGATCGGGGATCAGGTAACGTTCACTTCCGGAACGGAGGATCCGCTCTCAGATTCGCTGACCGGGGATACGTTTACGATTGTTGGTTCGGCGACGCTCCCTTATTATATGGATCTGAACCGCGGAACGGGCTCGATTGGAAATGGAAGCATCAACAGTTTTGCACTGCTGCTTCCGGAGACATTTACCTCGGATCTCTATACAGAGATTTACGTCCAGGCGGACGGCGCACAGGAAGAGGCGAGCTACAGCGATGCATATGATGAGACGGTGAAGGCTGTACAGACGAAGATTGAAGCGCTCGAGGATGCGGCGTGCGACCGGCGGTATACGGCAGTCAAAACCGAAGGACAGGAAAAGATTGATGATGCAAAACAGCAGGTCGCTGATGCAGAGCAGAAATTAGCGGACGCAAAAACAGAGCTGGATGACGGTGCACAGCAGCTTGCCGACGCGAAAGTGACGATTGCGGACAAAGAGCAGGAACTTCTCGACGGCGAACAGACGTTAAAGGACAAAGAACAGGAGCTTCTTGACGGAAAGCAGACGATTGCTGAGAAAGAACAGGAACTCCTTGACGGAAAACAGACCATTGCAGACAAAGAGCAGGAACTTCTCAGTGCGAAAGCAACCATCGCCGACAAAGAGCAGGAACTGGCATCCGGCAAGGCAACGCTGAAAGATAAAGAGGCGGAACTTGCGAGCGGAAAAGCGACGCTGGAAGCAAAGGCGGCAGAGCTGGAAAGCGGAAAAGCGGAGCTGAATCAGAAAGCCGATGAACTTGCAAGTGGAAAAACCACACTTGAGGCAAAAGCGAAAGAACTTTCCGACGGAAAAGCACAGCTTGCAGAGAAAGAAACAGAACTGGCATCCGGCAAAAAAGAGTTAGAGGAAAAAATGACGCAGCTTTCGGTGGCAAAAACCGAACTGACTCGGAAGCAGACGGAGCTGAATACTGCAAAAGAGCAGCTTTCCAAAAAAGAAACGGAATTGAATATTGCAAAGGAACAGCTTTCCGCTGCACGCGAGGAACTGGACAACAAGAAAGCAGAAACCGCTGCAGGACGCACACAGTATGAAGCGCAGAAGGCAGCGTATGAAGAACAGAAGAGTCAGTATGAGACAGCCAGGGATCAGTTAGCCCAGATTTCCAGGCAGCTTCCGATGGTGGAGGCTGCGCAGACAGAAGTGACTGGTCAGATCGAGGTGATTGAGGCTCAGCTTGACGGACTGACAGAGGAAGATGAAGCATATGTATCCCTGTTGGAACAGAAAACTGCGCTGGAAGCAAAACAGACAGAGTTAGCACAGCAGCTTTTCACGATGCAGGAGCAGAAAACATTTCTGGAACAAAACATCGCAGCGTTTGAAGCAGCAAGCGCTGATGCGGAAGCCCGGCTTGCGGCTGCAGAAGCTCAGATTACCGACGCAGAAAGTCAGCTTGCCGCTGCAGATGCACAATTAACAGAAAAAGAGCAGGAATGCGCCGCAGGCGAGGCACAGATTGCTTCTGCAAAAGAAGAACTGGAAAGCGGCGAAGCTCAGATTACAGAGGCTCTTGCCCAGCTTCAGGATGGAGAAGCACAGGCAGAAGCTTATCAGAAACAGATTGAGGATGGCGAAGCCCAGCTTGCATCCGCCAAAGCAGCGATTGCCGACGGAGAAGCTCAGATTGAGACGAACCGCAGTAAATTAAAAGACGGAGAAACTCAGCTTGCGGCTGCCAGAGCCCAGCTTGCTGATGGGGAACAGCAGATTGCATCGTACCGACAGACGATTCAGTCGGGTGAGGCCCAGCTTGCCGCTGCAAAGCAGACAATTTCCAGTGGAGAAAGTCAGCTCGCCGACGCGAAACAGACGATCGCCGATGGCGAAACCCAGTTAGCAGAAGCAAAGCAGACGATCGCCGATGGAGAAAGTCAGCTCGCCGAAGCCAAGCAGACGATTGCCGACGGAGAAACCCAGCTTGCCGACGCGAAACAGGAAATCGCCAACGGAAAAATCTCCCTTGCGGATGCGAAACAGGAAATTGCCGATAAAGAAAAGGAACTTGAGGACGGCAAAGCCGAATATGAAAAAGCAAAAGCCGACGCCGAACCAGAAATCGCGGATGCGAAGCAGGAAATTGCGGACGGTGAGAAAACACTCGCAGACCTGAAAAAACCAACGTGGTACGTCTGGGGACGGAATAAGGTAACGTCAACTGAGAGCTTCGGTCAGGATGCCGGCCGTATCTCGAATATCGGAAAATTCTTCCCGGTTATCTTCTTCCTCGTGGCTGCTCTCGTCAGCCTGACGACGATGACACGAATGATCGAGGAACAGCGTCAGCAGATCGGAACGTTAAAAGCCCTCGGCTATTCCGACGGCGTGATCGCCTTTAAATATTTCGCATACGCGATGCTCTCCACCGTATCCGGCGCTCTCGCGGGCGTGGTGGTTGGAGAAAAAATCCTGCCCTGGGTTATTATGAATGCCTACGGCATGCTGTATACCGGACTCCCGTATTACATGACCCCGCTGAACTGGGAGCAGGGAGGCCTTGCGATTCTGGCGAGTGCAGCCTGCACCGGCGTGGCGACGATCGCGGCATGCTACAAAGAACTCGCCGCAGGTCCGGCAGAGCTGATGCGGCCGGAAGCACCGAAAAACGGCAAACGGATTTTCCTGGAACGCATCGGCGTACTCTGGAAACATCTGAACTTTACGCAGAAATCAACCGTGCGGAATCTGGTGCGGTATAAAAAACGATTCTTCATGACCGTTATCGGAATCGGCGGATGCATGGGTCTGATCCTCGTCGGTTTCGGCCTTCAGGATTCCATCACCGCGATTGCGAAAAACCAGTTCGTCAGCCTCTTCACCTATCAGGCGAATGCTGTGCTGAATTCAGATGTGGATGAATCCGAAAAAGAAGCATTGCAGACCGATCTGGAAAACTACAGCGGCATCGATGAGCTGCTGGAAATGTACTGCCAGAACATCGAACTGCAGACCGACAAAAAGACCGTGGATGCAGTGCTTGAAGTGCCGAAAGAACTGACGAATTTCAATGACTTCTATGCCTTCCGAGACCGGAAAAGCGGAGAAGTTTACGAATTCCCGACCGACGGCGGCGCAGCCATCAGCGAAAAGACAGCAACGATGCTCGGCGTAAAAGCAGGCGACACGGTTCAGCTGAAAAAAGGCGATGATATTGTGGACGTAAAGATTTCGATCATCGTCGAAAACTACGTGCGCCATTACCTGTATTTGGCCCCGGATCTCTACGAGGAGCTGTTCGGCGGAGCGCCGGACTACAACCAGCTTCTGATGAAATATCAGGACATGTCGGGCAATTATGAGACAGCACTCGGAGAAAAAATCATGACGTACGACGGTGTAGCGGCAATCTCGTTCACATCCGACCTGATTGATCAGATTGACAACATGCTTCGTTCCCTCGACATCGTCATCGTGGTGCTGATCGTATCGGCGGGCCTGTTGGCGTTTGTGGTGCTGTACAACCTGAACAACATCAACATCACCGAACGACAGAGAGAGCTGGCAACGCTGAAAGTGCTCGGCTTCTTCGACGGCGAGGTGGCATCGTACGTGTACCGGGAAAACATGGTGCTGACACTGTTCGGCGTTATCGCGGGCATGGGAATTGGAACGTTTTTACATCATTGCGTAATTCAGACCGTCGAGGTCGATATGATGATGTTCGGACGAAACGTGTTCCCGCGGAGCTACGGCTGGAGCGCCCTGATTACCCTGGCGTTTGCCCTGTTCGTCAACTTTATGATGTTCTACCGGTTAAGAAAAATTGATATGATTGAATCGCTGAAAAGCGTGGAGTAAACAACAGAAAAAGGCCGTCCGCGGTGATGCAGAGAATCTGCAGAAACCGTGGGTGGTTTTTTCATTTTGAAAGTGAAATATGAGCCGGAATGCTTGTTTTTTCAGACATTTCGTTGTATAAAAAAAATAAGGGTTTTTATCAGAACAGAATCAAAAAACAAAGAGTAAAGGGGATTTTTACAAATGGGAACAACAGAAACGAAAAAAATGAGAGTCGGCGTTGTCGGCTGCGGAGCGATCAGTGATATTTATCTGACGAACATGATTCATAACTTTGAGAATCTTGAGGTAGCAGCATGCTGCGCAGGCCATCTTGAACATGCGAAAAAGAAAGCAGAGCAGTATGGCATCAAGGGCTGTACCTACGAGGAAATTCTGGCAGACCCGTCGATTGAAATGGTAGTCATTCTGACACCGGCACCGACCCACGAGGGGCTGATCCGTCAGGCACTGGAAGCCGGAAAACACGTTTACACTGAAAAAACAATGACCCTCGCACCGGAAACGGCAGCGAAACTGATCGAGCTGGCAGAGGAGAAACATCTCTATCTCGGTTCCGCACCGGACACCTTCCTTGGATCGGCACTGCAGACCGCAAGAAAAGCGATCGACGACGGGCTGATCGGCGAGGTGACATCTTTCGAAGCATGCGCAAACCGCGATCTTGATTTGCTGGCGAGCATCTTTCGTTTTCTGCGGATGCCGGGCGGCGGTATCTGCTACGATTTCGGTGTTTATTATCTGACGGCAATTGTGAGTCTTTTTGGTCCGGTGGATCGCGTTGTATCGTCCGTGCGAAACCTTGCGGCGAAGCGTGTGAACATCATTCCGGGCAGCCCGGAATACGGACAGGAATTTGACTATACAAACGAAAGTCAGGTCTTTACCATTCTGGAAATGAAAAACGGTGTGACCGGTACATTCTGCGTCAATGGTGACAGCGTCATCAATGATCAGGCGGTATTCACCATTTACGGTAAAAAAGGTATCTTAAAGCTTGTTGATCCGAACAATTTCGGCGGCGATGTTGTCTATATTCCGGGTGTAAAAGACTGGACACAGCAGGCTGTTCCGGAAGTTTTACATTATGGCTTTGATTACAGCGAAAACAGCCGTGGTCTTGGCCCATCTGAGATGGCAGAAGCAATTGCCGAGGGCAGACCAAACCGTGCGAGTGCCAAAATGGCATATCACGTACTCGATACGATCGATCAGATTATGAAGAGTGCGGAAACGGGTGCATTTGAGAAGGTTCCATCCACCTGCGAAAGACCGGAGGCCATGCCGAATTCATAGTCTATTTCTGATAGGATTGCAGGTACATCTGACGGAAGTCGGTAGGGCTTACATTTTTTGATTTCAAAAAGACTCTGTTAAACGTAGAAATACTGTTAAAACCGGATTCGAGCGACACTTCGGTGATCGTGAGATCCGGTTTTTTTAACAGGTTTTCGGCGATATGGAGCCGTTCCCTGGTGACGAAATCCGTGAAGGAGAGGCCGGTGTATGCGCGGAACAGCTTGGAAAAATGGCAGCGGGAGAATCCGGCGACTTTTGATGCTTCTTCCAGGGAAACCGGTTCGGTGCAGTGACTTGAGATCCAGGTACATGCAGCAACCATCTGGCGGTGTACCTGTGCGGAATGGCCTGTTTTTTGCGGTGCGGCAGTTTCGGTCGGCACGGAGAGATTTTCGCCGAGCAGAATAAAAAACTGATATAGCAGAACGCATCCGCGCAGTTCGGAAAAACTGATACCGGAGAGGGAGAGCCTGCGCAGCTCTGTCAGAAATCCGCGAAGCTTTTCGATTTCCGGGAAGTTGTTCTGATTCAGAAGACGAATCTGATAAAAAAGATAAGCAACAGACTGGAAATCCACGCGTTTTTCCAGAAAATCTGCATCGAGCTGAAGCATGATCAGGCGATGTTCTCTGTTGGTTGTGGAAACAGCGTGCAGCTCGCCGGGCCAGATAAAGAGAAGATCACCGGGCTTCAGTGGAAAGGCTTCTCCGTTTACTTCATAGATAATGCCGTCATCCTGTGCAAGCACAATTTCAATATAGTGATGCCAGTGCAGACCGAAATAGGCGGGGACATGCGAAATAGAGATATCGTAAACATAGCTGTTAGCAAAATGATTGTTTTCGAAAAAAGAAGTCGAATCGTTTTTCATGGCAAAAGAATCCTCCGTATCTGATAAACGGTATTATACAACAGAAGAGAGAAAAAATATAGAAAAAATCGAAACATCTGGGCAATGATCGGCAATATATAAGTAGTGTTTTACGAGGATCTGTATTATGGTTAAGATATGAAAATTGTGAAGAACGGCAGAAATCGGAAAAAGAGTGATGTGGTTTTGGCGAAAATTCACAAAAATATAATAAAAGTTTATGAAAAGTGAAGAAGTGGGAGGTAAGCGAAAAATGCAGATTTATGTAGATGGAAATGCTGTGCGAAGCGGAAATGGGCAGAAGGAATATCCATTTCAGACGATTTCCGAGGCGGCAAAAATTGCAAGGTCCGGCGACGAGGTGCTTGTAGCGCCTGGCGTATATCGGGAATATGTAGATCCGGCGAATGCGGGATGTGAGGATGCAAGAATTGTGTATCGTTCTGTGGAACCGGGAAAAGCTGTGATTACCGGTGCGGAAATTGTGGATAACTGGGAGCATTTGGAAGGTGATGTGTGGACAGCGCGCGTTTCGAACGGATTGTTTGGGGATTACAATCCATATACGACACTGGTCAGCGGTGACTGGTTTATCGCATCCTACACGGCACACACCGGAGAAGTGTATCTGAATGGAAAATCTATGTATGAGGTGACAAGTCTGGATCAGGTGAAAAAGCCGGAGATCTATAAAAAATCCTGGGATCAGGCATTCACGGTTTACACCTGGTATGTGGAGCAGGACGAAGAGAAGAATGAGACCGTTTTCTATGTGAATTTCCAGGGGAAAAACCCGAATGAGGAAACGGTGGAAATTAATGTGCGCGAGAATTGCTTTTATCCATCGAAGGAGGGCATTGGTTATATCACGCTGTCCGGCTTTGTTGTAAAACAGGCGGCAACCCAGTGGGCTCCGCCGACGGCATATCAGGAAGGAATGGTCGGCCCGCACTGGTCAAAGGGATGGATCATCGAGGATTGTGAGATTTCAGATTCGAAGTGCTCGGGCATTTCACTTGGAAAATACAGACAGCCGAACAATGACAATAAATGGCTCAAATGGAAATTCAAAGATGGCACACAGACGGAGCGTGACTGTATCTGCCAGGCGCAGCGGGAGGGATGGACAAAGGAAAACATCGGAAGCCACATCATCCGCCGGTGCAACATCCATGACTGTGGACAGACGGGTATTGTAGGCCACTTAGGTGGTGTGTTCTCGATCATTGAGGATAACCACATTCACCATATCAATAATAAACAGAACCTTGCGGGTGCGGAGATCGGCGGCATCAAGATGCATGCGGCGATCGATGTGATCATTCGAAGAAACCATTTCCATCACTGTACGAGAGGCCTCTGGCTCGACTGGCAGGCACAGGGCACACGTGTTACGCAGAACCTGTTCCATGACAATACGCTGCCGAACGAGGAAAATGCAAATCCAGAAGGTATGGACGGTATCGGCGAGGATATCTTTATTGAAATTTCCCACGGACCGACGCTGGTGGACAATAACGTACTGCTTTCGGACCGCGCGATGAAGCTGGCAACGCAGGGTGTTGCGGTAGTACATAACCTGATCGCGGGATCGTTTACTGCTGTCGGCCGCGGTGTCAACAATGGCTCCGAAAAGCTGCCGTCGCCACGCTACACACCGTACCATGTGCCGCATCGCACGGAGATCAACGGATTTATGACGGTTCTTCACGGTGACTGCCGGTTCTACAATAATATCTTCATCCAGAAGCCGGTTCGTGCGGGAATGGAAGAAATCCGTAAACTGACCGGAGATAATGAGTGGGATGACGGAAATCTGACAGCAGGAACCGTGCCGTACAGCGGATATCCGACATTGGAGGAGTACGTGGCAAGATTTGAGGGCTACTGCGGAATGGGTTCCGGAAAGTCACCGGATCTGTATTACGAGAAGCTGCCGGTATGGCTTGGCGGCAACGTTTACTTCAATGGGGCGAAGCCGGCCAAGCAGGAACAGGACGCTGTAGTGGATACCGAGCATGAAATCACCATCGGTGTAAAAGAAGAGAACGGAAAATGGAAACTGGAGACTAATGTTTACGATTATCTGCCGCAGAATGCCTGTGCAGTGATCTCAACGGAGACGCTTGGCATGGCATTTGAGCCGGAACAGAAATATGAGAATCCGGATGGAACGCCGATCGTGTTCCGATATGACTACTTCGGAAACCGTCAGGGCATTCATCCGCTGCCGGGCCCGTTTGCATCAAAAGAGGCTGCGGAAGAAGCGTTATCATAAAGAAATTCTATAGACCCGCAAAAAAATAGCGTAAAAAATTCAGCGCCGCAGAGAGTGAATGATTGCGTCACAGCCTTTTTGGCAGTGTTTTCGGGTTTTACTATAACAAAAAGGAGTATAGAGAAATGATTTACTATGTCAATAATTCCGCTCCGAAGAATGGAAACGGAACAAAAGAGATGCCGTTCAAGTTCATCAACGATGCGGCAAAAATTGCAAAGGCAGGAGATGAAGTTCTGGTTGCACCTGGTATTTACCATGAATATGTCGATCCGATCAACGGCGGAACCGAGGATGCGAGAATCGTCTATAAGAGTGAGAAGCCGCTCGGCGCAAAGATCACCGGTGCGGAAACGATGAATGACTGGGAGCATTACAAAGATAATGTGTGGGTATGCCGTGTAGACAACGGAGTTTTTGGCAATTATAACCCATACACGACAATGGTCGGCGGTGACTGGTATTTTGCACCGGTGGTACGCCATACCGGCGCAGTTTATCTGAATGACCGCCAGTTATACGAGGCAGAGACGCTCGAGGAGTGTATCAAAGGCGAGGTTTATGCGCCGTCCTGGGAGCCGGAGTGGTCGGTTTACAAATGGTATACCGAGCAGGACAAAGAGAAAAATCAGACGGTCATCTACGCAAACTTCCAGGGTAAAAACCCGACGGAGGAAAAAGTAGAAATCAACGTGCGCCGGAACTGCTTTATGCCGTCGAAAACAGGCGTAAATTACATTACGTTCAGTGGATTTGATGTCAGCAAGGCAGCAACGACATGGGCGCCGCCGGCTGCTTATCAGGACGGTATGATCGGTCCGCACTGGTCGAAGGGATGGATTATTGAGGACTGTGAGGTCAGCAACAGCAAGTGCTGCGGTATTTCGCTCGGAAAATATTACGATCCGGAGAACGACCATTACTTTACCAGAAAACACGTAAAAAGCCCGACCCAGATGGAGCGTGATGCTGTGTGCCGCGGCCAGTATCACGGCTGGACGAAGGAGAACATCGGAAGCCATATCATCCGCCGCTGCCACATCCATCATTGTGAGCAGACCGGTATTGTCGGACGGATGGGCGGTGTGTTCAGTATCATTGAGGACAACCACATTCACAACATCAACAATATGCAGCAGCTTGGCGGAGCCGAGATTTCCGGTATCAAGATGCATGCAGCGATCGATGTTGTGATGAGAAGAAATCACATTCATCATTGTACGATGGGCATCTGGTGCGACTGGGAGGCACAGGGAACACGCCTGACCCAGAACCTGCTGCACGACAACTGCCCGCCGGAGGGAACACCAAAGGCAGAGGGCGCAATGATGAGTCAGGATATTTTCATCGAGGTTGGCCATGGTCCGACACTGATCGATAACAATATTATGCTCTCACCGGTCAGCGTTCGTATGGCGACCGATGGTATTGCCTGCGTACACAATCTGATGCTTGGCTCATTAACTGCAGTTGGCGGCGGAACAGGAGACCGTTACACGCCGTATCACATCCGTCACCGTACCGAGGTTGCCGGATTCATGACATTCTTGCATGGCGATGACCGGTTCTACAACAACATCTTTATCCAGAATTACCCGGTTGAGGAAACAGAAACGGTTGAGGACATGGGCTTCAAGATGGAGGATAACCAGGAGGTCGGAACGCATGTGTTCGACGAGTATCCGACCTATGACGAGTGGATCAGCCACTTTGAGCTGGACAAACCGGCCGACATGAGCAAGCTGGAGCCGTATCACAACAAGTGCCATCTGCCGGTTTGGGTAAACGGAAACGCTTACTTTAACGGAGCAAAGGCGTGTGTGAATGAAAAAGAGAATCTTATGGATAACGAGAACCAGGTTAAGGTGGAACTTGTGGAAAAAGACGGCCACTATTCCATCAAGACGAACGTGTATGAGTTCCTGAAGGATTTCCGGACGGGAATTATCAACAGTGATATTTTAGGATACGCCTTCGAGCCGGAGCAGAGATTCGAAGATCCGGACGGAAGCACGATTATCTTCGATCAGGATTATCTCGGCGAGCACCGCGGCGTGGCAGCAATGCCGGGACCGTTTGCGGATGGAGCTGAGGCAGAGAAGATTCTGTGGTAGAAGAAATCAGAACTTACCGGTTGATACGAAAAAAACAGGGCGCTGTGCAGGAAATGGCACAGCGCCCTGTTTTGGTAAAAGGAAAGTCAGGATGCCTTTGCAGAATCTTTTGCCGTCGGCATTTTCGCGTATAAGATTTTCAGTATAATCGGTGTTGCAACACTCGAGAAGAGAATCAGCAGAATCACGGCACTGAAGAAATCGCCGGATAAAAAGCCTGCATTCAGACCCTTTTGCGCGACGATCAGACAGACTTCACCGCGGGTCATCATACCGACACCGATTTTCAGGCTGTCGCCCCAGGTAAAGCCGCATCCCTTTGACATCAGGCCACAGCCGATAATTTTTGCGACAAGGCCGACGATGACGAAACAGATGGCAAAGAGTACGAATTTCTCGTTCATGCCGCTGAGCGTTGTTTTGAGTCCGATACTTGCAAAGAAAATCGGTCCGAAAATCATATAGGAGCTGATATCCATTTTTTCTTCGATGTAATCGGAAGAATCGAGGGAACACAGGATAACGCCCGCAACGTATGCACCGGTAATATCGGCGATGCCGAAATATTTTTCGGAAATGTAGGACAGTCCGAAGCAGAGTGCAAGACCCAGAATCGGGAGACGGCGGGTGTGCGGAAATACGGAGTTCATGCGGTTGAACAGCTTAAAGCAGAGAAAACCGAGCACAATCGCAAGGGCAAAAAACAGAATGGTGGAGGCTGCTACTTTCAGCGGATTGGATGTCGGATCTTTAAAACCGATGACAACAGTCAGCACAATGATACCAATGACATCGTCGATGATGGCTGCATTTAAGATGGTTGTTCCAACCTCTGTTTTCAGCTTGCCGAGTTCTTTCAAGGCCTGTACGGTGATGCTGACCGATGTTGCAGTCAGAATAACACCGATAAAAACAGCGTGGTAAAATTCTTCCGTTCCGACAGCAGAGAAGCCATAAAAGCTCATGTATAAGATGGCTCCAAGAACGAGAGGAACAAAAACACCGGCACAGGCGATCAGCAGGGATTTCACTCCGGTGCGGAGCAGATCCTTCAGGCTGGTGCCAAGACCTGCGGAGAACATCAGCAAAATGACACCGATCTCAGCCATCTGTGCGAGAAAGTCAGACTGCTGAACAAGTCCCAGCACACTGGGTCCAAGGACAATACCGGCAATCAGCTCGCCCACAACCTGCGGAGCCTTGCATTTTCTGGCAAGAATACCAAACAATTTTGCGAATACGATAATGATTGCCAGGTCTTTTAAAATGACATACGTATCCATGAAAAAGATACCCCCTTTTATGAAGTTTATGTATGTGTCGGCAGCTTGAAAGAGCAATGCCGGAGTTTGATACGCATACATTTTCAGTATAACAAAAATTGAGAAAAAATACTATCGGCAAGAAAGAAAAAATAAAGTAAAACGGAAAAAGAGATATAGAAAAGAGCATGTAGATATAGTATGATCAAAGCAGCAAATAAATTTTACATGGAGTTCAAAAAGCGGGATCAAAAAAACGAAAGGGGAAATAAAAAATGAGAGTTGGGAACGTGAAAGAAATTGTATTTTCCAAAGATCCAAAACAGATGAACTGGCTGCGGGAGGATTTCCCATACGCCGAGGTGAAATGCCCGCCGGAGTTTTCGGCTGAGGTGCAGAATGAGAAAGACGGAGATGTGCTGACAACGAAGATTGTGGTTTCTTACAACGGTGCGCATCCGTATTTTACAAATGCCGGAAGTATTGGGGTTTCATTTCCGTTGCAGGATCGCTACACGGACAGTGTGACCTGCCGGGATTACCGGTGCCATGCACATATTTTCTGCGGGGAAAATACCAGTTATATCATGGCACTCCGCATGGGCGGTGCGGCTCCGCATCTGGGAATGGTACTCACAAAAGGCAGTCTTTCTGCTTACAGTATTGAGCGCGATCTGAAACTGCAGAGCAATGACAGAGGCTGCTTCTGGCTGCACCCGTCCGCACAGGAATTTGCGCCGGGAGACACGATGACGCTGGAGTGGAAAGTATTTCCGCATCAGGGACGCGAAGATTTCCGGGAGAAATTAAGAGCATTTTCCCAGGTGATTCTGGTGGATGCGGAGCAGTATGTGATTTATCCGGGAGAGACGAGTAAGGTAACCATTGAACCGGTATTTCCGGCGGAAAAAGTGACGGTAAACGGAACATCGCTGGAAAAGACGGAAAATGGTGTTTATGAATATCTGTTTGAAAATGAAAAAACAGGGGAGTATGTACTTTCGATCTGTGCCGACGAGGTGAAAACCACCTGCCGTCTTCTCGTGCAGGAGCGGCCGGAAACACTGGCGGCAAAACGGTGTGCGTTTATCGTCGATCACCAGCAGTATCATGGAAAGATCAAAGAACTGCAGGGTGCCTATCTGCCGTATGATAACGAAGAAAAAATTCTCGTCTGCACGCCGGAAAACGATTTCAATGCCGGACGGGAGCGTACCGGTATGGGTGTGCTGATTGCACGGGCACTGCAGCAGAATCTTTTAAAAGACCGGGAAAAAGCGGAGCAGAGTCTTCGTGAGTACCATGCATTCTATCTTCGCGAGCTGGTAAATGCAGCAACAGGTCTTGTTTGCAACTGTTCCGGAAAGGACAACAGCTATTTCCGGCTTTACAACTACCCATGGGCAGTGACATTCTTTCTTGAATGCTGGAAGCTGTGGGGAGAAAAAGAAAATCTGAAGACAGCAGTTCGTATCACAGAAAAATTTTATGAACAGGATGGATTCCGTTTTTATCCGATTGAAATGCCGATTGTGATGCTCTGTCAAGAGCTGAAAAAAGCAGGAGAACAGGAGGATCTGAAAACAGTAAAAGATCTGTTCCGACGTCATGCCGACCAACTGATTGAGATCGGAACGGCTTATCCGGCTTCGGAGGTAAATTACGAGCAATCGATCATACAGCCGGCGGCCGAAGTCATTCTTCAGGTTTACGAGGTGACCGGGGAAGAAAAATACCTGCGCGGAGCCGAGCAGCAGATCGCCGTCCTCGAACTCTTCGACGGCCAGCAGCCGGACTACCATCTGCATGAAATTGCAATCCGCCATTGGGACGGCTACTGGTTCGGAAAACGCAGAGTCTTCGGAGACACCTTCCCGCACTACTGGAGTGCAGAAAACGGTCGAACCTTCAAGCGTTACGCTCGCCTGACCGGAAACGAAGAATATAATATCCGCGGTGAGCATTCCCTGCGCGGCGTGCTGTCCATGTTCTTTGAGGATGGAACAGCGACCTGTGCGTACCTGTATCCGTATTCCGTCAACGGACAGAAAACCGATTTTGCCGATCCGTATGCCAATGACCAGGATTGGGGATTATGCATGAACCTGGAATAAAGAATGACCAGAACCTTCAAACTGAAATCATACAGAGTGATTCAGTTTGGAGGTTTTTTGAAGGTTCAGATTGCAGCACGGAATCTGGCGGATGATTTGCAGAAGATATTACAGGCCAAGGCAGTTTTAAAAGAAGAAACCGGCGCGGAACTATTTATGTAATCTATGATTTCTGCCGCTTCGCAGGCGTTTCCCCATGGTATTACTGAGCAGATGTGCCGATAAAAGAAAAAGAAGAACTTTGCCGGAAAGAATCGGATGTGCGGACAGATTTTCCATCGGTAGAATACAGGAGCGTTTTTATCAAGGATAAGGAAGAACCGGAGCACTGGGCGCAGCTTCATATGAAGGAAGATACCATGGATTGTATGTGACAGAGAACGACGATTAAAGAATTTGAAAAAGCAGAAAACAGACACTTGAAAATAAGAAAAAATTTTAAAATAGCGTATGAAATTTTTGCGATTTGGAGTAGAAAATTTCATGCGTTATTTTTAATAATATCCCAAAACACATTAATCCAGTGGTCACAACCTTAATTTTGTGGTGTGTTTTTCGGCACTATGACGGAGATATAATAAAACCACAAAGAAAAAGAAACAAATTCACGGAACTATTGAGAATCAGATATGGCAGCGAAATGTTTTTTGCGGAACTCCTGATTCGGAATAGGAAAGAAAGAGAGGGAGAGCTGTAATGAAAAAAGCAGGAAAAGGAACGGCGTTGAAGCAGAAGAGAACCTGGAAGCAGGAAGTTCAGCATAACTGGCCGCTGTATGTACTGATTTTACCATCGTTCGTGCTGGCAATTATTTTTTGCTATGTGCCGATGGGCGGTCTGGTGATGGCATTCCAGGATTACAAGCCGTGGCTTGGCATCACCGGTTCACAGTTTGTAGGAATGGATAACTTCCGACAGATCTTCGAATTCAAAGAATCGTATCAGGCGATCATCAATACGCTGATCATCGCTGTCAGCAAAATTATTCTGGGACTGATTGTTCCGATTATCATGGCACTGCTTCTGAATGAAGTACATAACATAGGACTGAAAAAAGGAATCCAGACGCTGGTTTACCTGCCGCATTTCCTTTCCTGGGTTACTGTAGCCGGAATGCTCCGCGATATCCTCGGAACCGACGGTATCGTCAACATGGTACTTCAGAAATTCGGTATTGATCCGATTTTCTTCCTCGGCGAGGCGGGCATGTTCCGACAGATCGTCGTTGCGTCCGACCTGTGGAAGGGCTTCGGATTTGGAATGATCGTTTATCTGGCAGCCATCTCCAACATTGACCAGAGCCTCTACGAGGCAGCCGAGATGGACGGCGCTAACCGCTGGAAACAGACATGGCACATTACACTTCCGGGCATCATGCCGATGATCATCGTCATGGCAACGTTAAGCCTTGGAAACGTCCTGAATGCCGGGTTCGACCAGATCTTCAACCTGTATTCCCCACTGACTTACAGCACCGGTGATATCATCGACACCTACGTTTACCGTCAGTCACTGATCAATGGACAGTACAGCTTTGGTACCGCCGTCGGCCTGTTCAAATCGGGAATCAGTCTGCTGCTTACTGTTGCTTCTTACCGCATCGCCTATAAGGTAGCGGGATATCGAATTTTCTAAGAGGGAGGACATAAACATGCGTCATACATCGACAAGCAGAAAAGTATTCGTTGTCTGCAATACGATTTTTCTGGTAACCATGGCACTGCTTTGCATCCTTCCGCTCTGGAACCTGCTGGCAATCTCTTTCAGCGGAAAGAGTGCTGCAAACAGCGGAGCCGTTACCTTCTGGCCCATCGATTTCACACCGCTGGCCTATGTAAAAACTTTTAACAACAATAACTTCATCCGGTCCATGATCATTGCATTCCTCCGAACCTCATTTGGAACACTGCTCAGCATGTTCGTCATCACGACAGCAGGCTATGCACTTTCCAAAGAATTCCGCGGCAGAACACCGCTCATGTGGTTCTTCGTATTCACGATGCTGTTCGGCGGCGGTTTGATCCCAAGCTACATGGTCAATGTTTCTTTAGGACTGAAAAACAACTTCCTGGTTTACATTCTTCCGGGAGCGTTCGGATGCTACAACCTGATTCTGATCATGAACTTCTTCAAGTCGATTCCGAAATCCCTCGAAGAGGCGGCACTGATCGACGGAGCGAGCTTCTTTACCGTACTTCGAAAGATTTACCTTCCGCTCTCCAAAGCAGGTCTCGCAACCGTAGCACTGTTCATCATGGTTGGTTACTGGAACGAGTGGTTCACCGGAATCCTTTACATGTCCGATACGAAAAACTATCCGCTGGCATCCTTCCTGCAGGTGATCGTTGTGCAGGGAAACAATCAGGATCTGTCGCTGGATCCGGCATCTGCGCTGGCTATGTCGGAACGTACCATTAAAGCGGCACAGGTATTTATCGGAGCGCTTCCGATTCTTCTGGTTTACCCGTTCCTGCAGAAATACTTCGTAAAAGGTATCGTTATGGGAGCAGTCAAAGAATAATTTTATGAGAGAGATTTTTCTGAAAAAATCCGGTTTGAAAAACGTGCTGTAACATTATAAAATAAATGATGGAGGAAAAGAGGCATGAAAAGAAAACAGAGTACAGTAATCTTATCAGCGGCAATGGCAGCAATGATGTTGATGAGTGGGTGCGGCAAGGATGGTGGATCTGCGCAGCAGGAAACCGCAACGAAAAATGCAGATGGAAAGTACGAGCCGACACTGACAATTACCATTGCAAAACAGCTGGACGAGAACACAGGAAGATATGGTGATGGAGAGGACATCAACAATAACCTGATGACGCGTCTGACCGAGGAAAAACTGGGATTAAAGATGGAAACAACGCTTCTCGGCGGAGATGCCAGCAACTATGACACCAAGCTGCGTCTGGCACTGACAGGTTCTGAAAAACTTCCCGATATATTTCCTGTTTATGGAACACAGATGATTTCCGATATGATTGAATCCGGACAGGTCAAAGCAATTGATGACGATATCGAAAAATATATGCCGGATCGTCTGAAAGAGATCTATGATAAATATCCGGAAACCTTCTATCCGGTTACGAAGGATGGAAAAACGTATGGAATTGCCTGCACACCGTGCATGGATGCAGAAGAAATCATGGTCATCCGTCAGGACTGGCTGGACAATCTGGGGCTTCAGGCACCGACCAATCTGGACGAGTTTGAAGCTGTCATCAAGGCGTTTACAGAAGACGACCCAGATGGAAACGGCAAAGATGATACGTATGGATTCACCTATTCCGGAAATGATATTTACAATACCGGATGGGTTTCTGATCCGGTCAACGTGTTCTCTGCGTATTCCGGGAAATTCATTCCGGGCGTATGGCAGGAAGATGAAGATGGAAATTTGCAGTATGGCTCCATCAACGAGGAAAATAAAGAAGCACTGACCCGTATGGCCGAATGGCATAAAAATGGCTGGATTTTCCAGGAAGCTGCAGCAACGGGTGCGTGGGATGCCATGACACAGTTTACCGAAGGAAAAGCAGGTATCTTTGTTGGAAGACCGTGGACAATTAACTCTGTTGCAGATGTTACTTCTGCTGATCCAAATGCGGTTGTAAAAGGATATCCGAATATTCTGCAGGAGAATGGTGAGCCGACTTATCAGATGGGACAGATCAACGATGGCTGGCTGATGTTCAACAAAAATTTTAACAACATGGAAGCCTTCTTTACTTATTATGATTGGTTGTATGACGCTGTATTCGGCACAGGAGATTTTGTGAATGGCTATCTGGAAGGTTATGATTACGATATTGTAGACGGTGAAGTTGTGTATGATACAACCAAATTTGATCCGCCGGTGACAGATCCATTTATGCCTGGAAAATCTACTGTACTGAAAAATTCACCTGTTGAAAGCGTAGAAATGTATCTGAAGCTTCAGGCAGGGGAAGAACCGACAACAGGTGCTGAGAGAACGGCATTATCGTATTTTGAGAGCGCACCGGCGATGGCAGAAGGTTATGTTATTGCAGCAGAGCATCAGGATGAACTTCTGACCAGTCTGTTCAATGCGGCTCCGACCGATACTATGAAGAAAAAATGGGAGCAGCTCCAGACCATGGAGAAACAGGTTTACACAAACATTATCTATGGAAAAGAAGATCCGTCTGCATTTGATCAGTTTGTAGAAGACTGGAAAGCACAGGGCGGCGATGATATCACAAAAGAGGTTAATGAGTGGTATCAGTCGGTAAAATAAGAGCTGCCTGATCGAAAAGATCCGAAAAGTCAAAAATAAAAAGCAGGGAGTTGTCAAAACATGGCGATTCCCTGCCTTTGCATCTCACAATGGTTTGCGTCAGCAGAAAAATTTGATAAAATAGGGGCAGAAAATGAGAGGGGAAGCATATGAAAAGAGTACGTTCAATTTTTGAAATTTTTACCGTTTTTCTGTTGATCATTCTTGCCAGCTTTCTGCTTCTGTCCTGGCAGAGCACGGCAAATTTGAAAGCATCTTTGATTCAGACGGCACAGCTTCAGACAAAATATGCAGCAACGCTTCTGGAACAAAAGGGGAAAGAGATTGAAATTGAAGCAGATGGTATTTTATATGGAGAAAATATGCAGAATCTCTATGCGGCAATTGAAAACAACGATGTTTATGAATATGTACAGCAAATTAATAAAATGAAAAGCTTTTTTCAGGAACGTCAGGGAAGAACGGTCGGAATGAGTGGTATGACGCTGTACTGGCCGAAATCCGGGCGGGAGATCAGCACGCTGCGGCAGGGATATTTTGAGGATTCTTTCTGGGAAAACAATAAGGAAAGTCAGTGGAAATCAGCCAATAAACAGGAAATTTTTTATATGCGAAGACGAACTGTGGAATGGATGGGAGAAGATCAGGAGGTCTGGCTGGTGCTCCGAATGGATCAGGATTTTCTGTATGAAATCAAGGAGATGGCTGCGGGAATGGACCAGGGAGGCAGTATTTTAATGTTTGGTGGAGAAATCAATGTGCTTTCGCAGAAATCTGTGGAGCAGAATATTGCAGGAATCATACGACAGAGTAATGAAAAAGTCTGCGAGGTGCGTGTGGGAAAACAGAAATATCAGATTGTGCGTTCAGATGAAACAAAAAATGGAATGCAGCTGGTTTCCTATTATCCGACAAGGCAGATGATGCGGCAGGTGCGGAATATTATGACGATCTCAGGCATTATGCTCGGGGCAATTCTGATTTTTGGAATGATTTACATTTCTCTGTTTGTAAAAAATATTTTGATGCAGATGAATCTGCTGACTGAAAAACTGAAACAGGTGGAAGTGGGAGATTTGACCGTGCAGATTTACAAAATGCCGAAAAATGAATTCGCCTATGTATTTCGTCAATTTAACCATATGGTGCGCCGCACGCATGAATTGCTGGAGGCAACGGTAAAAGAACAGGAACTTCGAAACGAAGCAGAAATGCGGCAGTTGCAGCTTCAGATCAACCCGCATTTTCTGTACAACAGCCTTTCCTTCATTGTCACCGCGGCGGACAATCCCGATGCCGTGACAGAGATGGCAGTGCATCTGTCGCAGTATTACCGTTATTGTACACGGAAAAAGTCAATTACGACGATTCAGGAGGAAATTGACTATGCGCGGTCGTATCTGGAAATCATGGCGATGCGAAAAAACATCGAGTATGAAATAGAATCCGATCCAGAACTTGCTGCATGTAAAATTCCACCGCTGATTCTGCAGCCGATCATCGAAAATGCAATTGAGCATGCGATCGAGGAGCGGGAAAATGCAAAGCATATTTATGTAAAGGTGTATCAAAAAGTAAAAGACGAAATTTGTTTCGAAATATCAGACGACGGGAATGGACTGACAGAGGAACAGATTGCGGCACTGAAAGAACGGCTGGCAAGGAAAAACCGCGATGAAAAAGAGGGTGTCGGCCTCTGGAATGTAAATCAGCGGCTTGTCAATTATTATGGGGAACAGAGCAGCCTGCAGTTTGGAGGAAGTATTTGGAAGGGATTGTGCGTTTCCTTTGTGATTGACGGGAAAGAAAGACTGTAAAGAGGCTGTGAGAATCTGGAGTTTTTGCGGAGAAAAAAACAAAAGGTTCCGGAGCACAGAGAAAAAGATGGGGGAATTACCTATGAAAGTATTGTTGGTGGACGATGAGTCCTATATGACCGAGTATCTCAAAAAACTGGTGGACTGGAAAAGCTATGGCTTCGAAGAAGTACTGACGGCGTCGGGCGGCTCTATTGCGCGCGATCTGATTGAGCAGAAAAAGCCGGAACTTCTGGTGACAGATATCCGCATGCCGCGCGTGTCAGGGCTGGATCTGGTGAAGTATATTGACGAGAAAAATTATCCGACGAAAACAATTATTCTGTCCGGCTACAGTGAATTTGAATATGCTCAGCAGGCGCTCCGCTATGGAGTGACAGAATACCTCGTAAAGCCTATCCTGAAAAAGGATTTCCAGATATCACTGGAACATGTGATGGAAAAATTTTTCGAAAAAGAAGAAAGTTTTCCAGACGACGGTATTTCGGCCGTGAAAAAGTATATCGCAGAGCATGTGGGCGAAGATCTCTCACTGGAAATTTTAGGAGAAGTGGCGCATCTGCATCCGGCGTATCTGTCAAAAACATTTAAAGAAGAGACAGGGAAAAATCTTTCCGCGTATATTACGGATGTGAAGATGGAAAAAGCGGCAGAACTGCTCAGCGGAACAGATCGATGGGTACATGAAATCATGGAAAGCGTAGGATATCAGAAGAGCCAGTATTTTTCAAAAATTTTTAAAGAAAAATATGGCGTGACGCCGAATGAGTACCGGCGGACGCACAGAGGATAACAGAATGAAAGAAAAAATATCTTTATTTTTTTACCGTACGACGGAGAGAAATATGGTTCCCTGCAATGCCGTTGAGCTGACCGAATTCGAAACGGTGGGACCTGAAATATCGAATTTCGTTTTTCGCGGCGGAAAAATTCACGGTACGATTTGTATGAAAAACTGCAGAAATATCCAGTTTACAGATGCAAAAGAAAAGGAGAGATAAGATGTTTAAAAACGGAACCTTATGGAATGATATTGATGGAAACCCGATTCACGCGCACGGAGGATGGATGCTTTCATACGGCGGCTATTTTTACTGGTACGGTGAGGACCGGAGAGAGAATTATTATGTGAGCTGCTACCGTTCGAAAGACCTGCGGAACTGGGAATTTCGGAACCACATTCTGACGACGGAATCGAAAATGGAGCCGTACCGCGTGCGAACGAAACTGCAGCTTATAAGCGAGACTGGCGGAAAAGTAAATCTGGAGCGGCCGAAGGTGCTCTACAACAAAAAGATGGAGAAATTTGTATTATGGGTACATTTTGAAAACGGAAAAGATTACACAGACGCTGCCATCGGAATCGCAGAGTGCGACACACCGGACGGAGATTTTGTATACCATGGTCACTTCAATCCATATGGCTATATGTCGCGAGACTGCACACTGTTCCAGGAAGAGGACGGCACCGCGTACTTCATTTCCGCAGCACGCGATAACGCGGATCTCCACGTATACCGCCTAAGTGAGGACTATTTAAACGTCGAAAAACTCGTCCACCGTCTATGGCAGGGCGAATACCGCGAGGCACCGTCAGTCATCAAAAGCGAAGAAAAATACTACATGATCACCTCCTTCTGCACCGGCTGGGCGCCGAACCAGGGAAAATACGCCGTAGCAGACAGTATGGAAGGCGACTGGGGCATGTTGAAAAAAATTGGCGACGAAACTACCTACCAGAGCCAGGCAGCATTTCTGCTGAACTTAAACGGACAGCTCCTCTACATCGGAGACCGCTGGAATGCGGAAAATTACTTCGAATCGGGGTATGTGGCATATCCACTGAAGGTGGAAAACGGGGAACTGGTGATGGAATATTGTGAGGAAACTGATTTAGGAAAATATCTGTAGGAATACAGGAAAGACAGGTTGCATGGGCGCATGGAATTTCTACCAATCCAATCGTTTACCACGGAATGCGTTTTCTGCCGGAGGATTTCTGACCGTCAGAGGAAGGGGATGAAATCCAGACATGAAAGAGCTGCATTATTCGGTTTTTTCCGCAACTGCAGCGAAACCCTGATTTCATCGGATGTAAATCGGGAAGGATATGCCTACCGTGCGATTGAATCGGCAAAAATTGACGGAGCAGGAGAATATACCATTTTCTTTAAAATGGTTCTTCCATTGTCCAAACCGGTTATTTCTGCACTGGGTATTTTTACCGCAGTCGGAACATGGAACGATTATACCCAGACGTTGTATTATACAAAGTCTGCAGATATTCAGACACTGTCGTATTATATGCTCTCGATTACCAAGGCAAGTGCTTCTGCAGCATCTCTTGGGGAGACCATGAGTGCCGGCGCATCGAGTGTCCTGACAACCATGTCAAATTCTGCGGCAAACTACAAAACCATTGAGCTTGCCTGCATGGTTCTGTCAGCATTGCCACTGATTATTGTGTATCCGTTTGCACAGAAATTCTTCGAAAAAGGTGTGATGGTCGGAAGCGTAAAAGGCTGATCGACTGGTCTGTGATCATTTGAAAAGCCCGCTTGGTTGCCGCTGTATCTGTGGTATGCCAGTGGGATTCTTTTTTTCGGCGGTCAGCGATTCGAAGTCCGTGCCTGCACGCGAACTTGCGGAACGTTGCCATAGGTGCTGAAAAATTGACAAAAACAGATGAAAATATTCCATACCCAAAAGAGAGTGAAACTTTTAAAATAGAAACAAACAGAAGAGTTTGGATGACAGTTTTCCGGAAATCCATAAATCAGAAGGAATTTTGAACGTGAAAGGGAGAAACAAAACAATGAACATAAAAGCAGAGCAGAAACAAAAAGTCACATTACCATCCCCGTTATTCCGGGATCCGATTTACGACTGCCCAACCGATCCGACGGTCATCTGGAATGAAAAAGAAGAACAGTGGTACCTGCTTTACACCCAGCGCCGTGCCACGGATGTTCCGATCGGTGTGTCCTGGGTGCATGGAACAGCCCTTGGCGTTGCAACAAGCCGGGATGGCACAAAATGGCTGTACCGCGGAACACTTGAGGGACTTGATATTGAGCCGGGACACAATACGTTCTGGGCACCGGAGATCATCGAGGCAGAGGGTTTGTATCACATGTATGTCTCCTACATCACCGGCATTCCAAACGATTGGGAGTATCCGAGATGGATGCTGCATTATACTTCGACAAACCTCTGGGACTGGAGATTTGAAGGACGGGTTGATCTCGATTCCGAGCGCGTGATTGATGCCTGCGTTTATGAAATTGCACCGCATACATACAAGATGTGGTACAAGGACGAGGACAAGGAAAGCAGGACATACGCAGCAGTCAGCTACGATTTGTATCATTGGGATGCAGTTGGAGAAGAGGTTGCGGACTGCGGTCAGGAAGGACCGAATGTGTTTGAACTCGGCGGAAAAATCTGGATGATTTCGGATTTCTGGAACGGGCTTGCAGTTTATACATCGGAAGATTATACGCACTGGACACGGTGTGAGGATATTTTACGGGAATCCGGCACAAGAGCGATGGACACCGGAATGGGACATCACGCGGATGTTCTCGTGAAGGATGGAAGAGCGTTTATCTTTTATTTCTGTCATCCGTATGCCGGTGAAAATGAAGGCGACTTTACAGACGAAGAGAAAGCACGTTTTACGGAGCGCGATCGAAATAAAGCGGTTGTACAGGTGGCGGAACTGAAAGTAGAAGGAGAAAATCTTGTCTGCGACCGCAATGCAGCAGTAACATGGGAGATGTGAGAAAAATTTTAAATACCTTAAAAGAGTGGACAGAATCTTAAAATTTCGGTGTAGAAAAAAAGTACGCGGGTTCTAAAATGAAGGTAAAACAATGTAGCGATGACAGTTCAGGCAGTAGTAAAACACTTGCTGCCTGGCTGCGTGAAAAGTGATTCAGATATAGAAGATTAACCGGAAAGAGAGGGACGGAAAAATGAGTTTTTGTATTGGGAAAGACAGACTGACAAACGGCGCAAAAATTCTGGAGACAAACGACAGAGGTGCGCTGCTGGAGCTGGACAAAGAGGGAGCCGGCATTTTGATCCCGGAGTTCCTTTCCAGAAAAGAACGATATTTTATATTTAAAGTAAAAGTACTGGAGGAACATAGTGTTTCCATGAATCTTCTCATTTACGGAGAGGATCCGGCGGAGCCGGTCATGAACATCCGATTTGGTATTCTGCCGAAGTTGGAAACACAGATGTGCATTGACCGCACATGGTTTGAAGGCAACGTTCTGTTCCCGGAAAACCTGGCGGGCGATTTAAAAATTGTGTGTCACGGACGAAGAATTGCGCAGGAAGAGATCACCAGAGTAGAACTTTCTTCTTTGCAGGCGTTTCATAATCAGAAGATTGTGTTGACAGATCTGGACTTCGTAAAAGAAGCGCCGGAGGTGAATCTGACGGATGAAAAGCTGGTAGATGCCTTCGGACAGAACAAGCGGAAAGAATGGAAAGAAAAAATTCATTCGGAAGAGGAATTAAAAGAGAAAATGAATTGCCAGCTTGCGGAACAGGGAAAACCGTTCCCGTTTGCGGACTGGTCAAAATACGGTGGTTGGACGCGCAAAAAACTGACGGAGGGAACCGGTTTCTTTTCAAGGATCAAAGAAGACAACGGCAAGTGGTGGCTGGTTGATCCGCTTGGCTATGCATTCTTAAGCATTGGTCCGGACTGTGTCGGCCCTGAAATTGACTGTCGGATCGATGGTCTGGAAAAAAATCTCGACTGGCTGCCGTCCGAAGACGATAGTGACTACGGAGTGTTTTTTCAATCCCAGCATGTGATCCCCGGAAGAAGACGGAATTTTAAGAGCTTTTCGTATTCTAAAGCAAATCTGTACCGCGTCTGGGGAGAAAAATGGAAAGAAAACTGGCGACCAATGATTGTTGGACAGCTGAAAGCCCACGGAATGAATACCCTTGGCAACTGGAGTAGCGATGAGCTGTTCGGAACAACGGAAATTCCTTATGTAACATCACTTCCGGAATTCCCAACAACAAAGCAGAACATTTTCCGTGATTTCCCGGATGTGTTCAATGAGGAATACGAAGAGACGGCAAAGAAAAATGCACAGGAATTAGCACCGCGTGCCAACGATCCGTGGATGATCGGTTATTTCCTGCGGAATGAGCCGAGCTGGGCATTCGTTGACAATCTGGTACTGGCAGATGAGACTCTGTACAATCCGGCGCGCACCAGCTGCAAAGAAAAGCTGATTGCGCGGATGGAAGAAAAATATCAGTCCATCGATGCTTTAAACAAGGCATGGAACACCGATTTTGTAAGCTTCGCCGATCTGTACCGCCCGCAGAAAGAGATTTCCAAACGGTCTGATGCGGCAAAAGAAGATATGCGGGCATTTTCAAGAGACATGCTGCGGCGCTATGTGGAAATTCCGGCCCGTGCCTGCAGAGCAGTCGATCAAAACCATATGATCCTCGGTATGCGCTGGGCCTGGATTTCTGATCCGGATCTCGTAGAAGGATGGGAGAATTTCGATGTCTTTTCGATCAATTGCTACGCGGTTGACCCGACGAGCGCGATTCAGAACATTGTAGACCTTGGTGTGGATCTGCCGGTGATGATCGGAGAGTTCCATTTTGGAGCGCTCGACGCAGGACTTCCGGCAACTGGTCTGGAAGGCGTACTTTCACAGAGAGATCGTGGAATTGCCTACCGCCATTACTGTGAAAAAGCTGCGGCTCATCCAAACGGTGTCGGCTGTCATTATTTTCAGTGCTATGATCAGTTTGTGCTGGGACGTTTTGACGGAGAAAACTATAACATCGGCCTGTTTGACATCTGCTCACAGCCATACCCGGATATGATGGAACAGATTAAGCTATGCAGCAGCGAAATCTACGAAGTCGCAGACGGACAGAAGGAGCCATGCGAAGAAAAAGCAGATTCAATTCCGATGATTGCATATTAAAAAAGAGAAAAGAAATACAAGGAAATAAGAGTAAGAAAAAGCAAGGAGTGATGTGCTATGAAAAACATGAACATTTATTTAAATACACCAGAAGATGCTATCAATTTTGTTTCCACTGTGTCGAAAGTACCGTACGAGGCAGATTTATCTTATGGACACTGTATGGTAGATGCGAAATCTATTTTAGGAGTGCTTGGCATGGCAGTTCGTAAAAAGGCAAAGCTGACTATTTACGGAGAAAAAAATATGGATGAAGTAGCGAAAGAGCTGAAGAGGTATGCGGCTTAAAATAAGTAGCAGAGTATTGTTTTTGTGCTTACTGTGTATAAATGACTGAAATCATGCGCAAAGAAAGCGCAATTCCCTTAATTCATAGAAATTCTCTTTTTGAATTTATCTTGGAAAGGGCTTTGAGTGCAGTTATTAGCGCGACAACTTGTACAGATGTTGATTCCGTTGTCGAAGCCGGCACTTGCAGCAGTTACCCTTTTTTGTATTGTGAATCACTGGAATAGCTTTTTTGACGGAATGATTTTGATTGATACGCCGGAAAAATTTCCACTGCAGACCTATATTTAGTCACTGGTTATTTGTATTTCCGATATGTCTCAATCAGGACTGTCTACAGAACAGCTGGCAGGGAGAATGTCATAAAGAACCTTCAATGGATCCAAAATAGTTATTTCTACCGCTCCGATTTTAATCATTTATCCATTTTTGCAGAGATACTTTGTGTCAGAAATCACCTTGGGATCTGTAAAGGAATGAGCAACAGAAAGTTTGAAACCGTAGGACGATCATTTTGAAGTGTGGAGGAACAGGAGTATGAACAGAAAGTGGACAGAACAAGAGATATGGAGTTGGTTCCGTGAACATGAGTGGATTTCCGGATTCAATTTTGTGCCAAGTACACCGGCAGGCGGCGTTTATGCACTGCTGCAGGAGTATGATCATAAAAATGCGTTTCAGGAGGCAGCAAAAGAAATTTCATTAGCGGCTTCACTTGGATTAAACAGTGTGCGCCTGTTTTTGCCGTTTGAATTATGGAGACAGCAGCACGATAGTTTTATGAAAAATCTGGAGGAGTTTATTTCACTGCTGGATTTTTATCATATGACAATCATGCCGGTTTTATTCAATGATTGTACCGTTGCAAAACAATTTTACAAAGAACCAGTTCCGGGACCACAACCGGAACCTGTGGAGGGCTTTTTTGGGGGGAACCAGTGATAATTCTTTTGACGAAGAAACACAGACAGGGATCACGGTAGGTTATAGTATTACAGATGATGAAGAGATGACACCTGAAATTGAGAAATATGTAAGAGAACTGGCAAAACGTTATGGTCAGGATGACAGGGTTATCATTTGGAATATCTGGAATGAACTGGGAAATTCAGGAAGAGGAGAAAAATCACTTCCGATGGCTAAAAAAGTAATAGGATGGTTAAGGGAGGAAGACGTAAAGCAACCATTGACAATAGAAATGTGGGGAGCGCAGGTAAAGGGAAACTATTATGAATGGCTAAACAACCCATGTTTTCATGGTGAGGTGGGGTGGATCGGGAAAACATAGAACTCTCGGACATTATTACATTTCATTTTTATGGTGATTATACGCATGCACGAAGAATGGTAAAGTTTTTGAAACAGTTTAATCGTCCGCTGATTAATACAGAATGGATGCATCGCCCATTTCAAAGTCTGATTCAGACGCACCTGCCGCTATGGAAAAGAGAAAAAATAGGAAGTTATTTTTTCGGTTTGGTAAATGGAAAGACACAATTTCATATTGCATGGGATTTTATTAAAGAATATCCGTCTGTAGATACTTCCGTATGGATGCATGATTTGTATCATGCAGATTTTACTCCGTATGATCAGGAGGAGTTGGATATACTAAAGAAGTGTAATGAAGATAAGAATATCTGGAAATAAGGAACTAGGAGAAACAAAAATATTGACGAAAAGAAAGAGATTTGATAAACTGGAAAAATAAAAGGGAGTAGCTAGCCAACCGTGTTCACTTCTTCGTCAGTACAGCTATTGATATTCAATAACTCGGAAAGTGATTAAATAGCGAGACTTTTACTGTAGATGCAGTAGGAGTCTCTTTTTTTATGCCTATAACACCTGCTGCAAAGAATGCAAAAGAAAGAGAGGAAGATACGTATGATGTTACAGGCAGGGATTTTGATAGTGGGTTTCCTTTTTCTGGTAAAAGGAGCAGACTGGTTTGTGGAAGGGTCTGCAAGCATAGCAAGAAAGTTTGGAATTCCCCAGCTGATTATCGGACTTACCATTGTTGCAATGGGAACGAGTATGCCGGAGGCTGCTGTAAGTATTACCGCAGCGATGCAGCAGAACGCAGGAATTACGATAGGAAATGTGGTTGGAAGCAATATTTTGAATATTTTTATTATTCTCGGACTTACGGCATTAATAACAAATGTGGCAATACAAAGGTCTACCTTGTTTTATGAAATACCGTTTATGATGTTTGTTACGGTAGTTTTAATGATATGCGGAATCACAGGAGGAAAAGTAACGTTTGCCGAGGGCATAGTCTTATGGGTACTGTTTCTTGTATATCTTGGCTATTTGTTTGTAATGTCGAAAAAAGGGGAAAATCCGGAAGAGGAGGAAGCGAAAAATTATCCTGTCTGGAAATGTCTTCTTTTGATGGTGGCAGGCGGCGTCCTGGTTGTAAAAGGAAGTGATTTTGCCGTCAGCGGGGCAACCGAGATTGCACGATACTTTGGAATGAGTGAGCGTTTTATCGGACTGACGATTGTTGCTCTCGGAACATCCCTTCCGGAGCTGGTAACATCTGTGACAGCAGCAAAAAGAGGGAATGCAGGAATTGCAATCGGAAATATTGTCGGAAGCAATATTTTTAACATTTTATTTGTAATTGGAACAGCCGCACTGATCTGTCCTGTGCCATTTGAAACTAAATTTATTGTAGACACAGGAATCGCAATTCTGGCAGGTCTGGTTTTATGGATTGGGACGTACAAGAACAGGGAATTACGGAAAACGTGTGGTGTCGTTATGCTTTTATGCTATGCAGGATATTTTGCATATTTATGTGTGGTATAAGATGAACCATTTTTGATGAAACCAGTATTTAGGCACCGACCATTTGGCCGGTGCTTTTGAAGTGCATTCAAAGCTATGCGAAACGGAAGAAAAAATCAAGAATCATGCTAGAATCTAGCTTCGGAAGGCGGAAAACAGTCCCAAAAAGTGCAACAATTTTCTGAAAAACATGCTATAATCTGATTAAAGTAGAAAAAAGCGGAGAGTAGAAATGAAAAAATTACCAGAATCAGAACAGGAAATTATGATGATTGTATGGGAATATGCGGAACCTGTCAGCCGATTTCAAATTGAAGAGAAATTGAATGTAGAGAAAAACATTGCACCGAGTACCATTTTAACATTGCTTACTCGTTTGGAAAAAAAAGGGTTTATTCAAAAAGTGAAGAATGGGAAATCAAATCTTTATGTACCATTAGTAGAAAAAGAAAACTATATAGGCACGGTTGGAAAAAACATGTTAGATAAAATGTTTCAAGGGTCATTAGCAAAATTCGCATCGTCATTGTATGATGGAGAAAAACTTAGCTCAAAAGAGGTTAAGCAATTGCAGGAATTTATTGACAGACAAAAATAGAAAAAGTGGTGTAGAGGACATAGTTACAGATGGCATTTATCATAAAGTGGAATCTTTTCATAGGCATAGTCGCATTTATGGCATATGTTGTACAAAAAATAATGGGGAAAAGACTCGGTCATTACTGGAGAAAGGTAGTCTGGATACTTCTGACAATTAAAATGTGCTTTCCGTTTTGGAGTGTGACGGAGAAATTCCGGCAACATTTTTTTATAATTTCTATGCCGGCATATTATATGGGGGAACAAAATCAAAAGACTGCGATCATGACGAAAATTGGAAACGTTTCAATTCGAGAGTGGATGTCAGGCGAAAAATTTTTGCCGTATATATGGCTTGCAGGGATGATTTTATGCCTTTTGTTTCACGCAATACAATATAGAATATGGAAAAAAAGAATATTTGCAGAATGTAAAAGAATGCAAAAAAATTCCGTATTAGAAGCTCTAAAAAAAGCAAGCGAAGTTTGTAAAATAAAAAAAACAGAAATATGGGTCTGTGAAAATCAAGATTTTTATTCTCCTATGTTGTTTGGTGTACGAAATACAAAAGTATTGATTCCACAAGAAATGCTGGAAACGGAAAATTACTCCTATGAAGAATGGTATTTGATTTTTTTACATGAATTGACACATCAGAAAAAACACGATTTATGGTATAAAAGGTTTCTTCAAATTATAAGGGATGTTTATTGGTTTTGTATCCCAATGCTGTGGGTGCAAAAAATGGCAAATATAGATATCGAATGTGTCTGTGATGAGACTGTTACAAAACATATGAATCTGACGCAACGGAAAGATTATTGCAATGTTATTTTAAAAGTGGCTTCAAAACAAACGAAAAAAGAATTATCTGGAGTTGTTTCAATGGTATCAGAAACAGAGATACTGAAAGAACGATTTTACAATGTGTTTTTAGCAAGAAAAAAACTTCGAATATACGTCACTGTTTTTCTTTTTGGAATAATTATTTTGAGTTTTTCGGAAATGCAAATAGCGCGACAAATATGGTCATCATCGCATATAGAAAATTGTCCCAAATGCAAAGCTGCGGTACAAGGAGAAGTGGTTTGGAATGCATGGGAAAATGAAAAAAATGTAGTATGTACACATCAATATGCATGGGGAGATGACTTACAGAAAGCCAGATATGGAGTAGAAAAAATCAGGTGTAATGAATGTGGAAATTTTTTTGAGATAAAGATCAGGCAAGAAAAAATAGTCTGCCATGGGTATAATGATTAATTAGACAAACGTAGAAAAAGATTGACAAAAAGTAGGAAGTGTGGTATTTTTTTATTATACAAATGTAGAATGTACGTTGACAGGTATAATAAATTTTTAAGGAAAAAAGTATGAAAGCGGTAAAGAAAAAAATTTCCATTTTTCTAATGACCTTAATGTTGGCCAGTACATTTTCTGCCAATGTAACAAAAGCGGATGTTATCGAAAGTAAGAATACTTTTGCGTATGAAGAAATTATGCCGTATGCTACAGTTTGCCCGAGATGTGGAGGAAGAATAACATCGTCAACCGTATGGGGAAGCTGGATAAGCAGTGGTACAGTTACATGTACTCATGGTCACGCATGGGGAACTGATTTGAAGCAGTATAGAACAGGAATAAAAACTACAAAATGTTTAAATTGTAACGCAGGAAATACTGCTAATGTGAAAGAAACAAGAACAATTTGTCACGGATATGATAATTAATGGTTAAAACACAAGGCTGTTGTATGATATGTAAAAAAACAGAAGTCATGCAATAGCCTTGTGCTATATAGAAACATAGGGGGTAGCATAATGATGGGAAAAAGGTTGAAAGAAATTTTTGGTTTGATTCTGATTAACATCACATTAGTCAGTGGGAGCTTAAATGCAGAAACGGTATATGCAGATACACAAGCCAAGATTGAAATTGAGAAAACGGAAATGCCATTAAAAATTTGTGTTGATGAAGAAAATAAAAAAACGGTACTTCAAATAGTGGCAGCCTGGAAGAAAATATATAAAAATAATGGAGTGGAATTAATGGTAATCCCATCAGGGCAACAGGCTTCGGAAGAAAAAGTACAGGAGATCCAGAATGAAATTACGACGGGAGAAGGGCCGGATGTATTTTTCGCAGAAGGGCCGAATCCGACTTGGAGTGAGCAAAGAGTAGTTGTTTTTGAAGACCCCAAAAAAGAAATGTATCAGGGAACCTTTCTTTCGTTGAAACCATACATGAAATATTTTGATATAGATATTTTAGAAGAGAAGATTTTGTCTGCAGGTATGGCTAATGAGGAACAAATACTGCTTCCTATGACATACGATTATTTTCTATATGCATTTACAACACAGGATTTACCGGAAAATACAGAAATATCAAGAAATTGGCTGGAATTAGCCAGACAAAAAGAAAAAGCAATTCAACAGATTGTAGGGCAAAGAAGTGGGGTTCAATTTTTTGATACATTTAGTGAGGTGGTTGATTATAAGAAAAAAACACTTCTATATTCGGAAGAGCAGATAAAAAAAGTTTTGGATGAAACAGTAGCATTAAAAACAAGATCATTAGCTTTAAACTGGAAAATAAAAGATACAGGAGTAGTAAGTCTAAATGATTTGGAAGAACTTGGAGGTGAAAAAACAGTTCATACGGTATTTGCAATGCCGAATCAGGAAGGCGGATTCACTGCAAATGTTACACTTTATGCAGGAATTAATAAGAACACAAAGCAACCTTTAAAAGCAGTCTCCTTTTTACAAATGCTATACAGTGAAGAAGTTTTATCGGGAAAAGGAATAGAGTTAGAAGATAAAAGAGAGGCAAGCAATATAAGATTTCCGCAAGGGGTTTCTATTTACAAAAAGGAACTAGAAAAACGAATGCGGAGTCTTTCGAGACAAGATCAAAAACAAATCAAAACGATACAGGAAGAAGTAAAAACTGTTCGATTTTATTCGGTATGGGACAGGGAACTTAATTCCTTATTATCTAAGTATGAGGCACAGGAAGATGAAAAGCAAAAAGAGCATGTCTTCATAAAAACAATACAGAAATGGAAGGAAAAAATACAGAAATGACATAAAAAATCAGTCCTGTGGAGTGAGAGTTGCAAGAAACAGATTTTCCGGAGTACTGTGGAACAGTCTGTAAAGCCAAAGCGGATATTCGCAATCCGCTTCGTTACTTGCTCATAACTGAATAGCTGCTTCGCAGCTTATCAGGACTTGGTTGATTCGGTTAAATTCTTTTAGGGTTTGTCAAGGGTAATGAGGAGCTTTAAAAACAGGCTCCTCTTCACCCTTAATTTATATATCGGTTAATGATCTGTGCGTTTGAGAAATTGATTCGTATATATCAAGACACACATGGCAGAGTATTATTTTTGACAGGATGATGAAACCATTATTTAAGCACCGACCATTTGGCCGGTGCTTTTGAAGTGCATTCAGAGCATTACTTTTGACAGGGATTTTTAGAAACAATAACTTTTGTCGGTCGATACAGTTTTTCACCGAAGAAGTAGCCTTTCTGTATTTCCTCGACAACTCTGTCTTCTTCCACCCGGTCTGTCTCTTCGATGTGTACTGCATCATGGATATGAGGATCAAATATTGCACCATTTGCTTCAATCGGTAAGACATTCAGCTGGTATAAATTCTGCGCCAAAGCTGTACGGAAATCCATCATAAGAAGTTTTTCATCCATATAGGCCCAGCGATTTGTCGTTCTTTCCGAACTGACAATTCCATATTCAAGATTGTCTTTTACAGCCAGCAGCTTTTCAATCCATGTGCTGACCCGGATGTTTGTATCTCCGTCATGACAGTCTGCAAATACTTCTTGTGTCTGTCTGGCGATCATCTGGATTCCCTTTCCAATTGCAGAATCCTTCGTTGTGGGGTTCAGATTTTTTGCACCCAGGCAAAACTCTTTTCCGGCCTGAAGTACATTTGCGAGAAGCTGTTTCGGTACGAAAACGGTGTTTATCGGGAAAGGTTCCGGTTTTTCTTCTGTGAATTGACTCAAATCTATCTTTGCACGTTTCTCTCCTGATTGCAGTATCAGGGTAAAATCGCCGCATTCCATTTCAACCTCGATCCATGCTGAAAACTCGGCTTGCAGATCTTGTTTTCTGCAATTTGAAATTACACGAATTATAAATCCAACACAGGAATTTGTCCAATACCTGAGACAAAAAACAGTCCAAAAAGTGCAACAAAAAAGTCAAATCAGAACATTTCCTTTCTTTGCGGGATATGCTAAACTTTTTCTATCATAAGAAAAAAGGATGTACGAACAGGGGTTTTTACGTACCGTCCGGAAAGAGGAATTTTGATGAAAAAACAGTATTTCTGCAATCCGTTAAATATGGATTACCGTTACCAGTTCATTCAGGATATGAGAAGCGGTGAGGACAAGATTTCCCGCGAGGCCGCCGATCCGTCGATGATTTTATTTCAGGGAAAATATTATATTTTTGCATCCATGACGTTGAGCGTCTGGGTTTCGGAGGATATGGTTCACTGGGAGAGCCACCGGCTGCCGGACAGCCTGCCGCTGTATGACTATGCGCCGGATGTGCGCGTGGTCGGCGATTACGTGTATTTCAGCGCATCCCGTCGTGGCACGATCTGCGATTTTTACCGCACGAAAGATATCCTGAACGGGCCGTTTGAGCGGATCCCGGGAACCTTCGATTTCTGGGATCCGAACCTGTTTCTTGATGATGACGGAAAGCTCTATTTTTACTGGGGATGCAATAACGTGACTCCGATCTGGGGTGTGGAGCTTGAACCGGAGACGATGGTTCCAAAGACCGAGAGAAAAGAACTGATCTACGGTCAGCCGGAAAAAATCGGATACGAGCGCGTCGGAGAAAATCATTCCAAAATGCCGCTGAGTGAAGAAGAAGCTGTTGAAAAATTTAAAGAATTTCTGAAAGCACAGGGAAAAGATGCGGATCATCTGACGGAGGAGCAGATCGGGTTTGCCAAAATTATGTTCAGTCAGAGACCGTTCATCGAGGGCGCATGGATGACGAAGCATGATGGAACCTATTACCTCCAGTATGCCGGCCCGGGAACGGAATACAACGTTTACGGTGACGGTGTTTACGAGAGTGATTCCCCGCTTGGCCCGTTCCGTCTGGCAAAGAACAATCCATATTCCTATAAACCGGGCGGATTCCTGCGCGGTGCAGGCCACGGTTCGACGATGGAAGACCGCTATGGAAACTGGTGGCATACCGCGACAATGCAGATCAGCAAAAACCACGATATGGAGCGTCGCGTCGGCATCTGGCGGGCAGGCTTCGACAAAGATGGTGTCCTGTTCTGCAATCAGCAGTTCGGCGACTGGCCGATGGCGGTGGAGCAGGCAAAAGAAGACCCGTGGGCAGAACCGGAGTGGTATCTCTTAAGCTATCAGAAAGCAATGACGGCATCGTCCTCGGAAGAAGGCAGAGAACCGTCGTTTGCGACAGATGAAAATATCCAGACCTGGTGGCGCGCAGCCGGAAATCAGCCGGGTGAGTGGATTTCGATGGATCTTGGTGAGGTAAAAGATGTCCGCGCCGTACAGATTAATTTTGCAGATGACAAAATCGATGCACCTCTGCCGGGCGAGCGTCAGGGGGAACGATATATCGACCCGAGCCAGCATAAGACCAGATGGCTGCTTGAGGCATCCGCCGATGGAACAAACTATTTTGTTCTGGCAGATAAATCAGACGCAGAAACCAATTTGCCGCATGATTTCGTCGTAAAAGAAGAGGGTGTACAGATCCGTTATCTGAAACTCACCGTTTTTGAAGTGCCGTACAATCAGAATCCATGCATCTCCGGTCTTCGCGTCTTCGGATTCGGTAACGGCGAAAAACCGTCTGCACCGCAGTACCAGGCAGAGCGGACCGGAACTATGGATATGCGCATCATCATCGAGCCACAGACAGACGCTGTCGGATACAACGTCCTCTGGGGTTTTGCACCGGACAAGCTGTATCACAGCTGCATGACCTTTATGCCGGAGCAAAATATTGGAGCGCTGGTAGAAGGCGAAACGGTGTATGTGAGAGTCGATGCGTTTAATGAAAATGGAATTACGGAAGGAACCGTAAGGCCGCTTGCATGATACAATTATATTGAAAAAGCAGAAAAACAGCTCAGGTGCTCTTTGGAGAAATGAACATTAGAAATAAACGGATTGAACATAAGGAGTATTTATGGAAATACATGAATTACAGCAATTGCTGTCAGAAATGTCATTACAGGAAAAAATAGGACAGATGGTGCAGCTCACCGGTGTATACTTCGATAAAGAGGCAGTACTCACCGGTGTTGTTGGCGAACAGTTACCACCGGAATGGATCATTCAATATGCCGGTTCAGTGCTTGGAGTGATCGGTAAAGATAAAATTTATGATATTCAGAGCAGATATATGGAACAGCATCCCCATCATATTCCGCTTCTTTTTATGGCAGATGTTATCCATGGATGTCGGACGATTTTTCCGATTCCGTTGGGGCAGGCGTGTTCATTTCATCCGGAACTGGTGTCTGAGGCGGCTTCTATAGCTGCCTCAGAGGCATCTTCAGAAGGGCTCAGAGCAACATTTTCTCCTATGATTGATGTTTCAAGAGATCCCAGATGGGGAAGGATGATGGAATCCTTTGGAGAAGATCCATATGTAAATGGGATCATGGGAAAAGCAATGGTAGATGGCTATCAGCAGAAAGATGATGCCGGAATAGCGGCATGCCTGAAGCATTTTGCGGGTTATGGGGCAGTGAATGCAGGAAGGGAATATAATGATGTTGAAATATCCCAGCGGACATTTCTGGAACAGTATGTAAAACCTTTCCGTATGGCATTAAAAGCAAAGCCTGCTATGGTCATGACAGCTTTTAATGCTATTGACCGTAAACCGATAAGCGGAAATAAGGAACTTCTTAAAGGGCTTCTGCGGGATAAGGAAGGATTTGAGGGAACTGTAATTTCAGATTGGGGCTCCATAGGTCAGCTGGAAGAACAGGGAGTGGCAGCTGATATGGAAGAAGCAGCAATTCAGGCTTCCGAAGCCGGTGTAGACATTGATATGATGAGTCCTGCTTATATGCTGTGTCTGGAAAAACTGGTAGAAAGCGGAAAAATCCCGAAAGCGTTTGTTGATGAAAGTGCATTCCGGGTCCTGATGATGAAAAATCAGCTGGGGCTTTTTGAAAATCCGTTTGCCGGTCTTGGAAAGAGTGGAAAACTGACTCTGCATAACCGGGAAAAGGCATATCAGCTGGCGGGCGAAAGCTGTGTCCTTTTGAAAAATGAAAAGCTGCTGCCATTAAGCAGGAAGAAGAAAGTTATCTGGGCAGGTCCTTATACAGCGTCAAGAGAATTTTTAAGCCGCTGGTCAATTTTTGGAGAACATGAGGCAGTTGAAACAATAGAAGATATTTTACAAAAAAAGCAGATAGAAGCAGAATGTATTACAGGATGCAATATTCTTTCTGATGAAGAGTGTAAGGTATGGCAGGTGGAACAGGAATTGTCTGACAAGCCAAGGGATGAGCAGTGGCTGGAAACGATAACCCATGAAGATACGGTTGTATGTGTACTGGGTGAACATGAGTCCCAGTCAGGAGAGGCTGCCAGCAGGGCATTTCTGACTTTGCCGGAAGAACAGCAGGTGTTATTTGAAAAAATAGCAGAACGTACAAGTAATATTGTGACTGTGGTAATTACAGGAAGACCATTGGACCTGCGGAGGATATCAGAAAGATCCAAGGCTGTCATTATGGCATGGAGACCCGGCACTATGGGAGCTGAAGCAATCATAGATCTTGTGTATGGCAGAATAAACCCTTCCGGCAAATTAGCTGTGAGTATCCCATGGTGTGTGGGACAGGTGCCCATAAGCTACTGGGATGTAAAAACCGGGCATGTGCTTACTGCAGATAACCTGGAGAACCGTTTCACCAGCAGATATATGGATATTCCCAATACACCATTATATCCATTTGGTTTTGGATTATCCTATACAGAGTTTGATGTTTCGGATGTTGAAGTTCGGATGGAACAGGACAAAAGAGTGTATGTACATTGTAAGGTAAGTAATACAGGCAATATTGCGGGGGCAGAGGTCGTTCAGTGTTATTACGAAACATTACATGCATCTGTGGTGCGTCCGATGAAAGAGCTTGTCCGTTTTCAGAAAGTCTTTCTGGATCCGGGAGAAAAGAAGGATGTAGATTTCTTTATTGACCAGGAAGAATTCTCATATTATGGCAAAAACATGGAAACCGTCAGCAGCGGAATGAAACTGCGTATCAGTATTGGAAACAGTAGTGACCACCTTGTTTCTGAGAACATTATACAAGCATAGGAGAAAAGAGACATGAAAGATTTTGAAAAGGATTTGATTTATGGCGAAACGGTGTATGTGAGAGTCGATGCGTTTAATGAGAATGGAATTACGGAAGGAAGCGTAAGGCCGCTTGCATGATGCAATTATAGTTGAAAAAGCAGAAAAACAGCTCAGGTGCAGAAATGCACTTGAGCTGTTTTGACGTTAGGCATATCAACGTCTAGCGTAAAAGCCTTTTTCAGACACGCTCTAGGATACGGAGAAACGTCGGTGCAGTATTAGAAGAACCACATGCCTGCACGTCAGAAGAAAAAAATCAGTCATTGGAGTGATGCACTTTTTTGTGCTCGTTGCATTGGTCCCTGTATTGTTTTGGCGTGAGTTCGTTTACTTTTTTAAACATTTCAATAAAAGCGCGGGAACTGGAAAAACCACTTTCTTCTGAAATATCAGGAATAGAAGAAGTCGTAGTTTCAAGGAGGTGGGTCGCATGGTCTAATCGGAGCGAAGAAAGATAGACATTAAAATTGCGACCTGTTTTTTTGGCAAATATTCTGGAAAAATAGGTCGGATTGAAGCCAAAATGTTCGGAAACACTTTCTAGAGTGATATGTTCTCTATAATGTGCTGCCAGATATTCGGTAAAAGAAATCGAATCCTCTAATTTGGATCGGGGGGGGTAGTACAAGTCGGAGCAGCCATGCTTTCAGAGAGAAGGATATGAAAAATTTGGAGAACACAGGCATTCATCCCAAGGAGATCAACCGGTTTTTCGGATCGTGAATATCGGTAGATATCCATAAGAAGTTCTATGATTTCTTTCCGATGTCTGTTCACAACATCCTGTTCTATAATAGGGTAGTTTTTACTATCTGGGTTAAAAAAAAGCTGTATGATAGAGACAGGAACAAGCACTGCAAATCCTAGAAAGGAGGCAGAAACTTCAAGTGACTTATGAATAACATTTGGGTTCACAAAAAGAAAATCATTATCTTTTGCATAAGTCATAGTAGAGCCGATTTCACAGCGCAGTGTTCCCGAAATAGAACAGTTAAATTCAAAACTGTTATGCCAGTGAAAATGCGGTGCTGAATTTACATCTTTAGGTTTTTCTAACTGAATCCAGTCAGAATGAAATACCTTGCAAAAGCGTCCGTCATACAAATTGATTGGTTCATATTCGATAATTTCCATATGCTTTGCCCTCTTTTGAATTGTAGATTAACCATGAATAAAAAAGGAAAAATGATCACATACCATAAAGATTGCACAATAACATATTAATCGAAATTCGTTAAAAAGTCTATAAAAAAGTGATATAAAGTAAAAATACTGTATAGATTAGATAAGAAAGCGTCTTGAGAAAAGATAAGAAAAAGTATAAAAATAGATTATAACAAAAACGAACTTTTCTAAAGGAGGAAAAGAGATGAAAAGAAAAACATTAGCAGTTTCACTATCAGCAATCCTTGCAGCATCCGTGCTTTTTGGATGTGGAAGCAATTCCAAAAGTGGGGATACGAAGAGTTCTTCTAACAATGGTAGTGCCAGTGCCAGCGCATCTGATACATCCAACACGGGCTCAGATACTTCTGGTTCAGGTATCCAGTACGATGGAGACGATGTAACGATTACCTATTGGCATACACATGGTGATTCAGAGGAAGAGGTTCTTGTAGATACCATTATTCCTGAGTTTGAAAAACAGTATCCAAATATTCATGTTGATGCTGTAAGAATGCCATACGATGGATTGATGCAACAGATTATTACCAGCCTTTCCAGTGGAACAGGCCCGGATCTGATGCGAATGGATATTATCTGGGTTCCAGAACTTGCTGAGATGGGAGCACTTGCAGCAGTTGATGATCTGGAAGGATTTGCAGATCTGAAAGATAATCTGTACGAAGGACCGCTGAGTACTAATTATTACAATGGAAAATATTATGGATTGCCATTGAACACAAACTGTCTGTCAGGCGTTTACAGTAAGACCATGATGGAGGAACTGAATATTGACAGTATTCCGACAACTTACGATGAAGTTGTTGCATTGAAGGACAAGCTTGGCTCAGATCAGTATCTGATCGCATGCGAGGGGGCAAACTCTTGGGCTATGGCTCCATTGTTTCATTCTCTGGGCGGCGTTTATACCAATGAGGACTATACGAAAGCATCTGGTTATGTCAACAGTGAAGATAGTGTAAAGGCACTGGAGACTATCGTTGAGTGGTATGATGAAGGAATTATTGGACCTTGCTTCACAGGTGGAAAGCCGGATGCAGCAAATGGTCTTTACGATGGAAATTATCTGTTTAGTTATCAGGGTCCATGGTTCTTCACAAATGATGATGAAGAAAATCTGGCAAAAGTAGAAGTAGGACTTCTGCCGGCTGGTAAAGCCGGATCTCTTACCGTTAACGGTGGCGAGGATCTGGTTATGTTTGAGAGTAGCGATAAGAAAGAAGCATCCTGGGTATTTGCAATGTTCTTAATGAGTGAATTCTCTCAGACAGCACAGGCTGTAGGCGGTGGACATCTGATCCCGACTGTAAAAACAATTGCCGAATCTGAAGAAGTACAAGCAGTACCGAATATGAGTACGTATATTGAACAGCTTGAGGGAGCTGTATCCCGTACCCCATCTCCGGCATGGGAGAAAATTTCAGATAAACTCTCTGTAGCATTCCAGAGCGCAGTTCTTCATGAGGATACGGCACAGTCCGCACTCGATAAGATTGCTCCGGAACTGGATGCATTGCTTGCAGGTGAGGCATCATAATTCAAGAAAGATGAAACAAATTTCCACAGGCTTTCTTGCCTGTGGAAATTGTTTATAGGGCGATAAAAAGCAGCCCGGAAAGGTATCTGTTATGAAAAAACCTTTATCAGAAAGATTTTCCAAAGGTCTGAAACAATGGTTGGCCGTTTTGCCCTTCCTTGCAGTGGGAATGACCTTATTTATTGTCTTTGTATTATATCCACAAATTAAGAATATTTATATTGCACTAACAAATTATAGCATTATGCCAGGTTCGGAAAATACATTTGTTGGAATAAGTAATTTTGCTAAAATGTTCAAAGATATTTCAACAAAAGGATCTGATGCCTATTTTTTCTGGATTGCATTTCGAAATAATATTTTAGCAGTTCTGGTTACTGTGCCAGGACAGTTGGTTCTTGGCCTGATCGTTGCCGTTTTGATTCATAACCTGAAAACAGGAAAAAATGTATATAAAGTACTCTTATATATTGCAGTTATTTGTGACTGGGTTGTTTTCTGTAATATCATTGATTATATTTTCCAACCGGATGAAGGAAGTCTTGTAAACTACTGTCTGACTACCATCGGAATCTTAAAAGAGCCGGTAGCATGGTTGAAGAATACATGGACAGGAAACTTTGTTATCTGGATCTGCTCAATCTGGAAGGGCTATGGCTGGGTTATGATCATTTACACCGCCGGTCTTCTTGGAATCCCATCAGATCAGTATGAAGCTGCAACGATGGATGGAGCCAATGCGGTTCAGAAATTCTTCCACGTTACACTTCCGGGATTAAGAGGAACTACACTTTATCTACTGATTAATCTGATTAATGGTGCGATGAATATCTTTATTCAGGTATTCCTGTTAACGAAAGGAGATCCGCTCGGAACAACAGATGTAGTTATGGATTATATTTACCGGAGGGCTTTCAACTATTTCGATTTTGGGTATGCGGCCGCTTGTGGTATTGTCATGGGTATTGTTGTATTTGCTATTTCCATGGGACTGAAGAGATTCCTTCGCTATGGTGAAAATCTTTAAGGAGGAGAGCAGTAATGAAGAAAAAGAAAATAATCAGTCAGATCTGTATTCATGTGATTTTAGTAGCGTTGACAGCAATATGTCTTCTTCCTTTTTTGTCAATGATTTCGACTTCATTTATGAAGGTAAAGGGTGTTCTGCCGAACGAGCCAATTTTATTTCCGAATTTTCCACTTTATCTGGAAAACTATGTAAAAGCGTGGACTGCAAATCATTTTCAGACGTACTTTTTCAACACACTATACGTGTCTGTAGTGGGCCTTATCGTAAATCTGTTAATTTCGATCACGATGGCATATTCTTTCTCACGATTCCAATTTCCAGGAAAGGAGCCTATTTTTAACTTGCTGTTGCTCACAATGATGATTCCGGCACAGCTGGCTATGATCTCCCAGTACACTGTTTTAAACGGATTGAAACTGATTGATACCTATAAAGGAATTTGGCTGCTGTGGGGAGGCACTTGTGTGGCAGGAAACACCTTTTTCTATAGAGGTTTTTTTGAAGCAGTGCCGAAAGAGCTGGAAGAGTCCATGTACCTTGATGGTGCAACCAGGTTTCAGACCTTGTTACATTGCATTATTCCGTTAAGTAAACCGGCAATTGCAACACAGGCAGTATTGGCGTTCAATGGATACTGGTCGAACCTATTTGATATTCTTACCTTTACAAAATCGACAAACAAGAGAACACTTTCCGTTGCACTGCAACTGTTCCGTGGGCAGTATACGACTAACTATGGACTGATGTTTGCTGCCAGTGTTATTGTTATTATTCCGATTATTGTATTGTTTGTTATTTTCCAGAAACAGTTTATGCAGCAGGGCATTACAGACGGTTCCATAAAAGGATAATATCGGATTCTCTGCAAAATTTTAACCTGGAGGTGAAGTATGATTACAACTAGAAAAAAACAGTCGTTTGGTATTGCAGCAGTTGAACTTGGTGCACCGGTTTCGACAGTACCTTCCATTCCGGTGAATTTAAATGAATGGGAACATGCGGTGTTAATGGATACTTTTTACAGCGCAGGCGGAAGAGAGACCGTTTCAAGTACAAACCTACGGATGATGTGGGATCAGAAAAATCTGTATTTGTATCTGATTTGCTATGAAAAAGAGGCAAGGGTTTCCCGTCCGTCCGATGAAAATGTGCTGAAGACAGAATGGATGCTTCGCAAAGATAAGATAGAAATTGCATTGAGTAGCGGAAATTTTGGAGAGCGAGACTACGCAGTATTTTGTGCAGACACAGAGAAGCAGGCGGAAGCCAGGACGGAAAAGGGAATGACCTATTTCGGCGGTGATAAAGCAATTTTAAATGATTACTTTACCGAAAAAAATGATGCGGTAAAAACAGAAATCCCATCATGGAAATATACATGCAAAATTGCTGTAGAAAAAAACTGTTGGCGTGTCATGTTTGGAATTCCATGGGAGTTGTTCGGTGGATTTCCGGAAAAATATTTTAAGTTTCAGGTTTACCGGAAAAAGAATCAGACCAGTGAAGTTTTGGCTTTAAATCCGTTGGATTTAAATGCAAATTACGAGTCCAGATTTGATTTTGATCCGGAAAGCTTTATTGAGTGCACACCTGGAGGAACACCGCAGGTTATCTATTCCAACAGTGCTTGCGTGATCCTATCGGATGGAACGATGCATTGGCAGCGGCCGGCGACATTGGAATGGCCATCTACAAATGAGCGGGCTGAGATTCTGCATCTGCAGAAATCGCTGACGCCTACAACACCAGATGAATTGCCAGATCGGATTATAACCGTACAAAGATGGCAGGATGTGTTAATGTTGGAAGGAATGGATTTCTTCCCAAATGCACGATGTGAAAACTCTTTTGATAAGGTGGATCCTTGGGTACAGAGACGTCTCTGTAACGAAGCACTTCGAAAAGGAGATACTGCGACAGCCTGCAGAGAACTGGACGTATTGATTGGTTATTTCCGAACGCTCACGGCATGGTGGTATGCAGATCATACACTTGGAGATGCAGACGAAGACAACTGGATTGGATTCACACATCTGAAAGCTGTTTCAGATCAGGGGAATAAGATCGTATTAAAGTATGAATATGGTTTGAACACGTGCGATGCCGTATTGATTCCACAGAATCGTGGTTTTCGCTTTTATACAAGAGAAAAAGGAGATTTTGACAGCAAAGCAGTTTCATATACATTTTCAGAAATAGAGGGAGAATATCAGATCAAAACAGCACATTCTGTGATTGTGATTACACCGGGAGATGATTGGAAAATCTGTGCAGATGAAAAATTTGTATTGGATGCAGATAACTTCAAGCTCTATGATTATGCAGGAAGCAAAGGTTTCGATGTGTGCCAACCACTTCTGGAAAGAGAAATGGTGTATGGATTCGGTGAACGATTTGATGCCGTAAACCAGAGAGGTCGGGTACTTTCTTTGTGGCACAGAGATGCGTTTGAAGGTTGTAATTGTTCTATTGGAAATCAGTCCTACAAAAATGTATCATTTTTACACTCTACAAAAGGTTACTCTTTGTTTATTAACAGTTTTTACAGAATTAGAGCAGATATTGGAAGAGTCAGTAAAGGGCTTCGAATCACAACAGCAGGACCCAAAGCAGATATTTATGTTTTTACGGGAAGCGTCTTAGAAAACATGGAGGAATATACAGCCTTAACCGGAAAACCGTTGCTTCCGCCTGCGTGGGTGTTTGAACCGTGGGCCGGCGGTGGGGTAGGCAGATGGATGGACGGACCGACGCACGATGTAATCCAGGAGATGGAAGGTGTTATACGGAAGTTTAAAAATCTTGATATCCCACATTCTGGTCTGTATGCAGAGGGTGCTGGTTGGAAATGGGAAGACCATTACAACAAAGAAGAAATATATAAGATTGCTGCGTTTACAAAACAACAGAAGATGCGGGTTTTTTCCTGGCAGTTTTCACATCTGGACATGGAGCAGGCAAAGGAACTTCTGCCGAATTGTGCGGAAGAAGATCTGCCAATTACAAGAACGCCGGATTATCATGGAGAAAAAGTTCTTCCATGTGCTATTGATTTTTCACATCCAAGAGCAGAGGAACTTCTGGAAAACCAATGGCATGATCGAATGGATGCAGGTTTTGATGGAACTATGGTGGATTTTGGAGAAATCATTCCAGATGAAGCAGTGTTTTACGATGGTCGTACGGGAGATGAAATGCACAACGCATACGCGCTGGATTATACAAAGGCGTATCGAAAACTCTTTGAAAAATATAAAGGAGAGGATCACGTGCTGTTTTCAAGATCTGCGGCAGCGGGTGTTCAAAAGTATTCCTGCCAGTTTGGTGGAGACCAGCTTTCAAGTTTTAGAGGCCTGACTTATGCAATGAATGGAGGCCTGACACTGGCGGCTTCCGGTTTTCCATTCTGGGGTGTTGATGCAGGAGGTTATTCAGGATTTGCAGATGAAGAAACGTATCTCCGTTGGACGGAATTTGCAACCTTCTCACCAATTATGCGTTTCCATGGAGTAACCCCAAGAGAGCCATGGGCTTACAGCCGATATGCAGTGTCTGTTTATAAATTTTATGCATGGCTAAGAGAAAATCTTCTGAAATATTCGGTTCATACAGCAGAAGAGGCACATAAAACAGGCATACCAATGATGAGACCGTTGCCAATGGTATTTCCTGAGGATAAAGAGGCTGTCTATTGGGAAGATGAATATTTTTATGGTTCAGATCTGTTAGTTGCTCCGGTGCATCAAGAAGGAGAAAAGAGGAGAATTTACTTCCCATCAGGAAGCTGGATCAATTTGTTGGATTTCAGAAAGATGGTTGGTGGAAACCGAATTTTTCAGGTGGATGTTCCAATTGACAAAATTCCTGTTTACATTCGGGAAGGAGCGTGCATTTTATCTGTTATGAATGGAGAATTGCAGCTTGGACAAAGCATGACATATGAAAAAAAGAATACAGTTCTTATGAGTCGAGCTTTAAATGAAACTTCAGGCAAACGGTATGCAGATGGAAAAAAAATTGAATACAATATTTTGGGCAAAACGGGTGAAGATTTCTTTATGCTTCGCCATGCATTTGAGACAGAATTTATTGTTCTTCTTGGTTTTGACAGAAAGCCAGAAAGTCTGGAGTTGAATGGAGTTTCTCTTTCAGAAGGTGCATCCTTGAATGCGTTGAATTATGGTTCCGGCTGGTATTGGAGAGAGGATACAGCAGTTGTTGTCAGTGTTCCTAAACTGGAAAAGACAGAAATTCATGTAATTCACAAAGAACAATAGTATCAAAATGACGAAGTGATCCCTGCGAAGATTCTTGAGAGAAAGTCCCGTCTTCGGTTTAATTTCGAAGAGGGGACTTTCTTAAAAACAAACGAAACATTTCATGGAAAGAGAGGGTGGAAGATGGAAAATACAGGGTTTTATGTAATACCTAATAAAACGCAGTATGAAATTGGGGAAAGAGTCTGGCTGGAAATAAAAAAAACAGGGCCGACGAAAGCAAATCACGTGAAAGTTTCGTTGTTTACGTATCAGGGAGAAAATCTGAAAATGGAATGTACCCTGGAACAAGGAGTGTATATTCCACTTGCGGAAAGCATTTCAGAAAAAACGGGTGGATATCTGGTAAAAATAGAATTCTTTCAAAAGACTGAAAAACTAGGGAGCTGTTACACGGCATTTGATGTTGTGAATTGCTGGACAGAAGCTCCAAGATATGGATTTCTTAGCAGTTTTTCTGAGGAAGATAAACAAAAAGAAGAGTATCAGGAATTTTTCAGGGAAATGCACTTGAATGTGATTCAGTTTTATGACTGGATGTACCGCCATGATGAGTTTTATCCGGAGAGTGATATTTATACAGATATCATGGGAAGAAAAGGTTCGATGACTGCTGTTGCGAAAAAAATCGAAGGAGTGCACGCTTGCGGTGCCAAGGCAATAGCATATGGCGCTGTTTACGGTGCAGAATCATTTCAGGAAGAACATCCGGAATGCAGCTATCGGTACGATAATGGAGAACCAATGATTTTCATTGACAAAATATGGTTGATGGATATTCACAGGGGAACGGCGTGGAGAAAACGGATTTTACAGGAATATGGAAAAGCGCTGGAAAAAGGTTTTGATGGCGTACATATGGATCAATACGGAGATCCGAAAGAGGCATTAATTCTGGAAAATGGAAAATATGTCATTCGAGATCTGGCAGATGATTTTGGTGATTTGATCAATGAAACAAAAGAAAAATACCCGGAAAAACAACTCATTTTTAATGCAGTAAATAACTGGCCGGTAGATTCGGTAAAAAAGAGTCGCGAAGATTGTATTTATATAGAGGTCTGGTCGCCGAATGATACTTATAGAGATCTATATCGTTTGATTGCGCATGCTCGGGAAACAAAAGATGAGAAGAGGGTGATTCTGGCAGCGTATTTGAATCCGTTTAAAACAGAACCAGAAAGAAATCTGAAGGGATCTACAGCGCAGCTTGCAATGGCAACAATTTTCGCTTCTGGCGGATATCATCTTCTATTGGGCGAGGAAGGAAGTGTTCTGACAGAGGCATATTATCCGGACAACTGCAGAATTGGGGAACATTCGTTCCGAAAAACATTGAAAAAATATTATGATTTTATTACCGCGTACGGCGGACTTTTATTTCCGGAAAGTTGGACGGATCTGACGATGCAGTATGCAGGAGGAATCAACTCAGAATTTATATTCGAAAATGTTGATTGGTCGCCGTATCCGGAAGCAGGAAAGGTATGGATTCAAATTTATAAGAGAGGACGAGAATTTTCAATACGATGTGTGAATTTTACGGGAATTTCGGACATGAACTGGAATAGAACACATGAGGAATTCCCACAGCGTGTAGAAAAGATAAAAGTGAAGGCAAAACTTCCGGGAGAAAAGAAACAAATATACGTTGTGACACCGGACGGTGAAATTCAGGAGCCAGAAGAAGTGTATTATAAAGTAAAACTAGGGGATGATCAAAGACAGGAAATTATATTTGAATTGGACAAATTATTGGTGTTTTCTGTTATATATCTGCGTTTGGAATAGGATTCTGAGCGTAGGTAAAAAAAACAGGAGGGTTTTTACATGAGATTGAAATTAGATAAAAGAACAGGACCCCTTTACTGGTGTACCTATGAGAAACAGTTTACTGAAAATACTTTTATGCCAGAAGAACGGTTCAAAGAAAATATTGATTGGGTAGCAAAGGAATTTGTTCCATATGGATACGAGATGGTATGCACAGATGGATGGATCGAGGATTCTTTCTGCATCAATGAAAATGGATATTTAACTCGTCATCATGATTCATGGAAACATGATTGGAAATATTGGGCAGACTATCTGAATGAGAGAGGAATGGCTCTCGGCGTTTACTACAATCCGACCTGGATCAGCCCGGCAGCGGTAAAGAACAAAGAAATTTTGGTCAAAGGAACAAATATTCCGGTGCGGGAAATTACAGATTTGTCGTATGTTTATAATGGAGAAAATGAGAAAAAAATAACGGGGGATCGTTTTTCTTATCCAAATGGAGAAGATCGAGCATTGTATTGGGTGGATGTAGATCGTTCTGGAGCAAAAGAGTATGTGCAAGGATATGTAAAGTATTTTATTGACTGCCATGTAGCTTTTTTACGAATTGATTTTCTTTCCTGGTACGAAGATGGAATGGATAAAGGAAAGCAGATTGGCAGAAATCATGGATCAGCAAATTACCGAAAAGTTCTCGAATGGATCAAGGAAGCAGCAGGGGATCAGATAATGATCAGTCTTGTTATGCCGCATTTGAAAAACAATGGTGAGAATGAGTTTGGCATGGGACAGATGGCGCGTATTAATGAAGACTCCGGTACGGGAGGCTGGGATACTTTTAGTGATCGAAACAGAGGACTGCATTTTGATTATTGGTCTCAGTGCACGACAGCATTTGAAGGCCTGATTTACTGGTCAAAAATTTTTGCTGACCACAACATGATCATGGATGCGGATATGCTTCGCCTGAATACCTTTGCAAATGATGAGGAGTGCAAATCGGCTGTATCGCTGGAACTGATTGAGGGAGCGCCGCTGGATATTGCAGATCAGTATGATACGATCAAAGATCGGGCATGGATTTATCAGAATGAGGAACTTCTTGCGTTGAATAAAAAAGAAATTTTATCCTTCCCATTGTCAACGGATACCAACAATCCGGACAGTACCATCTGGATTGGAAAAGAAGCAACAGGAGAGATCATTCTTTCCGTATTTAATAGAGATGCAGAAGAAAAAGAAGTAGAGATTGATTTTAAACAAGTGTTGTTGTGCAGGGCTGCCAGTGTCAGGGATCTTTGGATGCATGAAGATCTCGGAGAAATGAAGAGCTTTCATACCATGCTTCCGCCACATGGATGCCGGGTACTGAAACTTTCGGAAAGGAGTTAGTATGAATCTGGCTGCTTTTTATCACAGCGGGATGTACCCGGAAATTTATGCACCGGATCGGTTTCATCTGAGATTTTCTTTCCGGGCAGCGAGTGGGGACATAGAAACGTGTACGTTGGTTTATTTTCATAAGAATCACAGAGAAGAAACAACGAAAGAAGAAAGGATGTCAGAGCAGTACCATTTAGGAACATCGGTTGTATATACGGCAGTGGTTTCTTTTCAAAAGCCGGCGAGATATCTTCAATATTATTTTCGAGTGACGGGAAAAAACGGGGATACGCGTTGGTATAATGCGTGGGGAACAGTTGAAAAATGTCCGGATTCCGGCTTTTTCGAATATGCATATGCCAATAAGTGTACTGTAGAGTATATGCCACCCAAATGGAGTCAAGGAACGATTTACTATCAGATATTTCCAGAGCGCTTCCGCAAAGGAAATCCGTCTTATGCGCCGGAGGATTGTGTGGCGTGGGGAAGTAAACCGACAGCTTCCAACTTTATGGGCGGAAATCTGGATGGAATCCGAAAATCGCTTAGCTATCTGGCAGAGCTTGGAGTAGAATGTATTTATTTGAACCCGGTGTTTACGTCTCCTTCAAATCATAAATACGATACGACGGATTACTATAAAGTAGATCCTCATTTTGGAATCAATGAAGATCTGCGAGTTCTGGTCAAAGAAGCACATGAAAAAAACATAAGGGTTATTTTAGATGCTGTGTTTAATCATACTGGAACAGATTTTTTTGCATTTGCTGATCTTTTAAAAAAGCAAGAAAAATCAGAGTATCAGAGCTGGTATCATATTACTCGTTTTCCGGTAAGGGAAGAGGCAGACTGTTATGAATGTTTTTTTGGATTTGCTGGCATGCCAAAACTGAATACAGGAAACGAGAAGGTACAGGAGTATCTTTTGAATGTACTGGAATACTGGGTACGGGAAGTACAAGTGGATGGATATCGCTTTGATGTGATTGATGAAATTGATGAGAATTTTGTTCTCAAAATCAGAGATCGACTCAAACGCTTGAACCCGGAACTTGTTCTGATTGGTGAAACATGGGCAGAGGGAAAACGACTGCTGAACGGATGTGAAATGGACAGTATTATGAATTATTCTTTCCGCCAGGCAATGCTGGACTTTTTTGCAGAACGGAGTATTAACGCCGAAACATTTGGCCATCGGTTGGAAACTGCATTGTCGCGACATCCTGATGAAACTAATATGGCTATGTTTAATGCATTGGACACACATGATACCAAGCGTTTTATCAACAGCTGTAGTCATCGGTTAGATTCCTTTAAACTTGGTGTTGTTGTGCAGATGATGTTTCCGGGTTCGCCGTCCATTTATTATGGGGACGAAGTAGAAATCGACGGAGAAAATGATCCGGACTGTCGAAAGTGTATGACGTGGCAAGAAAATCCGGGAGAAAAAGAGAGTTTCCGTTTTTATCAGAGACTGATTCAGTTTCGAAAAAAACATTCTGCCATACGAAACGGTTCGTTTACAACAGTTTTGGCAGATGGACGCGTATATGGTTTTGCGCGTGAAAATGAAACGGAGATAATAGAAATTTTTGTAAATGACAGTGATGACACAGTAGAGATTACAGTCGAAAACGCTAGATCAATTTTGATTTCAAAGGGAAATTTTTACATTGTGTGCAGAAAAAATGGAGAAATAATAGAAGAAATCTGCAGTTGAAAAAACTGCGGGAAAGGAGTTCTTTATGGGAAAACTGAAATTTGGGGTTTCATCAATTATTCTGGGAAAAGAACAGAAAACGGAGAATCTGAAATATGATTCTGTGGAGTGGGGAGAGGCGGCTACGATACGGGATTTTTTCCGCGCGGGAGGAAATCCGTCTCCAGTTACACCAACAAGATGTAAACTTCTGTATACAGCAGAAAAGCTGTTTGTTTTGTTTGAAAACATGGAAGAAAAAAATCATCATATCTTGAAAGAAGAAAATACCGTTACAGAGCTAACAGTAAAACGAAAAGATCAAGTAGAAGTTGCACTTTCAGGAAGAGAGTTTTCAAGAAGGGATTTTGCAGTTTTCACAGCAAAACGGGATGGCAGTAGCAGTGCTTTTGTAGAAAAAGGAATGACATATCTTAGCGGAGATCAGGCATATCTGGGAGAGGGAAAAGACCAGGGAGAAAAAACGGCAATTTCGAAAGAGCAGTATTCTGTAACAGTAGATATTCTGCAGGACAGATGGTACGCTTTATTTGCAATACCGTGGATGCTTTTTGGCGGAAAGCCGGAGAAAGAGAAGTCTTTTGATCTTCAAGTCTATCGAAAAAAACATCAGTCAAGTGAAGTTCTCTGCCCAACACCATTAGATCTGAATGTGAATTATTCGGATCGATTTGAATATGATCCAGAGACTTTTCTTGAGGTATCTTTTGGAGAAAAGGGGGAAACGAAAACGGAGAACGGCATTGTCTTTGTCATGCCGTCCGGAATTTGCCACTGGCAGAGACCAGGAGTGTTGGAAAAAACTAGTACGGAAGAACGGAGGGAAATTTATCAGCTACAAAAGAGTGTGGAACCAACAACGAGAGAAAATCTGACAGATAGAATCCGAATTGCACAGCGCTGGCAGGACAGTCTGACATTGGAGGGCTTTGACTTTTTCTTTAACCAGGAAGTTGCAAATCCATGGAAGCCTATGGACCCATGGGTAGAAAAGCGTTTAGTGAATGAGCGGTTAAGAGAAAACCGATGGGAGGAAGCAGCTGCTGAGCTGGATCGTTATCTTACGTTTTTAAGAACTTGCAGTGCATGGTGGTATGCGGATCACAGCTTTGGAAACCAGGATCTGGAAAAATGGACATCATGTAGTGAAATTGGACATGTTCTGGAAACAAAAGATCATGTAACGATTTGTGTTGAATCAAAAGAGAGAACATGGGAGCTCATGATTTATCCTGTGGTCGGTGGTTTCCGAATGGTCTCTGGAAAGAAAGGCTTCTTTGATGGACAGCCGGAAGCATTTTCTGTGGAAGAATCAGAGCATGCATATATAATCAGAAGCAAAGAGCATGAGATGATACTCCAGAAAGAAACACTGGAAATTTCTATTGATAGAAAAGCAATCACAAATCTGAAAAATATTTCGTTTATATTTGAAAAGGAAAGTGTTTCGGCTTCGCGAATTCGATTTTCAATTCGGGAAAACAGTGCCATTTATGGATTTGGAGAACGTTTTGACAGCGTGAACCAGTATGGAAAAACCGTTGCACTGTGGCAGAGAGATGCTTGTGAGGGATGTCTTGCATCCATTGGAAACCAGGCGTATAAAAACATTCCATTGGTACACACAAGTGATGGTTTCAGCTTTTTTGCAAATACTTCATATCGGATGCGGATGGATGTGGGAGATGCTGTGCAAGACTATCTTTCGGTGGAAGCACTTGGAGATGTTTTTGATTTTTATATTTGGAGCGGAACACCGCGTGAGGCGCTGACTGCTTACGGAACGCTCACAGGGCTTCCGATTTTCCCACCGGAATGGGTATTTGAACCATGGGCTGGCGGTGGCGGCGGAAGATGGAGAAACGGTCCGTTACAGGATATTGCGCTGGAGCAGATGGCGGCAATGAAAAAGTTCCATGAACTCGATATTCCGCATTCCGGCTTTTATGCAGAAGGAGCAGGAGCTACCTTTTTTGGAGAATATAAAAAAGAGGAATTATACAAAGTTGTATCGTTTGGAGAACGTCATGGATTCAAGGTGTTTTCCTGGCAGTTCCCTAATATGACGCAGGAATTGGCGCAGGAATTGTTGCCGGAATGCCCGAAGGAGGAGCTTCCGATTACGAGAAATAAAAATGATGAGGAAGAAAAACTTCCGGTGTATATCGATTTCTCCCATCCGCGTGCGAAAGAGCTTCTGGCAGCACAGTGGAAGGATCGTATGGATGCAGGTATTCGTGGAAGTATGGTTGACTTTGGAGATGTTGTACCGGACGAGGCAGTTTTTTATGATGGAAGACGCGGCGATGAGATGCATAACGCGTATGCCTATCAGTATGCGAAAAATTATAGAGAGTTATTTGAACAAAAATATGGAGATGACCATGTTCTTTATACAAGAGGCGCTGCACCCGGATCTCAACACTTTGCGTGTCAGTTCGGCGGGGATCAGCTGACCAGTTTCCAGGGACTGAAATATGCGATTGCAGGAGGCCTTTCTGCAGCTGCTTCTGGACTTCCATTCTGGGGTGTTGATGCGGGAGGTTATGATGGATTCCCAGATCAGGAAACATATCTCCGGTGGACAGAGTATGCTGCATTTTGTCCATTGATGCGTTTCCATGGAACGGAGCCGAGAGAGCCGTGGGAATACGATGCTTTTACAGTGAAAGTTTATCGTTATTATACGTGGCTGCGGGAAAATCTTCGTCCATATATTGTAAGTGTAGCAGCAGAAGCTCACAAACTGGGAATACCGATGATGCGTCCGCTTGCGATGATGTATCCAGAAGATCAGGAAGCAACAAAGGTATGGGACGAATATCTTTTCGGAGAAGATCTTCTGGTTGCGCCGGTTTCTGATGAAACAGAAGAGCGGGAAATCTATTTTCCTGAGGGACGGTGGATTAGTCTGTGGAATTTAAATGATGAAATTTCCGGTCCGGTGCAGAGGAGCGTTGAGGTGCCAATTGATAAAATACCGGTGTACATTCGAGAAGGAAGTTTTCTTCCACTTCGACTGAATGAAAGTCTGAAACTTGGAGAAAGTATGAGCGAATCGGAAACCGAAATGATTTTGGCTGTGGTGCCGCAGAATGACAGTATCGTAAAAGAAACATTGTATGAGAGATCCGGTGCCAAAACATGTTGTGGCATGGAAAAAAATGGCGAAACTATACAGCTCCAAATTTCAGGAAGAACAGCAGAGCTTTATGTAATGCTGGCGGGAATTCATTGGAAAAATACAGAAGCTATCGTAAACGGAAGAACATTAACAAAAGTGACTGCGAGAGAAGGTCTGTATTTCACGGAAGGTTATCTGGAGTTGGAAGAGGGTATCTTGGTGAAGATTAATCCATCTGCCGAATCTGTGATAAAAATACAAAAAAAATAAGATAAACATTAAGGAAAATCTGATAAACAGTAGAATGAGAACAGAACATATAAGTCGCGATTTGAAATCGCCCCCCTTTTGTTTGGGATACATCGATCTTGGCGTAAAAAAATGTGCGTTGTCATCGTTTGACTGTAAAAAGTAACAGGTTTTTCCAAGGTATCTTAATAATTATGAAAAGGGCTGAACAGTCATACTGTACAGCCCTTTTCGATTGTAAAAAATTTACCGCTCTTTCTTCATCTCAAACACCAACGCAATCGGTGCGGAGCCACGTCTGTATCCTGCCGGGACAGTTATGCAAAGGCCGCCTTCAACTTCTTTAAACGCAACAGTTTCACCATTTTCCACCATACAGATCTCTGAAATTTTCGCCTCGGTATACGGTACGAAAATTTCCGCCTCTACCGATTCCTGTACCGTCGGATACAGTCGGAACACATAGACGGAATCTCCTTTCTGTGTGAACGAAAGGGTTCCGCTCTGGTACGGCGCGCAGACGCGGGTTCCGTAGATGGCATCGCCGAAGGTTTTCATCCACTGGCCAAAACCGTTCAGGCTGTCCCAGGCATCGACCGGGATGCGGCCGTCCGGCTGTGGGCTGACGTTCAGCGCCATGTTGCCGCCTTTGGCAACGATGTTGACAAGCATGCCGACAAGCTCACGTGGAGATTTATAATGGTCGCCGTATTCGTATGTAAAGTCAACGCCGAGGGTAAGGCAGCTTTCCCACGGAACGTTCAGCGGTTCTTCCGGAATGCAGAGCTCCGGTGTCACGTAGTTTTCGTAAGCACCGCCGATTGTACGGTCAACGGAGAGAATCCACGGCTGAATCTTACGTGCTTCCTCAACGATCTTTCCAAGCTCAATATCCTGGCCGTTGCTCTCAGAGACCCAGCCCGCGTCGAACCAGAGAATATCCAGTTTACCGTAATTTTCACAGAGCTCCAGAACCTGATTTTTCGTATATTCTTTAAAACGGTTCCACACTTCCGGATATTCCTTTGGATCGTAGGAAGGTCCGCGGGATGTCAGACCATCTTTTCTCAGCTCTTCGTTCCAGTAGTCCGGGCAGTGCCAGTCGGCTTTGGAAAAATAAGCACCGATACCGATGCCTTTTGCGCGAAATGCATCAAACATGGATTTTACAATATCCGCATTTTTATGTTCATGGAACGGGCAGTCCTCTGCTGTTGTTTTATAATCTGTATATTTTGTGTCCCAGAGGCAGAATCCGTCGTGATGCTTTGTGGTCAGAAGAAGATAACGGAATCCGCAGTCCTCTGCCATCTGCGCCCATTCCTCCGGCTGAAAGCGGACCGGATTAAACGAACGGTTCAGGCCGAAATACTGTTTTTTGAAGGTTTCGCCGTCCGTCCAGTTTACCTGGTGGCGGGACCAGTCGGAATCCTTGTCACTTAATGCCCAGGAAGCAACCATGCCGGGCTGGCAGTACAATCCAAAATGCATCATCAGCGCAAGCTTCTGATCCCGGAACCATTCGAGCTGCTGCAGAACAGCCGAATCGGTCGGGCACACATACGTTTCAGCGGCGCTGTAGTTGTGGACACCCTGGGAAACAATTTCCTGTTCCGGATCAGCGGGCGCTTCGTTGCCTGGGATATCGATAATCGGTTCCGTTGTTCTGTTTTGATCTTCTTGTTCTAAGTTCTCTGTGCTCATAAGAGAGTCTCCTTTTTGTCGGATAAAATTCACACCAATACTCGAAAATACAGCCAGAACCCGTAAAGGACCGGTTTTGGCACTATAATTAAGAAAGAATCCTGCTTTATGGGATTCTTTGGCTGCGACGGGTCGAAAAAACGATATAATTTCTCGCTTCCGCAGTACGATCCTGCCCTGAGAGCTTTTTTTCTATAGAAAAAACCGCGGCGACCCGATGACGTGCAGGCGGCCGCGGATCGGACAGGAATCCTGTCCTCGAGATAGTGTGTGTACGGACTCCCGACACCGGGGTATCCGTCTGTGTTGTCTATAGAATACCATATAAATGTTAAAAAGTCACCCTTTAATTTTAAACAAAATGTTCATAAAAAATCGGTAAAAGTGAACAAAAAAGATCGCGGAAAAATCTGAAAAAATAACCCCCACGGGGGCTTGCAGGACGAATTTTAGCGTAGTAAAGTAAAAAAAGAAAAAAACAGAAAACGAAAAGGAGGAGAACATTATGCATATGGCTGATGCGCTGGTTGCGCCTGCAGTGGCTGCAACAATGTATGTCTGTTCCGGCGGAGCAGCTGGTTTTTCTGTAAAAAAAGTACGCCTGGAGAGCGACCCGAAAAAGATCCCAGTGATGGGAGTGATGGGTGCGTTTGTCTTTGCGGCGCAGATGATTAACTTTACAATTCCAGGCACAGGCTCGAGTGGTCATCTCTGCGGCGGTATGATGCTGACCGCGTTGCTCGGACCGTATGCCGCGTTTTTAACAATGATCGGTGTGCTGCTGATCCAGTGTCTGCTGTTTGCGGACGGCGGTCTTCTGGCGCTCGGGTGCAACATCTGGAATATGGCGTTTTATGGGTGCTTTCTCGGCTATTTCCTGTTCTGGCGTCCGATGATGAAAAAGGGAATGTCGCGCGGAAAGATTGTAGGTGCTTCCATCCTTGGGTGCGTGGTGACGCTGCAGCTTGGTGCTTTCAGTGTGGCGCTGGAAACACTTGCATCCGGTATTACGGATCTGCCGTTTTCTGTATTTGTGGCAACAATGCAGCCGATTCATCTCGCGATTGGTCTTGTAGAAGGCCTGATTACAGCGGCCGTTCTGCTGTTCGTCTATGAAGCGCGTCCGGAGATGCTTTCGTGCAGCGAAGAAAGGGCAAAGAGCCGCTTTTCTTTCAAGAAGACAATTGCGATCTTAGGAATCGCAGCACTGGTGATCGGCGGAGCCGTTTCTCTTGCGGCATCCTCCAATCCGGATGGACTTGAGTGGTCTATGGAGCGTCTGACTGGTTCGACGGAACTGGAAAATGACGGAACCGGCGCACATGCAGCGGCGGAAGAAATTCAGGAAAAAACGGCACTTCTGCCGGACTATGGGTTTAAAAATTCCGATTCCACATTTGGAACCAGCTTTTCCGGAATTGCGGGATCCGCAGTCGTTCTTGTTGTCTGTGTCGGTGCATGCTATGCATTCCGCTTCTTTAAAAAGAAAAAGTCATAAGCTGCACGGAACAGGAGAAAGAAATGAATAAACTTGGCAATGCGCTATATGAAATCCATCATATGGATATGCTTGCGGCGAAGGACCAGTGGGTGAACAGGCTTCATCCACTGGTTAAACTTGTTTTAACGATTGTTTTTCTGACCGTAACCATGTCCTTTCAAAAATACGATCTGACCGGCCTGCTGCGCATGGGAATTTATCCGATTGTACTCTTTATCGTCGGCGAAATTTCATTCCGCGACAGTATCCGGCGGCTTCGGATTGTCCTGCCGCTTGTCTGCTTTGTGGGGCTGTTTAATCCGATTTTTGACCGTCAGGTAATCGGGTATATTGGTACCGTTCCGCTGACAGCAGGGATGCTTTCCATGGTGACGCTGATGATCAAAGGCATTTACAGCGTACTGGCGGCGTATCTTCTGATTGCGACAACATCCATCGAAAAAATCTGTTATGCACTGCGTCTGCTTCACATCCCTGCCATTCTGGTGACACAGGTGCTGCTGACGTACCGCTATGTTACAGTGCTTCTCGAGGAGGCAAACCGCATGACCCAGGCGTACAGTCTGCGCGCGCCGAATCAGAAGGGTGTTCATTTCAAGGTATGGGGAACCCTGGCCGGCCAGCTGCTTCTGCGCAGCATGGACCGCGCAAATGAGGTGTATGAAAGCATGACTTTGCGCGGCTATCGGGGAGAATTTTACTATACAGCGAAGGAGCCGTGCAAAGCGAAGGACTGGCTGTATCTGGGTGTGTGGCTTGCACTTTTCGCCGTGCTGAAGGTAACGGGATGAAATGCTATGTGGGGAGACATCTATTTGCAACGAGTCGGAAGATGTAGAAAAGCAACCCGGTGCAGTGGCCTGCACGCGGAAGAGGAAAGAATTGTCGGGAGATATCAAAAATGAGCCATATTCACATCAATTTCGAACATGTTAATTATTCTTACGAAAAAACAGTCCCGATTCTGCAGGATATCACATTTACTGCACACGAGAATGACAGCATCGGGCTGATTGGAGCGAATGGTGTCGGGAAATCCACGCTGCTGAAATTGCTGGTCGGGCTGAATCCGGATTACGAAGGCAGTATCCGTGTAGAGGAGATGCCGGTTGTAAAGGAGATGCTTCCGAAGGCGCGCGAGAAAATCGGCTACGTCTTTCAGGATTCAGACAGTCAGCTGTTTATGTCGACGGTATTCGAGGACGTGGCATTTGCACCACGCAATTACGGACTGCCGGAAACAGAAGTGGAACAGCGTGTCAGCCATGCACTGGAACAGATTCACATCGGGCATTTACGGGACAAGCAGATTTATAAGCTGTCGGGCGGTGAGAAAAAGATGGCATCGATCGCCACGATCCTCGCAATGACACCGGATATCATTTTGATGGATGAACCATCGATTGCACTCGATCCAAAAAACCGTAGAACGTTAATTCATATACTGAACGATTTTGAACATCTGAAAATCATCGCATCGCATGATCTCGATATGATTCTGGAAACCTGCAATCGCGTGATTCTGATGGCCGGCGGGTGCATTGTCTGCGATGGAGATGCAAAAGAAATTTTGACGAACCAGGAACTTCTCGAGGAAAATGGACTGGAACTGCCGTTCTGCCTGCAGAAGCCGGTGTGGTAGAAAAGGCCGAAAAAAACAAAAGAAAACAACAACCGGGGATATCTGAAATCAAAAAATCAGATATTCCCGGTTGTTGTTTTTAAAAAGAATCCGAAGGTCGAATCGGGATTCGGATTTCTGTTACAAATTTTTCTGGATCGCTTGTCATTCCGTTGTCAATTAAGGTGATTTCCTGCGATCGTCTGTCATAAAGATATCTCCAAAGAAAATTTATACAGCAGTACGAATCGGTTTCTTCTTTAAGTACCGAAACACCAGCAGGCAGATGATAATAGAGGTCAGAGATCCACATGCCGTTGTAATGCCCATCGGGAACAGCGTGTCCGGGAACCAGATGGAAGTCAGATACACACCGGGGATTCTAACAAGCAGAATGGCAATGATATTGTGCAGGAAGGAAAATTCCGACCGTCCGCAGGCACAGAAATAGCCGCTGAAGGTGAAGTGGACTCCAGCAAAAATGCAGTCCCAGATATAACCGCGGATATACTGACCGCCGAGGCGTGCAACCTCCGCATCTGTTGTGAAAAGACCGACCACAGGAACGGAAATAAACTGAATCGTAATAGCGACGATCAGTCCGAAAACGACAGCAATCAGTGCAGCACACCACATGGTCTGTTCGGCACGCTTCTGCTTTCCAGCACCGATGTTCTGCGCGCCGAGCGCCGAAACAGTGGAAAGCATGGAAGATGGAATCAGGAACAGGAAGCTGATGATTTTCTCTACAATACCGACTGCAGCCGCTGCTTCCAGACCGCGCCGGTTAGCGATGATGGTAATGATGATAAAGGCGATCTGAATAAAACCATCCTGCAGGGCGATCGGAACACCGATTTTAAGAATCTGTCCCATCACAGCTGTCTGAGGGGAGAGATCCGACCGGGTAAGACGGATGCCGGTATCACGTTTGCGGATCGCAATCAGTGCCAGAATGACGCTGAGTGTCTGGGAAAGCGTGGTTCCAAGCGCGGCACCGGATGGACCAAGATGCAGGGCGCCCATAAAGAGATAGTCGAGTGCGATATTGGCCGCACATGCGACTGCGATGAAGTACATCGGGCTTTTCGAATCACCAAGTCCACGGAAGATGGAACTGATGATATTATACGCGGTGATGAATGGAATACCAATGAAACAGATCGTCAGATAAGCGACGGTGCCGGAAACGGCTTCGGATGGTGTGGACATCACAAGTACGATCGGCTTTACCAGAAGAAGCAGGATTACCATCAGCACGACGGAAACACCGAGAAATAAAGTGATGGTATTTCCTGTGCAGCGTGATGCCTGCTTTTTATCTTTTGCGCCGACGGCCTGCGCGATGCTGACAGTCGTTCCCATGGCAAGTCCCACGATGATAACGGTAATCATATGCATAACCTGACTGCCGATGGAAACGGCTGTTGTACCGGCCGCACCGTCAAACTGACCGATGATGAAAAGATCTGCCATGCCGTAGAGCGTCTGCAGAAAATACGATAAGAGATAAGGCAGCGAAAAATAGAAAATATTTTTCCAGATACTGCCGGTTGTTAAGTTTCGTTCCATGATAGGGAAACCTCCTGTTGTAGAATGTTACGATTATAGTAAACCCTACAATAATTATAGAGTCAAGAATATAATTTTCTGCATTTTATAAAAATACTTTAGATTTATAAGTTCGAACGTTTTCCGTGTGCACTCCTTGACAAATGTTCAAAAAAGAACTATTATACAAAAAAGTTCAAAATAGAACAAATAAGAATATCAAGTTAAAAAAGAAGGTGAAAAAGTATGTTTGATGAACAATGGCAATTTGCAGTGGAGGTAGAACGAAAATACAACCAGTACCGAAAAAAGGTCATGGTGCGTTATGATCTGTCAGCTGCGGAAGTGGATGTTCTGCTGTTTCTTGCGAATAACAGCCAGTTTGATCTTGCAGTGGATATTGTGCGTGTGCGGAAAATGCAGAAATCGCATGTTTCACTGGCAGTGAACAAGCTGTGTGAAAAAGGATACATTCAAAAAGAAACAGATGCGGCGGATCGCAAGAAAGTGCATTTGAAGCTAGAAGAAAGTGCATCAGAAATTATCCGCTTTGGACAGGATTGCCAGAGAGCGTTTGGAGAATCGTTGTTTTCCGGAATTTCCAGAGAAGACAGGGAAGAATTTCTCAGATTATGCGAGCTGATTCGGAGGAACGTGACGGAAAAATAAAAACGCTGAAAGCCAGAGAGAAGAACATAATAGAAAAATAAGACAAAACAAAAACAGAAAGAGGAGGAAAACAGTCATCTGCCCCTAAATGGCAAAGTACAGGAAAAGTGCAACGGATCTAAGCGGATGACAGAAAAACTATGACAATAACACAACTTATCGTATGTATTGTGGCTGGTCTTGGCGCCGGCCTTGGCACGGGACTTGCGGGACTCTCCGCAGCGGCCGTTGTTTCACCGATGCTGATTACCTTTTTACACATGCCGGCTTATCAGGCGATTGGCATTGCGCTGGCATCGGATGTGTTGGCATCAGGAGTAAGTGCCTGGACTTATAAAAAGAATAAAAACATTGATATCCGCCATGGCGTGATTATGCTGATATCTGTTCTGATTTTTACACTGGTCGGCAGCTTCGTATCTTCGCTTGTGCCAAATGGAACCATGGGCGGATTTTCGAAAGTGATGACACTGTTTGTCGGACTGAAATTTATCATCCGTCCGATCATGACGACGAAAGAAGTACAGGCAAATAAATCAGAAAAACAGAAAATCCAGCAGTCGATTCTCTGCGGTGTTGTGATTGGATTTATCTGTGGATTTGTCGGAGCAGGCGGTGGCATGATGCTGCTTCTGGTGCTGACCAGCGTGCTCGGATATGAACTGAAAACAGCAGTTGGAACGAGCGTCTTTATTATGACCTTTACAGCTCTGACCGGTGCGATCTCCCATTTTTATATCGGCGGCGCGCCGGACATTCCAATTCTGATTGCCTGTGTCATCAGTACCCTGGTCTTTGCACAGATTGGAGCGAAATGGGCCAACGGGGCAAATGTGAAAATGTTGAACCGCGTGACGGGAATTTTGCTTTGTGCGCTGGGAGTGGTGATGTTGTTTTTCTAACTACGTCAGAAAGTGTTTGATAAGAACAGCGTGTATCTCCCCACAAAAAAGATAGGTAAGAACAATCCCAAGGCTGCCGAAATCGAAGCAGATAACACCGCAAGGCAGGAATGGAACAGAACAGCGGATTTGGCTCTCATATCGGGCATTGAAGAAGCAAAGATACTGGAAATCAAGCAGACCGAAATCCACGACAAAGCCGGTCAGTCCATCCGTGAAAACGGTTGGCTTCCAAACCTGTTCCGAGGTATCGTAGGCAAGGCAAAGGAATTTCTGCAAGCCATCATCCGTGAAAAGGATATGCCACCCAAGCCAGTCCTCAATATGGATATGGACGAGTTCCGCACAATGCAGACCCTTATGCTAAAGGTACAGAAACAGGCGAAAGCAATCAAGAAGATACAGGAGGTCACACTCCCGAATCTGCGACAGCAGCTTGCGGAAACAACGGGTATTTTCAAGGGTAAGGAACGAAAAGCTCTGGAAAAACAGATACAGCAGATCGAAGCCGAACTTGATGAAAAACTGGATAAACTCCCCGATATTCTGACCGATGACGGTTATCCTGATGTACAGGCATTTATGAAAACTTACCGCAAAGCAGAGGCTATTGTGACACAGTATAACCAAGACCTTGCAGAATGGGAGCAGGCAGTTAAGAACGGACAGAAACCTGCCGAGAAACAGCACAGACCGCCCGAAAGACAAAGTGTGCGAAACAGGCTCAGACAGCTTCAGGAAGAGGGGAAACAGAACTCTCAGCCGAAGCAGAGAAAGAAATCCCAAGACAGGGACAGATAATCACGACATAGGAAACATCACCGCAGGGCGACCTGCCTTGCGGTCTTACATATATTTTGACAGTAGAACACCCTGCAAGATTTTTACATTTTGCAGGGTGTTTGATAAATACATATAAAAGTTTTCAATAAACACGTATTACTATATCAATATTTTTTGGATAATGTGTAGGTATAGTAGGTGTCAATAATCAAAAGAATTGCTACGATGCCCATTGTCCACCAGAAACAAGAAAAGCCTTTCGTTAAAAAGCATACTATGATTATAATAACCCCGCCTACAATAAATGAAATACCGCCAAAGCGTTGGCTTTTTTTCCACGTTGTTTCATTTTTCATACTCCATACTGTTCTCAGTCCTGCGATTGAGTTCATTCGTAGTTTTGGCATAATATTGCCTAATATAATCATTGCAACACCAAGCAGTCCAAATAAAAGTTGATTAATATCAAGTGCAATTGAAGAAAGATTTTCAATCGAATTGAAATCAGCATACAAGAAATAACCTATCATAGCGTTAAAAAGTGTAAGAGATACAATTCCTGCCACAATACATACATTTTCGTTGTTACTCCCATTTTCTTCTTGTTTTGAAGAGAATTTAGCCATACCAAGCATAAAGTAGCCAAATAAAACTGTGATCACAGGGAAAATTAATGTTTCGTATTTACTGCCCCAACGTGTTACTTGATTATTAAAATCATAATGAGCTGGAATTCGCTCTGGTAAGAAATGTAAGGCAATCAAAACAACTATCAATGGCAAAAACATAAGACTATAAAAAATGATTTTTTTCTTTTTCATTGTTGACCTCCACGTAATTTACTTATCCACATAATTGTTTCATCAAGGATAGATAAATTTAATTCATAGTAAATAAAATTTTTATATCGAGTTTCGTAAATCAAGTCTGCCTTTTTTAGCTTTGATAAATGATAGGACAATGCCTGTGGTGTCATATCCAATGCGATAGCTAAATCGCCTGAGCTTATTTTTCCTTCCTGTAACTTTAGCAGAATTTTTCGACGAGTATCGTCTGCTAAAGCAGCTAACACTTCATTTATAGCCAATCTTCCACGCCCTAATCTATTTCAAATAATTTTTAAATAGATTATATCAGTTTAGCATTCGTTTTTCAATGGCTATTTCAAAATATTTTTAAATAGCAAAACAAGAAATACCATCAATAGTCTTGATGAACAGTGCAAACACTGCCATTGACGGTATTTCTTTATTTTGCTTATGAGCAGACAAGGGCAGTAAGCCAAAAGCTGGCTTACCGCCCTAATTCTTACTATGCGTAGATAATCTCGTTGTAAATGATTTCTCTAACTCTGGACTGAATTTCATTCATTTTCTGCACCCACAACATAGCATTGTCGGCTTTCAGTTGTTCGGTAACATTTTCCTGCTCTGCAATTTGCTTTGTCAGCAGGAGCAAGCGTTCCTGTGCCTGTTTGTCAATGTCGGCAAGGTAAGAGTTCAATGTACCCTCAATAAGCATTGTAGTGTAAAGGAGGTGTTTATGTTCCTTTAGGTACTGCTTGTGGCGTTGTCCCCACAGTCCGATAGGCTGCGTTTCTTCTTCGGAAAGTATCAGACAAGGGATATAATAATCGTCCTGCAATTCATACCATTGACTTTGAACCGGAACCACGCCCCAATCAGGGTGGAACGATTGGGATTGATGTTGGAATCAAAACATTCTATTCTGACAGTAACGGAAATACCGTATCGAATCCAAAATATCTGGAACGCGCGATGCAAAAGCTTGTAAGAGAACAGCGCAGACTTTCCCGAAAACAGAAAGGTTCCCATAACCGCAATAGGCAGCGGATCCGGGTTGCCCGGGTACATGAGAAAGTAACGAATCAAAGGAATGATTTCCTGCAGAAGCAGTCAACGATGCTGGTGCGTGAAAACCAAACCATCTGCATCGAAGACCTGCATGTGAAGGGAATGATCCGGAATCATAAACTGGCAAAATCCATAGCCAGTGTTTCGTGGGCAAAGTTTTTTGAAATGCTGGAGTACAAAGCTGTCTGGTATGGCAATGAACTCCGCAGGGTGCCAACCATGTATCCAAGCAGCCAGACCTGCAGTGCATGCGGATATCAGAATCCGCTGGTGAAAAATCTGCGCATTCGTATCTGGGAGTGTCCAATCTGTCATGCAGTTCATAACCGGGATACGAATGCAGGCATCAATATTCTAAAGAAAGGACTGCAGATGCAGTCTGCATGAAGATAAAAAACTGTACCGCAGGGCATGCGGGAACAGGATAAATATAGCTTGTGGACACTGTGTAAGACATTGCAGTACCGTAAGGTATTTGCCAATGCAGTAGTGGAAGAAACAAGAATCCCCCTGCTTTAGCTGTGGGAAGTGTCAAAAAACTATAGATTTTACGCAGATAACCCCAAAATCAGAAAATGGTGTACAACTGGATGAAAAATAAATCAGGATCTCATCGCCCCATCCACGGAAAGAATTTCTCCGGTTACATACGAAGCCATATCGCTTGCCAGGAAGAGGAAAGCGTTTGCAATGTCTTCTGCCTCACCAATTCTTCGAAGAGGAATGCGGTTGATGAGTGGATCAATCATTTCTTTTGGAAGTGCGGCAACCATATCGGTACGGGTGATGCCAGGTGCAACCGCGTTTACACGGATATGGAAAGGACCAAGTTCCCGTGCGAGGGACCAGGTCAGACCGTTGACCGCATATTTACTGGATGGATAGGCAACGCCGCCCGGCTGGCCGCAGATGCTGACCATTGAGCTGGTATTTAAAATACAGCCGCCGCCCTGTTCTTTCATAATAGCAACGGTTGGAAGGATGCCGTTCATCATGGCGTTGACATTTAGATCCATGACACTGGCAAAGCGCTCTGCGGTATACTTGTCAATTGGCGTACTGTCTGAGACACCGGCGTTGTTCACAAGAATATCGATTTTGCCGTATTTTTCTTTGACTTTGTTGATCTCATCTACCATGGCAGCTGCATCGGTCAGCTTTGGCCATGCACCGGAAACTTCCCAGTCCGGGTTTTCTTCTTTTAAAGATGCAACCGCTTTTGCAACGGTCTCTTCCCGGGATCCGAACAGGACGACTTTCGCGCCGTTCTGCAGAAATTTGTGCACAATGGCATAGCCGATTCCTCTGGTTCCGCCGGTAACAATTGCAACTTTATCTTTTAACATCATACCATTCACCCGATCCCGTTTTTTTATATCAATGAAAACTGATTATGCAGGCTGTAGTTTTTATTTTTTTAACGATTCGGAGAAAAATGAATTTTGCATGAAAAATCATTTGACTTTGAATGACGATTCGTTTTGGAGAATACAAAAAACGGGATATTTCCTTTCTCTTAAATTTTGTTGCAAATCCTTTCCTTTACTATACGGGATATCGTTGGTGGACAGTCAATGCAAATTTTTTCAGAAATAAACAGCATTCTTTTCTCAAAAGCAGAAGATTTCTATGGAAAAAGAGAATTGTTACGTGGCTTTTTGAGGGAAAACAGGATATAATAGGAAACAAAAGTATACACCAGGTGTATGCTTTTATAAAATCAAAACGAAAAAAGCGGAAAAACAGAAAGAAAAAGAGTGAAAAAAAGAGAAACAGTCAGAATGCGGGGGAATGACTGGACAAAAGGAAAAACGGGGTGCAACAATGAGAATTCAGGAAGTAATCAAAAAAACAGGATTGTCCAGGAGGACGGTTTATTATTATATCGATCAGAAGATGATCTCGCCTGTTGTTGATGAACATAACGGTTACCATGATTTTTCAGAAGCAGATATTCAAAAACTTTTTATCATCCGCAAGTTGCGCGAGGCAGGACTTTCACTGGCGGATATCCGCGCGATTCTTCACAAGCCGCGCACAACACCATTTTATCTGCATAAACAGCTGAATGCACTCCAGTCGCAGATGCTTACCATTCAGCAGACGATCAGCGAAATGGATCGTCTGAGCGGACAGCTTCCTGTGTGCCAGTCGCTTGAACAGCTTGCGGGGATGCTTGCAGATACCGATTTTTGCCCGGAAGATCCTACCCGGAATCAGATGGAATCCCGGGATGCCCGGCTGCTGGCACAGTATTTGTGGATGGCATATCTGGATACGCCGGTTACGGAATATCAGCAGTTTTTGTGGCAGAAAATCACACAGCATACGATTGAGCACGCAGGTACGGATTTGAAAATGATGTCCCGTTATTTACAGTACATTTCTCCGGAGCAGATTGATGCGACGAATATCAACCAGTATCTGCGCAATCAGAAAATTATCTCTCTGACGGAGGAAGATTATCCGGGTTTTATGGAAGAGCTGAAAGTTTCTTTGCTTGCGTTTGCGGTAGATCCAGTACAGCAGGAAAAATGGCGTCTTCTTTATCAGCCGGTGATCCATCCGACGGCGTTGTTCTGTGTATCCGTGAGCGGATGGATGCGGGAATTTCATCCGGCATACCGCCGCTATTATGAAAACACGCACACCTGCTGCCGGATGCTGAAAGATTTTATGGACAGTGATGAGGGAGCAGCGCTGAATGCGACACTGCGGGAGGCGTTCCAGGGAAATTGTGATGTGCGTACAGGATATTACGGAGAACTGGAAGTGGCGGCAACATTCCATAAAAGTATTTATGCATTGCTGCCGCCAGAGAAGATCCGAAAATTTCTGGAAGAAAATTCAGATGAAAAATGATCTGGTTTTAGGATTCTGTTTTTATCATTCGAAGCGAGGATGCCCGGGGAACAAGTGTCACCGGCAGCACAATTTTTTCCGGTTCCGCCGCAGGGTTTTCCAGTGTGGAAAGGAGAATCCGGCTGGCTTCCCGTCCGATGCTTTCAAAGTCCTGATGAATAGAGGTAATTTCAAGACTCCGGCTGAGACTCGTGTCATCAAAACCACAGAGGCAGAGATCTTCCGGAATCCTAAGGCCAATGGTATGGCAGGCGAGAAAGATGAGTTCGGCAACCTGATCATTTTCTGCGAGAAGTGCAGTAATTCCATTTTGCCGCAGGGTAAGGAGCTGCTGTTGAAAAGGTGTGATTTCTGTTGAAAGGGCATCTTCTGTAGAAAGTGCATGTGGCCAGGTGATAAGCTGCCGGGAATCGGGCATGATTCCGGCGGCTTTTATTTCGTGCAAAAATCCGCCGAAACGATCACGGACCGACGAGGTTTCGGAAAGGGGAGCTGTTGTGAAAAAGGCGATGTTGCGATGCCCCTGTTCCAGGAGGTGACGGGTGAGCTGCCGTCCGCCATCGTAATTGTCGCAGACAACATTGTTTAAATACGGACAGTCGGTCTGCTTGTCGATGATGACAACCGGGCGGTTTGCAAACAGGAAATCGTTTAACTGTTCCAGGTGGATATTGTCACGCTTGGGATAGTAGACAAGTCCGGCGATATTCTGAGAACGGAGCAGTTCCAGTGTGGCACGTTCCTTCGGAGAGGAAGAGCCGGTGATATGAATGCTTAAAAAGTATCCTTTTTCCGCCAGTGCGGCACTTAAGGAACCAATCGTTTCCGAAATGTTTCCCTGTGTTGTGGCAAAGGGAAGCAGCAGGGAAACCATTTTTGATTTGCTGTCGGTTTCTGATGCGGAGGAGGAAACCGGTGGGATTTTCTGCGAGACAAAGCTTCCGACGCCGCGTTTTCGATACAGGATTCCCTGCTGTTCCAGATCTTCAATCGCCCGCTTTGCTGTGATGCGGCTTACCTCATATTGCTCCGAGAGCATTTTTTCCGTGCAGAACACGGCATCGGAAGAAAACTGTCCGGTGCGGATGCGCTCTAAAAGAGCTTCTTTGATGATTTCATATTTGGGTTTCGTTATTCTTTTATTTCTATCCATGTCTGTAAAATTCCTCAAATAGTATGATTGGTGACAACTGTATTTGTAAAAGTGTGATGTCGACTTGTTTTGTATTATAATCTCGGGAAAAAGATAAGTCAAACTAAAAATGATATATCAAGCAAAAAGAAAATGATATAAAATCATGGAAAAACGTAGGAAAAATGCAGAAATACTTGACAGAAGCATTGCGTTTTTTTATGATATGATATATCAAATCAACATGGCAATACAGGAACAAGACTTAAATAGAAAGAGTTTTAAGTTTGAAAATCATTTTTATAACAGGAGGAAACACATCATGAAAACAACTGTTCATATTATTTCCCATTCCCACTGGGACAGAGAGTGGTATCAGTCTTTTGAAAAACACAGAATGAAACTGATTGAGCTGGTAGACAATATTTTGGAAAAAGCAGAGAACGATCCGGAATTTGGCGGATTTTTCCTGGATGGACAGACGATTGCCCTGGACGATTACCTGGAAGTGCGCCCGGAAAAACGCGAGCAGGTGGAAAAATGCGTCCGTGAAGGAAAAATCCAGACTGGCCCGTGGTACATTCTGCAGGATGAGTTTCTGACCAGCGGTGAGGCATGTGTCCGCAATCTTCAGGTCGGCATGCAGGAAGCAGCGCGTTACGGAGCGATCGGAAATGTCGGTTATTTCCCGGATGCATTCGGAAATGCGGGACAGATGCCGCAGGTGCTGAAGCAGGCGGGCATGGATGCGGTTGTGTTCGGACGCGGCGTAAAACCGATCGGACCGAATAATGAGGTAACCGGAGGACAGTATGAGTCCACGTATTCCGAAATGATGTGGGCATCCCCGGACGGAACGAAACTGCCGGGTATTCTGTTTGCAAACTGGTATAACAACGGAGTGGAGGTTCCGGTGGATGAGGCAGAAGCAAAAGTTTACTGGGACAAAAAACTGGCCGATGCGAGAAGATTTGCGGCAACACATCAGCTTCTGATGATGAACGGATGCGACCATCAGCCATTGCAGAAGGACATTACCGAGGCAATCCGTGTCGCACGGAAACTATACCCGGACATTGAATTTATTCATTCGGATTTCAAAACCTATGTAAAGGCAATGGAAAAAGAAATTTCCGAGAATTTCTCTACGGTAAAGGGCGAGCTGACAAGCCAGGAAACAGACGGAAGATGGACCCTGGCAAACACCGCTTCTTCCTGGATGGGACTGAAAGTGGACAACCGTGCCGGCGAAACAGCACTGGAGCGGAAAGCAGAACCGGCGGCAGCCATGGCAGAGGTGCTTGGCAAAGCATACCCGGAAGACCAGATGATTTACAGCTGGAAAAAGCTGATGCAGAATCATCCGCATGACAGCATCTGCGGCTGCAGCGTCGATGAAGTAAATGAAGAAATGAAAACCCGCTTTGCGAAGAGCAGACAGGTGGCGGATGCGATTTACGATGAGAGTGTAGAATATCTGACCGATCAGGTGAATACCGCGGCACTTCCTGGAAACAGCGAAAAGATTCCGTTCGTTGTATGGAATACTTCTGGCACCGCGAAAAAACAGGTCATTGCAAAAGAACTGCATCTGTTCCGCGATTACAATCTGTTTGTATGGGATGGTTATGAGGCGGCGGAGGCGGTAGAAATGCCAAATCTGGTGCTTCGCGATGCAAACGGAAATGCAGTTCCGGCAAAAATCGAAAATGCAGGAATTTCCTTCGGGTACGATCTGCCGGATGACCGGTTCCGTCAGCCATATATGGCAAAGAAGGTGCTGGTAACGTTTGAGGCAGAAGTTCCGGCGATGGGATATGCAACATATTATCTGGAGCAGGCAGAGCCGGATCAGAACCAGGAAACCTCTGCAGATTTTGCGAATGAGCGCGTTCTGGAAAATGAAAACCTGAAAGTTACGGTCAATGAGGACGGTTCCTACCAGATTCTGAATAAGGAAACTGGAAGAACGTATGAAAATCTGGGATTCTATGAAGATACCGGAGATATGGGAAATGAATATATTTATATTCAGGACTCTGGAAAACAGACAATCACAACGAAAGGCATGAAAGCTGAGATTCACTGTGTGGAGAAAAATGCATTCCGCACGGTAGTTGAGATCTGTCACGAAATGATGGTTCCGTCCGGTATGGGAGAGGAACTGCAGAGACAGCGTGAGATGTGTATTGATCCATATACGCGTGTGGCAAATCGTTCGAAAGAACTGGTTCCGATGGAAGTAAAGACGGTTCTGACACTGGAAAAATCGGGAAAAGGTCTGCATGTCGCAACGACGATCTGTAATCAGGCAAAGGATCACAGAGTCCGCGTTGTAATGCCGACGGGTCTGAATACGTCTACGCATCTGGCAGATTCTGCCTTTGAGGTTGTAAAGAGAAATAACCGTCATAATGATACCTGGACGAATCCCTGCGGATGTGAAAGACAGCAGTGTTTTGCTGCAATGGAAGATGAGACAAATGGTCTTCTTGTGGCAAACCGCGGATTGTATGAATATGAGGTTCTGGCGGATGAGGAGAATGCGATTGCGGTAACGCTGCTTCGCTCCGTTGCGGAGATGGGCGACTGGGGTTATTTCCCGACGCCAAAGGCGCAGCAGATCGGAACGTTTACCCTGGAGTTTGAAGTTGTGCCTTATGCAGCCGGTAAGACAGGCGAGGCATTTGCCGAGGGTTATGCATTCCAGCAGGATCTGACAGCAGCACAGACCGGCCTTTCAAAGGCATGGCTCAGAAAGCCGGGTCAGGTAAAACCGGAACTCGTATCGGGCGAGATGCCGCTGGAAATGAGCTTCCTCCGCTTTGAAGGGGAAGGAATTCATCTGACGGCGTTTAAGAAGGGACTTGAGAAGAACGATCTGTTTGTGCGGTTTGTGAACAATATGCCGCAGGATGAGGTGCTTTCCTTCCGAAAGGAGAGCTGGATGAAAGAGGTTTACCGCAGTAATGTAGTGGAAGAGAAGGGTGAGGTACTTTGCACGGATGAGAACGGGGTGTATCATGTGACACTCCGGGAGTTTGAGATTGCGACGTTTGGGGTTGTGAAATAACGGCTGGCGCGTGAGCTGGGAGTGAGAACGGGAGGAAAGTCTGGATCCGCCTGAAGGGCGGATCGGCGCAAGATGGTTGAAAAGAATAGGATGGAAAAAGCAAGAATGTGCTGGACTTTAAAGGGGACAAGTTATATGCTGGAAATATGAGAAAAATTTCCAAAGGAGGGTTTTTAAGATGCAGAAATGGACGAGCAGGATTGAGACCCCGATCAAGGCAGAGCTGATTTGTTATGATGTGAATGGAATTCATATTGTGTTTGGGGTGACGGAAGAGAATCAGCTGAAGCTGTTTCATTTTTCACATGCACCGTTTGACGCGGAGAATCTTTGCCGGAAGCCGGATGGAGTGTGGATGATGGAAGGAATGCGGGAAGCTCAGATTAAGGAGAGCTTCCAGCTGGTGCAGGTGAATTTTTCGGGGTATAACCGGCCGTATGAGAAGCATGGAAATAAGTATATTGTGACGGCTCCGGGCTTTATGCTGAAGTTTGATTCGATTTCGGAGGAGAGAAATGAGAACGGGGATCTGCTTCGGATTGTGCAGTCGGATGATGTGACGGGCGCGAAGGTGGAGTCTGTGATGCAGTTTTTTGATGGGATTCCGGTTGCGAGAATGTACAATACAGTGACGAACGAAGGAAAGGAAGACCAGACACTGGAGTACATTTCGAGTTTTAGTTACTGGGGTATTGAGAAGGAACAGAAAGAGGGAATTCCAGAGCTTGTCAGCTCGGATGACAAGATGTCGATGGTTGTGGTTCACAATGGATGGCAGAAGGAGCTGACGGTGAAGAAGTACCGGTTTGCAGATCTTGGCATGGCGCAGACGCAGCCGCATAATTATCAGAGAACTTCGAAGACGATTGAGATTACGAATACGGGCAACTGGTCGGCGAAGGAATATGTGCCGATGGGATATATTGGAAACAGTGCGGCAGATTCGAGTCTGTTTTTTGAGATTGACCACAGTGGTTCCTGGCATTATGAGATCGGAGATCAGAACTGCCATTTTTATCTGGCGGTGAGCGGTCCGACAGAGATTCAGTCACACTGGTCGAAGAACCTGAAGCCGGGAGATTCCTTTACGACGGTTCCGGTGGCTGTCGGCGTAGGTCATGATGATTTCGAGGAAGCGATTGGTACTTTGACGAAGTACCGCAGAAAGATCCGCCGTCCGAACAAAGATAATGAAAATCTGCCGGTTATTTTTAATGATTATATGAATTGTCTGTTTGGAGATCCGACCACAGAAAAAGAGTTCCCGCTGGTGGATGCGGCAGAGAAGGCCGGATGTGAGTATTTTGTCATTGATGCCGGCTGGTATGCGGACGGCAACTGGTGGGACAGTGTCGGTGAGTGGCAGGAGAGTAAAAAGCGCTTTCCGAATGGAGTGCGTGAGGTGACGGATTATATTCGTTCGAAGGGCATGATTCCTGGTGTCTGGCTGGAGCTGGAGGTTATGGGTATCAACTGTAAGAAGGCTTCCATTCTGCCGGATGAGTGCTTCTTCCTGCGCCACGGCAAGCGTGTGTATGACAGAAGCCGTTATCAGCTGGATTTCCGTCATCCGCTTGTGATTGAACATGTGACCGAAGTCATCGACCGTGTGGTACGGGACTACGGTGTCGGCTATATCAAGATGGACTACAATATTGAGCCTGGTATTGGTACGGAAGTGGATGCAGACAGTTTTGGAGACGGTCTTCTGGAGCATGAGAGAGCGTATCTGGCATGGCTGGATGGCATCTACAAAAAGTATCCGGATCTTGTCATTGAGAACTGCTCGAGCGGCGGTCTTCGGATGGACTATGCGATGCTGGCGCGAAACAGCATTCAGTCGACGAGCGATCAGGAGGATTACCGCAATTATGCGACGATTTCGGCGAATGCAGCCATCGGCGTGACGCCGGAGCAGGCGGCGATCTGGTCATATCCGCTGCGGGACGGCACAAAAGAGGAAGTTATTTTCAATATGGTAAATGCGCTGCTGCTTCGTATTCACCAAAGCGGCCATCTCGCAGAAATTTCGCCGGAGCGGTTTGAACTTGTAAAAGAGGGAATTGACTGCTACAAAGAGATCCGCAGCGGCATCAAGGACGGCGTTCCGTTCTGGCCGATGGGATGGGCAGACAATGAAGAAAAACACCTCGCAGCCGGAATCCGTGTGCCGGGAGATGTAATTTATCTTGGTGTGTGGAGACGCGGCGGAGAGGCCGGTTTTGAGGTTCCGCTTGACCGTGCATTCCCGGGAAAAGAGCTGGAAGTAAGCTGCATTTACCCGAAAGCATGCGGTGATGTGTTCCATTACGATGACTACAGCAAGACGCTGCAGATTCACTTCCCGGAGACGTATATGGCGCGTCTGTTTCAGATTAAAGTGAAATAAAATTACATAAATCCCCGCCCGCGGAATAAATTGTATCGGAGTGTATCTGATAGGATTTTTCTGGGGAGGGGATTTTTTGCGTTTTCTTTCGGCGCTTTCAGATCTGATGGTTCCCGTGCTGATTTTTTATGTGGTCGGACTGGGGCTTTTGATGAAACAGGATGTGTTCGGCGATTTTTTGAACGGGGCGAAGGACGGCATGCGGACGGTGATCGGAATTGTGCCGACCTTAATCGGGCTGATGGCGGCGGTCGGTGTGCTGCGGTCATCGGGATTTCTGGAGGATTTTGGAAAACTGCTCGGAACGGTGCTGGAACCGGCGGGGATTCCATCTGCCCTGGTGCCGCTCGGGGTTGTGCGCCTCTTTTCCAACAGTGCGGCGGTGAGTTTGCTGCTGGATCTCTACAAAGAGGCGGGGTGTGATTCCTTCGCCGGACGGGCGGCTTCGATTATGATGTCGTGCACGGAGACGGTTTTTTATACGATGGCGGTCTATTTCGGAGCGGTCCACATCAAAAAAACGCGGTACACACTGGCGGGTGCATTGCTCTCTTCCCTGGTCGGAATGGCGGTCAGTATTGCGCTTGCAGGTCTGCTCTAACCATCTTTTCTGATCATATCAGTGAAATGTGTTGACATTTTAAAACGATTGGAATAAGATGGAAACAACTTAAAACATACAAATTCAATAGGAAATAGGGAAATAGAGAAAAAGCGAGCAAAAGTAAGGAGGAAATCAACGATGGCAAAGGTATATGACAGCATTCTGGATCTTGTAGGAAAAACTCCGCTGGTAGAACTGAAACGAATTGAAGAAAAAGAAGGACTGCAGGCGAAACTGATCGCAAAAGTAGAATCCTTCAATCCGGCAGGAAGCGTCAAAGACCGTATCGCAAAAGCGATGATTGAGGATGCTGAGGCAAAAGGTCTCTTAAAAGAAGGTTCCGTTATCATTGAGCCGACTTCCGGAAACACTGGAATCGGACTGGCAGCGGCAGCTACCGTAAAAGGCTATCGTATGATCCTTACGATGCCGGAAACCATGAGCGTAGAGCGCCGCAACATTGTAAAGGCATACGGCGCAGAGGTTGTTCTGACGGACGGAACAAAGGGTATGAAGGGTGCGATCGAGAAAGCCGATGAGCTTGCAAAAGAGATCCCTAACAGCTTCATCGCAGGCCAGTTCGTGAACCCGGCAAACCCGGCAACCCACAAAAAGACAACAGGTCCGGAGATCTGGGAAGATACCGACGGAGAGGTTGACATCTTCGTTGCAGGTGTCGGCACCGGCGGAACGATCACCGGAACGGGTGAGTATTTAAAAGAGAAAAAACCGGAAGTAAAAATTGTAGCAGTAGAGCCGGCATCCTCACCGGTACTGTCTGAGGGTGTTTCCGGACCGCATAAAATCCAGGGAATCGGCGCAGGTTTCGTGCCGGAGACTCTGAATACCAGCATTTACGATGAAATTATCAAGGTAGAAAATGAGGATGCTTTCGAGACCGGAAAATATCTGGCAGCCGAGGAAGCTATTCTTGCAGGAATTTCCTCCGGCGCAGCGCTGTATGCGGCAATTCAGCTGGCAAAACGCGAAGAGAACAAGGGCAAAACCATTGTTGTGCTTCTGCCGGACAATGGAGACAGATACTATTCTACCCCTCTGTTTGCAAAATAAAGATTGAGAGCGGTATGCTCTGAATCGAGACATCATGCATAAATGTGTAAACTGCCATCCGCGGAACTCTCCCCTCCGCGAATGGCAGTTTCGTATATCAAATTATACCAGAAAGGGAACTTTACTTATGACACTACAACAGCTTCGCTACGTAATCCAGGCCGCGGATTCCAGATCGATGAATGAGGCGGCGAAGGCACTCTATATTTCACAGCCAAGCCTCTCGGGCGCGATTAAGGAGCTGGAAAAGGAGATTGGAATTGAACTGTTCAAGCGCAGCAGCCACGGAACGGTGCTGACCCCGGAGGGCGAGGAGTTTTTGGGCTACGCCCGTCAGGTTACCGATCAGTATCAGCTTCTCGAAAACCGCTATGTTTACCGCACGAAAGGCAAGAAAAAATTCAGTGTGTCGATGCAGCATTACAGCTTTGCCGTGAAGGCATTCGTGGAGCTGGTGAAACAGTTCGGCATGGATGAATACGAGTTTGCCGTTTACGAGACGAGAACGTACGATGTGCTGATGGATGTGAAGAACTTCAAGAGTGAACTCGGCATCCTGTATCGGAATGATTTCAATGCGAAAGTGCTGAACAAGCTGATGAAGGACAATAACCTGGAGTTCCACGATCTGTTTTCCTGCGGAACATACGTCTACCTCTGGAAGGATCATCCGCTGGCGGACAAGACTGAGATCACCATGGAGGAACTGAAGGAATATCCGTGTCTGTCGTTTGACCAGGGAAGCAACAACTCATTTTTCCTGGCGGAGGAAGTGCTTTCTACGTATGAATACAAACGAATTATCAAGGCAAACGACCGTGCGACGATGCTGAACCTGATGGTCGGCCTGAACGGGTATACACTCTGTTCCGGAATCATCTGCGAGGAGCTGAACGGCAGCGATTACCGTGCGGTGCCGCTTCACGCGGATGAAAATATGATGATCGGCTACGTTTCCAGAAAAGGAATGTCGATCAGTGCGATGGGACTGCAGTATCTGGAGGAGATCCGGAAGTATAAAGAGTTTGTACTATAAAAATTGATTTGCGTTTGCAAACCGGGTATAGGAAATTCAAAAGAAAGTGCAATGGCAGTAAAGATATGATATAGGAAAAACCTATAACCAGCCATTATTTTTCTGTATTAGACAAAACAGAAGACAGCCGCTATAATATCCCTTGTAAACAGATAGGAAATATCACAAAAGCGAGAGGAAGCGAAGTCAATGAGAGCAGTTTTCGCAGAGAATCGAATCGTGATCTATGATGTCATGTGTTGCAGCGTAAGCAGATAAATCCAGAATCAAAACGGAGCCGCTTCGCAGCAGGGGACAGACAGAATGACGACCGGTTCCGACAAATAATAGAAAAACGAAAATAAAAAAGACAATCAGAACAGGAGAATAAAATCATGAGCAAAAAAACAAGAGCAGAAAGAAATCTTAAATTTGAAACCTTACAGCTTCACGTAGGACAGGAAAATCCAGATCCGGCAACCGGAGCAAGAGCAGTGCCGATTTATCAGACATCTTCTTTCGTATTCAATAACTCCGATCACGCAGCAGCAAGATTCGGACTCCAGGATGCAGGAAACATCTACGGCCGTCTGACCAACCCGACCGAGGACGTTTTCGAGCAGAGAATGGCAGCACTGGAAGGCGGCGTTGCAGCACTTGCAGTAGCTTCCGGAGCAGCAGCTATTAACTACACCATTATCAACCTGGCGCAGAAGGGCGACCACATCGTATCTGCAAAGAACATCTACGGCGGTTCCTACAACCTGCTGGCACACACACTTCCGCAGTACGGAATCAGCACCACATTTGTTGATGTATTCGATCTGGATGAGGTCCGCGCAGCCGTTCAGGAGAACACAAAAGCCATCTACATCGAGACCCTCGGAAATCCGAACTCTGATGTTGTCGATATCGAAGCACTTGCAAAAATTGCACATGAGAACAAGATTCCGCTGGTTGTCGATAATACCTTCGCAACTCCATACCTCGTTCGTCCGATCGAGTACGGCGCAGACATCGTTGTTCATTCCGCAACCAAATTCATCGGCGGCCATGGAACTACTCTTGGCGGTGTGATCGTAGACAGCGGTAAATTCGACTGGGAGGGATCCGGAAAATTCGCATCCCTGACCGAGCCAAACCCGAGCTACCACGGCATCAGCTTCACAAAAGCAGTTGGACCGGCTGCATTCGTTACAAAAGTACGTGCCATCCTTCTTCGTGATACCGGAGCAACTCTTTCTCCGTTCAACTCCTTCCTGCTTCTGCAGGGACTTGAGACTCTGTCTCTCCGCGTAGAGCGTCACGTTGAGAACGCACTGAAAGTTGTAAAATATCTGGAGAGCCAGCCGCAGGTTGAGAAAGTACATCATCCGTCTGTATCCGATGATCCAAAGCAGCAGGCACTGTACGCAAAATACTTCCCGAACGGCGGCGGTTCCATCTTCACCTTCGAAATCAAAGGCGATGCACAGAAAGCAAAAGATTTCATCGACAATCTGGAGCTGTTCTCCCTGCTGGCTAACGTTGCCGACGTAAAATCTCTGGTTATCCATCCGGCAACCACCACGCACAGCCAGTGCACCGAGGAAGAACTGCTGGATCAGGGAATCAAACCAAACACCATCCGTCTTTCCATCGGTACCGAAAATGTCGATGATATTATCGAGGATCTGGATGAGGCATTTAAGGCAGTTCAGTAAGAAGTAAGAAACAGGTTATAGTAAAATAAAACGTACGCCTCTGGCACAAGGTTTCGTGTCAGAGGCATATTTTTTCAATTACAGGAAACTTCGTTGAAATTTCCTATTTCCTATTGATTATGTAGAGAATGTGGGATACAATAAATCATAGGACAAAGATTCGGAGGAAATGTGAATGAGAGTTTCAACAAGAGGACGATATGCGCTGCGCTTAATGCTGGATCTGGCGATGAACAATACCGGAGAGCCGGTGCGCCTGAAAGATGTGGCAAAGCGGCAGGAGATTTCCGAGAAGTATCTTGAGCAGATCATCTCGATTTTAAATAAGGCAGGTTTTGTAAAAAGCGTCCGTGGCCCGGCAGGCGGCTACTCCCTGAAACGGAAGCCGGAGGAGTACACCGTAGGCATGATCCTTCGGCTGACCGAAGGCAGCCTTGCCCCAGTCGACTGCGTCGAAGACGGCACCGACTGCGGCCGCGCCGACCAGTGCGTCACCGTTCTGCTCTGGAAGAAACTGAACGACGCCATCAACGGCGTCGTGGACAACATCACCCTGGCAGACCTCGTGGACTGGCAGATGCAGAAGGCGAATGAATATGTGATCTGAGATTTAGAGTAAAAGAGAAGGATGTATTGCGGTAACGATTAAAAATATTACTGCAGTACATCCTTTTTGCGTGGTTTATATTTTTTTCATTGCGGCTTCAAATGCACTTTCTGTCATATTCGCCCGAAAAGCTGCATCCTTTATGCTCAGAACTCCATCCCGAACAAGCCCGGTAAGTGCAAACAGAATACCTTCTGTTCTGCCCTCTGCTTTACCTTCCTCTCTGCTGTCCTGCATCATGTCATCAATTGCTTTACACATGTCTACTTCCTCCACTTCTTCTGAAAGATCTAAGGTTATGTTTGTGATTGCCTGAATTACTCTGGCGGCGTTTATTTCTAACATCATTCTTGTATTATTTCGGATAAAGGAAGACAGTTTTTCTTTATCCTTTGAATACTTAATACAGCCGAGCACTTCCCGCAGACTGGTTGAAAATTTTTCGAGTTCGTCTGGTTCAAGCGCTGCCGGATCGATGAGATGAATTTTGTAGTCCTGAATGAATGTCCGCATTTCTTCCAGCGGAAAATCCATCATTTCATGCAGGGAAGTAGCGCCATCCCATGGATCCGCTCCAAAATGAAGCACAAGAGTGATGACTGGCCGGAGTTTGTCTGCTTTGTAGAAGCCTGACAGAAATTCTGCGCGTGTCGGTGCTTTCTTTTCTTTTACATTTTGTGCTGCAATTGCTGCAACCTGATTTCCATATTGCAGAGCATCATAAATCATATTTCGGACAGGCATTGCATAATGTATCTCCGTCTGGTTTTCGATTCCAAGCAGAAGATAATCCGCATTCTCATCCTCCATAATAACAGCAGCCTTTAAAATGTCCCGGTATTTCTGAACGGACTCGTTTTTGTTGTTTTTCCCTTTTGCGATCAGCTGCACCAGTTCCGTTGTGTCAAGCTCCTGCAGCCGTTCCGGCTGAATCACCTTTTTTCCATTGAAAATCAGGTAATTAAAAGCGTCCGCAAACACAGTGTTTTCACGCATGAATGCTTTTGTAACAGTGTCTTTTTTACTCATTTGTTCCTTACCTTGTCCTTTCCGCTTATCCACTCTTCCGGGAATTTTTAAGGTAAGAATCCTTCTGAAACCTATTCGACTTTGCTATAATACTATATCATATTTGTATTATGTTTGCCACAATGTCTTTCTGAATTTTTTCTAAAACAGGTCTTTAGAAAGCAAAGGCTGGGAAATCGCGGGATCCGGCATTTACAAGTGAAAAAAATTTTGTTATGATAAAAAACAGCGCCGGAAGCACATTTTTGCGGCGCCGAGAATATGAAAAGTGAGGAGTTTTTCCGGATGAAGAAACAGCAGGAAAGTCTCAAAAACATGGTATACCAGGCCATTTTGAACGGCATTTTTACCGATGAATATAAACCGAACCAGATTATCAATGAGCAGGAGCTTGTGCAGAAATTCGGCTGCAGCAAGACGCCGATCCGTGAAGCGCTGGTGACGCTCTGCAACGAGGGAATTCTCCGCAGCTTTCCGCGCTTCGGCTATCAGGTCGTCAGCGTATCCCGCGAGGAGGCACAAAATATCCTGGATTTCCGTCTCGTTCTTGAGGGCGGATACCTTCGCCAGTCGATCGGAAACATCACTGAAGAAAACCTGGCGGAGCTCGCCGAAATCGACGAGAGATGCAAGCAGAGCACCGACAGCGTCTGGGATCACTGGGAGGCAAACACAGCATTCCATCTGAAGCTGATTTCCTTCTCAGGCAACGCTTACGCATATCAGGAGCTTGAACGCACCATGAACGTTTTAAAACGCGCTTACGCCCAGTTTTACTGGCAGACCTGGTCCAACGTAAACCCGGCACTGGACATTGCGCATCATAACGATATTATGCAGAGTATCCGGGAGAAAGATCTGGAGAAGACGCAGAATTATCTGAAAGAGGATCTGGCGGATTTTTGCGGGTAAGAAATGAAACAGAGTGCATGGGAACGAAAAATCCCAATACACTCTGTTTTTTTGCGCGCTGGAGACCTTTTTCAGGCACGCTCCAGTGCTCGTGATTATCCATGAAAATGCCTCTCCCGATACTGCTGCGGTGTCACCCCGCTGCTTTTCTTGAACTGCCGGTAAAAGTAGGAAACGTTTGCGATTCCGATCTGGTCACAGATTTGCTGAGGGGAGAAGCCGGTAGTGGCAAGGAGGCGTTTGGCGGCAGCCATGCGTTCGTCCATGATGTAGCTGCTGAGCGATGCTCCTGCCTTCGTGCTGAAAATGTGGGACAGGTAGTCTGGGTTCATGTGGATTTCCTCGGCGATGGAGGTGCGGCCCAGTTCAGGATCGGAAAGATGCGAACGGATATAGTCCTTGATGACGCTGATCGGGTCTGAGGTGTTGGTGGAGAGATGCTCTTCCATATTCAGCCGCTCCTTTTCATACCATGCATTTTTCTTCACCTCCTGTACAGCCGCCGCCAGCTTTTCTGTGAGCTGATCCGGGTCGATTGGTTTTAACAGGTAGGAGAAAATATGTAAATTCAGCGCTTCCTGCGCATAATCAAACCGCTGATGGCCGGTCAGAACGAGTACGATGGGATGAAAATCGTTCTCATGAAGCCATTCCACTAACTGCAGACCGGTTTCGCGCGGCATTTCGATGTCAGTCAGAAGAATATCAATATCCTGGGAACCCTCAAAAAGTCGTTTTGCCTGGCTGGCACTGTAGGCTGGAAACGCCTGCTCAATCCCGAGCGTCGACCAGTCTGTCGTCTCGATAATATTTTTCACGATATAATATTCATCATCCACTACTAAAATGTTCATTGTAAAAGCCCTGTTCCTTTCTTCTGTTTCGCATGGATCTGAATTGTTACAAAAAGCAAGCCGAAAAGCCCTTTTTAAACATGCTTTAGCTCTCGTTTTTTTTGCCGGAGACCGGAGGCGTGTCGGGAGCATGTGAAAAAAGAGGTTCCGATTTTTCAATTTTGCTCTCCGGCGGATCGTCATCCTCACGGTATGGAATATATGGAATCGTAATTTCTGATTTCGCGCCCCATCCGGGTTCATTGGAAAAATGCACATGGGCTTTTTCTCCATAAACAAGATAAAGGCGTTTGAGCAGATTGTAGGTTCCGATTTTTTTTCCATCAAAGTCGTGAACCTGCTGGGAAACCGGCCGGTTCATGTATTCCAGATCCGCTTCAAAATAACCGCTTCCGGAGTCGAGATGAATGAGAACCACATATTTTTCATCATTGCGTTCCACGAGACTGCCGGTGATCCGGACACGGAGCTCTTCGCCCATAATCATGTTGTGCTTGATGGTGTTTTCCGTAAACATCAGCAGAATAATCGGAAAAACAGAAGCATTTCTGCATTCTTCTGCTACATCAATTTCCCACTTCAGACATTCCGGGAACCGGAGCGCCGTCAGTTTCAGATAATTCTCCACATATTTCAGTTCCTCGCTTAAAGGAACTGCAGTCTTATCCTGCAGTGTGTAGCGGATATGATCCGACAGCGCGCGGATAAATTCATTTGTGAGCCGCCGTCCCTCTTCCGTGAACGGCATCGAACCGATCGCGGAGAGACAGTTGATCAGAAAGTGCGGCGCAACCTGGGATTTCAGATACTGAATTTCCAATGCCTTCAGACTCAGCTTATCCTCATAAACATTGATTTTTAACTTTTCAATCCGGTTCATCAGTTTATTCAGCGTCTCACCGAGTTCCAGAACCTCCTCGCACCGCTCATTGGAGAGATCCGGGTGCGGCACCTGCTGTTCCTCCTTGACCTGCGATGCCATTTTCCGGATCAGAGAGAGAGGCTTTGAGATCAGGTGTTCATAGGAAAAAGTCCATAAAAGGGAAACTATGAAAATCAGCAGAGCACCAGCACTCAGAAGCTTCAGCATATTAAAGATAGGAGTATTGACTTCCTCAAAGGGGATCAGTGCATTGATGGAGCAGGTGGAAAGAGGTAGCTCTTCCGCAACCTGTAGATACCGCTTGCCGTCCTCTCTGCGGATCTGATGAAGTTTTTTGCTGGAGAAATCGGTAGACAGCTGGATATTGGACCAGCTTTTTTTGTCGTAGGGAATTCCGTTCTCATCTGCAAAAAGCAGAACCGTATTGGTGTTATCAAAGGGGATGCTCAGCTCATCCAGTCGGATCCAGGCCCCAAGATAGCCATGAAGGTCATTGATAATCCGAACCAGATACGTGTGACAGTCCAGTCTCATATAATACCAGGTTTTTGTATTAAGACCTGCGGCATCATTGGACTGCCGCAGCGTGTTTTTAATGTAGGTACTGCAGTCGTTGGAGCCGCCGTTTTTATAGCGACAGACAAAATAGTCATTTATTTTTCCGTAAACGAACATGCCGTCAATATCTGTCATGTAACTTAAGGTATTGTCCAGAAGCCTGGCGGCCTTAATCTGAGAAATTACGGCGTTGGAACTGTTCCTGGAAGTAATTGTATCGACAACATCGGTATTGTTATTTGCAAATTCCCAGAGACAGTCTTCGGCGGTTTTCATGTTTCCACTTAACTGTTTTGCATAGAGATCCATCGTCTGGTGCAGCCCGTTGTAAGTTTCCTGCTGAAGCTGTTTGGAAATATACAGAATTAAAAACAGCAGTAAAACACTGAACATTACTAAAATACACATCCAGTACCAGAATGCTCTTTTTTTCAATGAATATGTCCCGTATTTGTGCATGATTTTATTAGAAAAATTGCGATCACACGGTTTAATCTGTTGCTTTGACGAAAACAATGATGTCACCTCCGCTATTTTGTACAAAATATATACCAATTCTAAGAAAAGTACAATGATACCTAAGTTTTGTGAATTGCTAAAAAGTTTATTAAAATTATATAATAAATTCAGTTGATAGTCAAAGCAATCTTGTTCGAACAGTGTTGTAAATGACAAAAAGTAACGAAAAAAAGAAATACGAGGAGGAAAAACATGGCATCTTCAAAAAAATCCCATGAAGGACCTGCAGGAAGCCACAGCATGGCAGCAAAACTTCGACGCTACCTGCCGCTGTATCTGATGTTTCTGCCGGGCGCGATCTATCTGCTCATCAACAACTACATTCCGATGGCGGGAATCATTGTCGCATTCAAAAAATACAATGCACGGCTTGGCATCTGGAAGAGCCCGTTCTGCGGCCTGGCAAACTTTGAGTTCCTGTTCAAATCACCGGATGCATGGGTCATCACCCGAAACACGATTCTTTATAACGTTGTATTCATCGCGCTGAATACGGTAGTCGGCATTATGTTCGCTATTTTCATCTGTGACACCGTCAGCAAGAAACTGAAAAAGGTTTATCAGAGCGCGATCCTGTTCCCGTATCTGATGTCTGCCGTTATCCTTGGCTACATCGTATACGCATTCTTAAGCCAGAGCACCGGTATCGTAAACAACTCGATCCTGAGTGTTTTCGGAAAAGAAGCAGTCAACTGGTATGCAGAGCCGAAATACTGGCCGTTCATTCTTGTGTTTGTCAACCTGTGGAAAGGCGTCGGATACGGATGTCTGATCTACATTTCCACCATTAACGGCATTGACCCGTCTCTTTACGAGGCAGCTTCTCTTGACGGTGCAACAAAATGGCAGCAGATCAAAAACATCACGCTTCCGTTCCTGAAATCCACCGTAATTACCCTGACTCTGATGAGCATCGGCCGTATCTTCTATTCCGATTTCGGTCTGTTCTTCCAGGTACCGCGTGATTCCGGTCTTCTTTACTCGACCACAAACGTTATTGATACTTATGTATACCGTGGCCTGATGAAATCCGGAAACGTCGGAATGTCCGTTGCGGCAGGCTTCTATCAGTCGATTATCGGATTCATCATTGTCCTTACTGCAAACGCAGTGGTACGTAAGGTCAGCGAAGAAAACGCTATGTTCTAAGGAGAGAAAGCATGAAAGAAAAACCATTTTCCAAATATCATATTTCTATTAATGTTGTGATGATGCTGTGGACCATTATAATCGTGCTTCCATTCCTTCTATTGTTCCTCTCATCCATCACAGATGAAACCGCGTTGGTAGCAAACGGATACTCTTTCTTCCCGAAAAAGTTTTCCCTTGCATCCTATTCCTACATTATCAAATCCGGCGGCGTGATTTTAAGAGCTTACGGAGTCAGCATTGTGGTTACCCTGGTTGGAACACTGCTGAACGTTCTGCTTTCCGCTCTGATGGCATATCCGCTGTCGATCAAGAATCTTCCGGGAAGAAAATTCATGATGTTCTTTGTTTTCTTCACGATGCTGTTCAACGGCGGTATCGTTCCTTCCTACATCATGTGGACAGGAACCTTCCACGTAAAAGATACGATTTTTGCGCAGCTTCTTCCAAACTTCCTGCTTTCCGCATGGAACGTTATGATGATTCGTACCTACTTTACATCAAGCATTCCGGACGGCCTGTATGAAGCCGCAGAGATTGACGGCGCAAGCCAGTTTACGATCTTCTGGAAAATCGTGCTTCCTCTTGGAAAACCGATCCTGGTAACCATGGGAACTTTCGCAGGACTGGCTTACTGGAATGACTGGACCAACGGTCTGTACTACATTGTAAAGAGAACCGATCTGTTCAACGTACAGAACCTGCTGAACCAGATGGTACAGAACATTCAGTACATCGCACAGAGCTCGGATGCCAACGTAGGTTCCGCAGCAGCAAATATTCCGGCAACGGGAATTCAGATGGCAATCGCATTCGTTGCAATCCTGCCGATTATGCTGATCTTCCCATCTTTCCAGAAATATTATGCAAAAGGTATTGCACTCGGCGCAGTAAAAGGCTGATACATAAAAACAACTTCAGATCATTGGCAGCAGAGCTGCTTCGTGATAACATTATTTTAAGGAGGATTATCCCTATGAAAAGAAAAGTACTTTCCGCACTTCTTGCGGCAACCATGGTTAGCGGTTTACTGGTTGGCTGCGGAAGCAGCAACACCAGCTCTTCTTCCAAGAGCAGCACTGGTTCTACCACCACATCCACATCATCGGATGCTTCGGTAACAAAAACAGATCTTGGCGAATATACCGAAGAAAATCCATATCACCTGGTATTCTCTTATATTGAGTTTTATCAGCAGGACGACGCAGCACGTACCGCAGTACAGGATGCCATGAACGAATATATGATTCCGAAATATCATATTGAAGTAGAGCTTCTTCCAATGCAGGCTTCCGAGTATGCTCAGAAAGTACAGTTGATGATCTCCGGCGGTGATGAACTTGATGTTATCCCGATCTTCTTCTCCTATGCATCCAGCTGGATCGCTATGAATGGTATCGAAGATATGACTCCATATATGGATTCCCCGGAAGGACAGGCAATTATTGATACCCTGGGCAAGGACAATGCCTATGTAGGATCCATGAATGGTATTCTGTTCGGCTTCCCGGCACAGAAAGAGTCTGTAGAGCTTGGCGGTCTCTGCATGAGAGCTGATATCTGCGATGAACTCGGCATTACCGAGGAGTATGGTCTTGCGAAGAACCAGGATGAGTACACCGGAAAAGTTTATGACTGGTCTGTTGCAGGTGACATTTTCGAGAAAGTAAAAGAAGCACATCCGGAGATGACTCCACTGTACATGCAGGGAAGCAGCAGTCAGATCAATCGTCTTGCATTCTTTGATTCCCTGGCAGATAACTTCGGCGTTCTTGACTGGGAGGCAGATCATGATTCAACAACAGTTGTCAATCAGTATGAGACTGACACCTATAAAAATGCAATCTCTCTTCTGGCAGACTGGTATGATAAAGGATATATTTACCAGGATGCACTGACTGATCAGCAGGGTTCTGCTACCATGATGAAAGCAGGAAATACCTTTTCTTACATGTCGGCCATCAAACCGGGATTCCTGGTAGAGGCAAATGCATCAAACGGAACTGAGTGCTATGCAATGTACTTTGGAAACAACGTAGAGGGTGGAATCTCCACAACAAACGTCAGCTTCTATGATACTGGTATCGCAAGCAACAGCGCAGATCCGGAGATGGCATTCAAATTTATCTCCGCACTGTACACCGATCCGGAAGTTATGAATCTGTGGCAGCTCGGTATTGAGGGTACAAACTATCAGGTACTGGATGACGGAACCGCTTACTATGTAGACGGCGAGGATGCTTCCAACTTCAAATATCATCAGAACACCGGATGGTTCATGGGTAACCAGTTCAACACTTATGTATGGAACGATGGCTCCAGAGATACAAACTACTGGGAGAAACTGCAGTCGCACAATGACTGGGCACAGTATTCACCGGCATTTGGATTCATGTGGGATTCTTCCAACTATTCAACACAAATCACTGCACTGCAGAACGCACTTTCCACTTACAGACCGGCACTTGAGACAGGTTCTGTTGGAACTGCAGGCTTAGAGGAAACACTTCAGAAACTGAATGATGCACTGTATGCAGCAGGACTTCAGGATGTTATGGACGCAAAACAGGAGCAGTTAAATACATGGCTGGATGAGAACGGAGCTACCAAGACTCCGCAGAGCAATCTGGACAAAATTGAAGCAGCAAAAGAAGCAAATAAATAACATCAAATATAATTAAGGCTTTCCGCCCGGGGATCGTGAAACTTGCGCGGTCTCCGGGCGGGTTGTTCTACAGATATTGGGGAAAGGAAAAACAGGAGGATGCAGCAAAATGATTACCAAAATGACACAGATTCCGGTAACAGAAGAAAATTATCCATTCCAGTCTGCAGCAAAGAAATGCAATTTCGATGCGCTCGGCTATATTGAGGACGAGTATTTCATGTCCGGAACCGCCAATGTTTACACGGAAAAAGACAAAAACCATCAGGTGGAACCGATTTTTGAGGGGGCTCCGTATACCACCCGCCTTCTGATCCGTCGTCCGGCAGATCCGAAGAAGTTCAGCGGAAACGTTGTAATTGAAATCTTAAATGCATCGGCCATGATGGATATCGACCGTATGTGGGTCAACACTTGGCAGTACCTGACCCGGAATGGGGATATTTATATTGGAATTACAAGCAAAGGCCACGTTGTGGATACATTGAAACGGTTCAACCCGGAGCGCTACGCCGAAATCAACTGGGTAAATCCGATGCCGGAGCGCGAAGCACCTCAGGTTCAGGGACCGTTTGGCTGTCTGCCGCAGTATGAAGCCGGTCTTTACTGGGATATGCAGACAGATCTTGCCAGGCTTCTCCGCACCGATTCCGAGCTGAATCCGATCCGCGCGTATGGAAAATGCTGGCTCTATCTGCTGGGCTGGTCGCAGTCTGGTTCTTATATGTCGAGAACGCTGCATTCCTTTGCATACCGCGACGAAGACAAATACGCAGAGCCGCTGTTTGACGGATACTTTGAGGCAGGAGCAGACGCCGCACTGGCACCGATCAACTCCTATGAATATGCGGCAACGAACGGACAGATTTCTCAGGCAGGAACGATTCCGCAGGCGAGTGTTCTGATGTGCAAAGAGCCGTATATTGCAATCAACACCGAATCTGAAAACCGCGGTGCAAACTGGGCGGGCGACAGCGATCTGCCGGATATGAAATTCCGTACGTATCAGATTCCAGGCACGAGCCACGATGCGTGGTATAATATGCTGGACTACTATGAGGGATATCTTCATGATGATGCTGCAAAATATAATTTTGAACTCTCATTTGGCGGCGCAGAAGGCGAGCCTCTGGATACACCGTATCAGTACATTTTCCATGCAGCACTCCGTAACTTGTACGTATGGGTAAGAGAAGGAGTTCCGGCCCCGCATGCACCGAAGATTGAAATGGTTCCTGCCAAACCAGGCGATCTCGATGCACTGACGGCATTCAATCCGAACAGTGCAACGACGAAATTCGAGAATAAAAAAGATGTGTTTGGAAACACCATGGGCGGCATCCGCATGGCATGCATGGATTATCCGGTGGGAAGATATGTCAGCCATTCAAAAAAAGTCGACGGCAGTTACGATCCGATGTTCGGAACCGTGTATCCGTTCGCACCGGAGCAGCTGAAAGCAATGTATGGAGGTCTGGAGCATTATAAAGAACTGGTAGAGAAGAGTGCGGCAGAGAGCGTGGCACTTGGATTCCTGCTGAAAGAAGATGTCCCGGCTTATGTAGAATTTACGGTCAATATGGCGAAGAGAAGAGGATTGCATTAATCAGTCGATAAAAAACGGAAATATCTGCCGAAACGGGTATTTCTAATTTTACAGAAGAAAGGATTTGCTATGAAAAAAATGAATTATACATTCTCTGTGCCGGACAACAAACGCGTGCGTATGATTGTCAGCACAGACTGCAAAAATGAGGCGGACGACCAGTTCGCACTGGCACACCACCTGATGACACCGATGTTTATTATGAAAGGCATCGTTCCGTGCCACTTTAACATGTTCTCCCGCGATTACGGCGATGGACACACCGCACAGGCTAGCATGGACGAGGTCAATAAAGTACTCGATCTGATGGATCTGCAGGGCGTATGCCCGGTCTGCAAAGGATCGGAATTTCCGATGAAGGACGAGCAGACTCCGGCTGTATCGGAGGGTGCTAAGCTGATCCTCGAAGAAGCGATGAAAGATGATTCACATCCGTTGTTTATTGCCTGCCAGGGCGCGCTGACAGACGTTGCCTCCGCACTTCTGATGAAACCGGAAATCGCAGACCGCATGACTGCCATCTGGATCGGCGGCGCACCGTATCCGGCAGGCGGAGAGGAGTTCAACCTCCGTCAGGACATCGCCGCTGCAAACGTTGTGATGAAATCCGGCATGAAAGTATGGCAGGTTCCGTCTACCGTATACAAGAAAGTGACAGTTTCTCTTGCCGAGCTGCAGCTTAACGTTCAGCCATGTGGCGAGATCGGAAATTATCTGTATCAGCAGATGGTAGACTTCAACAACACCTTCTACCAGTTCCAGGAGTGGCCGCATGGCGAAATCTGGGGTCTTGGCGATTCTCCGACAGTTGGATTGCTGCTGGCAGAGGTACAGCGTACCGACCTCTATGAAATGGTAGAAGCACCGGAAATCAGCTATGAGGACATGAGCTATCACTTTACCGGAAAGAACCGTAAAATCCGTGTTTACCATGATCCGAACGCAGAGCTGACGCTGAGAGACTTTTTTGCAAAACTGAAATTGAATTATGGGATGTAACAGGGATTATTAGAAATAGAAATTGCCGGGAATCAGAAGAAAAAATCTGATTTCCGGCAGTTGTTTTTCAATAATTCGGGTTATGCTTGTGATTGTCTGAATTACTCTGGCGGCATTTCGTTCTAACGTCATTCGTGTATTATTCCGGATAAAAGAAGAGAGTTTTTCTTTATCCTTCGAATACTTAATGCAGCCGAGCACTTCCCGCAGACTGGTAGAAAATTTTTCAAGTTCTTCCGGTTTGAATGTTAAAGATACGAATATCTTGGTATATTGATCTTGTTTCGTGCTAATACTATATCACATTTGTAGTATGTTTGCTACGCCGATTTTCTGAATTTTTTATAAAGCGTCCAGGACTTCCGCAAGCGTCGGAATCGATGTGCTGGCGCCCTTTTTACCTACCGCAATCGCAGATGCCATGGCGGCAGTCTTGAGTGCTTCTTCCGGTGTTTTTCCGTTTATGATTTCACCGACAAAGTATCCGGTAAAGGTATCGCCTGCCGCTGTGGTATCAACGGTTTTTACCGGGAAAATGCCTTGTGCGCAGCGATTGGTGCGATAGCCGTACATGGAGCCTTCTTTGCCGAGGGTGAGCACGATTTTGCTATCCGGAAATTTGTGAACCAGTCCGTTTAGCAGAGCAGTGCCATCCGCGTTTTCAGCAAGGGCAGCACCCGTTTCTTTTAAAATTGCAGCGGCCTCAATTTCGTTCAGAATCAGATATTCGGCCTTTTCGAGCGGCATCTGGAAAATCTTTGCATTGACGGGTGAGGGGTTCAGCACAATGTGCATGCTTTTTTCGTACGCGCAGTCCATAAGATAAGGGATCTCACTGATCTCATTCTGCAGGACCAGATAGTCGCCCGGTTCAGCGAAGGTTAATACATGATCCACATCCGCTTTAGTAATGGCCTGATTTGCACCGCCGAAGAGGATAATACAGTTTTCACCTTCCGGTGTATTCTGAATGATCGTGTGTCCCGATGATCCTTCTTTTTTCAGAACAAGATCCGTGTGAACACCAGCATCTTTCAGCGTTTCCAGCAGCGGAGCAGAATCCTCCGCCCCAACAGCGCCGGCATGCCACGTTTCCAGACCATAGTTTGCAAAAGCAATCGCCTGGTTCAGCCCTTTTCCGCCGCTGAAGATCTGCCGGTCATCCGCCGAAAGCGTCTCGCCGGGCTGGACAAAATGATTGACGGAGTAGACGTAATCAATATTTAAAGAACCGAAGACTAATACTTTCATAGATACTCTCTTTCTGCTTCCTGTTTATTTTACAGAATCCGTCACAAGGAAGACACCATAGCTTTTCGGAAGCGGTAAAGCCAGTACATAGATTCCTTGTAATTCATCATAATGCAGAACCTCCGATTTTTCAAATCAAAATCAGGGCCTGTTTAAAAAAGTCTGTTAAAAAAGGTTTCCCGCAAAATGTGTGTCACAATTTACGGGAGATTTTGCCCGGATGAGGGCATCGTAGCGGTTTTCAGAGTGAACAGGAAGAGCAACATAAAAACAGCCATCTGTGCAAGTTTGTCCAGATGGCTGCCTTATCATAATATTTTTATTATTTACTATAAATGAGCAAATATCGAATTTTGCACAAACTTATCCCACAAACTTAAAAGCTTCTTCGAATGAGGCGCTGCTTTTTATGAGGCGGTACAGGTTTGCAAACTGTTCCTGCTTTAGCTGCTGCTTCAAGGATGCGTATCCCTCTTCGAATGTGCAGTAGTTTCCAGAATGCATACAGCACAAATAGTGGACCAACGACATGATCAGCCAATACCTTTGGATTCCCTGACGGGATCGGATTTGATAACTATCCAGCGCAAGTTTACTTTTGCTCTGCCGGAAAAATAATTCAATCGGCCACCGTTTCGTATAGGTGTCCAGGATCTCCTGCGTGGATAACTCTGCATTTGTAGAGAGAAATACACGCAATGCTTTGGGATTCCCAAATCCATCCTTCGGATAGCTGAGGATCACCGCTGCATTTGGAATGCCATTCAACTCCCCTTCATAGCGGTATACATAGAATTCACGGCTGCCAACGGTCACGAGGCTGACATCCGGGTCTGTTTTCCGCAAATGAAGGGCAAATGCACTGGCTTTTTGACGGATCCCGCATGGATAAAGGATTCGGTTGGTCTTTAATGCCCCAACCGTATAGAATCCTTTCCGAATAAAACGGTCCATCACTTTTGCAGTAGTATACCAGCTGTCACAAAGAAAGTAGGAAATGACCGGCGCAGCGGGAAGTTCTTCCGCGATCTCCTGTACAATCTGGATCTTTGATCTTGATTTATCGTACAGGATGACTGCATAATTCAGGGTAATCCCGTTGCAGGAAAGCATAACGGAGACAACCTGATGCCCATAATCCTGACAGCCTTTTAAATGTGATTGATGAAAATACGCAGCTTCGATTGGATGAACCGCCTGTGACGAAGGCCGGGTATGTGAAGCAATCGTATCATCCACAATACAGTAAATCGGTTGTCCGGAACGCTGTGCTTCCCTATAAATGGCTTGGAGGATGCTGCTTTTTAAAACATCCTGCAATGCATCGTCCTTCCATTTTCCGTGATTCAGGAAATAAGCGGTCGTTGTCCTGTGGCAATGGCTGACTTCTTGGAAATCAACTGTTTTTCCCCGGTATCCCCGGAGAAAAACAGACAGGATGATGGTCAATAAGTGGTTCAGATACACATCGGATAAAAATAATCCGAGATTTAATGCTTTCAGGTAATTGTAAATATGTTTGGAATGATGTATACTGTTTGCAACGGACACCCCCTTGTTTGAGTGAGTATGTTGTTTGTTGGTACTTCAATTATACATCCTTCTACAGAGGGTGTCTTTCTTTTGTGCAATATTTTGGATTTGCTCATTTATAGTTATTTACACACTTCGTCAATATCCACACGGTCGATCATAATATTCAGGATCTCCGTATCGGTATCTTTCATGCCGACTCTTCCGATGTATCCCATGCTCTTAATCGTATCCTCGACATCTTCCCGCACGATACCTTCTCCCGGCTGGAAACTTCTGTGGTGCTGGCCCATGTAATGAGCCAGAATTGCGGCATCAACAGCGGATGCGATTTTTGCTGCACAGGAGGATTTTGCTCCGTCGCAGACGATACCGCCGACATTTCCGATGGTGTTGACGATGGTCAGGCTGACATCCTCATACGATCCGCCGGAAAGATAGGTGATGGCAGCTCCTGCGCCGCAGCCTGCGCTGACGGCACCGCAGTAAGCGGAAAGGCTACCAATATATTTTTTCTGATGAACGGCGATCAGGTTGCTGACAACGAGTGCGCGGTACAGTTTATCCTGAGAAACGTTCCATTCTTTTGCAAATTCAATAACAGGAAGAGAAACGGTCATACCCTGGTTTCCACTGCCGGAATTGATGACAACCGGGAGGGAACAGCCGCTCATACGCGCATCGGAACCGGCTGCTGCGCGGGCACGGGCGCGGATTTTAACGTCATTGCCATAATCATTCAGAAGGGTGCGGCCTACCTGTGCTCCGTACGGATGATTCAGGCCTTCATCGGAAATCGCAGAGTTCATGGTGATCTGACGGTCAAGAATGTCTTTGACATCTTCGATTTTTACTGTATCGGCAAATTCGAGAATGTCTTTGACATTCAGCACGCTTTTATCTACATATTCCGGAGAGTCCTCATGTGCGGCAATCTGGTAGAGCACTTCGCCGTCCTTTACAATGCGTGAAATCAGTGTATGGCGGTTGACAATGGTAACCTCCGCACTATGTTCCCCGGCAATGACTTTTGCAACGATATAGAGATTTTCTACGCCTTCTTTTAACGTGCAGGTGCAGAATCCCTGCTGTACCAGCTCTTTTGTTTTTTCGATGTCTGCTTCGGTTACGTCCTCAAGAACCTCAAGCTCACGATCTGCCCGTCCGCCGACAACACCGAGTGTTGCCGCAACATCAATTCCCTTCAGTCCGTTGGAATTTGGAACCTTAACGCCTTTTACATTTTTGATAATATTTCCGCTGCAGCAAAGTTCAATCTTCTCCGGCATTTGTCCGAGTACCTCGTGTGCTTTCGCAGCCGCATAGGCAATCGCAATCGGTTCGGTACATCCGAGGGCCGGAACAAGTTCGTTCTTTAAAATCTTTACATAACTGTCGTATAATTTCTGATCCATTGAAGTTCTCCTGTGTGTTTTTTTATCCGGATAAACAATAAGTTTTACGTACTATCTGGTTATACTAATGATATATCACTGATAATATCAGATGTCAAGCATAGAATTGCATTTCCCCAGGCTGCAAGCCAGACTTTGCGTAACGCTTGTCCTCCTTCGGCTGTTATAGCCCGCGTGAACAGATCTCATATCAGGTTTTACTTTGGAAATTCTTTTCAGACACACGTGGGGATTTTCCGGCAATAAGTTGTATTTTCTTTCGACATGTCCTATACTGAAATTATAGCAAAGACCCAAAATAATACTCAAAAGGCAGTAGTGCAGAGCGTGAATTACAAGGAGCCGATGGGAAGGCGTACCGGAGTATGATAAAAATCTGTAACGCAGTAATTCGCGCTTTGCGGTGCTGAATTTCTTACAGGGGAGGAAGTCTGTATGCAGAAAATTACGTTTCGAAAATTAATCGGAGAGAATTATATTTACCCGGAGCTGCAGGGACACTTTATAGAATTTCTTGGTTCTTGTATTTACGATGGCATCTGGGTCGGTGAGGATTCGGAGATTCCGAATTATCATGGAATCCGCAAAGATCTTGTGGATGCGTTTCAAAAGCTGCATCCGCCGGTGATCCGCTGGCCGGGCGGATGCTATGCGGATGTTTACCACTGGAGAAACGGTATCGGACCAAGAGAGAACAGGCCGGTTACTTATAATGAAAATTTTGGTACATTTGAAACCGATCCGAATCAGTTCGGTACGCACGAGATGATGGAATTCTGTGAAATGATCGGCGCAAAGCCATGGTTTAATATCAACATGATGACAGGTTCTCCGGCAGAGATGCGTGAATGGATGGAATACTGCAACAGGCAAGAATCCACAACACTTACCAGAGAGCGGAAGGTAAACGGACACGAAGCGCCGTTTCAGGTAGAATACTGGGGTATTGGAAATGAAGTCTGGGATGGCGGCGGAAAAATGACGCCACAGATGTATGCGAATGAATATCGGAAATTTACATCGTCCTGTCCATCCTTTGGATCGGGCGATCAGGCGTTTCCGCCAAAATGCATTGCCAGCGGTCCGGATGGCAACAAGCCCAAAGAGCGTGTTGTGTGGACGAAAGACTTTTTCAAGGAGATGGGAAAATACCGTATGCCATCGCTTTACGGCTATGATCTCCATTTTTACAACTGGAATCTGAAACAGCTTCAGACAGAGAAAAAGTTTGATGAAAAACAGTGGTATGACGTGATCAATGGATGCAAAGAGCTGGAAAATGTCATTCACGAGCAGCGCTGCCTGATAGATGCCGGTCTTGAAGCACTTCCGAAACCGGAGGGGCCGTTCCGGGCGGCACCGAGAAAATGTGAACTGATTGTCGGTGAGTGGGGCAACTGGCACAGCAGTGCGTTTAATGCACGCCCGGCGCTGTATCAGCAGTGCACGATGCGCGATGCCGTTACAACCGCACTGACACTCGACATCTTCCACCGCAATACCGGGGATGTGCGTATGGCATGTGTAGCACAGTCTGTCAATGTCCTGAATTCCCTGTTCCTGACGGATGGTGAGCATTGTATTCTGACACCAAACTACGATGTGTTCGATATGTATCAGGTGCATCAGGGTGCGTATACGCTTGGCTTTGAGGAAAAGAACAAAGATCCTGAGGTCTGCATCTTTGCTTCGATCAAAAATGATGATATCTACGTCAACCTCGTAAATACAAGCTACAGCGAATCAAAGAAAATCGAATTGAAATTCAAACAGTGTCCGGAATTTGTTGAGGCCAAAACACTGTACTCCAAAGATCCGCAGAACTACAATGATGCGAAACATCCGAACCGAGTCCGCTGCAAAGAAGGAAAAGCACCTGCACGGGAAAAAGACTCCTTCCAGATTGCACTGCCGGCGGCTTCGGTCAGTGTTTATCATTTCAGAAAAACAGAAACAGAAAAGTAATACATACAAAACGGGCCGCCCCGGGGAAAAGGATTGTTCCCACAGGGCGGCTCATTTCTATTACAAAAACAATTCAATCACAAACACCACGGCACAGCATGCCACCGAAACCTGAAACAGGCTTGCACCGAACCATGCGGCTGCGATGCCGACGACAAGTGCGAGTGCGCCGGAAACAGGGCTCTGTGTTGCATGAACGATCGCCGGGAAGGTCATGACGGACAGCGTCACGTATGGAACGTAGTACAGAAACGACTGAATAAACTGATTTTTAATCGGCTTCCGAATCAGCGTCAGCGGCAGAATCCGGATTGTGTAGGAAACCAGAGCCATGACGGCGATATAGATATAATTATTGTACATCAGCATTTTCCTCCTCTGTCTTTACCGGGAACAGGATAGCTCCGGCACAGGAAATCAGAACGGTGAGCAGAATCGTTCTGGTTCCGTCGGAGAGAGTGGAGATGCCCGGGAGATAGCTGCAGATAAAGCTTAAGAAAAAGCTGACGGCAACAAGACCCGCTACCACACGGCTCTTTCGCGCCGGGGGAATGATGATTGCAAGGAACATGCCGTACAGCGCCACGCTTAAGGCACTGACAGCGCGCAGCGGCAGCAGATTTCCGGCAATAATACCAAGAGCCGTGCCGATCGACCACGCGGGAGCAGCGACGAGAATGGCACCGTATGTATAATACGGATTCAGCCAGCCCGGGCGCGCGATTGTGATGCCAAACAGTTCATCCGTTACATCGTAACCAATGAGAAAACGGTGGAAAAACGGCGTGTCCGGCGAAAAGCGCTGGGCAAGCGCACAGCTCATCAGAAGGTACCGCGCATTGGCGATGAGCGTAATGATAGCGACCTGCAGATAGCCTGCGTTGGCGGCAATCAGTGTAAAGGCAGCGTATTCTCCGGCGGAAGCATTGTTGAAAAGACTGGCGAGAAAGCCCTGAAAAGGACTAAGACCTGCCTTACGCGCTGCAATGCCGAGCGAAAACGAGACCGCAAAATAGCCAAGCCCGATCGGAATGCCATCGCGGATTCCGTTGACCAGAACCTGGCGGGAAAATGAATAAGATCTTTGTGAACTCATAAAAAGCTACTTCCTTTTCCTTCGCAGAAGCTAGAGCATGTCTGAAAAATCATTTCCGCAATCTGCAAGCCCCACTTTATGGTATATTTTGCCCTCATTCGGTTGCCGTAGCCCGCTACGCCGCCCTCATTCGGACAAAATCTCCCACAAACTGGGACTCGCAGCTTGCGAAAAGCCTTTTTCAGACACGCTCTAGAGCGTGTTTGAGAAAATTTTCCGTAATCTGAGATTCGCAGCTTACGAAAAGTTTTTTTCAGACATGCTCTGGCATCTGGCAAAAATGTTGGGGTCAAGAGATCAAAAATCCTCTTGCAAGCGAGCTTGTACCGGCTTTTTGATCTTTTGCCCTGATATCTGATGAAAATTATAGCAAGTTTCGACAGGTTCGTAAACTCTTATTTTGTTCTTGTTCGTTTCACGCAGCCACTGCTTACGCCTGCGTTTCTAAGTCTGTTGAACTGAATTGTATAAAATTATGTACAAAAACAGAAGATAACGCTTGAAAATAGAAGAAAAATCCATTAATATCTATGTATACAAAAAACATTGCCGAAGGTGGTGCCTACGATGAAACTGCGTGCGCTTGCAAAAATAAATCTTGGTCTTGATGTGACCGGAAAAAGAGAGGATGGTTACCATGAAGTCCGCATGGTAATGCAGACGATCCAGATGTACGATCAGCTGGAAATAAAGGAGAGAAAAGAACCTGGCATAAGGCTGACAACCAATCTGCCGTTCCTTCCATGTAATGACGGAAATCTCGTATACAAAGCGGCAAAGATTCTGATGGATGAATTCGATATCCGTCAGGGTGTCGATATGAACCTGACAAAATTTATCCCGGTAGCGGCCGGCATGGCGGGCGGAAGCTCGGATGCGGCAGCAGCACTGGTAGGAATTAACCGCATGTTTCAGCTTGGTCTGACCAAACGCCAGCTGATGGAGCGGGGTGTGCAGATCGGAGCGGATGTTCCGTACTGTGTGATGCGCGGTACGGCGCTGGCAGAAGGAATCGGCGAAAAGCTGACATCCCTTCCCGGCGTACCGATGTGCTACGTGCTGATCGGAAAACCGGGCATCAATGTTTCGACGAAATTTGTCTATGGAAACCTGCATCTTGACGAGGTGACGGAGCATCCGGATATCGACGGCATGGTAGAGGCGATCCGAAATCATGACCTGTACGGCATTACAGACCGCATGGGAAATGTGCTGGAATCCGTGACGTGTCCGGCGTATCCGGTGATCGATGAGATCAAGGCACAGATGATGAAAAACGGTGCGGTCAATGCGATGATGAGCGGCAGCGGCCCGACCGTATTCGGCATTTTCGACGATCCGGACAAGGCAGAATTTGCCCGCGATCAGTTAAAAATAAGCGGACTGTCGAAACAGACATTCCTGACTACAGTATCAAAACCGGGAGGTACAAAGTATGGCAAAAAATGAGTTAGACCTGCAGATGGAGGATTATCAGTACCTTCCGCTCCGCGATGTCGTGTTCCGCACGCTGCGCCAGGCGATTCTGCGCGGGGAGTTAAAGCCGGGTGAACGGCTGATGGAGATCCGGCTGGCAAATCAGCTCGGCGTTTCGCGTACCCCGATCCGCGAGGCGATCCGTATGCTGGAGCTGGACGGCCTTGTGATCATGGTGCCGCGGAAGGGTGCGCAGGTAGCACAGATCACGGAAAAAGACCTGAACGATGTGCTGGAGGTGCGGCTTGGACTGGAGGAGCTGGCGGTAAAACTGGCGTGTCAGCGGATTACAGAGAGCGAACTGCAGAAGCTTTATCAGGCATCGCGCAGCTTTGAACAAATGCTGGAGACAACAGAGACGGATGATCTGCAGAAGCTTGCACAGGCAGATGTGGCATTCCATGATGTGATTTATCAGGCGACGAACAACGAGCGCCTGATTCAGCTGCTGAACAATCTGCGGGAGCAAATGTACCGTTACCGGATTGAATATTTAAAGGATGTAAAATCCCGACGTTCCCTGGTTGAGGAGCACGATGCCCTCTATGAACATATGAAAAATCGGGATCTTGCAGGCGCACAGAAGATGATCCGCGAGCATATCGAGCGACAGCAGGAGAGTATTATGCAGACCGTACATCACCAGAGCATGACGGGCGTAGAAGAAAAATAAAAGCGTATAAAATTTCGAAAAAGGAACATTCTGTTACAGAGTAAAAAAATCGTGACAGAATGTTTTTTTATGGAATTTTGCAGAGTATATTTCTCCAGATGGTTTTTCGGAAGCTTTCAAAAGGAGGAGAAGGAGGGACGCAGGCATGGAAAAAGAGAAGACGCAGATTTCACTCACACTGGCGGAAAATGAAAGCGTGATCCGTACATGGTGTGAAAATTGCGATGATATTCAGATCCGCCCGATGAAACTCGGCAAAACGGGCGGAACCGGTGCGCTGCTGATCTACGTAGAAGTGGCGGTGAGCTGCGTTATGTTGAAGGATTCCGTGATAGGGAAGCTGTTGAACCGTCTGATGGAGGTTCCCGAGGCAGATATCCCGGGGGTTCTCTCGGAAAATCAGCTCGGAATTTCGGACACGCTGGAATTTGACACCCTCGAGGATGCCTTTGCCTCGATGCTGGCGGGAAACGCCGTTCTCTTTGTGGACGGTTACGACTGCGCCGTCAAAATCGGTTCGAAGGGATATCCAAATATGGGAGTCCAGAAAGCCGAGTCCGAGAAAGTGCTGCGCGGCTCAAACGAGGGCTTTTCCGATTCCGTCAAAACCAACACAGCACTCGTCCGCAAGCGTCTGCGGACCACCGATCTGAAAGTGGAGGAGATACATTTTGGTGCGCGTTCTGATACGGTTCTGGCTCTGGTGTATGAGAAAGAGCTGATTTATCCGAAATTTCTGGAAGAGGTAAAACAGCAGATTGCCGGCTGGGAGGTGGACGGCGTTTTTGACAGCGGCATGGTCGAGCAGCTCTGCGAACCGCAGTGGAAATCGCCGTTCCCGCGCTTCGAGACGACCGAACGGCCGGACCGCGCGGCGATGGAGATTCTGGACGGAAGAATCCTGCTTTTATGTGATAATTCCCCGGTCGGGATTCTCTTCCCGGCATCATTTGACAGCTTTTTAAAGGTCAGTGAGGACCGGTATCATCATTTTCTGATCGTCTCATTTGAGCGGCTGCTGCGGTATGCGGCGGTCTTTCTCGCCCTGTGGATTTCGGGCGGATACCTGGCTGTCACGGGCTTTCACACACAGGTGCTTCCGACCAAACTCCTGCTGGCGTTCGCCGAAGCGCGGAAAGGCGTTCCGTTCCCCGGCATTCTGGAAATTCTTCTGATGGAATTTGCTTTTGAACTGATCCGCGAGGCCGGTGTGCGCATGCCGGGGCCGCTTGGCGGGACGATCGGAATTGTGGGCGGACTGATCATCGGAGATGCAGCGGTTTCCGCCAATCTGGTAAGCCCGATGACCGTCGTTGTGGTTGCGGTTTCGGCGCTCTGTTCGCTGGCGATTCCGAACGAAGAGTTCGGTGCGCCGTTCCGGCTGCTGAAATTCGGCTTCATTTTGCTCGGCGGATGGCTCGGCATTTTCGGCATGGTGCTCGGCACGTTTCTTCTCGCGGGTCATCTCGCCGGGCTTACGAGTTTTGGCATTCCCTATCTGATGCCGTTCGTCGGGAAAGGACTTGCGGGCTACCATGCGCCGAAGGATTCCGTATGGCGGGCGCCCCCGCCTCCCATGCGGGGGGGGCACCACACCG
>OAZY01000037.1_pt1 | contig 177160 bp, 150 predicted proteins | sample 1494931 | NCBI WGS metagenome assembly OAZY01 (sample SAMEA2579921, study PRJEB22360) | human gut metagenome | biome: human gut; feature: human-associated habitat; material: faeces | place: Denmark | collected 2008/2010 | reverse complement strand
GCTCGGTCTTTCCCGACAATAAGGCGTTTCGGAAGCTGCGTTTTGCCCGCTGTCTAAAAAAATGGCAGCCTTTTTAGCTTCAATGTCTAATACGGAACTTTTGGAAATTTGCCAAAAATGGGCGCAAAAAAAGCAGCAAATCTTTTTCGGATTTACTGCTTCATGTGCTGCTGCGGGGCGGCGGGATATTCAGTTTTTATGTTATCGGTCAAGCCGGAACTTGAACAGGCTTTCAATCAGCTTTGTTCTGATGTAGTCCTCCATATCAGAATTATAATAGCCGTTCATTTTGGAGAAATAGCGGATATACCCGGCATATCGGTCAAGGACAGCTTGTATCGCTATGGGGTCGCCCTCATGTGCTTTTATTATCGTGTCATAGGGGAGAAGTAGGCTACTCATGGGACAGCACCTCCATTTCTTCTTTCAGCCGCTTCAAGGCAAGCTGGATATGCCGCCCGATTGTGCTGCGTGTCCAGCCGCTTTGTTCTCCGATTTCTTTCTGCTTCAAATGCTGGAAGTAATACAAAAAGATTTCCTCCTGCGACTGTTCCGGCAGTTCGGCAAGAGCCGCCGCAAGGGAACAGCTATCTAAAAATATCGTCTGCCCCCGGACGGAGAATGGATAAGTTTCGCCATAGTCTGGCACTTGAAAATACTCGTCTATGGTGCTTAGTGGAACAAACTTTTCTTCGGTCAAGTATTCAAGGGAGATTTCCCGTTTCCACCTCGCTGCCAGCATACGGGCAGCGTCAAAGGACGCATGGCGAATAACAATCCGGCAATAGGTATCATGGGTATAGCGGATATGTTCTTGATAGGCTTCGTATTCAGTCATGGAAAATCCCCCTTTCTTCGATTATGGGAAAGGGCGGCAGCACTTTTTGCTGTCGCCCCTTGATTACCCACCAGCAAGGACAGGCGGGGCTGTCAACGGTGGGCGCAGCCCATTTACTTGCCGTTGACTGGCTCGGCTGGGTTTGCTATAAATTGCACTCACTATGGATTAACAGAACTCCTAAAAATAATCCATGTACTTATGAAGTAACAAATCAATAAAATTGCCAAAATCCCCATTGTTGCCCCTATTTGTAACATCAATGTACTAAACCCAATATAGGCTGAAATTTCTGCTGATATGGTTTGGATAAAGTAAGCTATTACAACAGCAGCTACAATGATTGCTGTGATAATTGGAAGCCCAAACCAAACACTTAATTGTTGCAAGATAAGTTTTCCGATATGCTTTTCTTCCACCCCCAATTTTCGGAGTACAGAGAAACGATACTTATATTGTCCTGCGTCTAAAAGCTGTTGCAGGGAAAGTACCGTAAGACATATAACCATCAGTACGACAGCACCATAAATCATTGCAGTCTGTAAAATAAAGTTATTTGCTATGGAACTATTGATTTGCAGTGTGCTAAAACGCACACCATAAATAGCCCCGGTTTCTGCCTGCTCGGGATATTTCTCTGTAAAAAGTTTTTCCAGTTTCCTTGCATTTTCATAGGAGATATTTTCCGTTGTTGTAATATATCGGTTTTTTATTACTGGCAACAGCTTTTCACAAATATTGTCTGGAAGTACATACAATACATTTGTATAGGAATTGTACGCTGTTTCTCCAATCGGATCCTCATAATAGGACTGCCCGGAAAGAGTCAATTCTCCTGCGTCTGTCATAATGCTGGTGTGTTCTTTCAAAAAGCTATCCCGTTCTTCCTCGGTGGCGATTGCTTTCCATTGTGTTGTAAATTCATCTTCCTCCAGAGAAATCTGTTCGTAACCCAGCATTTCCCGTATAGTGTTATAATCACTCAAAGAAATTGCTACAATCGGAAAATCATATTTCTGTCTGTTGTGAAAATCATCTTTCTCTGGCAGATATAGATTGAAAGTGCAATCATAGTCTGTATCTATTTTATGTTCTGTCAGAAAATCAGTAATGATTTCATAACTGTTCTGTGGCAGATTTTCTTCTTCATAAACATCATTGTATCTTGAATATACCTGCACATCATACATAGAGCGCATATCCAAATAACCTGAAGCCCAGCCCGTCAAAATAGGGGCGGCAATAAACATGAAGATTGCAAGGACAAGGGTTATACAAATCAGCGTCATTGTTTTGCTGGTTGTATTTAGTTTTGATATAATTTGCCCGAAAAAGAACAGGTTTTCTCCCTTGTATCTATGTTCCGGCGATTTTACTTTCCATGCTACAATCAAACCACTGGTAAGATAAATGAAGGCACAAATGAAGAAAAGTAAGTCAATCACAACAAAAAGCAGATATTGATTGAGCGTTCCACCACCTAAAGTCAGATAATATTTATTTGTTAATGCTGCAACGCTGGCTGCTGTAAAAGCATTCAATACAGAACATATCAGCAAACCGGCAATGAAACATTCTCTTTTTTTCTTTCTAATTATGCAAAATATCGACCACAGCAAAGTAAGCAGCGGAAAAAGAATATTTCCCCAAAACATAAGCTGCACCGGAAACGCAAAGCGGGTGTCATAATAAAACCAGACCTTTTGTATTCCTGTAATCAATCCCCATACGGTAAATACTTCAAAGAGGACTACTACAACAGAAATGAAGCGGCTCTTTTTTAGCTCTGGTTCGTTCTCTTTCTCTGCGGAAAGCATATCAATAATTTTTGTTTTCTGAATGGTACGGGTATTGAAAATTCCTACCACAAAAAAACTTGCCACAAAAAATAGCACTGTCAACAAAACGGTGTCCGGGAACAATGTCCATGAGATTTCATAAGGCTTTCCATAAGCAGTAAGGAGCATTGCGGTAATGAATTGAGAGCAAAATACACCGCAAAAAATACCAATCAAAATGGAAAACATACCCATAATCAGTGTTTCTGCAAAGAAAATCCTGCCAATGGTTTTTTGTTCCATTCCCATAATGGACTGGACAGCAAACTCTTTTTGCTTCCGTCTTAGCATATAATGATTGACGAACCGTATCAAAAATAACAACAGCAATGTTATCATACAGATTGCAATTTTCATTCCGTCACTTAACAGAGTAAAATCATACTCGCTGCCTATATCCGGGCTATAATAACTACTGGAAATAGACAAGAACGCATAAAACAAGGTAACACAGATTGTCATTGTGACAATGTAGACCAGATAGTCTTTTACAGACCGTTTTGCATTTCTGAAAATAAGTTTAGCATACATGGCTCTGTCCCCCTCCGATCATGGTAAGGACATTTAGAATTTTATCAAAAAAAGCACTTCTGCTGTCGTTGCCCTTGCGCAGTTCCATAAAGATTTCTCCGTCTTTCAAAAAAAGAATACGGTTGGCATAGCTGGCGGTAAAAGCGTCATGAGTTACCATAAGAATTGTCGCCCTAAGCTGTTCATTGATACTTTGAATGGTAGACAGCAGCATTTGTGAGGAATGGCTGTCTAATGCTCCTGTGGGCTCATCTGCCAGTAAGAGCTTCGGGTTGTTGATAATTGCTCTTGCACAGGCACAACGCTGTTTTTGACCGCCCGATACCTGATAAGGATATTTGTTTAGAATATCGCTGATATTCAGCTTTCCGGCTATATCCAAAATGCGGGGTTCTACGCTCCCGGCAGGGACTTTGTTGATTGCTAATGCCAGTGCAATGTTTTCTGAAATTGTCAATGTATCCAGCAAATTGAAATCTTGAAATACAAAACCTAAATTCTCTCTGCGAAAGCGGGCAAGGGATTTTGGTTTGATTTCCGTTATGTCTGTTCCCTCTAAAAAAATATGCCCTGCACTTACGGTATCAATCGTAGAAATACAGTTGAGCAGCGTTGTCTTTCCAGAACCGGACGCACCCATAATTCCGAGAAATTCCCCAGCTTCCACAGAAAAGCTAATGTCTTTAATGGCTTTGGTAATATTCCCTTCATTGCCATAATATTTCTGGATATGTTCCAGTTTCAAAATCGTATTCATCTGATAAACCTCCTTAACTGTTCCATATCTTTATTGTAAATGGAGTATCTCATTTTTTGTATCAAGTTTTCTTACACAGTTCTTACAAAAATGTAAGAAGTGCAGAACCTATCAGCCCTGCACTCCGATAATAAAATCATTCATTTGAAAGGTAAGTGAAATCGTTGTTCCTCTGTTTTCGGAATAAGCAGTAAGCCCTATTCCCAGTTTATCACATAGACGCTTGCAAAGGTATAAGCCAATTCCAGTAGAATTTTTCCCGGTTCGCCCATTCTGACCTGTAAATCCTTTTTCAAAAATACGGGGTAAATCACTTTTAGGAATACCTATCCCATTATCGCTGATAGATAGCACAATCTTGTCATTCGTTTTTTTCGCCCCAAAGTGCAAAATAGGCTGCTCTGCATGGTATTTGATTGCATTACCGATAATCTGATTTAAGATGAACCGCACCCATTTTTCATCGGTGTAAACTTTTGTTTCTATATCGTCTATCTGAATTGACATATTGCTTTGACGCAAAAGATACTTATTATCTGCGATTGCACTATGCACAACATCGCATAAATTGACTTCACGGACAGAATAGTCTTTTTCAGCGTGTTCACTTCTGGCATAGTAAAGCGCCTGTTCTGTATATTGATTGATATTCTCTAACTCTGCCAATACCTCTCTGGAAAAGGGAGAACGGTTATTCTCACACAGCAGCTTCATAGCTGTAATTGGTGTTTTTACTTCGTGTATCCATTGTTCAATGTATTCTTTATATTCCTTGCGTTCCCTCTGTACTTCGCCAATCCGTTCCAACATAGATTTTTCAGCCATTTTCATAATCTGGTAAAAAACCTGTTCATCAGCCCTTTCCGGCACTTGCATGATTTCCGGTAATAAATATCGTTCTTCTAATTGCTCCGTCATATTGAGCAATTTATTCAGATATTTTTTTCGTGAGAAATAAAAAGTCAGCAAAGATAAAACCAGGACAATCGACCAGACCGCAAGAATAAACAGGACTGTCTGGATAGGATTATCGCTTGCAATTAAGAACAAGGCAAGGGCAAGCATACCCAGCAGATTGATTAAAATAACGGGGAGTTGATTTTTCAAATATTGTTTTCCACTCATAATGTATATCCTTGCCTGTGTTTTGTTTTAATGAAATCTACAAGTCCGATTGTTGCCAGTTTGTCGCGAATACGGGTAATATTGACACTTAGGGCGTTATCATCAACATAAAGCTGATTGTCCCAAAGAAAATCCACAATATCATTTCTGGAACAGATTTTTCCAGCGTTCTTAAAAAGGTAGTAGAGGATTTTCAATTCATTCTTTGTCAATTCTGCTTTCTGTCCTTTGTACTCTATCATGCTACTCTCCAAATGCAGGGTAGCTTCTTTCCACATATAAATTTCTGTTTGAGGGGAACGGTAGGCTTTCTTTAACAATGCAGCAATTTTAGCAAGAAGAATAGCGGGATTATAAGGCTTTGTGATAAACGCATCTCCACCCAGCATAATGCTGTTCAGTTCGTCCATATCTGTATTGCTGCTTGTTACAAATACAATCGGAATATCTGAAAAGGTGCGAATCCCCGAGCATATTTCAAAACCGTTATTCCCCGGAAGTTTTATATCCAGAATAACCAGATGTGGCGCAGCTTCTTTTAACTGCTCTATTGTTTGGGAAAAATCCGTAACTGCAAATACTTCATATCCATTCCCAGACAAAAGAGTTTTAAGCTGTGTTTGTATCGTAAAATCATCTTCAATGATTAGTATTTTTTCCTTCATAGAGATACCTCCCTGACACTTTATTATACTGTATCAGAGAGGTTTTCTCAATCCATATTGAAGAATAGTAACGGAATAATGGGCGGTTGTCTATCAAATTCTTGTGTGTTACTTTATCGCACATGAGCATTGGCGCCAGGGTTGTCATTGCCATAACCTTCCAACAGGTTGATGACACCCCAGATACCAAGACCAGCACCCAGAGCGATAACGAGAGTCTGAAGAACGGTAATTGCCTGTTCAAAAAATGCCATAAATAATATTAGCCGGAATCATTTGAATGATTAGTTAGGTTTGTTTCATAAGCGCACAAAAGCCGGAACAATCTGCCCTCGATATATGAGAGCCTGATCCCGGCTGTCCTCCTTTTTCATTATTTTGTTGATGATTGCCCGCTTTGTACGCCAATGGCCTCAACAGAGGCAGTTGCGGCAAATAGATACGATCACTCCTTTCTCAGCGGAACCGTATTACACGCCCTCCGTGTCTACTTCATATACATCGCAGACCTCATCAGGCTTGAGTTTTAGTCTGGCAGACAAAAATGCTTCAATATCAAAGGTATTTCGCTTGTCTGCATCAGCTGTGTATTTGAAATTAGGGTGTCTGGTAATGTCATACTTGTCTGAAAGAAACGGACGCACACCGCGCAACTGCAAGATGCACTTGCCGCCATCCATAACTGCCAGCTCGTCCTGGCTCATCAGCTCTTTTCCCAATTTCTGATAGTTAAGCGAGTGGGAGGTCTCCCGTCCCCGGCTCTCTCCGGTGTTGTAAGTGTCTATGGTCTCCTTTCCCAGAACAGCCGCCAACTCTTTCAACGTCGTTGGTTCTTTGCCACCCAGGAAGATGGAAGTATCCATATTGCCGATGATGGTATCGGCATTATCTTTGTAAATTGCCTTGAGCTGGCTCTGTGCCTGCAACACCAGACAGGCAGAGATTTCACGGCTTCGGATGGTGGCCACCAGCTTTTCCAGCTTCGGAATCTGCCCGATGTTAGCACACTCATCAATCAAACAGCGCACATGAACCGGAAGCCTGCCGCCATACACATCATCGGCCTTTTCACAAAGCAGGTTGAATAACTGGGTGTAGCACATGGAAATGAGAAAGTTAAAACTGTCATCCGTATCACTCATAATGAGGAACAGAGCCGTTTTTCTGTCTCCCAGCGTATCCAGTTCCAACTCATCGTAGGATGTAACCTCGCGCAGCTCCGCAATATCAAATGGTGCTAACCTTGCACCACAGCTAATCAGAATGGATTTTGCTGTCTTTCCTGAAACAAAATGTCAAAGACTTTTTAGTACCCATACATTTCATTGCATGAAAAAAGCCACTGTAGATTTCTCCACAATGGCTATAAAGTCATTTTTATTCACTTTTGATTTTCGGCAACCTCATGCCCAAACTGGAATAGGTTTGACACTTTAATCGGGACTGAACTCCTTATCGGTAATGACATAATGAAATTCATCTGCACCAAAGGTATCTTTGTCCAGATCTGTAATAGTAAATGTAGTTCCATCAAATTTCATATAGCCGCTGGTGCCGTCAACAACAACGCCATCTTTTACAATGTCCAGATAAACAATTCTATCGATGCTATTCAACTCATAGGCCTGCCAACCGTCCACACCCTGAAAATAGGCTGTAACATTGGCAAACGGTTCATCGTTTTCCTTCTTGCAGACAAGATAACTGGCACTGTCCTCCGATACCCAGGTGGCAGTCATTCCCCAAGGACCTTCCGTTGATACATATCTCCCAAATTTATGGTCGTTGGTACGGTTAATTATGAGTCCTACAAAAGAACCAACAACGAGTACAAGAATAAGCACAACGACACCAACAATGATTTTTACATTCTTCCTCATGATAAATTCACCCTTCCATAAATTCATCTGTTAAGAATATTCTTATTTTTCGCTCTTATTGAACATACTAATTATACCACAATATATGCAAGTTTTCCATATGCTTTTCTACCTATGCCGTATGCTGATTTGCCCTAACATCATTCTCAATCAGCCTCTTTATCTTGTCCTTCATGCTTTCTTCGGCATCCTCATTGAAATGCACTCTCACAACATACATTGTGCCACCTATCTGCTTTCTGAGTGCTACCGGTGTGTGTGATTTTCTATTCTCCATTTGTGTTCTCCTTTATGTCTGCCTGGTAAGGAAGAGCCTCTTTCAGCTGACAACCGACCTCTAAAAACTCTCAATTCCTTTTATTTATAGTTACTTTTCCTAAATTTACTTTTTCTCAAATATTCCGTTGCTTTCGTTGTCAGAACTATATATATCCCTTAAAAACATAGTAAATATAAGGTTTTATAGAACATAGAATCGACAACGGGGTTGGCAACGGGATAGACAACCAGCCGACAACCTATCAGGCATTTATCTCTCCATCCACTCCGGTGGCAATGATAACTGCTCCATCTGCTCCTTGGTTATCGGTTGAAAATCCTGACCTCTGTTGTCAGGCTTCTCCCATCCTTTCTGCCTGCGGTATGGTTCAGGAAAATGTCTTGGATTACTAAAGGCAATCCAATCACTGCAGTTATTCATAATGTCATTAATCTCACGAATTTCCCATTGTGCCGGATTTCCGTCATTTCCCAATGCCTCAGAATATAACTGCCTTGAACATACCATGCTTCCCTCGTAATGCTCCAAATAGTCAAGAATCAGCTCTTTCTTGGTATCTTCCTGCATAAACTGCTTCTGATACTCACAAAGCTCTTTTTCCATCTCTTTCGGAAGCCTCAGCTGGCATTTGCCACTCCTGTAGATTTCCATAGCCTCTGCCCACATCTGGTCGATATATTCCCTTGATGTCTTTTCATCATCGAGTATATGAGTTTCCGCCTCTTCCATATTGCAAAGAATAGGCAGAAATCTTCGGTTTCCCGACCTGTCCATAGGCAGGAAATCCAGCGAATTTGATGAACCGGCAAACACGCACTGCCTCTTGTGGTCTTTGGGATGCCTGTCGTATGGGGTCTTGTAAGTGTCTTTCTGTCTGCTCATAAAGGACTTGGTATCTTCCACATTCTTGGCATTGAGAATTGCCACCATTTCAGGGAACTCTATAATCAGATGCCCCTGTATTTTTCGGTATACATTATCATCATCCATTTTCTTCAAGTCATCCGTAAACCAGTCATCTTCCATGGCAAGGAAACGCAGAAAAGTGGATTTACCGGCTCCCTGACCACCTACCAGGCAGAGCATTACTTCAAACTTGATGCCCGGGCATGAAATTCTTGCTATCGTCCCTATCATAAAAAGCTTCATTACCTCATAGGTGTACTCACTGACCTCTGCCCCTAAGAAGTGATGCAGTGCATAGCGTATCCTCTCCCTGCCATCCCATGTTATGGAATTGATGCGGTCAAGAACCGGATGGTATCTGTTTTCATTTGCCACGACCTTTATCACATCCTCAATCCGCTTTTCGTTGGATAATCCATAATGCTTTTCAAGGTAGACAACAAGGAATTTCAAATCAACATCCGTCAGGCTGTCGCTTTCACGATACCATCCCAAATCCCTTGTAATGTCGATTTTATCCGTAAACATGTTCAGACGGAATGCACCCTGCAGATTAGGGTCATTCATCAAAATCAGACGATAGTTACCGACTGTTTTCCTGACTTCTCCCTTTTCTGTGCTCTCCAGCATCGCCCTGACTTCTCCGATACTCTTCAATTCTTCCTGCAATCGACTTCACCCCCTTTCCAATGTCAGAAACAACAGAAGCTCTGTCAGGGATATCCTTTTCAAGGAGAGTATCAAGCTGATATTCCACTTTACTGATATTCTGCAGAGCTTCTACAAAGCAGGGATGCCATTCCTCATCCATGCTCTTCGGTGCATATTCTGTTTTCCATTTCCTTAACAGATGATAATAGTCTGACAGAACACAAAAACACTGCTTCTGCTCTTCATCCAGTATCTGCTCCGGTGTTTTCTTTGGTGCCATCTTTTTCGGTGGTGCCCGGTTGGTTGCGTCATAATTCAGTCCAAAGTCAGATGCAATCTTCATTGCAGCTTCCTTTGGTGCAAGCCCGAAATATTTTGCCACAAAATCTATCGCATCTCCGGTATCTCCACAGCCGAAACAATAGTATCTCTTATCAATCTTCATGCTGGGAGTCTTGTCTTTATGAAACGGACAACAAGCCAGCCCACTCCGGTTGATTTTGATGCCATACTGCATAGCCACCTGCCTTGCAGTGACATTTTCTTTCACTACTGCAAATACATTCATGCTTATCCCAATTCCTCTCCCCTTGCTTTTTTGTGTGCTGGTGTTTCTGCCACCTTTGCTCTCTGCTCCTCTACAAGCTTCCTGTTTGCCTCAAGAAGGGCACGGACTGACTTCCTTGCATGTTCCTTTACCTCAGACTTCTTTTGCTCCTTTATGCGTGGATTTTGCAATGTTTCCATTACTTTCCCGGCTACTTTCTGTGCCATGCCCCTGAGCCTGTTTTCCAAATTATCAAGACACCTTCCGACAAAATCCCGCTTGTCCTTTGGTGTCTTTCTCTCATCCGAGGTCAGCCACTTTTTATATCTGCGAAGCTCCTCAATATCTTCCGCCCTGGTCTGCTCTGCCATTGTATCAGATACTGCCTCACACGCTTTTTCATAGGCATCCTCAGCTACCTGTTCCACAAAATTCTCCATATCCAAAACTCTCATGGTAATCTCATCCAGAACTGCCTGCTTCTCTGCAATTCGCTTTTTCTGATTTTCAATTATAAAGTCCTGCTTTTCAAGATAGCCTGCACCACCATAAACCGGCTCACACTCCACCTGCACTCCGTTTCTCTGTGCTATCTCCAAAAACAATTTTCTGCATTCTGCATCAAAGTTCATTTTCCGGTTATTGTATTTCCCTTTCTTTTTTGCTGGGTCAGGCAGTTCAAAGCCAAGCTCTTCCAGTGTCTTATCCTGCTGGGGACATAATTCTCCATATTTGTTTTTTGCGTCAAATACATGCCTCTCATGAATATGCGGGGTTGCCTCATCCAGGTGCAGTGCCCAGTCCAATATATGAATGTGGGAGCCATATCTTTTATTGAACTCGTCAAAGAACTCTGCTGATACCTTAGCTAGCACATCCGGTGTAACCGCATGGTCTATATTGCCAAGCTGTATCACGCTTTCTTCCGGGCAGGTCTTATTGTTTTTCAGTACATCATCAATCGTTCTGTTTCTCTCCGGATGCCTTGCCTGCTCATTCCTCTCATTCTGTGCATCCACAAAATCTGAATAATGCTCATAGTAATAGGCACGCTCAATTTCTGTAAAATTAAACTGCCTCTCTTGGGAACTGCCCGCAAAACTGTAACCCTGATAGCAGTCCCAGTAAACATTCTGCTTTGTTCTTTCCGAATCAATATGTTCACTGTGCTCCACATCAAAATCCCTGTCATTATGCTTTACATCATAGACTCCATGCTTTCCACTTCTGCCATTATGCCTTGAAGCTTTCATTGTCTTTTCTCTCCTCTCCACTGTTTTGTTTTTTTGATGGCGGAGCCGATAAACCCTTGCGTTTGCGGCAAGTAATACCCAGTACTTATTGTCGCTACGACAATAAACTGGGCAGGGCTTCTGCCCTTGACCTGATGAAGGCTCTGCCTCTCAACTCCGACAAAGGTTGCACCTCTGTACTCTGCTCCGAAGGAGTTGAAATCTGTCATCCCACAGGACGGATAACACAGTTCAACTTCTCCGGTTGCCCTGCATTTCCTGCGGAAATTTGAGCATGAAAAAAGCACCCAAGACTTCTCTCAAGTGCTTTCTGCGAAATCCTATTCAGGCATTCCAATCGTCGGTTCCAATGCAAGACTGCCTGCCGTTGCATAGACTCCGTTCTCCCTGTCCTGCCTGCGGATTTCTTCTTTCATTGCCTGCATTTTTGCACGCTTTTCATTTTTTACACGCTCTTCATATTTCCTCTGCCATCCACTTTCTTTTCTTCGTAAATACTGCTGATGTCTCCTGTCCTTGATTCTGTTAATCCGATCAATCTCAGCCTGCTCTTCAGCAGTAGGTTCTGTCATCATTGCCGGTGGAACATACCGACCAACAAAATTGAAATAGATTTCAATCTCCTGCGTGGTTTGGATGCTCCCCTTTCTGTCTCTTTCATGCACCAGCACCTTATCAACAAATTCATTTACCATTGCCGGTGTCAGTTCCTCGAACTTCTCATATTTATCAATCAGTGCAATAAACTTGCCGGCAGAATTTCTGCTTTTCTCATATTCTGTGAGCTTCGCTTCCAGCTCCTTAATCTCTGCATCCAGCTCCGCTTTTTCCCTGGCATACTGCTTATCAAGAACCTCATATCTGCTGTCCGGTAGTTTGCCGAGAATATTGTCCTCATAAATACGGCAGATTAGCTTCTCCAGCTCCTCACAGCGATTTCCAGCCACTGCGATTCTTGCCCTGACCTTTTTTACCTCTGCATCCTCCTGTGTTGACTGTGCCATTGTTATGGTGTCTATGAACTCGCTCCGGTCATACTTTGCATATTCAAAGATTGCCCTGAGTGTGTCTCCTATCAGTTCCAGCACCACTGACTCGTTAATCCTGTGCTGTGTCTTGCACAATGTTCCGCAAGGTACCTTGGTATAAGCAGAACAGGTATACTGGGCAATCCTCTTTCCATTGCTTGTCCGGTGCACATACATTTTTGCACCACAGTCAGCACAATACATAAGACCGGTAAGAACATGATGCTCTCCCCATCCGTCCGGGTATCTCCTTACATTTTCCCGTAATTTCTGCACTGTATCAAAGGTCTGCTGGTCAATAATCGGCTCCTGCGTATTCTCAAATATTACCCAGTTGTCCTCTGATACATAATGGCTCTTTTTATCCTTAAAATGCTTCTGTGTTTTAAAATTGACCGTGTGACCTAAGTATTCCCTTTTCTTCAATATCCCGACTACTGTAGAAGAACCCCATCCATAAGGGTCTTTCACTTTCTTGTTTCTGTTATTCCCCTGCCCGAAGCGTGCCATATGCACTGCCGGTATTTCCACTTTTTTCTCCTGCAGAAGTTTTGCTATCTGATAAGGACCCAGCCCATCAATAGTCCATTTGAATATCAGCCTCACAATTTCGGCAGCTTCTTCATCCACAATCCAATGGTTTCCGTCATTTTCATCTTTCAGATATCCGTATGGTGTAACACTTGCCACATGCTTTCCGGATTTTCCCTTGGATTTGAATGTGGATTTTATCTTTTTGCTGATATCCTTGGCATACATTTCATTCATAACATCCCTGAATACAAGGAAATCGTCATCTCCATTGTAACTGTCATGATTATCGTTAATTGCAATCAGACGAACTCCCTTTTTGCGAAAGAACTCCCGGAGCTGACCTACCACAAGATAATCCCGCCCTAACCGGCTCATATCCTTTAGAATAATGGTTTCCACTTCTCCATCTTCCACAAGCTGTATCATAGCCTTAAAGGATGGTCTGTCAAAGGTTGTGCCGGATATACCATCATCAGTGAAGTGCCTGAACCTGGTCCACCCTTTTTCTCTGCAATAATCTTCCAGCAGCTTCTTTTGATTTGATATACTGTACGACTCCCCAAGGTTCTCATCCTCTCGGCTTAATCGTTCATATAATACAATTATTTTCTCACTACTCATGTTCTGCTCCTTTCCTCTGTATTTGAGCCAAAAGTAATAAGCTCAAAGAGAATCTTTAATCTGTTAAGGTACTAAAAAGTCTCTTTCATCTTATTACACCGGCTGCCAGCTTATATTTCTTATACTGCCGCACTGCGAAGTGGTTTGGCTTTTCCGATTCCAGTGCATCAAACATCAGGTCTACAGGATTTTTGAACTCCTCGTCATCCTCCCGGACTTCCATGGCGTTGATGAACTCGATGAGGGTGGAGAAGTTTTGCTCCTCCACCGGAGCTTCATAGTGGATATATCCGATCAACGCGCAATACAGCAATGTTTCCGCCTTGACCCAGAAATCATCTCCGGCCTTGCCCTCGCCTTTTGTATTAGCGATCAGCGTTGTCACCAGCTTCAAAATATCCTTTTCCGAGTGGATGTATGCAAAGGGGTTATAGTGCATGGACTTCTTGAAGTTGATGGTATTTAGGACCTTGATTCGGTACGGCTCATAAATGACCTTGCCGTGCTTATCCTTCATGGGCTTTCCGTCCTTCCCCAGCTTGGGCGCACCCCTTTGGAGCATTTTTCCGCACTCCACCAGAATTGTTCCCTTCGGGTCCGTCACAACATAGGAGCTGTGCATCTGCATCAGGTTGGGTTTCAGCCAGAATCGGGTCTTACCGGAACCGGAGCCGCCAATCACCAGTACATTTTTGTTTCTGGCAGTCTTGGGGTCCTTGGGGCGGCTGTTCATGGTCAGGCTCTCCGTTTTTGTCAGAATCACATTGTTCTGAAATACAGGATCAACGTAAGGTGCAATATCCTCACGGGTTCCCCAGCGGGCCGAACCATATTCCAAACCATGTCGATATTTCTTGGCGTTCTTGCTTTTAAGATACACCGCCAGCCTCAGACCAACACCGCAGCACAGCCCTACCAACAAGTCCAATGGATGCAGGCTTGGCCAGAAACTTTGCAACGCCCCAGGCAGAACCGCAACCAGCGAAAGAAACTTTTCTGAAGCATCCGCCCCTTGTGCCATTCGCCATGCCTCTCCAAAATTGGTAGCAAACAGCCCCAACAGGATATACGGCATATTCAGCAAAATGAGCTTTTTGATGTCCAATGTCTTTTTCATCGTTCCAGCTCCTTTCGCTTGGTGCGATCCACCACAGCATTTTTAACCATCTCTTTGAACTGGTTAAGTTTTGCCAGTACGGACGGGTGCTCTGTTTTCGTTGCCTTTTTGACCTTTTTGTTGGTGTACTCTGTAAAAGCTGCTGTCAGAGCATCTGCATCACGGCCTTTGAAAAAAATCAGGTACTTTGGCGGAGAACTGCTGCGGTCCTTTTTCACCGCATAATCCACACCATATTTCCGGGCGATTTTCTCAAACTCCTTGATAGAGGGGTCTGTGATCTCAATGTTGGATATTCCCTGATTCTGCCCGACAAGCTGCTTCACAGTCTGTTTTCCATGCGGAACAACCGGCGCATCACGGCTTCTCTGTTTTTCCAGCTTCTTTTCCTTTCGATGTGCCATGTACTTGCTTATGGCAGCCTTAAACATTCTGCCGGTAAACTTTGTTCCACTGACAACCAGCGTCAAAGTTCTGTTTTCCACTTCTTCCTGCATTTTCTCGCCTCCTTTCCACGAAGTTTGCAGGGAATCTCTTTTTTTGCTAAGGCGGAACCACCAGCCGCCGCAGAAGATAACGCTTCATACCGCCCTCCTTAGCGTAACTGGTCAGAACGGTCATAGTGCAGATTGCCCTGACGTACCTTTGCGTGGCTCAAAATCTTAATCTGCCCCTTTTCCTGACTATCCAGTGCTTTTTCATAACCGGTATCCGACAGGAACAGGCGGGTTCGTTCGCCTTTCCAGCCAACAGGGGAATCGTTCGTCAGCACATCAAAAATAATCATGTGCCGGGTGTCCTCCGCAAAACGCTGGAGGTCCATATATCCATGACCGTGATAATTCTGCGCTCCTGCCTTTGCCCGCATTTCTTCCATCAGCTGCCCTATGGTCTTTCCCTCAGACATCATGCTTGCTCCTTTCTCCCGGCAGTTCCGGGCAATAAAAAAGCGACCATTTACCAGCCGCCATACAGATCGTGATTTACTTGTGAAGTGTAATGATTGCTTATCGTGGTCGGTGCATTGAACAGAACGGTCAGAAGATACTGCTTCATGTTGCGAATTTCCGTGGTGTTCTTCTGTAAACAGTCCATGATAAACTCAATGTGCGAGTTATCCAGCTTCAAGAACCTGGAACGAACGATTTCATGCGGAAAATCACTTCCTGCAATACGGGTGGTCTTTCGCTTTGCACAGACCGTTTCCACGATTAGCTCCACAATCTCATCCAAATCCTCCCGATAAGTTTCATACTGCTGACACAGGTATTCATACCCGATATTCTCCTGAATCAATTCCCGATAACTCTCTATCTCTGTGAGTGACATCGCATCCCTTCCTTTCCGTTCCGGCAGACAATCTGCCGCGCAATCCCGGAAGGGAATGGAATCGGTACTTGATCCATAAATATTTTGTTTTTGAGTATTTGATTTCTCTATATTTAATTCTGCGGGCTTTTCCGTATCCGGTTTATCCATATACGGGTTTTCCGTATCTGGTGAATCCGTATCCGGTTTTCTAAGCTGTGGCTGCTCGTATATGACATACTCTGTATCGCTGATGCGTCCCTGCCGGTCACGCAGCTTGTGCCGCACAATGTAACCGGCAGCCTCCAATTCCCGCAACGCAGCGCCTATGGCATCCACGCCCTCCTTACAGATCTTTGCAAGACCACGGGTGGTGTAATTCCAGTCCTCTGGCAAAGACAGCATCATGGAAAGCAGCCCCTTGGCTTTTAACGACAGGTTTGCATTTCGTAAATGATGATTGCTCATCACGGTATAATCACGGGTCCGTTCAATACGAAAAACGGCCATCGACCTCACTCCTTCCGAATTTTGGGTACAAAAAAACCGCAATCCTCATTCCAAAGAATTGCGGTGTTCAACACTTTTCAAATTTTCTTGCATAGAACCAAAACAGCGGCTTTCGAGGACGCGCCTCTGTAAATGGCTCCTCCTGGGCGAAAGGAAGTGTTTGCATCACTCGGTCAATATCCGTTGAATCCATGTCATGCTGAGATTTGCAATCTTCCTGGATTGCTTCTTGAATTTCCTTTACCGTACACATAGTCATTCCTTTCCTTTCGTTGTATGGGTTTATGAGCGGCGGCGTTTTCCCGGTTTGAAATCGAGGATATGTCCCTCAATCACACGAGCGTAACGCTTGATCTTAATCTCCCGGCGCTGCTGGCTTTGCAGGGCAGCCTGATACCCGTCCTCGGTCAAAAACAGCCGCATTTCCTCTCCGGGGCTGCCGTAAGCTGTGCTGGGACGCAGGACGGAAAACTCAATCATCCAGCGGGTGTTATCCCAAAACCTCTCTACGGCGAGAATGTTGTGTCCTTTCAGCTCACGGGCTGAAATATCCATCATAGGCGGCTCCTTTCATCGTTCCTGGTCTCTCTGACGCTTTTTCTGCCATGCCTCCAGCAGCTTGATGATGGTTTCCTGCATCCGCTGGGGCGTATAGCTTTTAGGGAAATACTTCCGCAAGGTGTCAGAGGTAAATGTCACTCGGTCCAGATCGCTTTTCTTTTCCTCACCCATGATGACACGCATCATATCGAGGGTCAGATGCCCCTCCTGACTGTATTTTTTGAGCCGCTGAGCTTGAGAAAGAGAAGGGGTAGCCTGTTCGCTGTCCATCGCGTCCAACAGGTCTACCTGTTCCTCCTTTTTGAGAAAGGACAGCTCATAGGCAGGGCTCAGGGCAATCTTCTTTTCATCCACCATATCCATCAATTCAGAAATCAGCTCTGTCAGACGGATATAGCGAAAAATCTGGTTTTTACTCTGACCTACTTGCTCTGCCAAAATCTCACTGGACTTCTTGCCCTCTAACTTGTTCCCAACTTGGGAACAAGTTAAATCAACTCGCTCTCCCTGATGTTTCATAGCATCCAGTTTCATCTTATAGGCAAAGGCCCTTTCACTGGGAAGCAGGCTTTCTCGTTGCAGATTGCTGTCAACCATAATGATCGTGGCGGCATCATCATCCAAATCCCGAACAATGACCGGCATGGTCTCCTTTTCTGCCAGCTCACTGGCTCTGTGCCGCCTGTGTCCGGCTACCAGCTCATAACCGCCCTCCGGGTCCGGTCGAGCAATCGCCGGAACCAGAACGCCATACTGCTTGATACTGTCTGCGGTCTCCATCATGGCTTCGTCATCCTTGACTTTGAATGGATGCCCTTTGAACGGGTGCAGTTCCGACAGCGGGATTTCTACTACTTTTTCTCTCTGAGCATCGGCACGGCTCTCCTCCGTAGAAAACAGATCATCTACCGATGCCAGTTCTACTTTTTTCGCGCTGCTTTTCAAGTTTCAACACCTCCTTCGTCAGATTTCGATACCCCTCTGCCACCTTGCCGCCAGGGTCATGGGCGAAAATACTTTTTCCCTCTGCGCTGATTTCCTTTGCACGGACAGAGTGTGGAATCTCCGTTCCAAAGATTTTGATTTTACTTCCATAGGTGTCCCGCAGCAAAGCAGCAATCTCTTTTGCAAAGTTGGTGCGGTTATCCACCATCGTCAGCAGGATACCGTCAATCTGGAGCTTTGGATTGATCTGCCGTTTCACCTTACTGACCGTAGATAGAAGCTGTTCCAGTCCTTTGGCGGGCAGATACTCTGCCTGCACGGGAATTATGATCCTGTTCGCAGCCGCCAGCGCATTGACCGTAAGCATTCCCAACGAGGGCTGACAGTCAATCAGGATATGGGAATATTGTCCCTTCAGTGTGTCCAGATATTGCCGTAAAATCGTTTCACGGCTCATGGCGTTTACCAAAGAAACCTCCATACCGGAAAGCTGAATATCCGCAGGCATCAGGTCAACGCCTTCTGCATGATGCAGAATACCTTCTCCGGGGCGTATAGGCTGATCCATCAGAATTTTGCCCATTGCATCCGACAGTGTAAATGGCAGCTTGTCCGGTTGCGGATTTCCCAAGCTGATTGTCAGACTTCCTTGTGGGTCCCCGTCGATCAGAAGCACTTTCTTTCCGGCCTGTGCCAGACCTATTCCCAAGTTCGCACAGGTTGTTGTTTTGCCAACGCCGCCTTTCTGGTTGGCGATGGCGATGATTTGTGTGTTCATGACTTCACCTCATTTCTGATTGTTGCTGTTGTTTCTGGAAATAGAAAAAGCCGCCACTTCAAAATAAAAAGTGAAGTGACGGCTCTTTCTATGGCCGGAATATGAGTTCCTGAAATGAAAAAAGCACCCAGTCATTTTACACTGAGTGCTGTATCAAATTCATATTCAATTATTCAAATTAGGTCAAACTATGCCAAACTGCCACAGCCAAAAACGAGGGGAAAGAGGGCTGAAAAGTAGCCCCCAAAACACCCACAAAATCGGCTCTCGGTTAACCACTTTGGGCACCACTTGACCCTCTTTTTGCCCTCTTTTTGGCCGGTTAACCACTTGCGGACCACTAAAAATTGGGTGAAAACGGCTCTCGTTTTGCCAAATTTGGTCAAACCATATCATCCCGTTTAGATATAGCAAAAGCCCGGAAAACCTTGATTTTCCGGGCTTTTTGAACCATTTTGATATAGTCTGAGCAGTCGATTATCGCTTGCTGAACTGCGGAGCGCGACGAGCTGCTTTGAGACCGTACTTCTTACGCTCTTTCATTCTAGGATCACGAGTCAGGAATCCTGCTTTTTTCAGAACTGGTCTGTAGTCGTTATCTACAGTCAGAAGGGCACGTGCAACACCGTGACGGATTGCTCCTGCCTGTCCTGTGTATCCGCCGCCGTGAACGTTTACGATCACGTCAAATTTATCAGCGGTCTCTGTAGCTGCCAGAGGCTGACGAACGATAACTTTCAGGGTCTCCAGACCAAAATACTCATCGATGTCTCTTTTATTGATGGTAACTTTACCAGTTCCCGGTACAAGATATACTCTTGCGATAGATTTTTTTCTTCTTCCGGTTCCGTAATATTTTGCGCTAGCCAATGTTCTTTACCTCCCTATTAAAATGTTAATACTTCTGGTTTCTGAGCTGCATGAGCGTGCTCTGCACCAGCGTATACGTGAAGTTTTGTGAACATCTGTCTTCCAAGAGGTCCTTTTGGAAGCATGCCTTTCACTGCAAGTTCAACAACCTTCTCCGGTTTCTTAGCCATCATCTCACGAAGAGTAGCTTCTTTCATTCCACCAACATAATCGGAGTGGCTGTAATAGATCTTCTGATCCAGTTTTTTACCGGTTACTGCTACTTTATCAGCGTTGATTACGATTACGTAATCACCAGTATCTACGTGCGGAGTGTACTCCGGTTTGTTTTTTCCACGTAATACTTTTGCTACTTCAGATGCCAGACGTCCTAATGTACATCCTTCTGCATCAACAACATACCATTTTCTTTCAATCTTATCTGGATTTGCCATAAAGGTGTTCATGGATATAACCTCCTGTGAAAAATTCAATTTACTGTTTCATGTATATAGGAAACCGCCTTACCGGGGCTTATGGCATCGGCGTTTTCAAACTACGTCACACATTTAGTAATTATATTATACGGATTTTGGAATGTCAACTGTTTTTTACCCATATTTTGCATTTTTTCGCAAACTGCGAGTCCCGTTTCGCGGGAAATACAGACCACTTATGTCTTTACTCGAAATCCCATTCGGGATACCGGATCTGCACCAGGGTCAGACCCTCCGGCCTGGCCGTTGCTCCCGCCATTTTTCGATCCTTCGCCGCAAGGATTTCTTTTACTTTCTCCGGCGGGTAATCGCCCTTTCCAACCTCAAGCAGTGTTCCGGTGATAATCCGCACCATATTGTAGAGAAAACCGTTTCCGGTGATCCGGAAGCGGATCAGATCGTCTTCTTTTTCCAAACTCGTTTCATAGATCGTACGGACCGTGTCGGTCACCTCCGGTTTGGCTGTTGCAAAGCTTTTAAAATCATGCGTGCCAACCAGATACGATGCTGCCTGCCGCATCGCATCCACATCCAGCGGGCCGTACCAGAAATAGGAATTCAGTCTCCGCGTCGGATCTGCAAATGTGCGGTTCAAAATCCTGTATTCATATGTTTTGACTGTTGCGGCAAAACGCGGGTGAAAGTCCGGCGGCACTTCGGATGATCCCTGAATACGGATATCTGCCGGAAGCCGTGTGTTGAGTGCAAATGCGATACGGTCCGCCGGCATTCTCGCATCCGTATCAAATACCGCAACATTGCCGAGAGCATGTACCCCGGCGTCGGTCCGGCTTGCGCCGATGCAGGCCGTTTTCTTCGCAAAAAGATCGGAAAGAGCCTGATTTAATACTTCCTGTACTGTAATGCCGTTTGGCTGCACCTGCCATCCACAGTAGTTTGTGCCGTCATACGCTACAATCAGCTTAATTCTTCGCATTTTTCTCCTCCGTTTTTGTCAAAATCAGAGCCCAAACACGCGAAGACCGATACTGCACACAAGGTATGCCATAAGAACACCATACGCCGCATAGTCGCGCGTCTGATACCGAAGCGGTTTCATCTGTGTTCTTCCCTCTCCTCCATGGTAGCAGCGTGCTTCCATCGCCAGCGCCAGATCATTTGCACGGCGGAAGGCTGAAATAAACAGCGGCACCAGAAGCGGCACCATGTTCTTTACTCTCTGGATAATATTTCCGCTCTCAAAATCCGCGCCGCGCGCCATCTGCGCTTTCATAATCTTGTCTGTCTCTTCTAGGAGAATCGGGATAAAACGGAGCGCGATTGACATCATCATGGAAATCTCATGCACCGGCACATGGATTTTTTTCAATGGTCCGAGCAGGCTTTCGAGTGCATCCGTCAGCTGGTTCGGTGTTGTCGTCAGCGTCATCAGCGAAGAGCCGATCATCAGGAAAATCAGACGCACCGACATACGGCATGCCATAGCCACACCCTCGTGGGTGATCGTAATCTTCCAGATACGGACGAGCACCTCACCCGGCGTAAATAAGATGTTAAATACCATCGTAATCGCAAGCAGCACAAAAATTGATTTCAGACCCTTCGTGATAAATTTGAACGGTACCTTCGACAATTTAATCATCACCGCAAGGAATACGGTTCCAAGCAGGTAGCCCCAGTTGTGGAACAAAAAGAGGGAAACGACATAAACGATCGTTCCTACAAATTTCACACGCGGGTCAAGCCGGTGCAGAATGGAATCTGCCGGGTAATACTGTCCCAGAGTAATATCTCTTAACATACTTCTGCTCCTTTTTTCCCGTTTTTCTTCTGACTTCCAAGCGCCGCAAGAATCGTATCGCGCGCCTCTTCAACCGTTGTCGCCGTTACGTCCACGTCCATGCCATGTTCCTTTAGCGCATGCATAATATACGTCATCTGCGGCGCCGCAAGACCGATTTTCTCCAGCTCTTTATAGTGAGCGAAGACTTTCTTCGGTGTATCGTCAAACGCCACATGACCGTGGTTCATGACAATAATCCGCTCTACGTATTTTGCAATATCCTCCATGCTGTGCGATACGAGCACGACCGAAATGCCGCGCGTCTTATGCAGCAATGCAAGCTGATCGAGGATTTCATCGCGTCCCTTCGGATCAAGGCCTGCAGTCGGCTCGTCAAGCACCAGAAAATCCGGGTTCATTGCAAGCACACCGGCAATCGCAACACGACGTTTCTGACCTCCGGAGAGTTCAAACGGCGATTTTTCATACATTTCCTTTGGAAATCCGACATGATCCAGCGCCTCTTCCGCCCGTTTTCTGCATTCCTCCGGTGAAAGTCTCTGGTTTTTCGGACCGAAGCAGACATCTGTGATCACATCCGTCTCAAAGAGCTGATGCTCCGGGTACTGGAAAACCAGTCCCACATGGCTTCGAAGCTCTCTTAGCGGATATCCTTCTTTCCAGATATCCTCTCCGTTATACAGCACCCGTCCGGCAGTCGGTCGGATCAGACCGTTTAAGTGCTGCACAAGTGTCGATTTTCCGCTTCCTGTATGACCGATAATCCCAACAAACTGGCCATTCGGAATTTCAAGATTGATATGCTCCAGGGCGTGCATTTCATATGCCGTTCCCGGGCTGTATGTGTACGTTACATCTTCAAGTTTCAATGACATAATGCATTCACCAGTTCTTCAATGGTCAAAATTCCCTCCGGGAGATCTACACCATTTTTTCTCAATTCATAAGCCAACAGTGTCACTTGGGGTACATCAAGACGGAGTTCTTTTAATTTCTCAACTTCGGAAAAAATCTCCCTTGGTGTCCCCTGCATTACCAGCTTACCGTTGTCCATAACGAACACACGGTCCGCAAAAACAACCTCTTCCATGTAATGCGTAATCAGAATAACCGTAACGCCCTTTTCTTCATTCAGCTTACGCACAGCGCGAAGAACCTCTTTTCGTCCGTTCGGATCCAGCATCGCGGTTGGTTCATCAAGAACAATACATTCCGGCTGCATAGCCATCACTCCTGCAATTGCAACCCTCTGTTTCTGACCTCCCGAGAGCTTATTCGGAGAGTGGGCCCGGTATGAAATCATCCCGGTCGCCGTAAGGCTCTCCTCCACCCGTTTCCAGATTTCATCGGTCGGGACACCCAGATTTTCCGGTCCAAAGCCGACATCCTCTTCCACCACATTTCCGATGATCTGGTTATCCGGGTTCTGGAATACCATACCGGCTTTCTGGCGGATCTTCCAGACATCCTCCTCATCTGTCGTCTTCATATCGTCCACCCACATGGTGCCTTCTGTAGGCACCAGCAGAGCGTTGATATGTTTCGCAAGCGTTGATTTTCCGCTTCCGTTATGCCCGAGCACCGCGATAAACTGACCTTTCTGGATTTCCAGACTGACGTCCTCGATCGCTTTTGTTACTTCCGGCTCCTGTCCTTCCTCCTCATAACGGAGGTATTCATACCCAAGGCCTGCCGCACGTATCATACCCATGATATTATTCCCCGCTTTCTTCTGCATCCGAGCGGATTTCATCAATCAGATTCCAGATCTCCTCGCGTCCCTGTTTTGTCTCTGCTGAAAACGGAATCACAATCGTATCTTTCTCAACCTCCAGCGTCTCGCGGATCAGCTTGATCTGCTTCTGAAGCTGGCTGCGCTTGATCTTGTCCAGCTTCGTCGCAATGATGATCGGCTGATAGCCGTTTCGAAGAATCCAGTCGTACATGATGCGATCGTTGTTGGACGGTGCATGACGGATATCAATCAGAAGAAATACTGCGTGCAGCATTTTTGACTGATGCAGATAATCCTCGATCAGCTTGCCCCATTTTGCTTTAACCTCCTCGGAGGCTCTCGCAAAACCGTATCCCGGCAAGTCCACCAGATACATTTCCTCATTGATGTGGTAGTAGTTGATCGTCTGTGTTTTTCCCGGCTGCGCACTGGTACGCGCCAGTGATTTCCGATTCATCAGGGCATTGATGAGAGAAGATTTTCCAACATTGGATTTTCCCGCAAATGCCACTTCCACCTGACCGGTATCCGGCAGTTTACTGGTGATTCCGCAGACGTGCTGCAGCTCTACCTGTTTAATTACCATACTTTTCTTCTCCTGTTTTTTGCATCTTCTGGCCTTACTTCTTTTCCACAAGTGCCAGTTTTAATACCTGTTCCATGCTGCCGACAAATTCGATCTGCAGTCCGTCTGTGATCTCCGCATCCAGTTCTCTGACATCCGGCTCATTTTTCTCCGGAACGAGAACCATATGGATACCGGCTTTCTTTGCCGCCAGCAGCTTCTCTTTTAAGCCGCCGATCGGAAGCACACGGCCGCGGAGCGTAATCTCTCCGGTCATCGCAACGTCTGCTTTTACCGGAACCTTTGTGATCGCGGAAACCATCGCCGTCGCCATCGTAATACCGGCAGACGGGCCATCTTTTGGAACGGCTCCCTCCGGAATATGAATGTGGATGTCGTGTTTCTCGAAAAATTCTTTCGGAATCTCATACTGCTCTGCCACGGAACGAATAAAGCTGATGCCCGCCTGCGCAGACTCCTTCATCACATCGCCGAGCTGGCCGGTCAGCAGAAACTCTCCTTTTCCCGGCATCACATTGACCTCGATCTGCAGCGTATCGCCGCCGACTGCCGTCCAGGCAAGACCGCGCACAATACCAATCTCCGGTTTTTCGTTGGCCGGCTGGAACTCATACCTCTCTTTTCCGAGGAACTCTTCCAGATTTTCTTTCGTCACAACAACCTCTTTTACCTGTTCCTCGAGAATCTTTCTCGCGCTCTTTCTGCAGATTCTGCCGATCTGGCGCTCCAGGGAGCGGACACCGGCCTCTCTGGTGTAGCCGCTGATCACTTCCATCAACGCCTCATCCTCGATCACAAGCTGTGCTTCTTTCAGACCGTTCGCCTTCTTCTGCTTCGGAACGAGATGTTCTTTTGCGATATGGAACTTCTCGTTTTCCGTATAGCTTGAAATTTCAATCACTTCCATACGGTCCAGCAGCGGACGCGGAATGTTCTGAATATCATTTGCGGTTGCAATAAAGAGCACCTCCGAAAGGTCGATCGGAAGCTCTACATAATGATCGGCAAATTTATTATTCTGCTCGGAATCGAGGACCTCAAGAAGTGCGGAAGAGGTATCTCCCTTGTAATCTGCACTTACTTTGTCGATCTCGTCGAGCAGCATCAGCGGATTTTTCACCTTCGCCTGATGGAGTCCCGCCGCAATGCGTCCCGGCATCGCACCGATGTAGGTTCTTCTGTGGCCGCGGATCTCCGCCTCATCCCGCACACCGCCGAGACAGATGCGGACGTATTTTTTATTCAGGGCTCGCGCCACGCTTCTCGCAATCGAGGTCTTACCGGTTCCCGGAGGACCTGCCAGGCAGAGAATCGGGCTCTCGCCTTTCTTCGTCAGGGTGCGTACGGCCAGGAATTCGAGGATTCTCTCTTTTACTTTCGAAAGACCGTAGTGATCTTCCTCCAGAATCTCGCGTGCTCTTGCCAGATCTTGATTGTCACGGGATGCCTTATCCCACGGGAGCCCCAGCAGTGTCTCGATATAGCCGCGGATCACGCCTGCCTCGGACGGATTGCTGGCCGAATTTTCCAGACGGTGGATCTCCTCGGAAATCCGCTCTTTTACCTCTTTGGAAGCTTTGAGCTTCTCAAGCTGCTTCTTATAATTTTCAATCTCGGTCCGGGAATTGTCCTCGCCGAGTTCCTCGCGGATGACTTTAAGCTGCTCGCGCAGAATATAATCACGCTGGTTCTTATCGATCCGCTCTTTGATTTTTCCCTGAATCTCCGAACGTATCTCCTGGATCTGAATCTCGTTGGCGATCATGACGCAGAGCGTATCATACCGCTCGGAAAGCTCCACAGCCTCCAGCAGTTTCTGGCGGTTTACGTAATCGAGGGGCAGATTCATGCAGATCTGGTCCACCAGCTTTCCAACTTCTTCGGTTCCGAGGATCTGGCCTGCCAATTCCTTGCTGACTTTCTGCGTCTGCTCGCAGTAGACGGCAAACAGCTCTTTTAAGTTGCGCAGCATTGCCTCCTGCTCGATATCGGAAAACTGCATTTCGTCCGAGCCGGTAAACAGCGCCACCTCGGCGCGGAGATACTCGCTCTCCTCTTCCTCGAAGTTCAGCAGTTCTGCGCGTCTTTCTGCTTCTACGAGAATCCGAAGAACATCCTTTGGCATTTTCACAACCTGTTTGATGACCGCAATTGTTCCAATTTTATACACATCAAGCAGACCCGGTACTTCCGTATCCGGGTCTTTCTGTGTAATCAGGAAAATTTTCTGGTTTCCCAGCATCGCCTCCTCGACCGCACGAACCGATTTAGGTCTGCTGATATCAAAATGTACAATCATATCCGGCAAAATCGTTGTTCCACGCAGCGCAATCGCCGGTAATACTTTTGTCACTTCTTCCATTTAAGTTTCCTCCTGCGTTTTTCAGGCGGTTTCCGGTCTTCCGGATCTTCTTCCCATATTCCGCCGTGGAACAGGGGCCGGTTCGCCGTGAATAATCTCCGGCTCCGCCTTCTTTTCTACAGCGTCCTTGGTGATGACGCATTCTTTTGTCGTATTGTCCGACGGGATCTCATACATCAGATCCATCATCGTATCTTCCATGATTGCGCGGAGACCTCTGGCGCCTGTTTTCCGCTCCAGGGATTTCTTTGCAATCGCTTCGAGTGCATCTTCTTTGAAGTCAAGCTGTACGCCGTCCAGCTCAAACAGCTTCTTGTACTGTTTGACCAGAGAATTCTTCGGCTCAACCAGAATCTTCATCAGGGCCGTCTCATCCAGAGAATTTAACGTAACGACAATCGGCACACGTCCGACAAACTCCGGAATCAGGCCGAACTTGGTCAGATCCTGCGGCATGACCTGACGGAGCAGATCTCCGACATTCTCATCTTTTGCATGGCCGATCGGATTGTTGAATCCGATGGATTTCGTATCCTGTCTCGTCTCGATGATCTTCTCGAGTCCTTCGAATGCACCGCCGCAGATAAAGAGGATATTCGTCGTATCAATCTGAATAAACTCCTGATGCGGATGCTTTCTTCCGCCCTGCGGCGGAACGGAAGCTACAGTTCCCTCCAGGATTTTCAGCAGTGCCTGCTGTACACCCTCACCGGAAACATCTCGTGTGATCGAAGCGTTTTCGGATTTTCTTGTGATTTTATCGATCTCATCGATGTAGATGATGCCGTGCTCAGCGCGCTCGATATCATAGTCTGCTGCCTGAATGAGGCGGAGCAGAATGTTTTCTACGTCCTCGCCGACATAACCTGCCTCGGTGAGCGCCGTTGCGTCTGCAATTGCAAACGGAACGTTGATCAGTTTGGCCAGTGTCTGTGCCAGATACGTTTTTCCGGAACCAGTCGGTCCGAGCATCAGAATGTTGCTCTTCTGCAGTTCGATGTCGGAGGATGCACCGGAAAGCACTCGTTTGTAATGGTTGTAAACAGCAACGGAGAGCACTTTTTTCGCCTCATCCTGTCCGATTACGTAGTCATCCAGAAATGCTTTGATTTCCTTTGGTTTGATCAGGTTGATCTCGTCGGTATTCTGCTCGCCGTACAGATCCTCAAACTCTTCCTGAATGATCTCCGAGCAGATTGCCACGCAGTCATCACAGATGTATGCCCCGTCCGGGCCTGCGATCAGCTTGCGTACCTGGTCTTCTGTCTTTCCGCAGAAAGAGCAGCGGATCTTGGTATCATTCCCTTTTATAGCCATCGTTTTCTTCCTTTCAACATATTACAACTAAACCTTATCGCCGGATAAGGCAAAAGGTGCCACAAAAGCCTCATTGCCGGAACTACGCTTTTGGACACCTTTCCTCTCTTATCGGTTCGTAATTACATTATCAATCAGACCGTATGCTTTTGCTTCCTCTGCGGACATGTAGTTGTCACGCTCGGTATCGATCTCAATCTGTTCCAGCGGTTTTCCTGTATTTGCCGCCAGAATTTCATTTAATTTCCGTTTGGTTTTCAGAATCTGTTCTGCAACGATTTTGATCTCGGTTGCCTGACCCTGTGCACCGCCGGATGGCTGATGAATCATGATTTCAGAGTTTGGCAGAGCCATTCTCTTTCCTTTGGTACCGCCGGCAAGAAGGAATGCTCCCATGCTGGCAGCCATACCGATACAGATCGTGGATACATCACATTTGATGTACTGCATCGTATCGTAGATAGCAAGTCCTGCGCTTACAGAACCTCCCGGACTGTTGATATACATGTGGATATCTTTTCCCGGATCTTCAGACTCCAGGAACAGAAGCTGTGCAACGATCAGGTTTGCCGATACGTCGGTAACTTCCTCTCCCAGAAAAATAATACGGTCGTTCAGCAGTCTTGAATAAATATCGTAACTTCTCTCTCCCCTGCTTGTCTGCTCGATGACATAAGGTACAAAACTCATTCAATTGCCTCTCTTTCCGAGGTCTTACGCCTCTTTTGCGCTGTCGGCCATGAGAGTTACTGCTTCCTGAACAGCGAGATCTTTCTTCATCTGCTCTTTCTCATATTCGCCAACGAGCTCTTTGAATTTATCCAGCTCCATTTTGTACATTTCAGCCATTTTAGCCAGCTCTTCGTCCAGCTTCTCATCGCTGATCTGGATGTTCTCTGCTTCTGCAACTTTCTCAAGTACCAGTCTGCTCTCGATTCTCTTAACAGCCTGCGGTTTCATCTGCTCTTTTAAGGAATCAACGGTAGCGCCTGTAAACTGCATGTACTGCTCCATGGACAGACCCTGGGACTGGATTCTTCTTGCGAAATCGTCAACCATGTTCTCTACCTGCGTATCGATCATAGCTTCCGGAATCTCCATTGTTGCGTTCTCTACTGCTTTATCTACGACAGCGTTCTCTTTTTCCGTCTTAGCCTGCTCTTCTTTTTTCTTGGTCAGGTTGTCTTTGATTTCTTTTTTGTACTCATCCAGAGTATCGAACTCGGAAACGTCTTTTGCGAAGTCGTCATCAAGTGCCGGAAGCTCTTTTGCTTCGATTTTGTGGATGGTGCATTTGAATACTGCTGCTTTTCCAGCAAGCTCTTCTGCCTGATAATCCTCTGGGAAAGTAACGTTTACTTCCTTCTCCTCTTCCAGAGCTGCGCCAACGAGCTGCTCTTCGAATCCCGGAATGAAGGAATGGGAGCCAAGGGTCAGCGGATAATCTTTTCCAGCGCCGCCGTCGAACGGAACGCCGTCTACAGAACCTTCGAAGTCAAGTGTAACGGTATCTCCGTCTGCTGCCGGACGATCCTCTACATTGATGGTTCTTGCATTTTTCTCCTGCTCTTTTTTCAGCTCAGCTTCTACTTCTTCATCTGTAACGGTTGTGTCAGCTTTTGCTACTTCCAGACCTTTGTACTCGCCAAGGGTAACTTCCGGTTTTACTGCTACAGTTGCGGTAAAGATGAAAGCTTTGCCTTTTTCGATCTGCTCTACGTTGATCTCCGGACGGGATACGATGTCCAGTTTGCTCTCTTCTGCTGCTTTGGAATACTCTTCCGGAACAAGGCTGTTTACAGCATCCTCATAGAATACTGCCGGGCCATACATTTTTTCTACCATAGCTCTCGGAACTTTTCCTTTACGGAAGCCCGGAACGCTGATGTTCTTTTTCTGTTTCTGGTAAGCTTTCTCCAGTGCTTTCTCTAATTCTTCAGCCGGAACCTCAATGGTAAGTTTGGCCATATTCTTTTCTAAATTTTCGACCTGTACACTCATTTTATCAATTTCCTCCTTGATTTATCTGAAAAGCGGCAGAAAACCTGCACACCTCTCCATTCTACAGTCATTTATCGAGTATAGCATACTCTTTTCAAAAACGCCAGTGATTTTTTTATATTTCTGTGGTTTTTAGGCTTTTTTTAGCAATGAAATACGATTTTTTCCGCCATTTCTTTTGCTTTGTCCTCTCCCTGCAGAACACGGATCAGCTCCAGTGCGAAGTCAGTGGCTGCTCCCATGCCGCGGCCGGTGGTCACATTTTTGTCAGTGACTGCCGGTACATCGAGTACGTTTGCGCCTGCCAGCTTTTCTTCAAATCCCGGGAAGCAGACGGCGTTTTTATCTTTTAAGATGCCCATCACACCAAGGATGCTCGGCGCTGCGCAGATGGCTGCCAGTTTCTTTCCCTGATCGTCATAGGAACGGATCAGCGCTGCGAGCGTCTCGTTTCCGGCCAGATTTAATGTACCCGGCATTCCGCCCGGAAGTACCAGCATGTCTCCGTCATCAAACTCTCCCTCTTCGATGGTTTCATCTGCAAGAATGGTGATTTTGTGGGATCCTGTTACTTCTTTTCTTCCCATAATAGAAACGGTGCATACGTCTTCTCCGGCTCTGCGCAGCAGATCCACCGGGGTCAGTGCCTCAATCTCTTCACATCCGTCTGCCAGAAATACATAAATCTTTGCCATGGTTTTGTCCTCCTGTGTTGTATGATCAGTCTCGTGTGTTTTGTCACGTGATATTCTCTGCTTTTCTTTGTAACAAACCGCCGCTATTATACCACATTTTTTCGCAGAATGCTTGCATTTCATAAAAATTTCAGGACTTTTTTCGCAAAAAGCCGGATTTCGCTTAACATCACGGGAAAAGCATGGTAAACTCTTGAAAAAAGCAGTGATGCAATCACGAGAAGGAGTCTCTTTTATGGAAATCGAACGCAAATACCTTCTGGATCAGCTTCCGGAAAATCTTACAAGCTATCCATGTAAAAAAATCGAGCAGGGCTATCTTTCCACCGAACCGGTTGTCCGCATCCGCCGCTCTGACGACGAATATTATCTGACCTACAAGTCAAAAGGGCTGATGGTGCGTGAAGAGTATAATCTTCCGCTCACAAAGGAATCCTACCTGCATCTGCGGGAAAAGGCAGACGGCGTTCTCATCTCAAAAACACGCTATCTGCTGCCGCTTACCGGAACGGATCTGACGATCGAGCTCGATGTCTTTGATGCGCCGTATGAAGGCCTTTACCTCGCAGAGGTGGAGTTTCCGGACGAAGCATCCGCAAACGCCTTTGTTCCTCCGGTATGGTTTGGAAAGGATGTAACCTATTCTTCCGATTATCACAACAGTACGCTCAGTAAAGGAAAAAAACTATAAATTACCAGAAAAAATCCCGGTGCCTTTTCCACGGCTGCCGGGATTTTTCCGCTCGTTTGTTTTTTTACTCTTTTTGTGCTTGCTTTTTGCTTGTTTTGGTTTGTTTTTTTTGTGCATACATTCTTTATTTTTGCTGCTTTCACATTAGCGTCATTCTGTCAAAGCGGCGGTGCTGCTCCTTCTAATCCACTCCCTTTGATTTCCGGATGCAGGCTCGTGTTGCATCAATAACAGCACTTCTCAGGTTCTCCCGCTCCAGTACGGCAACCGCTTCGATGGTGGTTCCGCCTGGCGAGCAGACCATGTCTTTTAATTCTCCCGGGTGCATTCCTGTCTCGAGAAGCATTTTGGCGCTTCCAAGGACAGACTGTGCAGCAAATTCATATGCCTGTTTTCTCGGCATTCCTTCGGCTACGGCCGCATCTGCAAGAGCCTCCAGGAAAAGAAATACGTACGCCGGCGAGCTTCCGCTGACACCTGTGACGGTATCCATCAGATACTCCGGAACAACTTCTGCGCGGCCAAAGCTTTTCAGGAGGGTTAAAACGAGCTGCAGCTCTTCCTCCGTCACGAGATCATTGGCACAGACGCCGGTCATTCCTTCTCCGACGAGTGCTGGTGTGTTTGGCATGGTGCGAATTAACTTTGTTGGTTTTCCGATTTCTGTACCCAGCCATTGTAAAGACTTACCGGGAAGAATCGATACGATAATCTTCTCGGGTGAGATGAAGTTTTTGACGAGGTTTATTATATTTTTTATTTGGTTTGGCTTTACTGCCAGGAATACAAGATCGGATCCGGCTACGATCGCTTCGTTCTCCATAGTCGCCTGGACTCCAAACTGGTTGGTCAAGCGTTCCACACTTTTCTCCGTGCGGACCGATACCAGAATGTCATCTGCAGATACAACTCCTTTTTGGATCATTCCGCCAATCATGGCACTCGCCATGTTGCCGCCGCCGATAAAACCTACTTTCATGTCTGTTCGCCTCCGTATACCTGTGTTGTAAAAAATATATGCGACACCCATAGTATGCAACAAAATTTACTTTTTTGCAATACTTTTTCTCTATTTTTCTTCTTTTCTTTTACAATTTTCTTTATTTTTTTTCGAATGAAATGTCGCTGTTTGTCGACGAATGTCGAAAAGTGTCTTTTTCTGTCTTTTTTCGCTTTTCTATTCCGCCGGAATCAGCCTTTGGCGGCGGCCTCTTCGGCGTATTTTGTTGTCACGAGTGTCTTGTACGGTGCCTTTTTCTCCAGCTCTCCCGCCTGCTCCAGAATCTCCTGCAGAAGATCAAAACTTTCTTCCTCAAAGATCAGATTTTCTTTCCACGTATCCTGCTCATAGTAGCGGCGCACGATCGCGGTGATGGTTTCCAGCTCGGTTTCTGCAAACTGCGGCGCAATCACTTCTGCAATCTCCTCCGGTGTGTGCGTCTGCACGAAGTCCATTCCCTTCTGCAGTGCCTTCATGAATTTTTCTACGGTTGCGCCGTGCGTTTTCAGATAACTCTGTTTGACGCTGTACGACGTATACGGCACATACCCGGATTCCGTTCCGACCGATGCCACGACATAGCCGTCGCCCTTCTGCTCGAGCAGTGTCGCGGACGGTTCAAATTCAATCGTATAATCCCCCTGCCCGCCGGAGAACGCGGCAGCTGTGGAACCAAAATCGATACTCTGGTTGATGTTTACGTCTTTTTTATCAATCCCTTTCTGCGCCAGAACATACTCAAAGACCATTTCCGGCATACCGCCTTTTCTTCCCCCTAATACCTCTTTGTTTTTCAATTTCTCCCAGGTAAACGAATTGTCTTTCTCTCTTCCCACAACAAAGTTTCCCGCCCGCTGCGTCAGCTGCGCGAAGTTCACAACCGGGTCTGCGGTTCCCTCGAGGTACGCGTAGACGGTTGCCTCCGCCCCCATAAACCCGATATCCGCCTCGCCGGAAATCATCGCTGTCAGCACTTTATCTGCACCAAATCCTGTTATCAGCGTCAGATCAATGCCCTCGTCCGCGAAATACCCCTCCTCAATTGCCACATACTGCGGGGCGTAAAAAATGGAGTGGGCAACCTCATTTAATGTCACCTGCTCCACTTTTTCTTTTGTCTCATCTTTTGCCCCGCATCCCGCCAGCGTCACTGCCGCCATTGCCAGTACAAGCGCACCTGTCAGCCATTTTCTTTTCATCAACAGATTCTCCTGTTTTTTCATTCTAACCTTAGAATATGATTTCCCGGTAAAAATGCGTGCAAAAAACGAAGGAGAAACGTTCGAATTTCGTTTCTCCTTCGTTTCTTATTTCTTCTCTTGTTTTTCTTTTGCCTTCTGTTCTTCTTTCGTCCGGATTTTGTCTTCGTACATTTTCAGATCGTTCAGATCCAGCATGAAGCAGGCCGTCGGTTTGGAAATGTGGTAATGTGTTTCTGTCATCTCCTCTTGCCGCATCTGCGCGTTTCTTTTATATTTTTCATTCTACAATCTACCTTATCGCTCCGTCAACACATTTAGGCTTCCTTTTCCGAAATTTTCTATTTTGAAAAACAAATTGAGGATCTCCGCAAAATTTGTTATAGTAAGGGTAATTCAAACAGTTACAAAGGAGGCTATTATGAAAATAAAATCAGTTGCTGTTCTGGGCGCCGGAGCGGTTGGGTCTTATGTGATCTGGGGGCTTTCGGAGAAAAAGGACATCCGGCTTGGCGTTATCGCGTCCGGGGAACGGGCGAAGCGTCTGAAAAACAAAGGATGCAAAATTAACGATACGGTTTATCGCCCGGAGGTATGGACACCGGAAGAGGCACACGGCGTGGATTTTCTGATCGTCTCGCTCAAATACGGCGCACTGCCGGGGGCTCTTGACGATATCACTGCCGTTACCGGCGAGAATACTGTGATCATGAGTCTGATGAACGGCGTGGACAGTGAGGAGATCATCGCGGAAAAAGTCGGTGCGGAGCATCTGCTTCATGCTGTTATCAAAGTAGCTTCTCATAAAGAGAATGACGGCTACGTTTTCAACCCTGAGGCGACGCTCGGCATCATTTTCGGCGAAGTTTCGGCGCCGTACGACAGTGAGCGTGTGCAGGCTGTTCTGGATCTGTTCTCCGGCACAGGGCTGCATTACCGGGCAACCGATTGTATTTTAGAGGAAATATGGAGCAAATTCCGGCTGAATGTCTGCAATAACCTGCCGCAGGCTATTCTCGGTGCCGGGGTCGGCTGCTACCGCGACAGTGTGCATATGAAGGCGATCAGTGACGGACTCCGCGCAGAACTGATGACGATTGCGGAGGCAAAGGGAATTGATATCAGCAAGGCGGATGTCTCCTCGGGACGCGGAAGTGCGGTTCCGCCGACGGCGCGCTACTCGACGCTCCAGGATCTCGATGCGGGACGCCATACGGAAATTGATATGTTCTCGGGTGCGCTGATCCGCATGGGAAAAGAGCTGGGAATTCCAACGCCTTACAATGAATTTACATACCATATGATCAAAGCACTGGAAGAGAAAAACGACGGACGGTTTGACTACAGCGGAAGCGAAGAACCGCTCTGGGCGAAATAGATACGATAGGAGAATCTCACGATGAAAGAAATCAAATGGGCTGTACTCGGATGCGGTGTGATTGCAAATGAAATGGCGGTCGCACTGCAGAAAAACGGAAAGAATATTTACGCGGTCGGCAACCGGACCCATGAGAAGGCGGCTGCTTTTGCGGAGAAATATGGAATTGGAAAAGTTTACGATGATTTCCATGAGATGTTTACCGATCCGGAGGTCGATATCATTTATATCACGACGCCGCACAACACGCATCTTGGCTTTATGAAAGAGGCAATTGCCAATGGAAAACACATTCTCGTTGAGAAATCGATTACGCTGAACAGCGACGAGCTCGACGAGGCCATAGCGCTTGCAAAAGAAAAAGGTGTCATCATCGGAGAGGCAATGACGATTTACCATATGCCGATCTACAAAGAGCTGAAAAAAATTCTCGACTCCGGCCGTCTCGGCAGAGTCAATCTGATCACGATGAACTTCGGCAGTTTCAAAGAGTACAACATGAAGAACCGCTTCTTCAACCGGAATCTCGCAGGCGGCGCGATGCTTGATATCGGCGTATACGCACTCTCCTTCCTCCGCTGGTTCTTCGACTCCAAGCCGGATCAGCTCCTTTCCCAGGTAAAGCCCGCTCCGACCGGTGTGGACGAGCAGGCCGGCCTCCTTCTCACCAATCAGGAAGGACAGATGGCAAGTGTGATGCTCTCTCTCCACTCCAAACAGCCGAAACGCGGCATGGTTTCCTGTGAGAACGGATTTATCGAGATCATGGAGTACCCGCGTGCCTGGGAAGCAAAAATCACAGACGCTTCCACCGGCGAATCCGAAATCATCAAAGCCGGTGACAACGCCGATGCACTCGCCTATGAGCTCGCCGACATGGAACGCGCCATCAATGGAGATGCATCTGCCATGCACCTCGACTACACGAAGGACGTCATGGATCTGATGACCTCCTTCCGCAGAACCTGGGGCTATACGTACCCGGAGGAAGAAAAATAAGATTCGCACATCAAAAGCCCCTGCCCGGCACACATCAGATGCCGGGCAGGGGCACTTCTTTTCACCTGCAATACTCTGCAATTTTCTTTTTCAGTAATTCCGCATCAATCGGCTTTGCGATATGCACGTCCATGAGGATCAGGTCGAAGGTGTATTCCGGGCTGTCCTGGTAGATTTCAAGCTTCTTTGTTCTTCCATCGTTTCACCCGTCTTCCACGCATATTTTATACTTTATTTTACGCTGATATTATTTTCTCTTTCAACCCAAATAACATTACATTTCCAATATTTTGCATGTCTTTTTTATTTTTCTGAAATTTTTTAAAATCTTCCGTTTTTCTCTTGCACAATTGTTTTTATGCGTATATAATTGTCTGCAGAAAGCAAAGGGGAGCTCGCGTGCGAAGCGGGCTGAGAGTAGGATGCATCTCCTAGACCCTGAACCTGATTTGGGTAATGCCAACGTAGGGAGATACGATATGCACATTTTCTGCAGATATACCTCCACGTATATCTGCTTTTTTAATCTCTATGAACACATCATCAACAGGTTCTTCCAGTACCACAAGGGAATTTGCTTCTGCAAAAATACTCACACAGGAGGAACAAAAAATTATGTTAGGCACTTGTCTTGACAATGTCAGAAAAACAACCCCTCTCGTACACAACATCACAAATTACGTTACAGTAAACGATGTCGCCAATATTCTGCTGGCATGCGGCGCAAGCCCGATCATGTCCGATGAACCGGAGGATGTCGAGGATATCACCTCCATCTGCGGCGGTCTGAACATCAACATCGGAACGCTGCACAGAACGAGCATCGACGGCATGTACCGTGCCGGTGCAAAAGCAGCTTCGCTCGGCCACAAAATCCTGCTCGATCCAGTCGGCGCAGGCGCAAGCCACTTACGTACTTCGACCGCAGTCGGACTGATGGAAAAAATCCCGTTCACCGTCATCCGCGGAAATATTTCCGAAATCAAAACACTGGCACTCGGAAGCGGAACGACAAAGGGTGTTGACGCAGACGTTGCCGATAAAGTAACAGACGAAAACCTCGACAGCGCCGTTGCTTTTGCAAAAAACTTTGCGAAAGACCACAACTGTATTGTCGCCATCACAGGAGCGATCGACCTCGTTGCCGATGCGGACACCTGCTACGTGATCCGCAACGGACGCGCCGAGATGGGAAGCATCACCGGAACAGGCTGCCAGCTCTCCGGCATGATGACCGCTTACCTCGTTGCCAACCCGGACGAGCCGTTAAAAGCCGCTGCTGCCGCTGTCTGCGCGATGGGACTTGCCGGCGAGATCGGCTGGAGCCATATGAAACCGGAAGACGGCAACTCCACCTACCGGAACCGCATCATCGACGCCATCTACCACATGGACGGCGAGACGCTGGAGAAAGGTGCAAAGTATGAAGTGCGATAAAAAAGGCCTGCTTTTATATGCTGTGACAGACCGCAGCTGGCTGAACGGCGAGACACTGTACAGCCAGGTGGAAAAGGCTCTGCAGGGCGGCGCAACGTTTATCCAGCTCCGCGAAAAAAATCTTGACCAGGATCACTTTATGGAAGAGGCACTGGAACTAAAAAAACTCTGTGCCGCATACCATGTTCCTTTCGTCATCAACGATAACGTGGAAATCGCAGCTAAGATGGATGCGGACGGCGTTCATGTCGGCCAGAGCGATATGGAGGCCGGCGATGTCCGTGCAAAGCTTGGCCCGGACAAGATCATCGGCGTTTCGGCGCAGACCGTGGAACAGGCCATTCTCGCCGAGCAGCGCGGGGCAGATTACCTCGGCGTCGGCGCGGTCTTCCACACCGGTTCCAAGGCGGATGCGGAGGATGTCAGCCACGAAACGCTGACTGCTATCTGCAATGCCGTTAAAATCCCTGTCATCGCCATCGGCGGCATCACACGCGATAACGTGACGGAGCTTTCCGGCAGCGGCATCTGCGGCATCGCCGTCATCAGTGCCATTTTTGCACAGAAAGATATTGTTTCCGCAACGAAGGATCTGAAAGAACAGACTCTGCGCATGCTGGAAAACAAATAATTTTACGTAACCATTCATCCTCACACCAGGCGGCAGACTGGGGGCACCACTTTCTTTGTCGCCTGTCCAAAAAGAAAAGTAATGCAAAGGAGTAATTCTCATGGACGCGAAAAACATGAAAACAGCATTAACAATCGCGGGAAGTGATTCCAGCGGAGGCGCCGGCATTCAGGCAGACATCAAAACCATGATCACAAACGGAGTTTACGCCATGTCGGCAATTACCGCACTCACCGCCCAGAACACCACCGGAGTTTCCGGTATTTTCGATGTAACACCGGAGTTTCTGGCCGCACAGCTTGACGCCGTCTTTACGGACATCTTCCCGGACGCCGTCAAAATCGGTATGGTATCCTCCCCGGCACTGATCGAAGTCATCTCCGAACGGCTTCGCTTCTACCAGGCCAAACACATCGTTGTGGACCCGGTCCTCGTCGCTACAAGCGGCTCCGCGCTCGCTTCGGGCGGCGTGCCTGACCTGATGAAAAAACTGCTCTTTCCTCTGGCCGAAGTCATCACACCGAATATCCCAGAGGGAGAAGTTCTCTCCGGCGTCAAAATCCAGTCGGAAAGCGATATGGAACGCGCCGCAAAAGAGATCGGGGATTCCTGCGGCTGTGCCGTTCTGTTAAAGGGCGGCCACAGTATCAATGATGCCAACGATCTTTTATATCACAACGGCACATTTACCTGGTTCACCGGAAAACGCATCGACAATCCGAACACACACGGCACCGGCTGTACACTCTCCAGCGCCATCGCATCGGGGCTCGCAAAGGGGCTTTCCCTTCCGGATGCCATTTCCGCCGCAAAAGAGTATATTTCGGGCGCACTCGCGAGCATGATGGATCTCGGCCACAGCTCAGGACCGCTGAACCACGCTTACCGGATCTGATTTTGAAAATAAAGGAGAACAACAGATGGAACGCAATTACGCAACACAGATGGACGCCGCACGCCGCGGCATTGTAACACCAGAGCTGAAAAAAGTCGCAGAAAAAGAGTATATGGCCGTGGAAGACCTGATGCCGCTCGTTGCCAGCGGAAAGGTTGCCATTCCGGCCAATAAGCTGCACACCAGCATCGACCCGGAGGGCATCGGCTCGATGCTGCGCACGAAAATCAATGTAAATCTCGGTGTTTCGAAAGACTGTAAAGATTACGATGTGGAGATGCAGAAGGTACTCTCCGCGGTCAATATGGGCGCAGAAGCCATCATGGACCTGTCGAGCCACGGCAATACGCAGCCGTTCCGGCGGAAACTGACCTCCGAATGTCCGGCCATGATCGGCACCGTGCCGGTATATGACAGTGTGATCCATTACCAGAGAGACCTGGATACGCTGACCGCCAAAGATTTTATTGACGTCATCCGCCTCCATGCCGAGGACGGTGTCGATTTCGTCACCCTGCACTGCGGCATCACCAGAAAAACCATCGATCAGATCCGCAAACACAAACGGAAAATGAATATCGTTTCCCGCGGCGGCTCCCTCGTGTTCGCCTGGATGTGCATGACCGGCGAGGAGAATCCGTTCTACGAGTATTACGATGAGATTCTCGATATCTGCCGTGAATACGATGTGACCATTTCTCTCGGCGACGCCTGCCGTCCTGGCTGCCTTGCCGACGCAACGGATGTCTGCCAGATTGAGGAGCTGGTGCGCCTCGGCGAACTCACCAAACGTGCCTGGGAGAAAGACGTTCAGGTTATGGTTGAGGGACCGGGCCACGTTCCGATGGATCAGATTGCGGCCAACATGAAAGTACAGCAGACCATCTGCATGGGCGCTCCGTTCTATGTCCTCGGACCTCTTGTGACCGATATTGCACCGGGCTATGACCACATCACCGCTGCCATCGGAGGCGCAATTGCCGCTATGAACGGCGCTGCTTTCCTGTGCTACGTAACGCCGGCAGAGCATCTGGCTCTTCCGAACCTCGATGACGTAAAGCAGGGCATCATCGCAAGCAAAATCGCCGCACACGCTGCCGACATTGCCAAAGGCGTGCCGCATGCGCGTGATATTGACGACAAGATGGGAGACGCCCGCCGCGTGCTCGATTGGGAAGCACAGTGGGACTGTGCACTGGACCCGGAGACTGCAAAAGCCATCCGTGCTGACCGCTCGCCGGAACAGGAAGATACCTGCTCGATGTGCGGTAAATTCTGTGCCGTGCGAAGCATGAACAAAGCTTTAAACGGCGAACATATCGACATTCTTTAACATCAGTAGACAAGAAGTCACAGTACGCGAAAAGGAACGGTTTTCATTACGAAACCGTTCCTTTTCTGCATTTCCAAAATCTTTTTCTATTTCGCCCATCCTTCGGCGTAACGGACTGCTTTGTGCCATCCGTTCATCTTCTCATCGCGCTCCTCTTTCGAGAGCTCCGGCTCAAATGTACGGTCAATGGCTCCGTTCTGTTTTACCGTCTCCTGATCCGGCCAGTAGCCGACGGCGAGTCCCGCAAGATAAGCTGCTCCCATCGCGGTCGTCTCGATGCAGCACGGCCGCTCCACCGGCGCCTGGCTGATGTCCGCCTGGCACTGCATCAGAAAATTGTTGGCGCTTGCTCCGCCGTCCACACGCAGTGCGGAGAGCTTCATGCCAGAATCTGCCTCCATCGCTTTTAAGACATCATCCACCTGATATGTGATCGACTCTAGCGTTGCGCGGATCACATGGTATTTGTTGACGCCGCGGGTCAGGCCGAGAATGGTTCCTCTCGCATACTGATCCCAGTACGGTGCGCCAAGGCCGGTAAACGCCGGTACGACGTAGCAGCCGTTCGTGTCGTTCACCTTCTGCGCCATGTACTCGGAATCCGCCGAGGACTCGATCAGCTTCATCTCATCGCGCAGCCACTGGATTGCGGCTCCGCCGACAAAAATGGATCCCTCGAGCGCATACGTAATCTTGTCCCCGATACCCCATGCAATCGTGGTAACAAGACCGTGTGTCGAAGAAACCGGCTTTTCTCCCGTGTTCATCAGCAGGAAGCAGCCTGTTCCGTATGTATTTTTCGCTTCGCCCGGCGCATAGCAGGTCTGGCCGAACAGCGCCGCCTGCTGGTCTCCCGCTGCTCCCGCAATCGGAATCGGGCCGCCGAAATATGTGGATGCCGTCTCCCCGTAGACACAACTCGACGGGCGGACTTCCGGCAGCATACAGAGCGGAATGTTCAGCTCTTTTAAGATATCCTCATCCCATTTCAGTGTATGGATATTGAACAGCATTGTACGGGACGCGTTGGTGTAATCGGTGACATGTACCTTTCCCTTTGTCATCTTCCAGATCAGCCACGTCTCCACTGTTCCGAAATAGAGATCGCCTCGCTCCGCCCGCTCGCGCACGCCCGGAACTTCATCTAGAATCCATTTCAGCTTCGTGGCTGAAAAATACGCATCAATCACAAGACCTGTTTTCTCCCGGAAACGGTCAACCAGTCCGCGCTCCATCAGGGAATCGCAGTATTCCGATGTTCTGCGGCACTGCCATACAATTGCATTGTAGACCGGCTCTCCCGTCTTTTTGTCCCAGACGATCGTCGTCTCTCTCTGGTTTGTGATGCCGATTGCCGCGATATCCTCGTAGGACGCGCCCGCTTTCTGCATTGCCTCCACGGCTACACCGAGCATCGTGGACCAGATTTCATTGGCATCGTGCTCCACCCAGCCCGGTTTCGGGAAACGCTGGGTAAACTCCTTCTGCGCAAGGCTTACGATCTGTCCTTTCTGATCAAACAGAATACAGCGGTTGCTCGTTGTGCCGGCATCAAGTGCCATGATGTATTTTCCCACGTTTAAAAATCCTCCTGTCTCACATTTCAAGAAGAGAGCCTGACAGAATCCACTGCCACGCTCTCTTCCTTTTCTTTGTATGTATCGTATCACAGAATTCTTTTTCTGTAAATCAAATCGTGTTTTTCTGCAGCAATTTATGCCGTAATGATCTCCAGCAGCGCACCGCGCAGATCGTTTGAAAGTTCCATGCTCTGCAACTCTGCAGCCAGAATTGCTACCTTTCCGTCCGCTTTGTGAAGAAGATTTGCGATCTGCTCTTTGGTGATGTAGCTGATTTCGGCGTGCAGCAGCAGATCCATCGCACGTGTCATGACATCGTTCTTTGCAATCTCCGTATCTTCCGGCAGACAGATTGTCACGGTATCCTGCGGTTTTACATCTGTTACCGCGATCGTAAGAAGTCCGTCTTTCTCTTTGACTTCTGCATCCGCTTCCACGCCGTTTACAAAGACCTTTGCCTCTTTTGCACTACTTCCACCGAATTCTACGCAATATGTTCTGCTTTCCGGAACAAGGCTCTGATTGCCCTCAACCGGTGCAATTGTAAATTTTCGTGCACCCCATTCGAGCGTCATCGGCGTTTTTGCACAGTCATTCTTCTCATACGCCATGGAAGTATTGTCATCCTCGTACAGAATAAATGTATTATCTGCACCCGCATAAACGCGTACCGTCAGCTCATCCGGGTTAGATTCTACATCCAGCGCACTGATCTTCTCTGTCATCGGGATGATCGCACCTGCTTTCGCAAGAACCGGGATTTCCTCCAGCGTACGGTACAGATCCATACTTCTGCCGCCCTCATAAATCATTCCGTTGAAGAAATCAAACCAGGTTCCCTCCGGCAGCCATACCTTCGTCTTGGCACGCTTCAGCTCCGGAATGCATTTCGTTGTCACCGGTGTTACCATCAGCTCACTTCCGAAGAAGTACTGATTCGGTGCCTGATTTTTGCCCCAGAAAACCGTCTCCGGGTAATCATAATACATCGGAACAACGATCGGTGTATCTTCTTTCCATGCACGGTAGTTCATCGTGTACAGATACGGTACGAGTTTATGACGCAGACGAAGGAAATCATCCATTGTGCTGCGCACTTCCATACTGAAGTTCCAAGGCTCTTTTCCACTGAAGGCACTGTTAGAGCTGTGCAGACGGTTGATCGGAGAAAAGACTCCGTACTGATACCATCTTGCTTCAAGCTCATCGTCACGGTAACCGAGCATATGGCCGCCGATATCATGACTCCACCATCCGTAGCCGATGTTGGAGGCTGTGCTGGTAAAGTATGGCTGGAAATCCAGGGATTCCCAGGTGATGTGGGTGTCTCCGGAAAATCCGACCGGATAGCGGTGGGAGCCCGGTCCTGCATAGCGGGAGAAGGTCATCGGACGTTTTCCGTCTCTTCCACTGTCAAGAAAATGATAGTGATTCAGCATCCACAGCGGATCAAGACCCTCGATCTTGGTACTCTGTCCCTGCTGCCAGTCAATCCACCAGAAATCGACGCCCTCTTTTTCCATCGGATGATGGACTTTTTCGAAATATACATCGACAAATTTCGGATCCGCAATGTCAAAATTGACCGGCTCTTCTTTTTTTGCATCCACTCCCATAGCCTCTGCTACTTCCGGATAGCAGTCCTCATACGCACGAATTCCGTCTGCCGGATGGACATTCAGTGTTGTCTTCATGCCGCGTGCATGGAGTTTTCCAAGAAAACGCTCCGGATCCGGGAAGAGTTTTTTATTCCAGCTATAGCCGGTCCAGCCGCTGCCGTATTTTGGATCCACATCGTCTACACGGTGCCAGTCCATATCGATAACAGCAACCGAGAATGGAACGTTCTCTTTGTCGAAGTCTTCCATCAGTTTCATATAAGATGCTTCACTGTAACGCCAGTAACGGCTCCACCAGTTTCCGAGTGCAAATCTCGGAAGCATCGGAGTTTTGCCGCAAAGGTGATAAAAATCCTTTAATGCCAGGCGGAAATTCCAGCCATAGCCGAAGAAGTACAGATCCTGCACTCCTTTCTTTCTCGGGGTCACCCAACCGTCCTCTGTCATCAGAAGCGACTTCGAATCATCCAGAACAGCGGAACCAAACCAGGACATGATACCAGGTTCCAGTTCGCATGCTCCGTTGACCTGATCAAGCGTACGGGCCGTTCCTCCAAGATCCTGTGTCGGATCTCCGTAATGCCATGCCGGTACAGAACTGATGCCGACTGCCGTTGTTTTGCAGGAAAGTCCGTTTGCAGAGAATGCCTTTTTGTTGTAATTCAGCTGCAGATACTTTGTGCGCAGCTCCAGCTCATCGCCTGTGTCTTTGACGGAAAATTCCACTGCTGGAAAATCACGGTTTACAACCGTCTGGGATGCCGCATCGATAAATTCACCGTCCTCACTGTATTCCAGCCGAAGAAGATGCTCCGTCAGTACCGTGATACGATATTTATCGCCCTTTACTACATTCTTCGGGTCTGCAAGCGGATGTGTCTCCAATTTCAGATATGGTTTCATGTTTTGTTTTCCCCTTTCTTACTCTTACCGGTTTTTGCCGTATTTTGAGAACGGGAACCTGTGGCAAAAGTCCGTTCTGCCACAGGTTCCTCTGCATTTTTTATTTGGTTTCCAGAACAACTGCCTCATACGCACGCAGTTTTCTTGCCCCCGCTGCTGCGCCGCTCTGTGGATAGTTGCTGATCAGTACATCTGCTCCCGCAAAGGTTTCCGGAACTGTGTACTCCTGCTCCTCTTTTGTAAAATTGCACATCACGAGGAGTTTCTGGTCGCCTAAGGTTCTGGTATATACATACAGAGCCTCATCCTCCGGATCGAGCAGCTCGTACGTTCCGTAAACCATGATATCCTTCTCTTTCCGGAGATGAATCAGTTTCTTGTAATAATTGTATACAGAATCCGGATCCGCCATCTCATTCTTGGCATTGACGGTCTCGTAATCCGGTCCGACCTTGATCCACGGTGTTCCTGTGGTAAATCCTGCCGAAGCGGTATCATCCCACTGCATCGGAGTTCTTGCATTGTCTCTTCCGCGCAGGTTCAGGTAGCGCATCATGTCGTCCGGCGCTACTTTTCCGGCTCCGGTCAGCTCGTGGAACGCGTTGATGCTCTCAATATCGCGGAACTCGGACAGATCGCGGAACGGAACATTCTTCATGCCAAGCTCATCGCCCTGGTATACATACGGGGTACCCTGCATCATATGAAGGCAGGTTGCCAGCATTTTGGCACTTACCACACGGTATTCCGGTGAATCATCGCCGAAACGGGACAGGCAGCGCGGCTGGTCGTGGTTTCCAAGGAAGAGGCTGTTCCATGCCTTGCCCTCAAGCTCCGTCTGCCATGCTGTCATGACGCGTTTGAAATCTTTGAGCGGTACGCGTTTGTCCGTCCATTTGCCGTATGTTCCGCTTGCCAGATCTACCAGCTCGAACTGGAATACCATACTGAGCTCTTTGCCGTCTGCGGATGCATATTTTTCTGCCTCCTCGATCGTGACACCGGCACACTCACCAACCGTCATCAGATCGTATTTGGAGAGGACTTCCCTGTTCATCTCCTGCAGATACTCATGAACGTGCGGTCCGTTTACGCAGCCGGAATCACCGTAGAGTCCGCCCTCCGGAATTTTTCCGTCCGGCAGCCCTTCCGGTTTGGAGATCATGCTGATAACGTCCATCCGGAAACCGTCAATGCCTTTTTCACACCACCAGTTCATCATATCGAAAACTTCTTTTCGAACCGCCGGGTTCTCCCAGTTCAGATCAGGCTGTTTTGTTGAGAACAGATGCAGGTAATACATCTCTGTCTGCGGATCGTATTTCCATGCAGAACCGGAGAAGCAGCTTCCCCAGTTGTTTGGCTCTTTTCCCTCTTTTGCATCACGCCAGATATAATAATCGCGGTATGGATTGTCTTTCGATTTGCGGCTCTCCACGAACCATTTGTGTTCATCTGAAGTATGATTGACAACAAGGTCCATGACCAGCCTGATGCCTCTTTTATGCATCTCCGAAAGCATGCGGTCAAAATCCTCCATTGTTCCGAACTCCTGCATGATTGCCCGGTAATCGCTGATATCATATCCATTGTCATCGTTTGGTGACTGGTACACCGGAGACAGCCAGATAACATCCACGCCAAGATCCTTCAGATAATCCAGACGGGATGTGATACCATTTAAATCTCCGATACCGTCTCCGTTGCTGTCCATGAAGCTGCGCGGATAAATCTGATACACTACGGCTTCTTTCCACCATTTTTTGTCCATTTTTTTACCTCCTTTATTTCATCCCCAGAACGTGTCTGGTTCTTTGATTCTGTCGTTTGCAAGCACAGTTTACCATACCTCACGGTGATTTTTCAATAGTTTTGCGCAAAACCAGCAGTTTCTACAAGAGTTTTTCTGTAAACTTGGTAACTATTTACTTCGTCAGATCTCTTACCGACTCCCTCTCCACCAGCGTTGTCGGCAATGGCGGAATATCTTTTTGTACCGGCTCATCCTGGATCAAGTGCATCAGGACTTCTACGGCACGGCGTGCTTTTCCATCCACCATCTGATGCACGGTAGTCAGCTTCGGCCGCGCAAGTGTCGCATAGGTAACATCATCAAAGCCCGCAATTGAAATTTCCTCCGGAACCTTTATTCCCCTGTTCTGCAGAAAGTTGGATGCTTCAAGTGCATAGTAATCCGATGAAAAAAAGAGCGCTGTCTGTTTTTTGAAGAACGGAAGCATCTCCTCATATGCCTTCTCCCTCTGCTCTGGATTCCACGGGATCACAATATGGCGACTTTCAATGTCCTCAATTCCCGCCTCCTCCATCGCCTGACGCACACCGAGCCACCGATAGTGGTCAACCCCGAGATCGCAGTCGGATAAAAAGAGAAATTTTTTATGTCCCTTTCCAATCAGGTACTGACTCATCTGGTACGCACCGCCGCGGTCATCCATCGTAATGGAGCGGACTCCAAGTTCCGGCGGGAGATACTGATCAATGGTTACCAGCGGTTTTCCGAGACGTTCCGAGAGCTCTGCAATCTCCTTTTCCTTCAGAGCCATCGCAATCATGCCGTCAAAATTCCAGCCGAGCGCCTGCTGCATAATGTCGTCCTGCTCATGGCGCGCAACCAGCATCATATAATAGCCGTGTTCCCGGATCTGATATTCCAGATTTCCGAGCATTGCCGACACAAAGGGATCCTCAAAGGAAGATGCATTTCCTTTCTTCATGAAACCAAGCGCCACACCAATGAGACCGGAGCTGTTGTTCGCCAGCATGCGCGCGCTGATACTCGGCACGTACTCCATCTCCTTTAAAATCCGGTTGATTTTCTCGACCGTCGCCTTTGAGACGCGCCCTGTCTTTCCGTGTATTACATTCGAAACCGTCGTCGGGCTGACCCCTGCGCGGTCTGCAATATCTTTGATTCTAATCATCGGTTCTCTGCCTTTCCTTTTTCTTCACAATTTTCTGAATTCTGTTATGTTTATTTTACCAAGACGGCAAAATGTTTACAACTACTTTGCATCGGCAAACACTACAAAATTATTACATTTTCTTAAACGATATGTAAGAAAATCTCCATCCCTCCTTCATTTACTTTCCGCCGGTTCCGTGGTAAGATAGGATGACAGAAAAAGTTCACCTTTTTTCTGTAAGAAAGGACCTACACATCATATGCGGCTTGCATTTACAAATTTTTCGATAAAATCTCCCACCGGCAAGAAATCCGGCCGTTTTTTTCTTGCCCTTTTTCTGGGCATTTTTCTCTTTCTGACTCACCCCATGCTCTGCCAGGCTGGTTTTGCCTCCAGTACGCCGTTTACCGGTGCCTCCTGGGAACTGGTCGGGGAATATCCGATTCTCGGCAGCAACGGCGCGGTGCAGTCCGTCTGTGCGACGGAAGATTATATCATCTGCATCGAAAATTTTAATGATCTGACGACAGAGCCGGACGTAGTCTCTGCCTACTATAAAAATGATACAGACGCAGACGGAAATCCCGTTACGCAGTATTCCCTCGCGCATCAGGTAAGGGACGCAGACTTTGCTCACGCAAACGGTATGGCATACAATCCCGTCACACATGAAATCCTCGTGAGCGGCTACAGCAGCCCGGATGCTTCCAATTACGGATGTATCTTCCGCCTCGACCCGGATACTCTCGAGCAGAAAGAGCGGATCCAGCTCTCGACAAGCTACAATATTCTCGGTATTGATTATCTTCCCTCCACCGGCGGCTATCTGATCCAGACCGATGCGGACGGCGGCTACGGCTTTAAACTCCTCGATGCCTCACTTCAGGTGATGGATGACTGGGGCACGTATCCCTTCGATTTTTACATGGAAAACTTTCAGGATCTCTGTGTTTCCGGCGATCTCTTTTTTCTTTTTCCGCTGACGATGCATCTCGGAATCGGAAACTTTATCCAGACATACTCGCTCTCGCAGAAAACACTGCTTGCGGACGACACGGTTGATTTTGGCTTTTCCGACGATATCACCATCAATGAACCAGAGGACCTCTGCGAGACAAATCCTGGGGAATTTATTGCGATTGTAAACGTAACAAAGGCAGATGGTGGACGGTACGTGCAGTTCTACCGCACCCGGGTGCCGTATCTGTTCACGGTTTCCACTTCCACGGCGGAGCATGGCTCGGTGTCCGAGGGCGGGGAAGTTTCCCGCGGAGAGGAAAAAACCGTTTCCTACACGGCAGACGAAGGCTTCCGGCTCGCGAAGCTCTCGGTGGACGGCTTGTATCTGCCGGTGACGGAATATCCGGACAGCTACACATTTTCCGATATCCAGAAGGATCATACCCTTGCCGTAACGTTTGAACCGGTTCCGACGGCGACACCGACGCCGACTGCCACTGCGACGCCGACCGAAACACCGGCCATAACCCAGACACCGGAACCGGCCGTTTCCAAAGCACCGGCATCATCCACGGTTTCCTTCTCATCTGTGGCTTCCCATTTCGCAGCGTTCTGGAAAGGCACTGTGCATGCCGCTTCCTGGTTCCGCCATCTTGCCTCGGCCGGTGCATCCCTTTTTGCCCGTATCCGGAAGGCAGATCCTGTTTTTCTGGCGATGCCGTTTGTCCTTCTCGTTCTGATTCTGCTCTTTGTCCTCCGCCTGCGGTATGTCCGCCGCATCCGGCGGGAGCGGTCGCGGAAAGCGCTGGAACACAGAAGAAGAACGTACGAAGAACTGGTCAGAGAATTTACGGAAAATCCGAAGGACGAAAAGGTTTCCATCGATGAGCTGCTGCTTACAATTGACGAACTGCAGAAGGAAGAACAGAAAAACACTTAAATGAAACGTATTCACCAGATCAGGAATTGATCTTCTCGGCACAAAAAAAGTATCCCGTTCCTTTTGGGGAAGCGGGATACTTTTTTATTTAAACGGGCAACGAGCTAAAGTCCGTGCTTGTTTTTACTCTTCGTAATCGAGTGCTGCACGCTCCGTTGTGTACGGACGTACATAGGTGTCTGCTACTTTTACGTGCTCCGGATGTTTTGCATATACAGCTACATCCTCTGCTTTTTCCAGTGTTGTGACAAGTGCCATATCATGGGTGGAAGATGCAAGCGGTGCTTCTACAAAGTCAACCGTCAACAGTCCCGGCACTTTGCCGACCAGGCTTTTCAGGTTCTCTGCCATCGCTTTTTTCAGCTCCGGTTTCTTTGCATCCTCTACTTCCGGTTTGAATTTCCACATAACAATATGATGTACCATTGTATTTTTCTCCTTTGCTTTTGTTTTATTGCCAATTCACACAGTTTCTGTGCAAATACCAGCCTTTTGTTACGGCTCTTCGCCTGCAATCCGCAGAATATCCTCAATCTCTTCCACGGACATGTCAAGATACGCGGAAAGCTCTGCCACACTGAAATCCATGTCATCGCCGTCGGAGAGTTCCTCGATGGCGTCTTTTAAGCGGTTTACTTTATTGACTACAGTATTGTCCTTGTGTTTCTGAACTCTGTGTTCTTCCATGAAATCGCTGATCGTCTCACGCACAGCCGCATCAATCGCCTGCTCCGCCGTCTCAGCTTTTACAACGGACTCCAGCGCTACTAAAAGTCCGACATTTCCCTCCTGCACCAGATCCATCAGGAAGAAATCGCGGGTGTGCATTTCTTTTGCGGTCTCAATAACTTTCGGAAGCCAGAGCTGCACGAGCATGCTCTTTGCAAGGGAATCGCCCTCTGCCGCTTTCCGGTAAAGCTCTGCCGTTTCTTCCTCCGACGGTGTTTCTGTCTCCGGCAGTTCGTCAAGATACTGCTGTAAGGCACGCAGCTCCTCCTCGGAAAACTCCGGTTTTTTCTTTTCTTTTTCGGTCTCCTCCGGCACGACGCCCGGCTCATAATCTGCCACATCGACCTGCTCCATCGTCAGATATTCGCAGACAAAGGTGACTTTCTGCTCATCCAGTGCAAAGTCTTCAAAAAAGTCTCTGACTTCTTTCATCGTTACTTTATTTTCATGGTCTCTGGCGTATGACAGCAATTCGGAGAGCTTCTCCTGGAACTTTTTCTGTTCGTCCTGCATCTTTTTTACCCTCTCTTTCTTCCGTTTCACGATTCCATTTCTTCGTACATTTTTTTCAATTTGTCCATTGCTTTTTCTGCTTTGAAAAGCTACTATAAAAGCAAACGAAAAACCACATTCAAGTGGAAAGGAGAATCCTTATGAAACAATTTTTTCAGGATGTGAAAAACAGTTTCCTGCTTTCAGCCGCTGTCTCTATTATACTAGGTATCGTGCTGATCGTCTACCCCGTAAAAACGAGTTTGCTGATCTGTTATATCGCCGGAGCACTGCTCCTGTTTGGCGGCGTTGTTGCGTTGATCCGCTACATTGCAAGCCGCGGCGAGCCGTTTTTCTTCCGCTACGATCTGTTCGTTGCCCTGGTACTGATTCTGTTCGGCTGCTTCGTTATCTTTGAAAGTGACCTTGTAATCGCATTCATCCCGGTTGTCATCGGTATCATCCTTCTGGCAAACGGACTGCTCAGCATTCAGAAGGCGTTCAACCTCAAAAAAACAGGGCTGGAAAAATGGTGGCTTGAGTTCCTGCTGGCTCTTTTAACCAGCGTTCTCGGCATCATCATCTGTACCAATCCGTTTGATGCCGTTGCAACCACAAACATTTTCATCGGTATCTGCCTTGTCTACAGCGGCATTTCCGATCTTGTCACCACCTACTACATGGGCCGCGCAAAACGCCGGATCAAAAACGTCATCCAGACCGAGATCAACCAGCAGAAAATCCTGCACGATGACAATGTGATTGATGTGGATGAGGACGAGCTTCACTAAAAAACAGCTTCTTCCATAAAAATCTTCTTTCATACGAAAAACCGGAACCCGGCACCGCTTTCAAACAGCGGCTCCCGGGTTCCGGTTTTTCTCTGTATTTCTTTTTTTATTTATTCCTCGTGTTTGCTCAGTACTTCCATGCCTTCTCTTAACTTCAGGCGGATCTTTCCAAGCTCCAGACCATTTGCGCCGAAGTACAGCTTCAGGTAGTGGTTCGGGCCGAAGAAGAAGCCAAGGTCTCTCGTCTCTTTGATCCACTCACCTTTTGTTCCGCGGATGCTGATCATAGTTTTTACGATATTGTCGATGTACACGGTTACCGGCAGCTGTGCGAGGTCTTCCAGATCGGATTTCATCTCGATTTCGATATCGTACGTTCCCATCTTGTCAGCCAGAATCGTAACACCGCATACTTCACTGTTTCCTTTTTTCGTGTTCCATGCGGATGCGTCAATCACAACATCTCCCGTTGCCGGATCTGCCTCGTATGTTACAAGATCTGCTGCAACGAAATCGTTGTCGCCCATCTGCTCCTGTGCTTCTTTCTCTTCCTCGCTGATGCGGTCCAGGAACCGTAAGATGCTTGGAGTTCCAAGGATGAAATGCAGGACATTCATCGCATTTCTCTGCAGGTCGCCTCTTGTGATCTCGCCGTTTTCCAGTGCCTCTTTCACATCGTCCTGTCCCATATCGGAGCAGTCGGTGCATACCATGAAGACATCGTTTCCGGCAGATACCATCGGTGCATGGGTTGTTTTGGTTGCTTCATATCCCTCACGGTTTGACATTGCCCACCAGTCAGTCATAACGAAGCCGTCGTAGTTCCACTCGCCGCGCAGAATCGTGGTCAGAAGATCGTAATTTCCTGCAGTCCAGATGCCGTTGACCGGTCCGTAAGTGCTCATGATGGATCTTGCGCCGCCTTCTTTGACTGCGATTTCATATCCCTTCAGATAGATTTCACGCAGGGCACGCTCGGAAACAACGGCGTCCACATGATGTCGGTTAGACTCCTGGTTATTTGCACAGAAGTGTTTGATGGTTCCGGTTACATCGGATTTTTCCATACCAAGAATCTGTACGGCACTGATCCATCCGGTCAGGTACGGATCCTCGGAGATATACTCAAAGTTACGGCCGTTCAGCGGGTTTCTGTGAATATTCATACCAGGTCCGAGCAAGGCATCGACACGGTTCTGTCTCATCTCGCGTCCTGCCATCTCGTACAGATCTTCTACCAGCGGAAGGTCAAACGTACAGCCAAGCAGGGTTCCGTTCGGCATGGAGAAGGCTCTCGTTCCGCAGTCAAAGCGGAGTCCGGACGGGCCGTCGGTACAGCAGGCTGCCGGAATACCGAATTCCTGCAGTTCCGGTGTCAGGCCGCCGAATGCTGCTGCGGTTCCCGGAGTAACCTTCGGGCTGCACATGCCCTCGCCGCGGAAGATGCAGATCAGATCTTCATCGGAAAGCTGTGCCACGAACTCTTCCATCGTTACTTTCTTATCCAGGACATCACCGAGCTTGTAGCCTTTGTCACCGGTATAGGTGATCGGCTCCATGCGGTTTTCTTTCATGCGCTCGATCGGATCTACGGTGCGCAGAGGAGCTGCCTCATATCCCGGTTTTAACGTTCCGTCTTCGCCCGGAACAGCTTTCATGCGCTCAAATGCTTCTACCGGAGCCATAGCCTCGGTCAGGATCTCAACCACTTTGAACGGCTGCTCGTATGCACCGGCAAAGGCTGCGCTTCTGACATCGCTTCCGACGTAGAACTCATAACTGCCCTCTTCGAGTACGTAGCAGGATTTGTGGCCGGTTGCACCGCTGTCATCGTAGGATGCAAAGCTCTCTTTGGTCACATCGATCGTCAGCGTCTCTTTTGCGCCTGGTGCAAGAACACCGGTCTTTGCAAAACCGACGAGTGCGCGGGATGGTTTTCCAAGAACACCCTGCGGAGCTTTTACATAAACCTGAACAACCTCTTTACCATCCGTTTTGCCGGTATTTTCAACGGTTGCCGTCACGGTTACATTGTCAACATCTTTCTCTTCTGCCTCTGCGGTCACGGCAAATGTCGTATAGGAAAGACCAAAACCGAACGGATACAATACTTTCTCTTTTGCAAAGGTCTCAAAGTAGCGGTATCCGACGTAGATATCCTCTTTGTACTCATTGCGGGTCAGATCGCCGAAGCAGCTTTGGGACGGATAGTCCTCGATATTCTCTGCAATCGTGTCGGTCAGCTTACCGCACGGATTGACTCTTCCCATCAGTACATCGGCAACACCGTTTCCGCCTTCCTGACCGCCCTGCCATACATAGAGAACAGCTGCCGGATTGCACTCTTTCACCCATTTCATGTCGATGATGTTTCCGACGTTCAGCACAACGATTGTTCTTGCAAATGCTTTGCTGACTTTTTCTACCATCTCTTTTTCAGTATCGGTTAAGAGATAGCTGCCTGCCTCATTTTTGTTGTCCTGATCCTCACCTGCGGTACGGCCTACAACAACGATGGCTGCATCGGCGCCTTTTGCACTCTCCACGATCTCGTCGGTCAGCTCCATCTCTTTTTGGGACCACGGCACTTTTCCCCAGCCCTGTCCTTCGTCGTACGGATTTTTCTCGATCCATTTTTCGTATGTTCCAAGAAGATTCTCGTCGAGTGTAATGTCTTTTTCTTCTTTTAAGGCATCCAGAATACCGACAACGTATTTCGTATTGACAAGACCGCCGGAGCCAAGTCCGCTCTTATAATAGTGGAATGCAATTCTTCCGAAAACAGCCACTTTGTCTCCTTTTCGAAGCGGGAGTACCTCATTTTCGTTTTTCAGAAGTACACAGCCTTCTGCCGCTGCCTGACGGGCCAGTGCTGCATATTTGTTGAAATCCAGTGGTGTAAATTTTCCCATTTTGTTCCCCTTTCTCCTGTATCCTTTCTGATCCGACAAGTGCCGGGACACCTGATACTTCCGGGTCCCGGCACCTGTTCTGGTCTCTTGTCTTTTATTATCTCGTATTCCTGGCTTTTTTTCCAGTTCTTTTCTTATCTTTTTTTCGTCTGATATTGACCTTTTTGTTCCTGTCTTATCCGATCAGTCCCTGGACAATTAATACCAGAAGCAGCAACGGCAGAATATAAGAAAGATAAACCCGTACCCAGTCCGGCACTTTCAGGCCCCCGCCCTTATTTGCCTCTGCCTGGTAGTTTTTGAAGCCCCAGCCCCATTTTGAAGTACAGAACAGAAGGTAAATCAGAGAGCCGACCGGCAGCAGAAGGTTGCTGACGATAAAGTCCTCAAGATCAAGAACGGTGCTTCCTGCGCCGAGCGGCTGGAATCCGGACCACACATTGTAGCCGAGTGCACACGGCAGGGATCCTAAGATCACCAGAATGCAGTTGATGATGGCTGACTGTTTTCTGGAAACGCCGAAAATCTCAGAAAAACAGCACATGATATTCTCAAATACAGCAATGATGGTAGACAGCGCCGCAAAGAACAGGAACAGGAAGAAGAAGCTTCCGAAAATCCGTCCGCCCTTCATCGAGGTGAAAATGTGCGGCAGCGTCATAAAGATCAGCTTCGGGCCGCTGTCCGGCTGTACGTTGTAGGAGAAGCACGCCGGGAAAATGATGAGGCCTGCGGTAATCGCTACAAACGTATCGAGCGCTGCAATGCTGACTGCCTCGCCGAGCAGGGATTTTCCGCCGTTTAAGTAGCTGCCGAAAATCAGCATCGCGCCGATACCAAGGCTCAGCGTAAAAAATGCCTGGCTCATCGCGTTTGTGATAATGTGGAACAGTCCCACCTGTTCGATCTGCTGCATATCCGGCACCAGATAGAATTTCAGTCCCTCTTTGGCACCCGGCATCGTAAAGCTGTAAACCGCAAGGAAAATCATGATGACCATCAGCACGATCATCATCACCTTTGTGACACGCTCCACGCCGTTCTGCAGACCCACCGAACAGATCAGAAAGCCTGCAATTGTAATAATCAGCATGGTAATGACAAGAATCGACGGAGATGAAAGCATCTCGTTGAATTTTCCCGTTACGGCGTCGCCTGTCAGGCCGCTGAATTTTCCGTTTAAAAAGCTGTAGAAATAGTACAGCATCCAGCCTGCAACGACGGTGTAGAACATCATCAGCAGATAGTTTCCGATGAGGGCAACGTATCCGTGGATATGCCACTTCTGCCCTTTCTTTTCCAGTTCCCCATACGCGCGCACGGTACTCTTTTTGCTTCCTCTTCCAATGGCAAGCTCCATCGACAGAATCGGAACTCCCATAATGGCAAGGAACAACAGATAAAACAGCACGAAAATGCCGCCTCCGTTGTTTCCTACCATATACGGAAATTTCCATACATTTCCGATGCCGATGGCACATCCTGCCGAAAGCAGAAGAAAGCCAAGGCGCGATTGGAATGTTTCTCGTTCCATTTGTTTTGTTTCCTCCCTTTATTTCTTCGTACAAAACTCAGATTTCAGACGGCACCGTTCTGCCGTTCTTTCCGGTACGACGATGGTGAAATTCCCATATGATGACGGAAAACTTTTCCGGGGCTCATCTCATACGTTTTTCCGTTTTTTTCAAACCATCCGGTTCCGGAAAGTGTATACTGCATCAACCACCCGGAATACGTTCCCCGCTCTGCATTATGAAACGCATACGGTTCCTTCCATCTTATCTCCACTCCGCCGTCCAGCAGCTGAAACAGAGCTTCCGGCCAGTGATCCCGATCCAGGATTCCATATACTCCGATCAGATCTTCCATCAAAAAATCACCTCTTTTATCCGGTTTGTCTTCTTGTTTTGCACTATGCTCTCTATTATACTTTTCTTATCAGAAAAAAACAAGCAATTGCTGCGGCGAAAAGCTCACTTTAAACGGCAGTTTCTCTGCAGCGCTTGCTCCGCATGCCTGCACCGTATGCCGGTTTGAGACACGGTAACCCTTTTTAACCGATGACCGACAATGCCCTGCCCGGGCAGAAACCTTTTTTTGTTTCCTCCGGGCAGGGCATATTTTTCTATTCTCAATTCCTATTTATTCTCTATTCATACCGCGCAATCTCTTTCCGCAGCCGTTTCATAATCCGTTTTTCCAGCCGCGAGATATACGACTGGGAAATCCCGAGAAGATCCGCGACTTCTTTCTGCGTTTTCTCCCGTCCCTCCGGCATATTGATGCCGAACCGGAGCTTCACAATCACCTGCTCCCGCTCCGAGAGCTTGCTGATTGCACTTCCGAGCACGCGGTGTTCCGCCTCCTGCTCGAGACCCTGGTAGATCACATCCTCCTCCGTTCCGAGGATATCGGACAAGAGCAGTTCATTTCCATCCCAGTCCACATTGAGCGGCTCATCAATCGAAACTTCCATGCGCGTCTTGTTGTTTCTCCGCAGATACATCAGAATCTCGTTCTCGATGCACCGGGACGCGTACGTGGCGAGCTTGATCTTTTTCTCCGGATTGAACGTGTTGATCGCCTTGATGAGGCCGATCGTCCCAATCGAGATCAGATCCTCCACACCGACTCCCGTGTTGTCAAATTTCTGTGCAATGTAGACGACAAGGCGCAGATTGTGTTCGATCAGCTCGCTCCTTGCCGTCTCGTTTTCCGGATCGGAAAGCCCGGCGATCGCGTCCGCCTCCGCCTGGCCCTCCAGAGGCGCCGGGAGAACGTCTGCGCCTCCGATATAGAAAATCTCTCCTGTCTGACGAAATACAGCCGGTACGGACCGCGGCAGCATACGAAGCCGGAATCCGTTTGGCAGTGCAGCCTGCAGCATACTTCATTCCTCCTGTCCTTCCATGAGATCTGGATGCAAAATTATTTCATAGCCCCTGGGAGATGAACTATTTTCTCCGCCAAGCGCAATCAGCGGTCCGCTTATGTGCCTGGCTGTATGTTCTGTCACAAGAATCATTTCCGAGATCCGGATCACCGGCAGAAAGCCCCCGCCTTCCAGTCCGCGAAACGGTATGTAACGGGGCTGCAGCGCAAGAAGCTGTTCCGGCTCCGGCACCGTCTCGTGCCTTGCAAGCGCCGCAATCCCTGTCCGCATTTCGTCCGGGAACAATTCGAGTATCACAGTGTACGGTACGACCGAGACCGGCTTTTTGGTTGTGGCATCCCGCAAAGTATTGCCCGTGTCGTACAGTCCTTTTACTTTTTTCCATTTCCCATTCTGCACAAGCTGTACCGTAACCTGCCTGGCGTGTTCCAGGAGCATCTCCTTTCGGATCTTCAGCAGGAGGAGCGTTCCCGCATATGCGGCACTCCCGGAAAGAAGAAAAAGAAGAATTCCCCTTCCCGGCATCAGCTCCCGGAACAGGCGGTATGCACTGCCGATCAGAAAACCGGACAGTATATAGCCTGCCATTCCCACCGCAAGATCCCGTACTGTCGTGATTCTGCAGCCAGATTTCACCATCCCTGTTGTAATTCCGATTCCGACCAGGGCGAGCAGCGCACCCGGCAGATACCGTGCAAACACGGCATACAGCACCGCATAACCGGCGCCGAGCGCGGCTGCCGCAAAACTCCTTCTTCGCGTGGCAGATCGTTTCAGAAGAAAGGAGGAAAGACGCAGAATAGTATAATTCAGCAGAAGATTCTCTGCAAAGAGAAGATCCAGAAAGATCTCATATTGCAAAAAAACACCCCCTGCGCCTTTTGCATGGTCTGAATTTCTAACAGACCCTATTATAGACGGAAGGGGGTGAATTTTTTGTCGTTTTCGGAAGAATGACCTTCTTTTTTGATCAACAAACTTCGACACGCCGCAACATTTTCGGTCTGCGGCGTGTCGAGGCAAATTCGTTATTTGCTTATTATTCTTTGCTTATCTGCGGTTTCTTAAGAAATCCGGGATCTGGATGTCCTTTTTCGGAACATTGCTTGTCATGGTCTGCTGAGCCTGTACCTGCGGCTGCACCTGAACCTGTGGCTGCGGCTGTACCGGAGCGGAAGCTTTCGGAGCAGTGTGTACCGGAGCGGCTGCCTGTGCAGAGAAGCTGCTGCTGGAAAATGCGCTCTTTCTTGCATCTGCCGGCTCTTTGCGGGATACGCTTGCCTGTTTCGCCGTTGCATCGTTGAGGCCTGTTGCGATAACGGTGATCTTCGCTGTATCGGTAACAGAATCATCATACATAGCACCGAAGATGATGTTTGCATCCTCTCCAGCCAGATTCTGTACGTAACTTGCAGCATCGTTTGCATCCATAAGGGAGATATCTCCGGAAATGTTGATGATAACGTGGCTTGCACCCTCGATGGTGGTCTCAAGCAGCGGACTGGAAACAGCCTGCTGTACAGCCTCGAGCGCTTTGTCGTCGCCCTTTGCCTCGCCGATACCGATGTGGGCGATACCCTTGTCGGTCATAACGGTCTGAACATCTGCGAAGTCGAGGTTGATGAGTGCCGGCAGGTTGATCAGGTCTGTGATGCCCTGTACGGCCTGCTGCAGAACCTCGTCTGCTTTCTTTAATGCCTCCGGCATGGTTGTCCGGCGGTCTACGATTTCAAGAAGTTTGTCGTTCGGAATCACGATCAGGGTATCTACGTTTTCCTCGAGTTTTTCGATTCCCATCAGCGCATTGCTCATACGGGTTCTTGCCTCGAATTTGAACGGTTTTGTTACAACGCCGACAGTCAGAATGCCCATTTCTTTTGCAACGCCTGCTACAACCGGTGCTGCACCTGTTCCGGTTCCGCCGCCCATACCGCAGGTGACGAATACCATATCAGCGCCTTCCATGATCTGTTTGAGCTCTTCGATGCTCTCCTCGGCTGCTTTCTCTCCAACCTCAGGTTTTGCTCCTGCGCCCAGTCCCTTGGTCAGCTTCTCGCCGATCTGGAGAATGGTAGGTGCCTTACAGAGAGTCAGCGCCTGTTTATCGGTGTTGATTCCAACGAATTCAACGCCGCCGATGGATTCCTCCACCATTCTATTTACAGCATTATTTCCTGCACCACCTACACCGATTACGATAATCTTTGCAGATGATTCTGCCTCATTTGTCATGATCTCTAACAATTTCAACTTCCTCCTTTTGATTATGAACTGCTGTCTATCTCAAAATAATCTGATATTCTGATGGTCATACATAAAGATATAATATAATTTCTTCGGAAAATAATCAACTGTTTTTTTCGTATTTCATAAAAAATTCAGGATTATTGCGTTTTTTTTTGACGGCTTTCCTTTCCTCTTATACATCTTTCGAGAAGACAAAGCTGCTGTCGCCGTCCTTGTAATCCTCCATATGGAGTTCTCCGGAAAGACCGGAAAGGCTCGGCAGGATTGCTGCTACGCGCGTCATCTTTTCTTCTAACGCCGTATCGGTTCCAAGCAGAATCCGCACGGTATCATAGTAATGCAGAATAATTTCGCTGTTCTCATTAAATTCCACACTGTCCGGCGTGATATTGTATTTCTCCGTCATTCTCGTAAGTGCGAGCATGGTGCGGAAAACTGCCGGTTTTTCAACCGGGAGCTGCTCGTTCACGGTCACATAGTCAAACGTAAGTCCTGTTACAAGCGGAACATCGGAAAGGGTCGGCTGAAAGTCTGTCGTTGTCACACGTGCACTTTTAATCGTATCCGCCGAGAGCGCACCGTCGGATGTACTGCTTTCGGATGCTGTGCCATCGGATGATACGCTTTCGGATGCAAGCGGCTCACTCGTAAGGGATCCATCCGCACTCGTTCCATCGGAGGCGGTTCCGTCGGAAGACTCACCCTCCGCAGGTGTTTCCTGCTCCTCGTCCACGCACTCCAGCACGATGCCGTTCTTGTCAAAATAGACCTTCTGGCCTTCGTACTCGACATAACCGACCACTTTTTTCTCATTTACCTGGATGCAGATGGTGTCATAGCTTACAAACGTAAACTCCACGGAGTTCATAAAAGGAATATCGCTCATATCAACCTTCGAATGAAACGTCGTAAGAAGCACCGTGTTTTTCATCCACTTGTCGTCCGCGACCATCTCTTTGATTTCATCTTTTGTATACCGGGTGTTCCCCGCCACCTGGATATTGCGGATTTTGAACACATTAAAAAACAAGGCACCTGCAAGGCCGACGCCAAGCACCACCCCGGTCAGAATCCGTATTTTTCTGTTTTTCTTCTTTTTTCTGTTTTTTTTCTGTCTCATATTTCTTTTTCTACGATAATCTTGGCTCCGAGTTTCCGGAGCGTTTCTGGAAACCGTTCATACCCCCGCTCAATCAGTTCTGTCTGCCGGATTGTGGAAAATCCTTCTGCGGCAAGCGCCGCCGATACGAGTGCCGCGCCGCCCCGAAGATCCTGGGAAACAACTTCTGCACCGTGCAGACGGCTTTTTTCGGCCGTCAGCCATTTTCCGCAGATCTGCAGCGTACCGCCCATTTTCTGCAGCTCCTCTGCCGTCCGGAGGCGGTCCTCAAATACATTTTCACAGATACAGCTCTTTCCTTCCAGCGTCATCGCTGCCGCCAGATACAGTGACTGCAGATCCGTCGGAAAACCGGGATATTCCTCTGTCTCCACGTACGGAACAGCATGCTGCACGTTTTTGCTGTCTGCTACCAGTGTACCACTCTTCCTTGTATATTGTCCACCTATTTTCTGATAGAGGGACAGAACCGCCCCCATTTCGTCCAGCGGCGCGCCGGAAAGCGTCAGGTGCCCCCGCGTCGCCGCGCCCATCAGAAGATACGTCCCTGCCGCGATCCGGTCACCCGGAACACGATACCGGCAGCCGGACAGCAGTCTCTTTCCCTGCCTTCCGTAAACGGTAATCTGCTCCGTCCCCTCGCCGGTAATCTCCGCTCCCATGGCCTTAAGAAAACGGCAGAGATGAACCACTTCCGGCTCCCGCGCACAGTGCTCCAGCCTTGTTGCACCTTCCGCTCCGACAGCAAAAAGAACCGCATTTTCCGTCGCCCCGACGCTCTTTTTCGGAAAGCAGAGCACGGCTCCTTTCGGATGATTTGCCTTTGCCCGAATGGTGCCGTCCTCCTCGAAGACCTCGGCTCCCAGAAGCTCCATTGCCCTCTGATGCAGGTCCGTCGGCCGCTTTCCGATCCGGCAGCCGCCGGCCCCTGCAAGGTATGCCTCCCCTGTCCTTGCAAGAAGACTTCCCAGAAACAAAAGAGAGGCGCGCAGTCTCTTCGAAAGCGCTCCCTCCACACGGCTTTTTTCGATCTTTTCACAGTTCAGGTGGAGCGCATTCCTCTCCCACCAGACTGTTCCGCCAAGGCTTCTTACAATCTCCGCCATATCCTCCACATCGGAAATCTTCGGGCAGCCTTCCAGCACGATCTCCTCTTTTGTCAGAACCGCCGCCGCGATCATGGGAAGAACGGCATTTTTGGAACCCTGGACTGTTACCGTTCCGCAAAGCCGCCTTCCGCCGAGAATCTGATATACTCCCACCTGTTCTCTCCCATCCGGCCTCTCTTTTTACGGTATGCATTACACTCCCGTTTTGTTCCCGTTCTGCAGCGCTTTTCCGCCTTTTTAATCGGTGTCCCTCGAGACCGACAGGGCAAGCCCCATCTCGCCGAGCAGAAACAGCACGGAGGTGCCGCCGTAACTGATAAAAGGCAGCGTAATGCCGGTATTCGGAATCGTATTTGTCACAACCGCGATGTTCAGGATCACCTGAAGCGCAATATGCCCCATAATTCCGCCCGCAATCAGTGCTCCGCCAAGATCCCGCGCATGGATCGAAATGACCATCAAGCGCCAGATCAACACCGCAAACACGGCGATCACCAGGCAGGCGCCGAACAGTCCGCCCTCCTCACAGATAATCGAAAAGATCATATCATTCTGCGCTTCCGGCACAAAGCCAAGCTTCTGCAGGCCTTTTCCAAGCCCGCAGCCAAAGATTCTCCCGCTGCCGATCGCATAGAGTCCCTGAATGGTCTGGAACCCCTTCTCGTACGCCTCCGGGTTGCGCCAGATGGCAAGGCGTTCGAGGCGGTAGCTCTCCATCATCAGAAAAACGGCAATAAACCCGATGCCGGCGCCTCCGATTCCGAAAAACGGCAGGTAGCCCGGATGTGAAATAAAGATTAGAAACGCACAGATTCCGAGCAAAATAATCGCCGTACTTAAGTTATTGCTTCCGACAAGCGCTGCAATCGGCAGGGTGCACAGCACCGCCTTTGTCATAAACCAGAGACTGTCGGACCGGCCTTTCGTGTGCTCCATCACCCAGGGCAGGAAGAGAATCACCGCCATCTTGGCAAATTCCGAGGGCTGGAACGATAAGGGGCCAAGCTTTAACCACCGCTTCGAGCCGTTGTACTCACTTCCGAAAAAGAGCACCGCCGTCGAGAGCGCAAGGGAAGCCGCATAAAACCACGGTGCCAGTGCAAACAGCCGCCGGTAATCTATTTTTGCAACCGCATACATACCGATCACACCGAGCGCACTTGCAAAGAGCTGCTTCTTGAAATAATAAGCCGGGTCATGGAATCTGACCCGGCCGTTATACGCGCTGGCGCTGTACAGAATCACAAGGCCAAGGCCAAGCAGAATCCATACCGTCACCAGCAGCGTCCCATCTATTTTTTTCTCTTTTTCCTTCCGCATCCGCGCCACACCCGCCGTTCGCTCTTTTTCAGCTTATGCGGGATAGTTTCCTGATATGACGTTTTTAGTTACAGTTCTTACGCAGTAAAACAGCAAGTGTTTTACTGCCGAGTGAACAGTAACCATTTTTACAGTGCTCTTACGTACTCCTTAAACAGCTCACCGCGCTGCTCATAGCTCTTAAACTGATCCCAGCTTGCGCAGGCCGGGGAAAGAAGAACCGCATCCCCTGCATTTGCCTTGTCGTGGCAGATCTGTACGGCTTCTTTTAAGTTGTCTGCCATGATAATGTCGTTGAATCCGACGCTTCTTGCCGCTTTTGCGATCTTCTCTTTCGTATCTCCGATCAGAACCAGGAAACGTACCTTTCCATTGAATGCCTGAATCCACTCTTCGTAGGTGGACTGCTTGTCGTAGCCGCCGCCGATCAGCAGAGTCGGGCGGTTCATCGCCTGGATGCCTTTGATGGCCGCATCCGGATTCGTTCCCTTGGAATCGTTGTAATATGCCACGCCGTCCTTCTCGCAGACATACTCGATGCGGTGCTCTACCCCTGCAAACTCCTGAATGACTTTGCGGACAGTTTCCATCGGCACGCCTGCATGAAGTGCCATCGCAGAAGCAACCATGACGTTTTCAAAATTATGTAAGCCGAGCAGTTTTAAGTCGTCGGTTCTGGTCAGAAGCTCCGTCTCGCCGTTCTTTGCAATGCGGATTTCGCCGTCCTGATAATAGATGCCGTCCTTTAACGCACGCAGACTCGAGAAGTACATCACCTGTACTTTCTTCTCTGCCATCAGTTTCTCGCCGAACGGGCGCAGGATTTCGTCCTCATAATTCAGCACACAGAGATCATCCATCGTCTGATTTTCGGTGATACACTCTTTCACGCGGATATACTCTTCCATCGTGTGATGGCGGTTCAGATGATCCTCGGTAATGTTTGTGATCGCACTTGCCGCCGGATGGAACTCTTTGATGGTTTCCAGCTGGAAGCTGCTGATCTCGGCAACCGTTACGGTATCATCTGTCGTGTCGAGTGCTGCGGATGTGTACGGGGTTCCGATGTTTCCGACCACTTTTACTTCCGGCTGATATGCTTTCATGATCTCGCCGAGCAGCGATGTTGTGGTGGTCTTTCCGTTGGTACCGGTAATCGCAAGCACTTTTCCGCGGCTTACCTGATACGCCAGCTCCACTTCACCGATGACCGGGATCTCTTTTTCTTTCATTTTAAGGACAACCGGCAGATCCGTCGGAACGCCCGGGCTTAAAACGACAAGATCAAGGCTGTCGAGCATCTCCTCCGGGAGCTCGCCTAAGACAACTTCCACGCTGTCACGGCTCTCTAATTTTTTTAAGATTTCTTCTTTTTCGAGTTTGTCATTTCCATCGTAAAGAACGACAGAAGCACCTTTCTTGTGCAGCAGATCCTCCGCTGCAATTCCACTCTTTCCGGTTCCGAAAACCAGTACTTTTTTTCCTGCGAAAATCATGTTTGATTACCTCCATATTTTAAAGCCCCATCAATGCGATCAGGCATAATATCGCTGTGATTGTAGCAAACACCGTCACAATCTGTGTCTCCGACCAGCCCATCAGCTCGAAATGGTGATGGATCGGCGTCATCTTAAAGATCCGTTTTCCCTTCGTCAGTTTAAAGAATGACACCTGCAGGATCACAGAGAGAATCTCCATCATATAAATGAATCCCACAAGCGGCAGAAATAAGGGGAGACGTAAGAAACACGCCATTCCCGAGACGAAACCGCCGAGTGCCAGACTTCCGGTATCGCCCATAAAGACGCGGGCAGGAAATACATTGAATACCAGAAACCCCAGCAGACTCCCGATAACCGCAAGCGCGGACGGGGAAACACCGTTTCCGAGGCCGATCGATGCCACGGAAAAGAAAACAGCATTTAAAATCGTCACACTCGCCGCCAGCCCGTCAAGGCCGTCGGTAAAGTTGACACCGTTGACCGTTCCAAGAATCACAAAGGCGAGAAACGGAATCGTAAAAATCCCTGCGTCCAGCTCTTTGCCTGGAAGGAACGGAATGCGCATCCGGAGGGAAATTCCGGAAAAACGCGCCAAATACCACAGAAAGACTGCTGTAATCACTGCCTGCAGTGCCATTTTCTGCTTCGGGTACAGCCCGTCGCTGCGGTGCAGCACGACTTTCAGATAGTCATCGAGAAAGCCGATCAGGCCAAAACCAAGCGTCAGAAACAGCACCGGAACCACTTCCGCTCCCTCTTTCCGGAAAAGGAGGGAAACTGCGGTAAACGCCGCCAGAAACATCACGCCGCCCATCGTCGGGGTTCCCGCTTTTTTCTGGTGGCTCGGCACACCCTCTTCCCGCTCCTTCTGCCCCGCTTTGACTTTTCGCAGAAACGGGATCAGAACCGGCCCCAGCGCCAGGCTGATGCCAAAGGAAAGAAGAACCGGCAGGATCATTTCTCTTTTCATAGACGCACCTCTTCCTTTTTGTACGGAACAGGCATGTCAAAATATTTTCTCCAGCCTATTCAGTATATAGCTTTTTGTTCTGTTTCGCAACCTTCTTTTATAATCCAAGTTACGGTTCGCTCAGCAGTGAAACACTTGCTGTTTCGCTGCGTAAGAAAGTGATTCAGGTGTGAGCAGCCCTCCTTTTGCGAAGCAAAACTTTAAATGAGGGCTGCGAAGGACACAATTCTCAGGTTTCCTAAGAATTGTGTCCAATACCGAGATACGGAAGTACATTGGAAAAGATATCGCGGATCACCGGCGCGCAGATCGTTCCGCCGTAGTAGACGCCCTGCGGATTGCGGATAATGCAAAGCCCCAGCACCGTCGGATGCTCCGCCGGGGTGAAGCCGAGGAATGAGGAAATATAGCGGTTGGCGCTCCGCGGAAGTGTCTGCGAGGTTGCCGTCTTTCCGCCGATGGAATATCCCTCGAGGTACGCATTCTTTCCAGACCCTTCTGAAACGACGCTTTCCAGAATTTCGCGCACCGTCCTGGAAGTTTCTTCCGAAAGAACCCCTTCTTTTTCCGGAAATTTCAGATGCTTTACGACATTTCCTTCTTCATCAAGCACATCCGTTGCGACATGCGGCGTCACCATTTTTCCACCGTTGACGAGCGCAGAGACCGTCGCCGCCAGGCGGATCGGCGTGATCTGGAAAGACTGGCCGAATGCCATCGTCGCAAGCTCAACCTCTCCGATGTTTTCCTCCTTGTGCATAATCGTCGATGCCTCGCCCGGCAGATCGATCCCCGTCTTTTCCATCAAACCGAAATTCCGGAAGTAATCACAGAACTTTTCCACACCGAGCCGCAGCCCCACTTCAATGAACACCGGGTTGCACGAGTTCTGCGCGCCCTGCACGAAGTTTTCGGCTCCGTGTCCCGTCCGCTTGTGGCAGTGGATCCGGCGGTCCTCCACGATTTTGTAGCCGGGACAGAAAAACGAATCGTTCGGCGACACAACGCCCTCCGAAAGTCCCGCCGACATCGTGATGATCTTAAAGGTAGATCCCGGCTCGTACGTATCGTTGATGCAGGCATTCCGCCACATCTGGTTCAGCAGATCCTGAATTTCTTTTTCCGAAAGTCCCGTTGTATCCTGCTGCAGCATGAACGGATCGTTGAGGTCGAACTCCGGCACATTGACACAGGCATAGATTTCTCCGTTCTGCGGATTCATAAGAAGAATCGAGACGCTGTCCGCCTGTTTTTCTGCCATCGCCTTTTCCGCTGCCTGCTGACAGTACGCCTGGATATTGACATCCAGACTGACCTTTAAGTCCCTTCCCGCCACCGGCTCCTGGCGGCTCTCCCCGATGCCGTTCTGCTCAATCCCGCGCGCATCCGTTGTCGTCAGGATTTTTCCGTTGATTCCTTTTAAAATTTCCTCATATTCCACCTCCAGTCCGATGATGCCCTGATTATCGCCTCCGGTGAAGCCGATAACGCGCGACGCCAGCTTCCCTTTGGGGTAATACCGCTTGAAATCCTCATCCACTTTTACCCCCGCGTATCCGTACGACCGGATGGTATCACCCGTCTTCTTGTCCACATTCGTCTTGACACGCTCGATTGAAGACCGCTTCTCCACGCGTTTCCGCGCCGTCTCCTCCGAAATTCCAAGCTCTTTTACCAGCATCGCAATCACCGCCTCCGGCTCCTCGATCTGGCTGTGGATCACGGAAATCGTACAGACCGTGCGGTTTGCCGCGAGAACTTCCCCGTTTGCATCAAGAATCCGGCCGCGCGCCGCCTTGATCCCGCGCTCCCGCTCGTGCAGATCATCCGCCTTCTCGGAATAATAGACGGACCGGAACACACACAGATACACCAGCCGCCCGGCAAGTCCGACCATCATTCCCATGCAGAGTACCCACAGAAGAACCGTCTTTTTCCGGTGATACGTTTTGTTTTTACGCATAGAATACCCCATAGCCGAATCCATTATGATAACACTATATGGAAACTGCTATGGGGTTATGTCTTTTGTTTTTTATGTTTTTTTACTCTTCATTGATGAGATCCAGCTCGGCATTTGTCAGACCGCCGTTCTCGATATTGCTGTTTTCAGCACTGTTTTCCGTATCGTCTTCCTGTACCGGTGCCGCTACGTTTGGATCATCCGTTCCGGTCTCGGAGCCTTCGCCCGTCACACCGTCCGTATCATCCGGGAATACGTTCAAATACGGCAGCAGTTCTGTGTAGATCTCTTTTACGATCTCCTGTGCCAGCACACTGTTCGCCTGATTTTCTACATCCGGCTCGTCCACAATCGCGTAAACAACAGCTTTCGGGTTTTCTACCGGTGCAAATCCGATAAAGGAAACAAGATATTTTCCATTGCCTCGCGGATACTTCTGTGCGGTACCTGTTTTTCCTCCCATCGTGTAACCGGCAGCCTTTGCACTCTGGCCGCTTCCATCGGTCACGACTCCCTGGAGGAAACTTCTCATTTTATCGCTGATTTCCGCGGAAACCGTCTGACGCACCAGATTCGGCTCATTGCTCTCAACAACGGCTCCTGTGCTGTCCGTGATCGTCTTCATCACATGCGGCTGGTAATAATTGCCTCCGTTGATCAGGGAGGAAAACGCAGCTGCCTGCTGTACCATCGTCACGGTGTAGCCCTGTCCGAATGTACTCGTTGCAAGCTCGGTCGGTCCCATGGTATCCTCCGTGTGAACCAGGCCGTACGCCTCACCCGGCAGGTCAATTCCCGTCAGACTGCCGAAACCGAAAATATCCTGATAGCGGAGAAATTCCGCTGCTCCCATCTTCTGTCCGATCTGCATCATACCAGCGTTGCAGGAGTTTTTCAGTACATCGGCCGGTGTCTGTACGCCATGTGTTCCCGGATAAGCTCCGCAGCGGATCATCTGCCCTGCAATCGTCTCAAACCCCTCACAGTCAAACAGGGTATCATCATCGATTACATCGAGGGAATATGCCGCCGCCACGTTCATCGGTTTTGCCGTGGAACCTGGCTCGTATGCATCGGAAATACAGTAGTTTTTCCAGATGGCACTCAAAGCCTCCATTGTCTCGTTATCGTTCATCGCATCAATTTCTTCCTGCGAATAGAACGGTGTCAGATCTCTTGGATTGTTCAGGTCATACCAGTCGGAAGAATCCATACCAAGAATCTCTCCATTGTTCGGATCCATCACGACAACGCCGATATTCTTTGCTGCTTTTGTCTGACGGTTCGTCCCAGTGTCCGATTCGTCCGCGCCGTTCTGGACATGAATCCGCTCATTGTAATTCTCGATCGCCGTGCGGATGATCTTCTGAATATTTACATCAATCGTCGTAACCACGTTTTTGCCCGGCTGCGCCTCGATGATCGTCTGTTCCATATCCGCATCTTCGTTGTAATAGCCGAACTGGCGGCCATTCACGCCATTTAAGATACTGGAATAATACCCTTCGATTCCCCAGTCTGCCGTGTCTCCTGAATACGTAAAGCCGATCAGATCGCAGGCAAGTGAATTTAACGGATACGTTCTGTGGTAGGATTCCTCAAACCAGACGCCGCGGATGTTGGCACGGTATGCTTTTTCCGCCTGCTCGTTCTCATCGAGCTCCTTGTTCTTTTTGTCCGCGTACTCGTCCACATAGGTCTCAAACGCTTTTTTCGCGTCCATCGAGACCTCTCTGGCGAGAACCTGGTACTGGCTTTCTTTTGTCGTTTCGCCGGTCAGACGATCCCGGATATCCGTCTCATCGAGTCCGAAGTATTCGACCAGTGCTGCTACGGTCGGATCGACGTACGGATGGGTATCGTTCTTTTCTTCATCTTTTACCGTCGTATTGGCAAGTTTACAGTCGAGAATAACGTTGTAAACCTTCTCACTCGTTGCCAGAATCGTTCCGTTCCGGTCGGTGATACTTCCTCGCTGGAATGGAATTGTCCTGCTGTCGTAGGACTGCTGCGTCTGGCTTAAAACCTGTCTTTCGTATTTTTCTCCCTTTGTGGCATTCACATACGTAATGTCAATCGCTAAAGCAACAAAAACCAGCATCACTCCCAAAAAGAGTGCTACCAGTTTTCTACTCATACGCCCACTTGTCTTCCGTCTCCGGAATGCCCCGCTTCGTTTTTTATTCTGTTTCTGTTTACTCACGTTTTCACCTATTTCGCATCCGGAACATCCTGATACTGTCTCACATAGCTGTTTTCTGAATCATTGAAATAAATTACCTGGGACTCATCTGCATATTTCATGCCGAGCCGGTTCTGTGCTGCTTCTTTGACTGCCTCAAGATCTTCGGAGGCAACCGTTGTATTGTAATAGGCGTCATTGTCCGCCTTCAGATCGCTCAATTCTTTTTCTTTGCTGGTAATGTCTTCCGCCTGCGTGGTAACCACGGTCTGCAACTTGACATACGCAACACACGCCGCGATACACAGTGTGCAGACAATGGCAAGAAAAACAGCGTAGCCCGCGCTGATCTGTGTCGCCCGTGCCCGGTTTCTTCTTGTCTGGCTGCTCACACCCGATTTCAGAGGCCGTGCTTCTTTTGGTACTTCCTGCGGCTGTGCTGCAAGACGCCGTACCGCACTTCCGTCCTCAAACGTATCTGGCGTATAACGTTTCGTTCTATCTGTCGAATTTACCCTTCCATCTGCCCGTCTGGCCATAACTTCTCTGTCTCCTTCGTGCCGAGCCATCACACTTTTCGTTCAAAGACGCGCAGTTTTGCGCTCTTGGAACGGGGATTTGTTTCCATTTCCTCTTCTCCCGGCAAGATCGGTTTCCGAGTTACTACGGTTCCCTTGGACTTCTTTCCGCATACGCAGACCGGAAATTCCGGCGGACACGTACATGGATGCTCGTTTTTTCTGAAAATGTTTTTTACGATACGGTCTTCCAGAGAATGAAAGGTGATGACACAAAGTCTTCCACCGTCATTTAAGAGATCAATCATGCCGTCCAGTGACTCCGACAGAACGGTAAGTTCCTGGTTCACTTCGATACGGATTGCCTGAAAGGTTCTCTTGGCCGGATGGCCGCCCGTCGCCCTTATTTTTGCCGGAATCGAGCGCTTGATGATTTCGATTAACTCCCCAGTTGTTCGAATCGGCGCCTGCTGCCGGCTTACGCATATATTGTGTGCAATTTTTCTTGCAAAACGCTCTTCTCCATATTCATGGAGAATACGCGAAAGATTCTCTTCACTGTAATCGTTCACGACTTCGTACGCGGAAAGAGCATTTCTCTGATCCATCCGCATATCCAGCGGAACATCCTCACGGTATGTGAATCCACGCTCTGCATTATCCAGCTGATAGGATGAAACTCCAAGATCCAGCAGGATTCCGTCTACCCCGGTGACTCCGATTTCGGCAAGACGCGGAACCATATCGCAATAATTGCTGCGGATAATCGTGACCTGGTTCTGAAATGGTTCCAGGCGTTTACCCGCAGCAGCTATCGCAGCTTCGTCCTGATCTATGCCTATTAATCTCCCCGTGGCAGATAAGCGCTCACATATATGACTGGAATGTCCAGCGCCTCCCAACGTCCCGTCCACGTAGATTCCGTCCGGTTTTATCTTAAGGTTTTCAATGGTTTCATTCAGTAATACTGATGTATGCGAAAATTCCATGGTCATCTCCTGTATCCCAACGAAACAGATCAGATCACAATGCCCATCTCTTCCATTGATTCGGCGATGGCATCCATATCATCATAATTGCTGTTTTCGTTCCATTTTTCCTTGCTCCAGATTTCAATCCGGTTGATATTTCCGGTAAGGACTACATCTTTTTCCAGACCAGCAAATTCCCGCAGCGTTGCCGGTACGAGAATCCTCCCCTGCTTGTCCAGTTCACATGACGTAGCACCTGCTACAAAGAAACGGGAAAAAGTTCTGGCGTTTTTGTTTGTAAGTGGTAAGGCTCTCAGCTTCTCTTCAAAGGCAGCCCATTCGTCGTTTGGGTAAATGGAAAGGCATCCGTCCAATCCCTTCGTCAGTACGAACTCTTCTCCCAGCTGTTCTCTGAACTTGGACGGTATGATCAATCTTCCCTTCGCGTCAATCGTATGACTGTACTCTCCCATGAACATAATGAAAACCCTCTTATCACCTGAAATGGCGGTCTCCCCACGCACCACTTCATGTATCGCGCCGCAGCCGGACTGCCACATCCGCTCCACAACGCACCACTTTTCACCACTTTCTACCACTTATGTTTTTATTCTATATCAACTCAGGGAAAATAGCAAGGTCTTTTTTCTATTTCATTTTTAAGATTTTCCCCAAAATGCAACATTTTTATGCGCATTTTCCGCCTTTTTTATACCAATTTTGTATCAAAAAAAGAGAAAACCTTTTTTGCCGGTTTTCCCTTTTTCTGTATTTTTATTCTGTTTTTTTCACTGGTTTTATCCTTAAGAATGGGCTGTCTCCCCACCGGATGATAATTTTTTTCGTTTCCATACCACCAGGATGGTACATCCCACCACAAGACACCCCGAAAGGAGCTGGGAAACCGGAAGTCCCACCACCGGAAGCAGAAGCTGGTCGGTGCGGAGTCCCTCGATCCAGATTCTTCCAAGGCCGTATCCTATCAGGTACATCAGGAACACTTCGCCGTTAAATTTTTTTCTTTTCCGAAACCAGAAAAGAAAAAGCAGGACACCCACATTCCATAAACTTTCATATAAAAAGGTGGGATGCACCTGAATATACTCGACGCCGTTTACCGTCACCACATGATCCCACATTTTCTGTGTGATTTCATTGGCACGGACCGCGGAAACCGGAAGCTGCATTGCAAACAGGTTGTTAGTGTAGTCACCGAATGCCTCACGGTTAAAGAAATTTCCCCACCGTCCCATAATCTGACCGAACACGATGCTCATGCTCGCGGTATCCATCAGAAGGCTGAAGTTCTGTTTCTTCTTTCTGCTGTAAATCACCACCGCAATGCAGGCACCGATGATGCCGCCGTAGATGGCAAGTCCGCCTTGGCGGATGTTGAAAATACTCAAAAGATCATCCTTATAATAGTCCCAGGCAAATATAACGTAGTAAATCCGTGCCCCGAGAATACCGGCTGCGATGCCGATCATCGCAAGATCGAGGTACTGCTCCGGGTTCTGCCCCGTCCGCTTTGCCTCTCTTTGGGCAATCCAGATCGCAATCATCATACCGGTTACGATCACAATGCCGTAATAGGCAATGGAAAATCCGAAAATACTGATGTTTTTTCCCACATGATCGAGATAAATCCCGAGATTGGGGAAATTAATTTCCATATCCATAGATTTTATTCTCTCTGATTTTCAGTTCATTGTTTCAACTCACAGTCGGTATTTTCACGGAGTCTGACATGTCGAAAATAGTTCGACTGTGACCTGCCTCATGTCAGTGGAGGATACCGATTTCTCTCCGCCCGCCACTGCCGTTATGTTTCTTTTAACAATTCATCCCACTGCTTTAGAAGCGGGGGACTTCTTGTCTACTGGTGTTAAACGTTGAAACGGAACAGGATGACATCGCCGTCGCGGACAATGTAATCTTTTCCTTCCATACGCACAAGGCCTTTCTCTCTTGCTCCTGCGTAGGAACCGCAGTCGAGCAGATCCTGATAATTGACAACCTCGGCTTTGATGAATCCGCGCTCGAAATCGGTGTGGATTTTTCCGGCTGCCTGCGGTGCTTTTGTTCCGACTTTGATGGTCCATGCACGGGTCTCATCCTCTCCTGCTGTAAGGAAGCTCATGAGGCCGAGCAGACGGTAGCTTGCTGCGATCAGTTTTTCCAGACCGGACTCGGTAAGACCAAGATCCTCGAGGAACATTTTTTTCTCATCCTCTTCGAGTTCGGAGATTTCTGCCTCGATCTCGGCGCAGATGACGAATACTTCGCTGTTGTGCTCTTTTGCATATTCGCGGACGGACTGTACATAGGAGTTGTTTGCACCGTCGTCAGCGAGATCATCCTCTGCTACGTTTGCTGCGTAGATGACCGGTTTGCTGGTCAGCAGGTTGTACTCTGCGATCCATTTCTCCTCGTCCTCGTTCTGCAGCTCCATCAGGATGGCATCTTTTCCGTCCTCGAGCAGTTTTTTCAGACGCTCCTGGAATTCGAGCTCTTTTGCTGCCTCTTTGTCCATTCTTGCAGATTTTGCAGTTTTGGAAATACGGCGCTCGAGTACCTCAAGGTCGGCGAAGATCAGCTCAAGGTCGATGGTCTCGATATCACGGAGCGGATCAATGCTGCCGTCTACGTGGATAACGTTCGGATCCTCGAAGCATCTGACAACGTGAACGATAGCGTCTACCTCACGGATATTGGCAAGGAACTGGTTTCCAAGTCCCTCTCCTTTGGATGCACCTTTTACAAGACCTGCGATGTCAACGAACTCGATGACAGCCGGTGTTACTTTCTTGGACTGATAGAAATCTCCGAGTTGCTGCAGACGCTTGTCCGGAACCGGCACGATGCCGACATTCGGGTCAATGGTACAGAACGGATAGTTTGCGCTCTCTGCTCCTGCTTTGGTCAGGGAATTGAAAAGTGTACTTTTTCCGACGTTCGGAAGGCCCACGATACCTAATTTCATAGTAATCTATATCTCCTTTGTTTTTATTTTTCGCTTCTTTTTCTGTTCGGGTTCTTTTTATGCACAAAAAGAGCCCAATGCAACTATAAATTATAGCACACGGGCTCTTTGATTTCAATGGATTTTAATCTCTTGACTGTACCATCAGAAGAATGCCGCCCTCGTACGATACATGCGCGGTCTCCTCGACGATCTCATTGCTCACGCACAGACCACCCGAAGTATTCGGCAGATAGTGATGGTCGAGCGGGTAGGCGAAGCCCTCCAGGGTGATGGATGCGACTTCCTTTTCCAGCGGGAAGAACGAAACGTACTTTCCGAACTGCTCTTCTTTCCGGATTTCAAACGAAGTTTCCACCGGAATCGTAATCAGATTGCGGCTGTCCACGATGTAAGCCGGAATTTTCTTCTCCCATGCCGTTTTCAGGTTCTGCACAATACTTAAGAAATGGTCGAGTCTTCCCCCTGTTGCTCCGAGGATCGTGATTTCACTGCTTCCCAGAACAATCGCCTGCTGAAATGCGATGTCCGTGTCCGTATTGTCCTTCATGGGATTAAATTCCCGGATCGGTGCGACATGGTTCTCCTTGTAATAATTTAAAATCTCCGGAGATAAACTGTCAAAATCTCCCAGAATATACGTCGGTATAATCTGGTAATGGTAGCAGAACTCCAGTCCCCGGTCTGCTGCCAGGATAATATCAAACTGCTGTTTCTGAAGATATGGGAAGGCAAAATCCGGTTCGATCATCCCTCCCGAAATAATACATGTTCTCACGTTTCCCTGCCTCTTTTTTCTGTCTTTTTGTATCTTATTCTGCCTTTTTGCTGTATGAAGAAATTTTTTCCTGCAGCTCGCGCACGTTCTGCTCGATGTTGCTGCCAAATACAGCAGAGCCTGCCACGATGATGTTGGCACCTGCCGCAAGGACTTCATCGATGGTCGCGCGGTTGATGCCGCCATCGACCTGAATGTGCACATGCTCCAGTCCTTTTTCATCCAGCATTCTGCGGAGCGTACGGATCCTCTCCGTCGACTCCGGGATATACTTCTGGCCGCCGAAGCCAGGATAAACGCTCATAATCAGAATCATTTCTACCTGATCCATCACGTCCGTAACCGCAGAAAGCGGCGTATCCGGATTTACGGCAACTCCGGCATCTGCGCCTGTTTCATGAATCTTTTTCACGGTTTCTGCCAGATCGCGGCATGCCTCCGCGTGAACCGTGATCATATCCGCCCCGCAGCTTTGAAATTCTTCTACGTACCGCTCCGGGTCCTTTACCATCATATGAACATCAAAATACAGACTGCTTTCTTTTCGGATCGACTTTACCACCGGCATTCCAAACGAAATGGATGGTACAAACATTCCATCCATAATATCGATATGAAGCCACCGGCACTCTGCTTTCTCTACCCTTTGGATCTGTTCTCCGAGACGGTTGAAGTCTGCGGATAAAATAGAAGGTGCCAACTGATATACTCGGCTCATGCTAGTATCTCCTCTTTTCCTGTTCTTTCAGTTCTTCATAGAACATGGTATAGTTTTCAAATCTTTCTTTGCTGATATTTCCCTGTTCCAGTGCCTCTTTGACGGCACAGCCCGGCTCTTTTCCGTGGATGCAGCCGAGGAAACGGCATTTTCCTTCGTACGGATGAAATTCCGGGAAAAAGTTTTTCAGCTCCTCTTTTTCCATATCGGTTGTATAAAGCGAGCTGAACCCCGGCGTATCACACAGATACGTCTCATGGTCGATCGGGATCATCTGGGAATGGCGCGTCGTGTGTTTTCCTTTTTTCAGCTTTTTGCTGATCTCTCCGGTCTCCATCTGGATTTCTTTCTGCATCCGGTTTGTGATCGAAGATTTTCCGACGCCGGACGGACCGGCTACCACCGTTGTTTTCCCTTTCAGGTATGCTTCCACTTCCTGCATGCCCTGCTCTTTCGCTGCACTCACCGTAAAGACACGGTAACCGCAGTTCTCATAGACGCTTCGCAGATGGTCTGTGTAATCTTCCCCCGCAAGATCTCTTTTATTGAAACAGATTGCCGTCGGAACGTTCTGCTGTTCCATCATCACAAGAAAACGGTCCAGAAGCGTCAGGTTCGGGGTCGGATTTTCCAGCGCAAAAATCACAAGCGCCTGATCGATATTGGCCACTGCCGGACGGATCAGTTCATTTTTTCGCGGCAGAATCCGGGTCATATTTCCTGTTTTTTCCGCTTCATCCAGAATCTCAATTTCCACAAGATCTCCGACGAGCGGTTTCTGGCCTTCCTTTCGGAAAATTCCTTTTGCTTTGCACTCATAAATGCCGGATTCTTCTACGTCTACGTAGTAGAATCCGGCAATTCCTTTCATAATCTTTCCTGTCATACTCACCCTTCACTCAACGGAACCGATGGGTACTGTGCAATTGCCTGATAACTTCCGCTCGAATCCATCTCATAGAAGACGATTCTTCCGGTAGAAGAAGCAGACGATGAAGCACTCCAGTTGGTGTTGACAGAATACGGCCAGCTCGTAATGGCCTGTCCGTCCATGACGGTGATGGAGGTCTCGTTTCCGTTTCCATCATCCTGGATCAGCTCAATTTTTGCAATACCACCCTGATACTGATCCGGCGCACTTAAGGTCTGGCTGCAGGACCAGGTAACATCCGTAGCGGTATTTGCGCCCGGCTCGGCCGGTGTCGGGGTCGGTGTATTCTCATCCGGCGTCGTTGGCTGTGCACTTGGGCTGTTGACATAAATCGTAACGTCCGAACCTTTCTTCACCTTGGTTCCGACTGCCGGGTCAACCTCCATGACTTCGCCCTCGGCCACCTTGCTGCTGGTTCCTGTTTTCACAATAATATTGAAATCGCTCAGGATTGATTTTGCTGTCTCCTCATCCAGGCCGATTACATCACGGATTGCAATTTCTTCCGCGTCCTTGGATCCCTTGCTGATCACCAGCGTAACGGTAGATTCCGGCGCAACCTGACTTCCCTCTGACGGGTCAACGGAAATAACCAAGCCTTCTGCAACGGTATCGCTGAAATCCTCTGTTGTGGAAACCTGCAGTCCCAGCTGAGTCAGTGCAGCACTTGCAGCGTCTTTCTGTGTTCCAACAATGCCGGTCGGAATGGTTACGGTTTCTTTTCCGGAGCTTACATAATACGTAATCGTTGCATTTTTATCGACTTTCGTTCCCGGTTTCAGATCCTGGCGGCAGATCTTTCCTGCCTCAATGACATCCGATGCCTCGGTTCCGCCGTTGACTACACCAAGGTTCAGGCTGTTTGCCAGATCGACGGCATCTGCCTCGGTTTTGTTGGTCAGATCCGGAACGGTTACTTTTTCCTCTTCTTTGCTGCTGGAAGAAACAACTTCCGTGCTGCTCGAAGATGATGCGGAACTGGAAGAAGCTGCGGTCGGTCCTTTTCCGCCGACAATGCCGGCTGCCTGTGCAATAAAGTAGATCAGCATGCAGATGATGATGGCTGCAATCGCAAAACCGCCGATTGTGATGATCTTTTCGAGTTTGTTTCCGGCTTTGTCATCGTCGTCGTCATCGTCGTAGTAGGAATCGTCGTCATCCTCATCGTAGGAATCGCGGTCATCCTCTTCTTCGTCCTCATCCTCGTCTTCTTCGTCCTCGTAGCTGTAATCTTCGTCCTCTTCCTCATCCTCGATCTTGCTGTAGCGCTTGCGGGCCGGCTCCTCTGCCGTCTGCGCATTTGCCTTTGCTGCTGCGCCGGAACGGATCTGGCTTAACTCCTCTGCGGATACCATAACAGTCTCGGCGTGAGAACTTAACGGAGTTACTTTTACGAAATTGCCCTGCGGCTCCATCAGCGAATGCTTCAAGTCGTCGATCAGCTCCGCCATGTTATTGTAACGGCGGTCCGGGCTCTTCTGGGTACATTTTAAGATGATCTGCTCCAGTGCGAACGGAAGGTTCGGGGTATATTTGGATGGAGATTCAATCTCCTCCTGCAGATGCTTGATTGCGATGGCAACGGTGGTATCGCCGTCAAACGGCACTCTTCCGGTTACCATCTCGTACATGGTGATGCCAAGGGAATAGATATCACTCTTATAGTCCGAATATCCGCCGCGCACCTGCTCCGGAGAGCTGTAATGTACGCTTCCCATAACGTTCGAACTGATCGTATTGGAAGAAGTTGCCTTTGCAATACCAAAGTCGGAAAGTTTTACTTTTCCGTCTGTGGAAATGATGATGTTCTGCGGTTTGACATCGCGGTGTACAATATTGCGGTTGTGTGCTGCTTCAAGACCAAGGGAAACCTGAATGGCGATGCTGGTTGCCTCTTTTACGCTCAGTTTCCCTTTGCGGTCAATGTAATCCTTCAGAGTAATTCCCTCGACAAGCTCCATGACGATATAGTAAACGCCGCGGTCCTCCCCGACATCGTACACGTTTACAATATTCGGATGGGACAGTCCTGCTGCGGCCTGTGCCTCCGTGCGGAACTTGCGGATAAAGGTTTTATCCTCCCGGAATTCCGGTTTTAAAACCTTGACGGCCACCATGCGGTTCAGCTTGTGGTCTTTTGCTTTGTAGACATCAGCCATACCGCCGGAACCGATCCGGCTTATGATCTCATATCGTTCTCCTAAAATAACGCCCTCTTTTAACATTCTTTCACCTCGTTTGTAAATGGTTCAACGACAATGACTGCGATATTGTCTCTGCCGCCATTTGCATTTGCTTTATCAATTAAACGTTTCGCCTTGTCCTCACCGTCTTCTCGGCAGATGAGTTCGAAAATCTCCTCATCCGTTACCATGTTGGAAAGGCCGTCCGAGCACATCACCAATTGATTGCCCTCTTCAAGCTGAATGTCAAAGAAATCAATCTTTACGGTATCCTGTGTGCCTACTGCTCTGGTAATAATGTTTTTGTCCGGGTGATTCCGCGCCTGCTCGGGAGTGAGTTCTCCAAGGCGCACCATCTCTGCAATCAGGGAATGGTCCTGCGTCACCTGGTCAAACGTGCCATCTGCTGCCAGATACAGCCTGCTGTCTCCTACGTTTGCAACGTAGGCATAGTTGCCGACAACCGTAGCTACTACCATCGTCGTACCCATGCCTTCCATGGATATATCTCGTTTTGCCTGCTCAAAAATCTGGCTGTTTGCTGCTTCAATTCCATGCCGAATAATCCGCACCGGGTTGAAATTCGTATCCCTTTTTACAGATTCCACCAGTACAGAAACACCGTAACGCGAAGCAAAATCGCCCGCGTTATGGCCTCCCATGCCGTCTGCAACGACAAAGAGGTTCGGAAGGTTTCCGACCGGAGAGGCGGAGGCAAACACAAAATCCTGGTTCATCGTCCGTTTCTGTCCGATATCGGTTGCAGAAAATACCTTCATGCTTTTTTCTCCTGTATTGACAGCCGCTTTTTACGGCTGTTCGTTTGATTTATCGATAAAACTTTTTCTTAACTGTCCACAGGCTCCGTCAATATCGGCGCCCATTTCCCTTCTAATAGTAACATTAATTCCGTATTTTTCAAGTTTATTTTTGAAATTCTCTACGACTTTTTTCGTTGATTTCACGTAATCGCGCTCTTTGATCGGGTTGACCGGGATCAGATTTACATGACAGTTGATATCCGAAATCCGCGCGGAAAGCTCTTTTGCATCGGCTTCGCTGTCATTTTTCCCGCCAACGAGAGAGTACTCAAATGTAATCCGACGGCCTGTTTTTGCAAAGTAATTGCGGCATGCATCGAGAATTTCATCAATAGAATATTTATTGGCAATCGGCATCAGCTCGCGGCGCTTTTCATCGTTCGGCGCATGAAGGGAAAGTGCCAGGGTGATCTGGAGTCCCTCATCTGCCAATTTGTACATATTCGGTACGATTCCGCAGGTGGAAACGGTGATGTTTCTCTGGCTGATGTTGAGTCCTTCCTGGCTCGAAAGCAGCCGCACGAAGCGCACCAGATTGTCGTAGTTGTCCATCGGCTCACCCGTTCCCATGACAACCAGATTGGAGACCCGCTCCCCGGTGTCCTCCTGAATCCGGTAAATCTGGTCGAGCATCTCCGACGGAGTCAGGCACCGCACGAGTCCGCCGATTGTGGACGCGCAGAAGCGGCAGCCCATCCGGCAACCGACCTGGGATGAGATGCAGACGGAATTTCCGTGGTGGTACTTCATCCAGACGCTCTCGATCACGTTGCCGTCGCTAAGGCGGAACAGGTATTTTCTCGTTCCGTCGATTTTGGACTCCTGCACCTGCACTTTTTCGAGACAGGTAAGCGGATACTGTTCCTTTAATTTTTCCCGGAAGGCAAGCGAGAGATTCGTCATCTCATCGTAGCTGCCCGCCAGACGATGATGCATCCAGTCGTATAACTGTTTGGCACGGAACGGCTTTTCTCCCATCTGCTGGCAGGCGTCCTTTAATTCGTCTAAGGTCATTGATTTAATATCCATCTGTTACGCCCGTCCTTTCTCTGTTTTCCGGAATTTTGCAAGGAAAAATCCGTCTGTCTTGTGTACCCCCGGGATCAGCTGCAGCTGTCCTTTGGCCGTTTCTCCGCTTTTCAGCTCATCCGGCAGCAGTTCATCCAGACTGACTGCTTCAAACGGGAACTGTTCCAGAAACCATGCGGCATTCTCGCTGTTTTCTTTTCTGTTGACGGTACATGTGCTGTACAGCAGTGTGCCGCCCGGCTTTACGTACGATGCGGCATTTGCAAGGATTGCCCGCTGAATCCGTACCAGCTCCTCTTCTTTTTCTTTTGAAGCGTAATATTTGATATCCGGCTTTCTGCCGATGACGCCGTATCCGGTGCACGGCAGGTCCGCAATCACAACGTCCGCTTTTCCGATCCATTCCGCATCGAGCTGTTCCGCATCTTTTACCTTCGGCACGACGCAGGAAACACCTGCTCTCTGCACATTTTCCCGGATCAGATCGACCTTGTATTCGGTGAGATCACGCGCTTCCACGCATCCCTGATTTCTCATTTTATCTGCTGCATGGAGGCTCTTTCCACCCGGTGCCGCGCAGAGATCCAGCACCTGGTCACCCGGCTTTGGATCCGCCAGATGCGCCGCCATCATGGAGCTCACATCCTGAATCTGGAACCGGCCTTCCTGGAAGGCATTCAGTGATGCGATCGTCTCAAAGTTTTTCAGATAGAACGCCTCGCCAAGATACGGCGCTTTTTCCAGCTCTGCCTCCTGGCTTTCCAGGCTTTTCTTCGTCTCCTCGATCGTATTGTTCCAGCGGTTGATACGGATCGTCACCTGTTTTTCTTTTAGGAAATCCGCCATCATCGTTTCTGCCGTTTCTTTTCCGTACTGGGATACGAACTCCTCAACCAGAAATTCCGGCATGGAGTATTTCACGGAAAGATACTGCGTAGTATTGTTCTCCTTCGGCATCGGCAGATGATCTTTCTCCCGCACGATCGTGCGCAGAACGCCGTTGACAAAGCCCTTTAAGTTGTAAAAATGCTTCTTTTCCGCCAGTTTCACCGCCTCATTGACGACTGCCGAATCCGGTACTGCGTCAAGAAAACGGATCTGGTACACCGACATCCGTAAGATCGCACGAATCACCGGCTTGCATTTGTTGATCTTGATTTTGGAATACTGATTGATGATGTAGTCATTCTGGATGCCGTATTCCACGGTTCCCTCGCAGACCCGCTTGATAAACGCACGGTCCTGCCGCGGCAGGAACTGGTATTTATCGAGGGCATCCCTTACAGCAAGATGGCAGGGCGTTTTCTCCCTGTCCATCTCAAGCAGAATGTTCATAATCAGCTCTCTTGTATTGATTGTATCAGTCATCATTTCTCCTAAATGCTCCGGATAAAATCAGCAGCCGGAGCAGCTGCAGCAGAGAACCGATCACCGCTGCCACGTATGTCATGGCTGCAGCCCAGAGTACTTTCTTGACTCCGTCGTGTTCCGTCTCTGTCACCATACCGCCCTCACTGAGCATTTTTAATGCTCTTCTCGACGCATCGAACTCGACCGGAAGTGTTACCACCTGGAATGCCAGTGCCAGCACAAACAGCCAGATACCGGCTTTCACCAGCATCGGAAGGCTGAAAATCAGTCCGATCAGGAACAGCGGCCAGAAAAGCTGGGATCCAAGATTCGCTGCCGGAACAATGGCGCTTCTTACTTTCAGCGGCACGTAATCCGTATTGTGCTGTACGGCATGGCCGCACTCATGCGCTGCGACACCGATCGCTGCGACCGAGGTTGAATCGTAAACCGCATCCGATAAATTCACGGTTTTTGTCCGCGGATCATAGTGATCGGTCAGTTTACCGGATACGTGGCGGACGGTCACATCGTAGATGCCGGCCTGATGCAGAATGCGCATCGCCGCCTCGCGTCCCGTCATGCCGCTGTACGAGCGGACGGTCTGATATTTGCTGAAAATCGTGTTCATGCGGACGGATACCGCCATGGAAATCAGTGCGGCAAGAATCACCAGCAGATACGTACTGTCATAAAAAAGTCCCATATCGTTTTTCTCCTTTTTTCTCAGGCACAGCAGCCATCACACCGCTGTGCCGTTCCCCGCCTCAACTTCAGGTTGCTTTTTCTCTTTTATTCGCCAAGTCTGGTACCCGGCTCGATCGCATAGCCGCGCAGGAAATCGGCGGTTTTCATCCGTTTCTTTCCTTCGAGTTGCAGCTCCTCGATCACCAGAATGCCGTCTCCCGTCTTTACATGGAGACCTGTCTCATCTGCCACCCAGACTTTTCCGGCACTCTTCGTCGGATTCTGTCCCGGAATTTTCGAGAACAGATCGCCGCCGAACATGGCAATGACTTTGGCATCCCAGATTTTCAGGTTCTTTCCGTTTACTTTTGTAAAAGCACTCGGCCACGGGCTCATCGCACGGATCTGACGTTCGATCTCAACGGCACTCTTCGTCCAGTCGATCTTTCCGTCTTCTTTTTTGATCATCCGCGCATACTCTGTAGTGCTTATCTCCGGCTGTTTTTCCGGTGTCACTTCGCCTTTTTCAAGTTTTGGAAGTGTCTCCACCAGAAGTTTTGCTCCGGCTGCGGCGAGCTTGTCAAAGAGACTGCCGCCGGTCTCATCTGCTGCAAGCGGAACTTCCACTTTCGTCAGCATATCGCCTGTGTCGAGGCCTTCATCCATCTTCATAATGGTTACGCCGCTCACTTCATCGCCGTTCATGACAGCCCACTGGATCGGCGCTGCTCCGCGGTAAGCCGGAAGCAGGGATGCATGAACGTTGATGCATCCGTATTTCGGCATGTCCAAAATCTCTTTTGGAATAATCTGGCCGAATGCAACGACAACGATCACATCCGGCTCCATTTTCCGGATCTCTTCGATCGCCTCTGCATCCCGCACGCGGCGCGGCTGATAGACCGGAAGGCCGTGTTTTTCGGCTGCCTCTTTCACCGGTGTCGGCATCATCTGTTTTCCGCGGCCCTTCGGTTTGTCCGGCTGGGTCACAACGCCTGTGATCTCATAACCGGCCTCCACGAGTGCCTCAAGTGTTCCCACGGAGAAATCCGGGGTTCCCATAAATACCACTTTCATCTGAAGTCATCTCCTTTATTTTAAGACTTACTCTTCGTCCTCGTACTCCTCATACTCATCGTACGTGTTGTCCCAGAGTTCGCCTTCTACTTTTTCTGTATACATATGTCCATCGAGGTGATCGCACTCGTGGCAGATGCAGCGGGCAAGAAGTTCGGTTCCCTCCAGTTCAAACGGCTGCATGTCGCGGTCCAGTGCTCTTACCTTTACGTAATTCGGACGGGTTACTGTACCGGATTTTCCCGGAAGGCTTAAGCATCCTTCTGCTCCTGTCTGGCTTCCGGAAGTCTCCAGGATTTCCGGATTGATCAGAAGATGTGGGGTTCCATCTACATCCATGACTACGATTCTCTTTAAGATGCCGACCTGCGGTGCGGCAAGGCCGACACCGTTTGCCTCATACATGGTGTCAAACATGTCGTCGATCAGCTCGCTGATTCTTGGTGTCATCTTCTCCACCGGTCTGCATTTTTTCGTTAATACGCGGTCGCCTACGACTCTGATTTCTCTGATTGCCATAATTCTTTTCCTTTCTTTTGCTCTTCTATTATAAATAATCTATGTGTAAATAGTATGAAAAAACTAATACTTTCTGCTGAAGTCAAACTGTAAATAAACGGTACGGAAGCCTTTGTTAATCTCGATATACCGCTCCAGTTTTTCCCGCAGTTCTGCCAGCACCTCTTCCTGCGGCGCGCGTACATACACGGCCATGCGGTACAGGTCATTGATTTTCGACACTGCCTCACTTGCCGGGCCGATGATCTGGACTTCGCGGTTTCCCCGGATGCGGATGAGATATCTGCGAATGTATTCCATCGCCTGCGTCAGATGCGCTTCATCCTCCCCGGCTCCGTGGATCGCCAGAAGCTCCGCCGCCGGGGGATATCCCATCAGACGGCGGTAGTCCATTTCTTTCTCGTAAAATGCCCCGTAATCCTGCTCTGCCGCCGTCTGAATGCTGTAATGTTCGGGATGGTACGTCTGAATGACTGCCATTCCCGGCTTTTCGCCTCTTCCGGCGCGGCCGACTGCCTGCGTCAGCAGCTGGAACGTACGCTCCCCGGCACGGTAATCGACTGCATTCAGGGAGAGATCCGCCGCCAGCGCTCCCACCAGCGTGACATTCGGGAAATCGTGGCCTTTTACGATCATCTGGGTTCCAATCAGGATATCGGCCTCCCCCGCCGCAAATGAGGACAGGATTTCTTCATAACTGTTTTTCGTTTTTGTCGTGTCGCCGTCCATCCTAAGAACGCGTGCCTTTGGAAACAGCTTTTTCACGTTCTGCTCGATCTGCTGTGTGCCGGCACGGAAGCCGCCGATGTACGGGGAACCGCACGACGGGCACGCATGTACCTGCGGTGTTTCATAACCGCAGTAATGGCAGACGAGCTTTCCGTTATTGTGTGCTGTCAGTGATACATCGCAGTGCGGGCATTTCATCACATGGCCGCATGCACGGCACGAGACGAAGCCCGCATAGCCTCTGCGGTTCAGAAACAGTACAACCTGTTCCTTTTTTTCAAGCCGTTTTTCGATCTCTTCCCGCAGTTTTCCGGACAGAATCGAACGGTTTCCCATCTGTAATTCTTCCCGCATATCCGCGATCCATACGGACGGAAGTGCTGCATTTCCGTACCGCGCATCCATCCGGAACAGCGCGTACGCTCCCGTCTCGCAGGCGTAAGAAGCATCCACCGACGGCGTTGCCGAACCCATCACCACATGGGCATGCTCCAGCCCGGCGCGGCGCACGGCGGTCTCCCTTGCATGGTAGCGCGGCGTCACTTCACTTTTATAGGAGGTTTCATGCTCCTCATCGATTACGATCAGCCCCAGATCCGGAAACGGTGCAAAGAGTGCGGAACGCGGACCGATCATAATACTGACCTCCCCGCGCCGCGCGCGCTCCATCTGGTCGGCGCGCTCGGACGGTGTCATCCGCGAGTTGACCACCGTGACCCTTGTTCCAAACCGTGCGCAGAACCGCTCCACGTTCTGATACGTCAGCGCAATCTCCGGGATCAGCACGATCACCTGTTTTCCTTCCTTCAGCACTCGCTCCATCAGCTCCATATAGACGAGCGTTTTGCCGCTTCCCGTCACACCGCGGATCAGGCAGGGGCGGTTCTGTCCTTCCCATTCCTTTCGAATGCCGTCCACCACGGCCTGCTGCTGTTCGTTTGGTTTTCCCGCAGTTGTTCTTCCTGCCGCATCAGATACCGGATTTCTCCAGGTGCTCGTACGGCGGATTTCCAACACGCCCTGCTCTTCCATCACGTGCAGCGTATCTGCCGTGATTTTCAGTTTCTTGCTCACAACCGGCCCTGGAAGAACCGGCTGGGCCAGCAGCGCGTTTAAGAGACGGATTCTCGCTTTATAATTTTTCTTTCTGTAGTTTTCCAGCAGCTCCTCACATCTCGCAGGATCTGCAAGAAGCGCAATTTCGCGGGTTTCTTTCCCGCGCGCCTTTACTTTGACCGGAAGCACCGTCTTTAACGCCTGGATCATCGTCGATCCGTACGTATGACGCATCCACGCGGCGAGCGCGATGAGCTTCGTCTCTACGGTCGCCGCATCCTTTTGTACCGCGAGGATGGCCTTCATCCGGTCCTGCGGATATTTCGGCTCGTTTCCGACGGAAAGCACATAGCCGGTGATCGTGCGGTTTCCGTTTCCAAACGGAATCTGTACCGCCGTTCCCGGACTGATCTCCCCTGTCAGTTCCGGCGGAACCTTGTACTGAAAGGTCCGGTCCAGTTTTTCATTTGTGATGTCTACGATTACATCAGCGTAAACGCTGCTCATACATTCCCCTTACTTTCTTCCAGTATTTCCCGGATCAGCACGCGCTCATCCATCTCGTACCGTTTCCCCTTCCGGATCTGATACGTTTCGTGGCCTTTTCCCGCGAGCACCACGAGATCGCCCGGCTGCCGGTTTTCGATCACATACCGGATCGCCTCCTTACGGTCTGCAATCTCAACGAAAGCGCCTTCTGTTTTCCCGATTCCCGTCCGGATATCGTCCAGAATCGCCTGTGGTTCCTCATCCCGCGGATTGTCCGAGGTGATGACGGTCAGATCCGCCAGACGCCCCGACACCTCTCCCATCTGGAATCTCCGGTCCCGCGCGCGGTTTCCGCCGCAGCCGAAGAGACAGATCAGGCGCTTCGGATGGTATTTCCGCAGTGTCTTTAACAGGCTTTCGAGGCTCATCGCATTGTGTGCGTAGTCAATGAGAAGCGTCATTTCCGGATACACCGGAACTGCCTCACACCGCCCACGGACGCGGACTGCGGAAAGTGCCTCCTGCATCGCCTTTTCCGGGATTCCCATCTGCGCGCAGACCGCAATGGCGGCAAGCGAGTTGGAAACGGAAAACAGACCCGGCAGATCTACCCGTACCGGAAAATCCGCTGCGCCCTGCACCCGGTATGAGACACCGAGCACGCCGGGCGCCTGATCGAGTGCTGCATCTGCTGCCATAAAATCAGCTTTTTCCCTGCATCCGAATGTCACCAGACGGCAGGTGCTCTGCCTTATGATCTCCGGAAACCTTTTGTCATCCCGGTTTACAATTCCGGTTCTGCAGGTGCGAAGCAGCTTCTTTTTGCAGGACAGATATTCTGCAAACGATGCATGCTCCCCGGCGCCGATGTGGTCGTTTCCAATGTTGGTGAACACACCGTAATCAAACGTAATTCCATCACACCGGTGCTGTTTTTCCGCCTGCGAGGAAACCTCCATCACAACATGGGTGCAGCCCTCCCGCATCATTTCAGAAAACAGCTTCTGCAGCACAACAGGCTCCGGCGTTGTATTTTCTGACGGAATGCTTTTTTCCCCGATCCTCGTCTCGATCGTTCCGATGAGTCCTGCGCGGATCCCTGCTTTTCGCAGGATTTCGTAAATCATATATGCAGTCGTCGTCTTTCCCTTCGTGCCGGTCACTCCGATTGTCACAAGGTGCTGCGCCGGATCGTCCTCCCAGGCACAGGAAAGCTGTGCGAGTGCTTCTCTGCTGTCCTTTACTACGAGTACGGTTACCTTTTCCGGAATCCCTTCCAGTTCCCTCTCCGCAACCAGGACAGCAGCGCCCCTCTCGACTGCTTCTTCTGCATATACGTGCCCGTCCATCCTGTTTCCGCGGATGCAGACAAACACGTTCTGCGGCTGTACTTTTCTGCTGTCGCATGTGATTCCTGTAACTTCCGCATCCAGACTGCCCTGCTGGAGCTGATATGCGATCCGTTTTCGTAACGTGCGCATGTTTTTCATGCCGGGACCTCCCTTTCACGTTTCAAATCCCTACGACTCAGATACTTTTATAGAATACCATAGTCCGAAAAACATTTCAATGTGCGCAATGTCGGTTTCTTCTTGATTTTTGCCTCCATAAACTTTATAATAGTTTTATATTGATGCCTGGTTTTTTCGTATCAAAATCTATGAACTGCAAAGAGAGGTATCTTCCAATGAAAAGAAAAAAAATAGTTGTTGCACTGGGACACAAAGCTCTTGGAACGACGCTGCCGGAACAGAAAGCAGCCGTAAAACGTTCCGCAAAAGTAATCGCAGATCTCGTTGCTGCCGGCGCTGATGTTGTCATCACCCACAGCAATGCGCCGCAGGTCGGCATGATCCACATGGCGATGAATGAATTCGGCAAAATGCACACCGACTACAGCGCAGCCCCGATGTCTGTCTGCTCCGCTATGAGCGAAGGCTACATCGGCTACGACCTGCAGAACGCCATCCGTGCTGAGCTTCTCCGCAGAGGAATCTTCAAAACCACATCCACGATTCTTACACAGGTTGAAGTAGATCCGTACGACGATGCCTTCAACAATCCGGTCAAACTGATCGGCCGTACGCTTACCAAAGAGGAGGCTGACGCAGAGGAAGAAAAAGGAAACTACGTAACGAAAACCGAGGACGGCTACCGCCGAATCGTTGCTGCTCCGAAGCCGCAGGATATCGTAGAGATCGACTCCATCCGTCTTCTTCTCGATGCCGGACAGGTTGTCATCGCAGCAGGCGGCGGCGGAATCCCGGTTCTCCCACAGAATGAAGAGTTAAAGGGTGCATCCGCAGTCATCGAAAAAGACCTCACCAGCGGCCTGATGGCAGAAATGCTGAACGCAGACATGCTGATGATCCTGACCAGCGTGGAAAACGTTTCCATCAACTACGGTACCCCGGACGAAAAACCGCTGGAGCACATCACCGTTGCTGACGCGAAGAAATACATCGCAGAAGGCCAGTTCGGAGAAAACTCCATGCTGCCGAAGATGGAAGCAGCTGTTTCTTTCCTCGAGAAAGGCATCGGCCGTACCGCAGTCATCACTTCCATTGATTCCGCACTCGCCGGATTCCAGGGAAAAACAGGTACGATTATCGAGTAATACAAAGTATACAAAAAAAGGATTCCCGCGAGTGGGAATCCTTTTTTTCTACTCTTTTTCCGGACTAAAAAACCAGATTAGAAAGTAAATTTATCTGCAAAGTAAGCATCGAGATCCTCAATTTTAATTCTCTCCTGCTCCATGGTGTCACGGTCACGGACGGTAACAGCACCATCGGTCTCGGAATCGAAGTCATAGGTGATGCAGTACGGAGTACCGATCTCATCCTGACGGCGATACCGTTTTCCGATATTTCCACGGTCATCAAACTCGCAGTTGTATTTCTTGGACAGCTCTGCAAAGACTTTCTCAGCGCCCTCGTTCAGCTTCTTGGAAAGCGGAAGCACACCGATTTTTACCGGTGCCAGTGCCGGATGGAAATGCATCACAGTACGAACATCATTCTTCTCTGCGTCGAGAACTTCCTCGTCATAAGCGCTGCACAGGAATGCCAGAACGACACGGTCAGCACCAAGAGACGGCTCGATAACATACGGGATGTATTTCTCGTTCTTCTCTGGATCGAAATAGGTCATATCCTGTCCGGATACATTCTGATGCTGGGTCAGGTCGTAATCGGTACGGTCTGCGATTCCCCACAGCTCGCCCCATCCGAACGGGAACAGGAACTCGATATCGGTTGTTCCCTTGCTGTAGAAGCACAGCGCTTCCGGAGAATGGTCTCTTGCACGCATCTCTTCGTCTTTCATGCCGAGGCTCTTCAGCCAGTTGATGCAGAAGCCTCTCCAGTACTGGAACCAGTCAAGATCGGTGCCAGGCTCGCAGAAGAACTCCAGCTCCATCTGCTCGAACTCACGGGTACGGAAGGTGAAGTTACCCGGTGTAATCTCGTTACGGAAAGATTTACCGATCTGGCCGATTCCGAACGGAATTTTCTTTCTGGAAGTACGCTGTACGTTTTTGAAATTTACGAAGATACCCTGTGCAGTCTCCGGACGAAGATATACGGTGTTCTTCGCATCCTCTGTAACACCCTGGAAGGTTTTGAACATCAGGTTGAACTGACGGATATCGGTAAAGTTATGTTTTCCGCAGGACGGACACGGAATCTGATGCTCCTCGATGAAGTTCTTCATCTCTTCCTGGGACCATGCGTCTACGCTGCCGCCTTCGATTTCAATGCCTTTTTCCTCACAGAAGTCTTCGATCAGCTTGTCTGCACGGAAACGCTCGTGGCACTCTTTACAGTCCATCAGAGGATCGGAAAATCCGCCGAGATGACCGGAAGCTACCCATGTCTGCGGGTTCATCAGGATCGCGCAGTCAACACCTACGTTGTGCGGGCTCTCCATCACGAATTTCTGCCACCATGCTTTTTTCACGTTGTTTTTCAGCTCAACACCGAGCGGGCCGTAATCCCAGGTATTTGCCAGGCCGCCGTAGATTTCGGAACCCGGATATACAAAGCCTCTGGATTTTGCTACTGCCACAATTTTGTCCATTGTCTTTTCCATAGTTAGTTACTCCTCTATTTTATTTGTTTACTTACCATAAACAACAATAACAGGACTGGCAAGAAGAACGTCCTGCTCATATTCCTGCTCTGTTTCTTCTGTCTTAGTCTGCTCTGATGATGACGCAGAAGCACTCTCTGTGGACTTTGTGGTCCACTCGCCGGCCGTATCCACCGTGTTTTTTCCTTTGATCACGGCTGTACCGGAAACGCAGAGCACCGGATCTTCCGTTACGATTTCCAGCGGCTCCTCGCAGACAATCACGCGTACATGCTTAACGCCTTTGACCGCATCTTCGACTGAAACCTCATTGCCTTTAGAATCGACAAAGGAAGCGGAAAAATCATATCCCGCTTCTTCTGCCTCATCCAGCGTGCCTGCGAAAAATTCTGCTCCGTGATAATCCGCGTAGGACTGGTAATCTCCGTATTCCATCCGAATCTCCACCTTGTCCTCTTTGATCTGGCATTTTTCCAGCTTCACGGAATCCGCATCGCCGCGCTCCTCTGTGAATTTTTTGATGTCATCCTCCACAAAGACCTTCAGTTCGTCTTCCGTGTAATCATCGTCTTTGCTGTAATCTTCCACAATAGCTTCTGTCACAACACCATTTTTGCTCACATAGACAGATGTCGTTGTCACATCTTTTAACTTCTCACAGCCCGACAGCAGCACGGAAGCCGCTGTCAGAACTGCGAGAAGCTGTCCTGCTTTTTTCATAAAAATCCTCTAAAAACCGCCTAAATTATTTATTGCGGTAAATGATATCGTCTCTTCCCGGTCCGTTGGAGATCATGGTGATCGGGAATCCGATTTCTTTCTCTACAAACTCGATGTAGTTTCTGCAGTTCTCCGGCAGATCCTCGTATTTCTTGATGCCGCGGATATCGCATTTCCAGCCCGGAAGGGTTTTCAGAACCGGTTTTGCTTTCTCAAGAATGCTGGTGTTCGGGAAATCGTGGATTTCTTTTCCGTCTACTTCGTATGCTACGCAAACCGGAATCTCGTCCAGATATCCGAGAACGTCAAGTACGGTAAATGCTACATCGGTCGTACCCTGCATTCTGCAGCCGTAGCGGGAAGCAACACAGTCGAGCCATCCCATACGTCTCGGACGTCCTGTCGTTGCACCGAACTCTCCGCCGTCTCCGCCGCGTCTTCTGAGCTCATCTGCCTCATCTCCAAAAATCTCGGAAACAAATGCACCTGCTCCTACTGCGCTGGAGTAAGCCTTGCACACCGTTACAATTTTCTTAATTTCATATGGCGGAACACCTGCTCCTACTGCGCCGTAGCCGGCCAGTGTGGAAGAAGAAGTTACCATCGGGTAAATTCCGTGATCCGGGTCTTTTAAGGAACCAAGCTGACCCTCAAGCAGGATCTCCTTGCCTTCCTGAATCGCGTTCCACAGGAATGCGGAAGTATCGCATACGTATGGCTCAACCATTTTCTTGTACTCCATCAGTTCTGCATAAATCTCATCCGGATTCAACAGCGGTTTATGATACAGATGCTCCAGCAGAATGTTTTTGGTTTCACATACGGATTTCAGTTTTTCTTTCAGACGTTCGTCATCGAACAGTTCGTTAACCTGAAAACCGATCTTTGCATATTTATCTGAGTAGAACGGAGCGATACCGGACTTGGTGGAACCAAAGGATTTTCCTCCCAGACGTTCTTCCTCGTACTGATCGAACAGGATATGGTACGGCATTACCATCTGCGCGCGGTCGGAGATTTTGATCTTCGGTGCCGGTACCCCTTTCGAAATAATCTCGTTTAACTCATTGATCAGAACCGGAATGTTGAGTGCAACACCGTTTCCGATTACGCTGGTTGTGTGGCTGTAAAATACGCCGGATGGAAGGGTATGAAGTGCAAACTTTCCATAGTTGTTTACAATGGTATGGCCTGCATTTGCACCACCCTGGAAACGGACAACAATGTCTGCCTCTTTTGCGAGCATATCGGTAATTTTACCTTTTCCCTCGTCTCCCCAGTTTGCTCCTACTACTGCCTTAATCATATGACATCCTCCTAATTCAACGTATACTTGCGGCCTTTTTGTTCCGGCCGTTTATCTTTAGTATACCATGTTTTTCTCATAAGCGAAACTTATGATTACTTATAAAATCTGTTTTTTTATTATTTCTGTTTATCAAACGGATCAGACGTTGATTTCCGCTGTCATGCCAAGTGCGTCTTTGTTTGCCTCAAGCACCGGATTGACTACGTTTTTCAGGAATGCGTCAACCTGTACAGATGCGCGGCCTGTGTATTTGGACGGATCCATCGTCTTTTCCAGTTCTTCCTTGGTCAGATGGAACATCTCATCTGCTGCGATCAGATCGAGAAGATCATTATCGCGTCCTTCCTCTTTGACATGTTTTCCGGCGATCATGGACAGCTCGCGGATTCTCTCATGCAGCTCCTGACGGTCGCCGCCTGCTTTCACCGCATCCATCATGATATTCTCGGTTGCCATAAACGGAAGCTCTGCCATCATGTGTTTTAAGATAACCTTTGGATAAACCACAAGTCCGTCTACGACGTTCATGCACAGATCCAGGATACCGTCGATGGCAAGGAAGCCTTCCGGAATGGAAAGTCTCTTGTTTGCAGAGTCATCGAGGGTTCTCTCAAACCACTGTACAGAAGAGGTGATGGCCGGATTTAATGCATCGGTGATCACATAACGGGACAGGGATGCGATACGCTCGCTTCTCATCGGATTTCTCTTGTATGCCATGGCGGAAGATCCGATCTGTCCTTTCTCGAACGGCTCCTCAACTTCTTTTAAGTGCTGCAGAAGACGGATGTCGTTGGAGAATTTTGTTGCGCTTGCCGCAATGCCTGCCAGAACGTTTAATACTCTCGTATCGACTTTTCTGGAATACGTCTGTCCGGAAACAGGATAGCAGTTCTTGAAGCCCATTTTCTCAGCGATCATCGGATCGATCTTGTCGATGGTCTCCTGATCTCCGTCGAACAGCTCTAAAAAGCTTGCCTGTGTGCCTGTTGTTCCTTTGGAACCGAGCAGCTTTAAGGTGCTCTGTACGTACTCAAGATCTTCAAGGTCCATTAAGAACTCCTGCATCCACAGGGTTGCACGTTTTCCGACGGTGGTCGGCTGTGCCGGCTGGAAGTGGGTGAAGGCAAGGGTCGGCTGGTCTTTGTAGGTATCCGCAAATTTTGCCAGCTCAGCGATAACGTTCACCAGTTTTTTCTTCACCAGCTTTAAGGCTTCGTTCATGACAATGATATCGGTATTGTCGCCTACGTAGCAGCTGGTTGCTCCCAGATGGATAATTCCTTTTGCTTTCGGACACTGTACGCCGTAGGCATACACATGGGACATTACGTCATGACGGCAGACTTTCTCTCTTTCTTTTGCCACATCGTAGTTGATGTTCTCGGCATTTGCTTTCAGTTCTTCGATCTGCTCATCTGTAATAGAAAGTCCCAGTTCTTTTTCTGTCTCAGCCAGCGCAATCCATAACTTTCTCCAGGTACGGAATTTCATATCCGGAGAGAAGATGTACTGCATCTCCTTGCTTGCATAACGTTCGGAAAGAGGGCTTACATATCTGTCAGTTCCGCTCATAGACACGATTCTCCTTTTCTTGTCAAAATGTGTATTCGGTTTCTCTTTTATCCCCGCTCTTTTTCATCCCAAAAACAGAACGGGACGTATAAAGAGCGTGTTTGAAATACGTTTCAACCACGCTCTAGTATAACGCATGTTGTTTTTTTAGGCAAGTGCAACGTCGTTACTTCTCACGAAATTTTCCCAAAAAGCCCTGCATTCTGGCATTTTCGGAATCGAAGACTTCGTCCGGCGTTCCTTCCACGGCGATCACGCCCTGGTCCATAAAGATGACGCGGTTGGAAATCTCCCGGGCAAAATTCATCTCGTGGGTAACGATCACCATGGTCATATTCATCTCCGCAAGGGATTTGATGACCTTCAGCACCTCGCCTGTCAGCTCCGGGTCGAGCGCCGAAGTCGGCTCATCAAAAAAGAGCACCTTCGGGTTCAGCATCAGCGCACGCGCAATCGCAACCCTCTGACACTGACCGCCGGAAAGCTGACACGGATACGCCTTTTCTTTTCCTGTGAGTCCCATTTTCTGCAGCAGCTCTTCTGCCTGTGCTTCCACCTCCGCACGGTTGCGTTTCTGCACATGAATCGGCGCATCGCAGAGGTTTTTCATCACATCATAATGCGGAAACAGGTGGAAGCTCTGGAATACCATTCCAAAGTTTTCCTGAATTTTCCGCAGCACGGCCGGCTTTGCATAAACGGATTTTCCATTTTGTATGGTGACTGCCTGCTCGCCAAGATACGTCAGGTCACCGCCATCCATCGTCTCCAGCATCGCCGCACACCGCAGCAGCGTCGATTTTCCCGATCCCGACGGGCCGATGATCGAGAGTACCTCGCCCTCTTCTACTTTGAGGGAAATATCTTTTAACACTTCGAGATCCCCAAAGCTCTTTCTTACATGGTTCATTTCCAGATAAATCATATCGTTTTCCGCTCTCTTCTATAGTTAATGATAATAAGAAAATTTCTTTTCCAAAAGTTCCATCACCCACGCCACGACAAAATTGAAGATGTAGTAGAAAATACCAGCGGCAACGAACGGAACCATCGTGGTCTTGGCCGCCGCGATCTGTTTTGCGATCGTGAACATTTCCACATAGGAAATGGAAAAGGCCAGCGACGTATCCTTGACCAGCGTAATCACCTCATTGGTGATCGCCGGCAGAATCCGTTTCACAACCTGCGGCAGAATAATGCGGACAAACGTCTGTCCCTTCGAATAACCAAGAAGCTTTGCTGCCTCGTACTGTCCACGATCCATCGAAACGATGCCGGAGCGGTAGATTTCTGCAAAATAGGCGCCGTAGTTTAAGGCAAATCCGGTGATAATCGCCGGAAAGCGCCATTTTCCGATGTTCATACCGAACAGATAGAACGGTCCGAAGTAAACCACCATGAGCTGCAGCATCAGAGGCGTGCCGCGCATCAGGGAGATATAGAGCCGAAAAATTCCGCTCACAATCCGGTTTTTCGACATACGCCCGAAGGCGATCAGCAGACCGAGCGGCAGGGAAAATACGAGCGTCAGAACAAATATCGAGATCGTTCCCGCCATTCCGGTACTAAGCTGTGATAGAATCATGGACAACTTCATGCTGCTTTACTCTCCTTTTTTCTCCAGACACACCATGTCTGCGATTCCGTATTTTTCTGCGAGCTTGCCGAATGTTCCGTCGGCCAGAACCTGCTGCAGGCCTTCGTTTACTTTATCGCAGAGCTCGGTATTTCCTTTTTTGAATCCGATCGCATATTTCTCAGAGTTCAGGTGCTCGTCGAGGATTTTGTATCCTTCTCCGCGGCTTTCCAGCTGATATTTGGCAACGCCGATATCCATGGCAACCGCATCGATGGAACCTGCCTGAAGCTCTACAAACGCATTGTTGTAATCCGGGAACTGCTGCAGAGCGGCGAAAGTATCGGCGAGTTCTTTCTGACCGCCATCTTCCTCACTCTGTAAAAGATCGAGTGCTGCGGATGCTGCCTGCACACCAACCGTCTTTCCTGCCAGATCGGACAGGCTGTTGATGCCGGAATTCTCAGATACGACCATCACCTGGCTGTTGTCCACGTACGGATCGGACCAGGTGTAATCGTCCTCTCTGCCGTTCATGGTAAAGCCGTTCCAGATGCAGTCAATCGCACCAGAATTCAGCTCGGTATCTTTCGCATCCCAGTTGATCGGGGTTTTTACCAGCTTCCAGCCGTAAATCTCGCAGACTGCCTCGGCGAGCTCCAGGTCAAATCCGGTGTAATCGCCGGTCTCATCGTCCATGTAGCCGTACGGCGGGTATTCTGCATCGAAGCCTACGGTAAAGGTTGTCGTTCCGTCTGCGGAAGAGGATGCTGCTCCTGCTGATGAGGCAGATGTTTTTGCTGTGTCTGCAGAGCCGCAGCCAGCCAGCAGGGCAGATGCACAAAAGGCTGCTGTCAAAATGCTAACCATTTTCTTTTTCATAATAATCTTCTCCTTTTCTACGTGATCATGTTATCACTGTACTATGCTAAACTAATTGGTATCCTACCATACTCCGGCACCTCCTGTCAACCCGCACCGGTTAAATAATTCAGAAAACCTGTTCCAACACAAAAAAGTCTCCGAAACGGTCAGCAGATTCTGCTTTTTTCCGTCTTCGGAGACTTTGATTTTTCTATTTTGGATAACTATTTATAAACCCTTGTTACACGGCTGCTGATATCGCAGAGCATCTCGTAATCGAAACGTGCCGCCGGGTTGGCGATCTCTTCGATCGTGATGGTCTCATCCCCGTCGGTTCCGACAAGCGTTACAACGTCCTCCACCTGCACATCCGGGATGTCGGTCACGTCCACCATCATCTGATCCATACAGATTCTTCCGATGATCGGTGCTTTTTTCCCGTGGATCAGCACACAGCCCTGGTTCGAGAGAGCTCTCGGATAGCCGTCTGCATAGCCGGCTGAAACAGTTGCGATCCGTGTCATCGGTTTCTCGGTCACATACGTGGCACCGTAGCTGACGCCGATGCCCGGGCCGACTTCCTTCACATGGATGACATGGCTCTTCCAGGAAAGCGCCGGGATCAGATCGAGGCGCTCTTTTTTTACCTCCTCGGATGGGTAAATGCCGTAGGTGATGATACCGGAACGCACCATCTCAAAGCGGTGATCGTCAAATTCCATGATTCCGGCGGAGTTGCAGATATGGCGAAGCGGAATCGTCACGCCGCGCTCTGCTAAAAGTGCCGTCATCTTATCATATTTTTCCATCTGCATCGAACAGTACGTCTTGTCTTCCTGATCGGCGCAGGAGAAATGCGTAAACATACCTTCCAGCTCGATGTGCGGAAGATCCGCGATTTTTGCCGCCTCATCCGCATCGTGCTCCGTCACCTGGAAGCCGATCCGCGTCATGCCGGTATCGACCGCAAGGTGTGCTTTTGCTTTCCGGTTCTGGCGTGCTGCCTCTTTTTCGAGGGCAAGCGCCTGTGCGTAGCTGTCGATCGTCTGAGTGATGTCGTATTCCACAAGGTCGCCGTACTGGGACGGGGACACGTAGCCGAGAATCAGGATCGGCGCGGAAATGCCGTTTTCTCTGAGCTCGACAGCCTCCTCGATGGTTGCGGTTGCAAAATAATCAACCTGGTTTTCCAGATAGGATGCTACCGGAACGGCACCGTGGCCGTAGGCGTTCGCTTTTACAACGCCAAGGAGTTTCACGCCCTCCGGTAGTCTTTTTTTCACTTCTCTGATGTTATGCCCGATCGCTTCGAGTGAAATCTCTGCATAACAGCGTAAGTATCTGTTCACTTTTTTCCTTCTTTCTTTCCGTACTTTTTCTGAGACGCCAAAACGTGCCTGAAAACTCTTTCGGATTATTTTCAGACACGCTCTCGTATCAGATTCCGGCTGTGCCGGTTTTTATTTGTCCGGTCTGCGGATGGCGGAATAGATATTTTTTACATTTTTCAGCACTACATGCGTTCTTGTCGCATCGACGCCCGGAAGGCTCATCACCTGGCGGTGGATTTCTTCGAGTTCGTCGGATGAGTGACAGGAAATGCGGATAATCAAATCAAAATCTCCGGTCTGATAATAGCAGGATACGATGTACTCCAGTTTCTGGATCGCATCTGCAAAACTGTCAAAGAACTTCGGATGCTCCAGGCTGACTTCCATCAGCGCGGTCATCTCATTTCCCGTTTTCTTTTCGTCTACAATAATGGTGTATTCTTTAATCACTCCGGTTTCTTCCATTTTACGGATTCTCTCGATGACTGCAGAAACCGATAAATGAATCTCTTTGCTGATATTGGAAGCCGTCTCGCGGGCATTTTTCTGCAATATCTTCAGAATCTTATAATCAATGGCATCCATGTATTTTTCCTCCCATAAGAATTGACAGGGCTCTTCTTTCCAGATCTTAGCATAAAATTTCCCTGTCACTGCCTTTCTATTATATCAAATTTTTCAGATAAGTCCAGTTTTTCCCAAAATATTTTATAGAAAGATTAGAATTTTTCTTTAAATTGCACAGATGCCGGTTTTTCTATTCTTCGAAGGTTTCTGCAATATCCTGCATCAGAATGCCGATCCCGAGGTGCTGCTCCATTCTCCTGCATAGGGAAGTTCCCCCTTTTTCTTTGTTTTCCGTTTTTTTATTATAGTACACTTTCCTTCCCGGAACAAGACTGATATTTACGTACTATTCACCGGACGTTCACTCGCGCCATTTGCCCTGAATTTTCACCTTTTTCAGTATTTTAAAATTTTTTTCAATTTTTTTTAAAAAAGGGGTTGACTTTTCTCCGGCTTTCCTGTAGAATACGTTTTGTCAGTGAGGCACGGCAGTCAACAAGACAGAGAAAAAAATCAGTGCCAATCATCTGCGGGTGTAGTTCAATGGTAGAACACCAGCCTTCCAAGCTGGATACGTGGGTTCGATTCCCATCACCCGCTTCATCCTAAAGGATGAATATGCGCGAGTGGCTCAGGGGTGGAGTACAACCTTGCCAAGGTTGGGGTCGCGGGTTCGAATCCCGTCTCGCGCTCTTTTTATTACCGAAATTTCTTCACAGAAATTTCGGTTTTTTGTTTTTCCAAAAACTTTTTTACCAAAGAAAGGAGTTCTTATGATTCAGGACATTGCTCCGCATAAATATTATGTAGATTACCAGCCTTCTGTTCCGAACGATACGGATCTTGTTTTAATTTACGGTCATCACACAATTCTGTGCAATTTCGAAGATCCCGAGATCCGCTACCCTTCCATTGCGGAAATTACAGCTGTTTTTCCGGAGATTAAAGAAAAGGCAAAATTTCTGTTCCGCATTGATGAGACGGACTATTATGAACTGCGCAGTCCGCAGCTTCCGGAATTTGGCATCTGGAAATACGAAAATACACTAATTCTTCGCAGCGCCGTTCCGGGATGGCTCGGGTTTGCCGGTATCACCGGTTACCAGATCCACACCTGGTATACCGACCACACCTACTGCGGCCGCTGCGGAACGAAGATGCATGCGCCTGGAAATGAACGCGCGATGCAGTGCCCTTCCTGCGGCGCACTCTCCTATCCGGTCATCTGCCCGAGCGTCATCGTTGCCATCACCGACGGTGACCGTCTGCTGCTCACGAAGTACGCACCTTCCCACAGCAGCCACCGCCAGTACGCCCTCGTGGCCGGCTATACCGAGGTCGGTGAGACACTGGAACAGACGGTGCACCGTGAAGTCATGGAAGAAGTCGGATTAAAGGTCAAAAATCTGAGATACTATAAGAGTCAGCCGTGGTCCTTCAGCGGCTCGCTGCTCGCCGGATTTTACTGCGATGTGGACGGCGATCCGTCCATTACCCTCGACCGCAAGGAACTCTCCGTTGCCGAATGGTTTGACCGTGCTTCCCTCCCGGAGACCCCGAACCTCATCAGCCTGACCGGTGAGATGATCGAATGCTTCCGCCAGGGGAAAGAACCGAAACAGAACTAAGAAATCACTTTGTGACTTAGTCACAGAACTTCCCGTTCTGCTGTGATATTCTACAGTCACAACAAAAAAACAGTTACCGGGAATTACCCGTACAATAAAAAGGAGGACTTCTATTATGTCATTAATTCATGTTACATCCAAAAACTTCGAAAAAGCTCTGCAGGCAGCACCTGGCGTTGCCGTTGTTGATTTCTTTGCTACCTGGTGCGGACCGTGCAAAATGCTCGCCCCGGTCATCGAAGAGGCAGCTGAGGATATGCCGGAGATCCAGTTCTACAAAGTAGACGTTGACGAAGCACCGGAGCTGGCAAGATCCTTTAAAGTCATGAGCGTTCCGACCCTCGCTTTCTTCAAAAACGGCGAGCTCGTAAAGAAAAACGTCGGCGCCGTTTCCTATGAGGAGCTGGAAGAGCTGATTAACTCTGTAAAATAAACAGCGTAATATTGGAAATGCAGAAAAAACGTATCGGCACAAAAACCGATACGTTTTTTCTTGCATTTCTTTCTGTTCTTTTTTATCATGGAAGAAACGGCTGCTGCCGTAGTTTACAAAAGAACGTTCTTCTTCCGAAAGGAGTTTTATTTATGTCATCTTTTCTGGAATCCTGTTTTCAGGAGCATTATCCATTTTATTCAAAGCTTACCGCCGATGAACAGCAGACACTCGTGCTCTCTTCCGTCCTGACGACGTATCAGCGCGGCGATTTTCTCTACAGCTGCGATGATGACTGTCTCGGCGTTCTGCTTGTCCTCTCCGGCAAGCTCCGCATCTTTATCCAGTCCGGCGAGCAGCGGGAAATTACCCTGTTTACCACCGGTCCCGGCGAAGTCTGCACGCTGTCTGCCTCCTGTGCGATGCAGGAAATCAGCTTTGATATTCTGATTGAGGCCGAGGAGGAGACGAAAGTTCTCATCACTCCGGCCAGCACGTTCCGCAGACTGTTGAATCAGAATATTTACGTTGAAAACTACATTTACCGGGAAACAACGGAGCATTTTTCCGAAGTCATGTGGGCGATGGGCCAGCTTCTCTTTACGCGGCTTGACCAGCGCCTTGCCGGATATCTCGAGGATGAACGCATCCGCACCGGTTCCCCGGTGCTCTCCACCACGCACGAGCAGATCGCGCGGAACCTCGGCAGTGCCAGAGAGGTCGTTTCCCGCACCTTAAAGTCGTTCGAGAAAGACGGCATCGTCGCACTCTCCCGCGGCACGGTCACGATTCTCGATGTCAAAAAGCTCCGCGGCATCTGCCGGATGCGCCGATAGTTCTTCTACGCGCGCAAACATTTTCCCACAGGCTCTGCCCTGCCGCTCGAGAAAATATTTTTCAAAAGCATTCTAACGGCACTCCATCTTAATTTCAATCTCATTTCCTTCCACGGCCACCTTCGCATAACTTCCGACGATCAGCGGCATCGCCGGATGAAGGTGTCCGATGTCGAGATCCATCACGATCGGCACGTTGTATTTTCCAAGCAGATCCGTCACGGCGCGGTACTGGTCGAGTTCCCCGAATTTCTGTCCGAACTGCAGCGGGCGGCCAATCAGAAAGCCTTTCACATATTGGAACCAGCCGGCGTGCTCCATCTGCCAGATTGCGCGGCGGATCGCAAAGACGTTCAGATCGCACGCTTCCAGAAACCAGACAAAACCGTCCTCTTTATATTTTTCCACAAAATCAACCGTTCCGTCGTACTTCGTTCCAAGAATATTGACGAGACAGTCGAGACAGCCGCCGATGAGTCGTCCCTCAAATGCACTGTCCGCATCCGGGAAGCGGCGCAGAACGCGCGGTTCTGTAATCTGGTACGGCAGATACGGATTTTCCTCGCTTCTGCCCTTCGCATCGTCTCTTTCCCATCCCTCATAGCCGCGGACGGTACGCACTTCTCCCGTCAGTACGCCAAACGCATCCGCTACGGATTTATGCCACGGCTCCATGCCGAAATCACTCGCACACGGACCGTAAACAGCCGCCGTATCGCAGATGGTCGGCAGAAGATACGTAAAATGCGTATTGTCAGAATAGCCGAGATACCATTTCGCCGGTGCCTTTCTGATCTTTTCAAAATCCACGTAATCGAGATCCTCGCACATCAGCTCTCCGCCGCCGCAGGAAATCAGACAGTCATTCTTCTCACTGACATAATATTCCGTCAGCTCTTTTCCGCACTCCTCCGGTGCCGCGCTGATTCCGATGCCGTGCTCTGCATAGCAGTTTGGCCCAAGATCCAGCTGATATCCCATCTCTTTCCATTTTTTCTGTGCATTTGCAAATGCAGACTTGTATGGCTCTGTTGTGCATCCAAACGATGGTGCCACAAAGCCGATCGTTCCGCCCTTTTTCAGATTTTCCGGAAACCTCATGTCGCATCCTCCTTTATCCTAATTCTTCTGCCTCCAGATTCTTATACTGCGTCAGCGCATCCCCGAAGATCAGCTCTCCGTCGTTCTGCGCAAAGTACAGCTCCTCTTCTTTTTCCAGTTTTGCCTTTCCGTTCGTCCCCTCGGTAATCTCCGCGCAGAGACGGTCCACCTCCGTTTTCGGAACGAGAACGCGGATTTTCACCTGATCGGTGTACTCGGATTCCAGAATCGGAATCCCCCGCTGGCCGAGCAGATACTGGATTTTACCGATGCCGTTGTAATCCGTCTCAATCAACAGACGCACGCCGCAGATCTCGTCAATCAGAACACTGTTTGCCAGCCCCTCCTGCACCGCCTGCGAGTACGCGCGCACCAGGCCGCCCGTTCCCAGCAGCGTACCGCCGAAATACCGCGTCACCACAACAAGCACATTGCGGAGTCCTGCTCCCTGTACCACATCGAGCATCGGCCGCCCTGCCGTGCCGGAAGGCTCCCCGTCGTCGCTGCAGCGCACCGTCTCCTGATTTTCTCCAATAATATACACAAAACAGTTATGCCGCGCATCCCAGTATTTTTTCCGCAGAGCTTCCAGGCAGGAAAGTGCCTCCTCCTCAGATTCCACCAGACGCACCGTCGCAATAAAACGTGATTTCTTCTCCACGATTTCCCCGGTTCCACCCCGGTAAACCGTCCGAAACTGATCGATCATATGTCCTTACTCCTTCACCCAAATATGTACCTATCTTACCATATCATTTCTGAAAAATCAGCATTCTTTTCAGAAATACTTTTATTCCAGCCCTTTGTTTGGTATAATAAAAATAAGTATACCCTGCTTTTTGCAGGGCAGGAACACCATTGATTACTGAACTAAATCAGTTTTGCAGGAACATGACATAAGGAGGATTTTCTATATGCACTTTGGAAAAAGTCATCTGGAAGACAAACGTGAAGATCTGCGGTCCCATTACGGAAAGATTGAAAAGACGGCCGGCGTGACGGCGCTGCGCATCGCGTTCTGTCTTCTTCTTGTCGTTCTCGTCTGCGGTGCCGGGCTTGTGATCGGCGCTGTCCGCGGCGTGATTGACAGTGCCCCTGATATTTCAGAGGCAAATATCATGCCGCTCGGCAACGCGTCGTTTATCTACGATGCTGACGGCAACCAGGTACAGAAGCTGACCGGGGCTCAGGGAAACCGTGTCTCGATTTCGATTGAGGAGATTCCGCTCGATATGCAGCACGCGATCGTCGCGGTTGAGGATGCCCGTTTTTATGAGCACAACGGCATCGATCCGAGCGGTATCATCCGTGCTTTCGTTGTCGGCGTCAGCCACGGCTTTCATTTTACCGAGGGCGCCAGCACGATCACACAGCAGCTCTTAAAAAACAATGTTTTCACTGACTGGATGGAAGAGACGCGGATGCAGAGCTTCAAGCGGAAGATCCAGGAACAGTACCTGGCGCTGAAGCTGGAAAAAACACTGACCGCAGAGGGTGAAAACGCCAAAGACGTTATTCTGGAAAATTATCTGAATACGATCAACTTAGGTTCCGGCTGCTACGGTGTCCAGACGGCAGCGCAGACGTATTTCGGAAAGGATGCAAAAGATCTGACGCTCTCTGAATGCGCCGTTCTTGCCGCAATTCCAAAGGCGCCGACGGCATATAATCCGAAAAACCACCCGGAGAAAAACCAGCAGCGCCGCGACAAGATCCTGAACAACATGAAAGAGCAGGGCTACATCACCGAAGAAGAATACACCATTGCCATGAACGACAACGTTTATGACCGCATCGCCATGCACACGCAGTCCCAGGCGGAGAGCGCGCCGTACTCCTACTTTATTGATGAAGTCATCACCAACCTGATCAACGATCTGATGGTACAGAAAGGCTACACCGAAGTGCAGGCAAAGAACGTTGTCTACAGCGGCGGCCTCAAAATTTATACCACACAGGATTCCTACATGCAGTCAATCCTCGATACGGAATTCCAGAATCCGGAGAACTTCCCGGCGAACACGCAGATCGGTCTCGACTGGGCGCTCACCGTAGAGCAGGCAGACGGCGAGGTACAGAACTACAGCAAAGAGATGCTGCAGCTCTACTTCCGCAACAGCGATCCGAATTTCGATCTGCTCTTTGACTCCCAGGAGGAGGCACAGAGCTATATCGACCAGTACAAAGCCGCTATCATGCAGGAGGGCGATACGATTGTTGCCGAGCGCAGCAGCTTCACCCCGCAGCCGCAGGCGTGCATGACCGTTATGGACCAGCGCACCGGCTACGTGAAAGCGATCGTCGGCGGACGCGGCGAAAAAACAGCAAGTCTTACCTTCAACCGCGCAACCGATAATTATTCCCAGCCGGGTTCCACGTTCAAGATTCTTTCCGCGTACGGACCGGCACTCGACCTTGGAAAGATTACACTCGCTACGGTAATTAAGGATGAGCCGTTCAACTACAGCGACGGCACACCGCTGCAGAACTCGGATCTTACCTACCATGGTGATGTTACCGTCCGCCAGGCGATCATCAATTCCATCAATATCCCGGCCGTCAAAGTACTGACCGAGCTTACGCCGAAGGTCGGCTTTGATTATCTGAAGAAGCTTGGTTTTTCCAAACTCTCCGAGGAATACGATGTGATCCAGCCGCTGGCTCTCGGCGGTATCACCTACGGTGTCAGTGATCTCGAACTGACGGCAGCCTACGCGGCAATCGCAGACGGCGGCCAGTACCGCAAGCCGGTGTTCTACACAAAGGTTACCGACAGCAAGGGAAATGTTTTAATTGACAACACAGAAAACAAGGCAACGCAGGTCTTCAAGGCAAGCACTGCCTCCCTCCTCACCAATGCCATGGAGGATGTTCTGGAAAAAGGTACCGGTGTTGCCGCCCGCCTCGACAATATGCACGCAGCTGGAAAAACCGGTACGACGAACGAGGCCAAGGATCTCGTCTTTGCAGGCTTTACACCATATTATACCGCTGCCATCTGGGCAACGTATGATACACACGCGGAGTTTCCGGAGAGCGACCGTGAATTCCACAAACGTCTCTGGGCAAAGGTCATGAATGAAATCCACGAAGGCCTTGCCGATATGGATTTCGAAACTTCCGCAACAGTACAGGAGGCAACGATCTGTACGAAGACCGGCCTGCTCGCCCGCTCAAGCTGCCCGTCCATCACCGAATACTTTGCGGTATCCGATCTGCCGACCGAGCGTTGCAAGGGCCACTACACCGCGCCGGCCTCAACACCGACGCCGACCAGAACCCCTTCTGCAGCATCAACTCCGCAGGCAACCCCGACACCGACGGAGGCACCGCAGGAAACTCCGGCTCCGCCCGAAACACCTGCCGATCCGCCTTCTAATACACCGGAGACTCCTGACACACCGGAGACCCCTGATGCACCGTCAGAACCGGATACCCCGGCGGAGATATCGGAAGTACAGCCGCAGTCCGAAGAGAGCGGCTCTTCCGAATAACTTTTTCAGTCAGTCTATACACAAAAAACCGGCCCTCTGGCATATGCCAGCAGGACCGGTTTTTCTATACTTCTTTTTCCATCTGAATCAATTAGTCAATCAGCATTTTTGCTGCGCCGTAGATACCAGCATCGTTTCCAAGGGAAGCGAGTACGATCGGGGTATCTTTGCATGCGATGAATGCTGCTTCACGGTAGTATTTAGCTACGCCGTCGATCAGGATCTGGCCTGCTTTGGATACACCGCCGCCGACTACGATAACTTCCGGGTCAACAACGCATGCGAATACTGCAAGTGCTCTTCCGAGGTACGCGGAGAACTCCTGAACGATTGCTTCTGCTGCTGCATCGCCTTCTTTTAATGCATCAAAGACAGCTTTTGCACTGATGGACTCTCCTCTTTCTCTTAAAGAAGACGGAGTATCATGGGATGCCAGATATTTCTTTGCCAGACGAACGATACCGGTTGCAGATGTCATCTGCTCGAGGCATCCGTGGTTTCCGCAGTTGCAGACCGCTTCTTCTTCCGGATCAACACATGCATGACCAACCTCGCCGCCTGCGCCGTGAGCACCTGCTACGATCTTGCCGTCCACGATGATTCCGCCGCCGACACCGGTTCCAAGGGTAACCATAACCAGGTTCTTGCTTCCCTTTCCGCCGCCTGCCCACATCTCACCGAGAGCTGCTGCGTTTGCGTCGTTTGCTGCTTTTACTGCCATTCCGCCGAGTTCGTCGGAAAGCTCTTTTACGATATTTTTATATCCCCAGTTCAGGTTGACTGCGATGGAAAGCTCACCTTTGTCATTAACCGGGCCAGGTACGTCGATGCCGACACCGGCAACATCATCTGCTGCGATGCCCTTCTCACCCATTTTTGCTTTTACGCTTTTTGCGATATCCGGCAGAATTTCGCTTCCGCCGTTTTCGGTGCGGGTCGGGATTTCCCATTTTTCCAACAGAGTTCCGTCTGTCTGGAACAGTCCGCATTTTACTGAAGTACCCCCAACATCGATTCCAAATACATAGTTTGCCATTTTCTTACTTCTCCTCTCTTTTTTTCACTAAGTTAGCCTGTACACGGCGGTACAGCTCCTGTGCGGCATTGTAGCCCATCTTCTTCTGTCTGTGGTTGACAGCAGCGGTTTCTACGATGATCGCCAGGTTACGGCCCGGACGGATCGGAAGGGAATGGCAGACAACCTTGTTTCCAAGGAACTCAATATACTCTTCTTCCAGGCCCAGACGGTCGTATTCTTTCTCTTTGTCCCACTCTTCAAGCTTGATAACAAGGTCGATAGACTGGGTATCCTTTACGCTCTCGACACCAAACAGCGTCTTGACGTCGATGATACCGATACCACGCAGCTCGATAAAGTGACGCGTGATATCCGGTGCCGTTCCGACCAGCGTAATGTCGCTGACACGGCTGATTTCAACCACATCATCGCTGACGAGACGATGGCCTCGTTTGATCAGCTCCAGTGCAGCCTCGCTCTTTCCGATTCCGCTCTCGCCCATGATCAGAACGCCCTCGCCGAATACATCGACCAGCACGCCGTGGATGGAGATCATCGGGGCAAGCTGGACATTCAGCCAGCGGATGATTTCAGCCATGAAAACGGAAGTCGATTTGTCTACCGCAAAGGCCGGTACCTGATAACGATTGCACAGCTCCAGAATTTCCGGTCCCGGAATCATCTTCGTGGTGAAAATGACACATGGGATCTTGCGGCTTACAAACTCTTCAAACGCGCGGACGCGCTCGCCCTCTTCAAGATGCTGCAGATACGTGAACTCTACATAACCGATGATCTGCACACGCTCATTGGCAAAATGCTCATAGTAACCGGTCAGCTGCAGTGCAGGACGGTTGATATCCGGTGTGGCAATGACAAGATCTGTCATATCAACCTCTGGTGTCAGGTTGCGGAGATCCATTTCCTCCACCATTTTGGTCATTTCAATTTCTTTCATTTTCCTGTCCTCCGACTTCATTCGACGTCTTTTTAAATCCGTCTCTTCTATGATTTTAGCACAATAAAGCATCACGGGCAACCTAGAAATTTAACTATTTTGACGAATCCTCATTTTCCTCCTGTGCAGGTGCGTGAAAGAATGTGTAAACCTGCTCCGCCGCCTTTTTATTCATGCCCGGAAGTCCGGAAAGTTCTTCCACGGTTGCCGCCTTGATATCATCAATTCCCTGAAAGTGGCGCATCAGTTCTTTCCTTCTTGTCGGCCCGATGCCCGGGATGTCGTCGAGAATGGAGTGGACCTGGCCCTTGCTCCGCAGCAGGCGGTGGTATTCGATTGCAAAGCGGTGCGCCTCGTCCTGCACGCGTGTGATCAGTTTGAAGCCCTCGCTGTTCCGGTCGATCGGGATTTCCACGTTTCGGAAATACAGACCCCTCGTGCGGTGCTTGTCGTCCTTTACCATACCGCAGACCGGAATCGCAAGATCCATTTCTTCAAGCACCTCAAGCGCAATGTTGACCTGGCCGCGTCCGCCGTCCATCATGATCAGGTCCGGCAGCCGCTCGAAACCGCTGTCCTCCTGGATGCCGCGCAGAAACCGGCGGCTTAAGACCTCTTTCATACTGGCGTAATCGTTCGGTCCCTCGACGGATTTGATCTTGAATTTTCGGTAATCGGCGCGCTTTGGCTTTCCTTTCTCGTAGACGATCATCGAGCCGACCGACTGGAAACCGCTGATATTGGAGATATCGTACGCCTCGATACGGTCGATCGACGGCAGGTTCAGCCATCTGGCGATCTCTTTTACGGCACCGACCGTCCGACCCTCTTCCCGCTTGATCCGCTCGCGGTCCTGGTCGAGAACAATCTGTGCGTTCCGCTCTGCCAGTTCCACCATTTTTTCCTTGCTGCCCTTTTTCGGCACGCGGATGCGGACCTTCTGGCCCCGTTTGCTGCTTAAATACTCTTCCATCAGCTCCTGCTCGGCAATCTCCTCGGAAATCATGATTTCCCGCGGAATGAACGGCGTGCCGGAATAGAACTGTTTCATAAACGTGAGCAGCACCTCGCTTTTCTGCTCCTCCTCGCCGATCCGCAGATAATAATGCTCCCGCCCGATCAGCTTTCCGTTCCGGATAAAGAAGACCTGCGCCACCGCATCCTCTTTGTCCATCGCAAGCGCAATGACATCCTTGTCCTCGCCGTCACTGTTCGTAATCTTCTGCCGCTCGCCGATCCTGCGCACGCTGTCGATCAGATCACGGTACTCCGCCGCCTGCTCGAACCGCATCTCCTCAGCCGCCTCCGTCATTTTTCCAGTCAGCTCTTTGATAATGTCATTGTAATTTCCATTCAGAAAACTGATCGCCTTTTTGATCTGCTCGCCGTACTCTTCTTTGGAAATGTATCCCTGGCACGGCGCCTTACACTGGTGGATGTGATAGTAAAGACACGGGCGGTCCTTGCCGATCTCCTTTGGCAGGCTCTTATTGCAGGAACGGATATCGTACAGCTTCCGCAACAGTTCGATCGTATCTTTCACAGCTCCGGCGCTCGTGTACGGGCCGAAATATTTCGCCTTGTCCTTCTTCATCTGATGGGAAAACAGAATGCGTGGAAAATCCTCGTTCACGGTCACCTTAATGTACGGGTACGCCTTGTCATCTTTCAGCATCGTATTGTATTTCGGACGGTGCTCTTTGATAAGGTTGCACTCCAGCACGAGCGCCTCCAGTTCGGAATCCGTCACAATATACTCAAAGCGGGCGATATGCGTGACCATCCGCTCAATCTTCGGCCCTTTGTTGCGGCTCGTCTGGAAATACTGGCGGACACGGTTTTTCAGCGAAATCGCCTTTCCTACGTAGATAATTGTATCGTCCGCGTCGTGCATCAGATAGACGCCGGGTTTCCCCGGCAGTTTTTTCAGTTCTTCCTGGATATCAAACGCCATATGACCCTCCTCTTTTTGGGACTGTAATGTTGAAAATGCCCAGCGTGCAGAGATCGTTTTCTCTGCTCCCGCCGGGCCTTTTCGCTTTCTTTTTATACTTCTGGATTTACGGTAAAATCCGCCTCCGGAAGTGCTGTATTTTCTGTTTCTGTATTTTCTGGATTTTCAACCGCTTCTTCCACGTTTCCATTCCGTTTTGCAATCACCTGATGAAAAATCTCCATAAATTCTTTTCCGGTGATCGTCTCTTTCTGGATCAGGTAAGCTGCGATTTCATCCATCGCATCGCGGTTAGCTGCCAGAAGTTCTTTTGCCTGCTCATACGACTCTTTCAGGATCTTCATGACCTCGTGGTCGATTTCGGTTGCTGTGGCATCGCCGCAGTTTAAGACCATTCTTCCGTCGAGGTACTGATTCTGCTGGGTCGCAAGACCGATCAGACCGAATTTCTCCGACATACCGTACTGCGTGATCATCGCGCGGACAATCTTCGTCGCTTTCTCGATATCATTCGAAGCTCCCGTTGTCACGTTGCCGAATACGATCTCCTCTGCCGCTCTTCCACCGAGGCACTCGACGATCATCGCCTCGAGTTCGCTCTTCGTGTTGAGGTATTTCTCCTCCTCCGGCACCTGCATGACGTAGCCGAGCGCACCCATCGTACGCGGCACAATCGTGATTTTCTGTACCGGCTCGGAATCCTTCTGCAGTGCAGTAACAAGTGCGTGGCCTACCTCGTGGTAGGAAACGATCTTTCGCTCTTCCTGGCTTAAGATGCGGTCCTTCTTCTCTTTTCCGACGAGGACAACCTCGACTGCCTCGAGAAGATCCTTCTGGGAAACGGCTTTTCTTCCGTTCTTGACCGCAAGAATCGCTGCCTCGTTGATCATATTTGCAAGATCAGAACCAACGGCTCCCGATGTCGCAAGTGCGATGCCGTCGAGATCAACCGTCTCATCGAGCGATACGTTCTTGGCGTGTACTTTCAGTATTTCCACACGGCCTTTCAGGTCCGGTCTTTCTACGATAATCCGGCGGTCAAAACGGCCTGGACGCAGCAGCGCCGGATCAAGAACCTCCGGGCGGTTTGTGGCCGCAAGGATCAGAATACCCTTGGAGCTGTCGAATCCGTCCATCTCGGCGAGGAGCTGGTTTAACGTCTGCTCCCGCTCGTCGTTGCTGTTGTAGCTGTTGTCACGGCTCTTTCCGATCGCATCGATCTCATCGATAAAGATGATGCACGGTGCGTTTTTCTTTGCTTCCTCAAACAGGTCACGCACACGCGATGCACCGACACCGACGAACATCTCGACAAATTCCGAAGCGGACATCGAGAAAAACGGTACGTGCGCCTCACCGGCTACGGCTTTGGCAAGCAGTGTTTTTCCGGTTCCAGGAGGGCCTACAAGAAGCGCTCCTTTCGGAAGTTTTGCACCGATTGTCGTGTATTTTCCAGGGTTATGCAGGAAATCCACAACCTCCTGGAGCGATTCTTTTGCCTCGTCCTGTCCCGCAACATCGCGGAATGTCACGCCGGTTTCTTTCTGTACGTAGGCCTTTGCTCTGCTCTTTCCTACGCCCATGACTCCGCCGCCTTTGTTCATGCTGCGCATCACCCATACCATGACAGCGACAAGCATCACAACCGGCAGAATGACGGTCAGCAATGTGTAAATGATCGTTCCGGTAGAATCCGGCGGATCTTTGTGGTACGTAATGCCTTTCTCCTGTAACAGATCGACCAGCTCCTGCTCATCTCCCATCATCGTTACCTGATAGGTGATTCCCTCCGATTTCTGGTCTTTCGGCGTTACGGTCAGTGTTCCCGATTTCAAGACAACTTCCTGCACTTCATCGTTGTTTACCATGTCCAGGAATTTGCTATAGTCAAGATCCTCGGAAGTAATTCCCCCAAGGGCATTGTTCAGAAGTCCCATCACCATCAGGCTGACGAGGAGGCAGATCAGGATAATGAGTATCGTCTGTCTGTTTTTCGGTCCTCCCCCGGAGCCGTTTTCTGGTTCCCGGTTCTGATTTTTTCTATCGTCCATGCTTTTCCTCCTTGTATGTCAAACCGCCCCTCTTTTTTTACGGACACTTTAACTCTTACATTATATCGGATTCCCTCTTAATTAGCAAGCCGGACTTTGTGAAAAAAGACTGAATTTATCTATACAAAAACGGCCCGTCGACACTCTTTCAAGTATCGGCGGACCGCCAGATAACACTCACATTACATTAGTCGTTATATCCGTTCGGATTCTTCTGCTGCCAGTTCCAGGAATCGGCACACATCTCCTCGATGCCGTACTCAGCCTCCCAGCCAAGCTCCTCTTTTGCTTTGTCGCATTTGGAGTAGCAGGTTGCGATATCACCGTCACGGCGCGGTTTGATTTCGTATTTCAGCGGATGGCCGCATGCTTTCTCGAATGCGTGGATCACATCGAGTACGCTGTAGCCTTTGCCGGTTCCGAGGTTGTAAATGGAAACGCCCTCGTTGTCAGCCAGTTTCTGGATAGCTTTTACATGGCCGCGTGCCAGGTCAACAACATGGATGTAATCGCGGACACCAGTTCCGTCCGGAGTATCGTAGTCATCACCGAAAACGCCGATGCACTCGAGTTTTCCGATGGCAACCTGTGCGACATACGGAAGCAGGTTGTTCGGGATGCCCTTCGGGTTCTCTCCGATAAGGCCGCTCTTATGCGCTCCGATCGGGTTGAAGTAACGAAGCAGGATAACATTCCATTCCGGATCTGCGGTGTGGATGTCGGTCAGAACCTGCTCGAGCATGCTTTTTGTCCAGCCGTATGGGTTGGTCGGGGTTCCCTTCGGGCACTCCTCGGTGATCGGAATCTGTGCCGGATTGCCGTATACGGTTGCAGAAGAACTGAAGATGATGTTCTTTACGCCGTGGTTTCTCATCTCATCGCAGAGAATCAGGGTTCCGGTCATGTTGTTGTGATAATATTCAATCGGTTTATGTACGGACTCGCCGACTGCTTTTAAGCCTGCGAAATGGATGACAGCGTCAATTTTCTCGTTGTCGAAAATTTTCTTTACGCCTTCGCGGTCCAGCATATCGGTTTTGTAGAAGGTTACTTTCTTTCCGGTAATCTGTTCTACACGCTCGATGGCTTTCTCGCTTGCATTGTAAAGGTTGTCCATGACAACAACGTCATAGCCTGCGTTCAGCAGTTCCACACAGGTGTGGCTTCCAATATAGCCTGCACCGCCAGTAACTAAGATTTTCATTTTGGTATCCTCCATGTTTTCTTTCGCTGCTGCTTTTTTGCCGCAGCGGGTTAATTGAAGCGTTTAGTTTATTCTACAACGTTTCCATGAATTTTGCAAATGCACTTCTGCCTTCCTCGGTGCACTTGTAAACGCCGGCATCCTCGAGTACGCCGACAAAGACTTTTCCGACTTCCTCTTTCAGGATATCCATCACATTTTCGCTGTTCAGCTCCGGATGGCGCGGCAGGAATTCGTCTACCCAGTCGGCATGTTTCTCCAGCTCTGCGACAGCGCGGACATCTTTTCCCTCTACGAGGCATTTGGAAAGCTCTTCCAGCTCATCTTTTAAGCGCGCCGGCAGAATCGCAAGTCCCATAACCTCAATAAGGCCGATGTTCTCTTTTTTGATGTGATGATACTGTGCATGCGGATGGTAAACACCGAGCGGGCATTCGTCCGTCGTGATGTTGTTGCGCAGTGCCAGATCGAGTTCGAACGTATCGCCCACTTTTCTTGCGATCGGCGTGATCGTGTTGTGCGGCTCTCCGTCAGTCTCGGCGAATACAAACGCATCCTCATCCGTGTAACCTCTCCAGCAGTTCAGGATATGCTCTGCCAGATCGATCAGCCGTTTCTCATCTTTGTGGCGGATCCGGATGACGGACAGCGGCCATTTGACGATGCCGGTTTCCACATCCTCGTATCCTTTGATGGTAAAATGGCGCTCGATCGGCGCTTTCGCCATTGCGAAGGTATAGTGGCCGCCCTGATAATGATCGTGGCTTAAAATGGAGCCTCCCACGATCGGCAGATCCGCATTGGAACCGATGAAGTAGTGCGGAAACAGCTTGATAAAGTCAAACAGCTTCACAAAGGTCGCGCGCTCGATCTTCATCGGGTTATGCTGGAAATTGAACACGATGCAGTGCTCATTGTAATACACATATGGCGAGTACTGGAATCCCCACTCCGTCTGATTGATCGTCAGCGGAATGATGCGGTGGTTCTGGCGCGCCGGGTGGTTGACGCGTCCCGCATAGCCCACATTCTCCTTGCAGAGCAGGCATTTCGGATAACCGCTCTGTTTTGCCAGTTTTGCAGCCGCGATCGCCTTCGGGTCCTTCTCCGGTTTGGAGAGGTTGATCGAGATATCGATATCGCCGTAGGCACTCGGTACGCTCCAGCGGATATCCTTTGCGATGCGGTATCTGCGGATGTAGTTGGAATCCTGGCTCAGTTTGTAGAAGTAATCGGTTGCCTCCTGCGGGCTCTTCGCATAGAGTTCTTCAAACTTCTTTACCACCTCTCCCGGGCGCGGCATCAGGCAGTCCATCAGTTTCGTATCGAACAGATCGCGGTAAACGACGCTGTTGTGTTCGAGAAGACCGCGCTTAGCTGCATCATCAAGCAGTTCATTTAAAGTCTCTTCCAGATCCGGGGTCTCCGGAATCTGCTCCGGCTCTTCGTAATCGGAAATCTGCATGACTTCCAGAATCCGGTTTGTCGCATAGATTTTATCCAGTCCCGAAACAAGACCGGCATTTTCTCCATATTTTACCAGTTTTGCAATACTCTCGTTAATCACTGTAGCTTCCTCCCTGCTGCCGATCCAGCTTTTTTATTTCTTATTTTAATACGCCTGCGCCGTCTCCGATGTCTACGACATAGAAGTCTGCGGCATAGCCGATTTTTTCTTTGTAAGCTGCACCTACTTTTGCGATGAAGTTGTCAATATCTTCTGTTTTTACGATGCTGACGGTGCATCCGCCGAAGCCTGCGCCTGTCATACGGGATCCAATGACACCCGGGCAGTTCCATGCTTCTTCCACAAGAGTATCCAGCTCGATGCCGGTTACCTCATAGTCATCACGCAGGGAAACGTGGGATGCGTTCATCAGCTCGCCGAATTTTGCGATGTCGTTTGCCTTTAAAGCTGCAACGGCCTGAACGGTTCTCTGATTCTCGTAAACAGCATGTTTTGCACGTTTCTGGCGGACCGGATCTTTGATGGCATCTTTCACTGCCTCAAACTCTTCCTCAGTCAGCTCGCCAAGGCTCTTGATGTCTTTGACTTTCTGAATCTCAGCCAGAGCAGTCTCGCACTCGCTGCGGCGCTCGTTGTATTTGGAGTCGCCAAGGCCGCGTTTCTTGTTGCTGCAGGAGATGACAATTCTTGCGCCTTCCAGTTTAACCGGTGCGTACTCATATTTCAGATCGCTGGTGTCAAGGAAGATCGCACAGTCCTTTTTGCCCATGGCGATGGCGAACTGATCCATGATACCGCAGTTGACGCCGTTGTAGTTGTTCTCGGAGAACTGGCCGTACAGAGCGATGTCGATCATGGAGATGGTGTCGTAGCCGAACATGTCACGCAGCATTACGCCGGTTACGGTCTCAACGGATGCGGAAGAGGAAAGGCCGGAGCCGTTCGGAATGTTTCCGTAGAGCACGATATCGAAGCCCTGCTCTACCGGGAAGCCCTTCTGGCAAAATGCCCACATCATTCCCTTCGGATATGCGGTCCAGTTGCCTTCTTTGCCCATCTGAAACTCATCGAGCGAAGATTCTACCACACCGAGTTTTTCAAAGTTCATAGAGTAAAAACGAAGCTTTCTGTCGTCACGTTTTCTTGCTGCCATGTAGGTTCCGATGGTCAGTGCACATGGAAATACGTGGCCTCCGTTGTAATCGGTGTGCTCACCGATCAGGTTCACACGTCCAGGTGCGAAGTAGGTGCGGATGTCGCCCTCTCCCCCGAACAGTTTTGCAAAACAATCCAGTACCTGCTGTTTCATTTTGTTGTCTCCTTTTCTTTTTGGTGTGTTGTTTTCGTGGTTTCGTTTTGTGTGTTGTGTGTGTTGTGTGTGTTGTGTGTGTTTGTGTGTTTGTGTGTTTGTGTGTTTGTGTGTTTGTGTGTTTTTTCTTATCTTCTTAAGTATCATTATAGTGAGCCGTACGCCCATCTGCAACAACAATATTGGGGCAAACGATAATTATATTGAGGTGATCTTCGATTTTTTCTTGTTTTTTTTCCCTTTTTGCCGCATACTTTACTTATCGTATGATTTTTAACGGATTTTATGGATTGGAGGTACGTTTCATGCAGATCCGCATGGATAAAGAAAACCGTGAGCTGAAGGCCCACGGCAGCTATGAATTTCCTGTCAACATCAGTTACGAACAGCTCTCCCGCTACGAGCGCGGCTCCTTTTCCTGGCACTGGCACCCGGAAATTGAGCTGACGTTTGTCCTCTCGGGGCAGATCGGATATCAGGTCAACGGCAAATCGTATGTCTTAAAAGAAGGGGACGGCATTTTCTGCAACACGAATGCGCTTCACAGCGGCCACATGATCGACGGGATGGACTGCGTCTATATTTCAACCACGTTCGCCCCGCGCTTTCTCTATGGTTTTTCAAACAGTATGATCCAGACGCGCTACGTCGAACCGGTGCTGACGGATATGCAGCTCGCCTCCATCGTCTTTTCGCCGGAGATCGACTGGCAGAACCAGGTACTTGCCTGTATGCACCGCATCTACGACCTCTCGCTTTCGCAGCCGTCCGCGTTTGAGATGGAAATCCAGGAGCTTCTGCTGTCGATCTGGATTGAGATTTACCGCCACGCATCGTTTTCCGGTGAATCCCAGAACACGGCGGCAGCGCGTGATGTTGAGCGGCTCCGCATTCTGCTCGACTACATCCACCGCCATTATATGGAGCATCTGACGCTCGAGGATCTCGCCGCACAGATCCACATCTGCCGCAGTGAATGCTGCCGTTTTTTCAAGAAATGCATGAACGAATCCCTGTTTGACTATCTTCTCGATTACCGTATTGAAAAAAGCCTGCCGCTCCTTCTCGAGCGCCAGGCCAGTATCACTTCCGTAGCGGAACAGACCGGATTTTCCAGCCCTGCCTATTTTTCTAAAATTTTCCGGCAGCAGATGGGCTGCTCGCCGAGCGAATACCGGAACCACGCGGATCACACGTAACGTTCAGCGCTGTACCGAGATTTCATTTCCTGCTGCCCGGCTTTTGATCCGCTCTCACAATCCACCCTCTCCCAAAACGAATGGATTACCTCCGGGAGGCTGCTGCGCTGCACAATCCGGCAGTCCTCCCACTCTCTTGGGAACAGCTCGCGGTACTCCCGGTTTCGGAACCGCTCGTCGAGCAACAGAATCACACCCGTGTCCTCCGTCGTACGGATCACGCGCCCTGCCGCCTGCAATACTTTATTCATGCCGGGATAGCGGTACGCGTAGTCGAAACCGTTCTCTCCGCTGCGGTCGAAATATTGCTTTAAAAGTTCTCTCTCCGGCCCCACCTGCGGGATTCCGGCTCCCACAACGGCCGCGCCGATCAGCTTTTCCCCGTCCAGATCAATTCCCTCCGAGAAAATGCCTCCCATGATACAGAATCCCACCAGCGTTTTCTCGTTGTCTTTCGCAAACGCTTCCAGAAACTCTTCTCTCTCCTGCTCCCGCATCGCCGACTCCTGGATCAGGCAGGTCACGTTTTCCTCTGCATACAGTTCCTCATAGACCGCATAGACATCCTGCATCAGGCGGTATGACGGGAAGAACGCCATATAGTTGCCCTTCCGGCTCTGGATCATCTCGTTCAGATAGGCGGCGATCTTCTCAAACTCTGCGCGGTTTCTCCGCTGATACTTCGTGCTGACCTCGCTTCCGATCGCCAGACACCGCTTCGTGGGATCAAACGGGGACTCCACGTAAATCGCGTAATCGTCCGTATTCGTGCTGAACATCTTCTTATAATACTGCACCGGCAGCAGCGTCGCGGAAAAGAAGACGGCCGACCGCCCCTGGTTGATACACTGCTGCAGATTCTCCGCCGGGTTGACGCAGAACAGGCGCAGTGCAAAATCGCCGTTATCGAGATAACTCGTGTAGATCAGATAATTTTCATCCACTAAATTGTAAATCTCGGAAAAATTTCGCAAGTTAAAGTAAAATTCCAGAACCTGCTTCCGGATTTCGCTTGTCTTATGCGCTTCCAGCCAGCCCGCCAGTTCTTCCAGCAGCTGATTGACCATCATAAGAAACGTCGATACGCTTTCCAGCTCCGTGCAGGAATCGCACTCTCTTTTGTAGACGAGCATCTGGTGATTGCAGCGGTTCAGCGCCTTCTCGAGCTTTTTGCCCGGTGCATACGGGCGGAGGAGCTGGCGGACCTTTAAAATTTCCTCTTTGACGAGCGTGGCACTGAACATATCGCGGCCCCGCTCGACCAGGTTGTGCGCCTCGTCGATCAGAAAGATGTAGTCACCCTTCGTTCCTTCTGCGAAAAAGCGTTTTAATTTCGAGTTCGGATCAAACGCATAGTTGTAATCGCAGATCACACCGTCCACCCACGAAGCCACATCAAACTGGAGCTCGTGCGGGCAGACGTTCCATTTTTCCGCCTGGCGCAGGACTTCCTCTCTTGTGTAGGAATCGCATTCCGTCAGCATCTCGTACACCGCCGCGTTGATCCGGTCAAAATGACCTTTCGCGCGCGGGCAGTGGATCGGATCGCATTCGGGCTCATCGAGGATGCACATTTTTTCTTTTGCGGTCAGCGTGATTGCTTTGAACTGCAGTCCCTTCTCTTTTAGAATGGAGACCGCCTCCTCTGCCACGGTACGGGTGATGGTTTTCGCAGTCAGATAAAAAAGACGGTCGCCGCAGCCCTCTCCGATCGCGCGGATGGCCGGAAAGACCGTGGACATTGTTTTTCCGATGCCGGTCGGCGCCTGAACGAAGAGTTCTTTTTTCCGCAGAATGGTACGGTAGACGCCGCTCACCAGTTCCCGCTGGCCTTTCCGGTACGGGAAGGGGAATTCGAGGTGCTGCATTGAGGCATCTCGCGCTTTCTGCCACTGGTACTGGAATTCCGCCCAGATAAACCAGGCGTCGAGTAGCTCATCGAACCACTGCTCCAGTTCCGGGAGCTTGTACGTCTGCAGAAAATGGCGGATGCGCCAGTTGGAGTGCTCCGGCTTTACCTCTTCTTTGGTGAGCGGGCGCAGAAGGCCTTCCTCCTCGGAGGAGAGCAGGGTGTACGTCATCAGCACGCCCATCTCCTCTTTGCGGTTCTGAAGGCCGTAGATGTAAGCGTAGCACTTCGCCTGTGCCAGATGTACCAGAACCGGCTCTTCCATCGTTTCGAGGTCACGGTACGTTCCCTTGATCTCCTCGATCACGGTCGTGGTTCCGTCCTCGTACATGCCGTCCGCTCTTCCCTCGACGCGCAGGATGAAATGCTCATATTCTTTTTCGTGAACCAGCGGAACCTCCGCACGGTAATCGGCGCCCCGTTTTTTCTGAATCTGCTGATGCACCCGCGTTCCCGCCTGCATGGCATCCCGCTCGCCAAAACCGCCCGACGAGTTGTCCAGATCCCCGCTGCGCAGAATAAACTCCACCAGATTCCGCACGGAAATCCGGATCTCTTTCTTCTTCTCTTCCACTAGCCCGCTCCTTTTCTAACCAGACTATTCAGAGCCCCATCTCGATTCCGCTGCGCTGCATCTCGATGTGGCTTCTCGCCATATGAAATTCCAGAAAAGAACGCTCATTCATGCAAGCATGATTCGTGTCCTTTTCCGGAATTTCGCATGGCTCTGAATAGTTATCATTATACAGAAAAAAGGAGACTGCCGCAACAGTCTCCTTTTTTTCTCTCTGAAGTTATGTGTCTCGTGTGATTAGTTTTTCTTCAGAAAGTCCCCTGCGCAAATTCTGTCTCTACTCTCGCTGGCGGCGCAGGCTGAATTTTTTTTCGTTTCCCTTAATAAAATTTATGCTACAGCAAATTTCTGCAGGGTTTTATTGAATGCCGGGCTGTCACCATAGCAGTGTACGGTGAGATCACGGTTCAGATCCATGCTGAGGATGCCAAGAATGGATTTTGCATCAATAATAACGCGGTTGTAAAAAATGTCAATATCAAAATCACATTTGGAAGCTGCTTTTACAAACTCCTCTACTTCCTCAGTTCCATTGAGTCTTACTACGCAGTGTGACATACGATTCACCTCTTTCTTAATCAATAGCTGTTTGTTTTCCTATCGTTGAGGTAGATTATGCACTTTTTCTCTTTAAATGTCAATATTGAATTTATTTCCTTGTTTTTGCCATATTATGCATGTTTTTTATGCAAGTTTTTCTCATTAACCCTTCATATTTGTCGCTTTTTGTCTCATTTGCGCAGTCGTGTGTAACCGGTTACACAAAATCCGTTTAAAATAAAATAGTTTTTGCCAAAAGAAACGTAAAAATCTTGTCAAAAAAACCCGCTTTTCCTTGTAAAATCAAGGAAAAACGAGTTTTCATGCCATTACTTGCTTCTATATTTAATGATTAGATGTTGATCTTTGCAATATCGGTGTTATCCACTTCTGCAAATCTTCCTTCGTCCACCAGCTCGGCAAACTCCGGATGAATCGGCATTTTGCCGAGAACCGGCACGCCGATCTCGGCTGCGATCTCGTCGATGTGGCTTTCGCCGAAAATGGACAGCTTTTTGCCGCAGTCCGGACATACGAGGTAGCTGTAGTTCTCTACGATACCGAGCACCGGAACACTCATCATCTGTGCCATCTTGTAGGCTTTCATGACGATCATGCGCACCAGATCCTGCGGGGAAGATACGATCACTACGCCGTCTACCGGAAGAGACTGGAAAACGGTCAGCGGAACATCACCGGTTCCTGGCGGCATATCGACGAAGAGATAGTCCAGGTCGCCCCAGATGACGTCGGTCCAGAACTGTTTTACGGTTCCTGCGATGACAGGTCCTCTCCAGATGACCGGCTCTTCCTCGCCCGGAAGCAGGAGGTTGATGGACATTACCTTTACGCCGTTTGCTGCAACTGCCGGGTAAACGCCCTTGTCATCTACGTTTGCAGGTCCTTTCAGGCCATACATTTTCGGGATGGACGGTCCTGTGATATCGGCATCGAGGATACCAACCTTGTAGCCCTCTTTTGCTTTCTGGTTTGCCAGAGATGCGGTTACCATGGATTTACCAACACCGCCCTTGCCGCTGACAACGCCAATGACATGTTTGATCGAAGAATCGGCATTCAGATCAATATGAAAATCCGGTTTGCCCTGTCCTGCTTTGCTTGGACATCCTTCGCAGCTTTCTTTGGAACAGCTCGAATTGCTGCATTCTTTTGCCATGTTTCTTTCCTCTTTTCTTGTTTTTCTTGCTTATTTGACAAAGCGGTCGATCGCCTTATTCAGCTCCTGAATCGCTTTTATGTCCCCATGCTCGACTGCATCGACGATGCAATGTTCAATGTGATCCTCCAGGATAATTTTTCCTGTATTGTTAATGGCCGCCTTCACGGCAGACAGCTGGATCAGAACCTCAGTGCAGTCCCGGCCTTCCTCTACCATCCGCTTGATCGACTCCATGTGTCCGATCGCGCGGGAGAGGCGGTTTAAGACTGCTTTTGTATTTGTATGATGGTGCCCGTGGGCGTGATCGTGGGAATGCTCGATCACGGTGCCGTCTTCCAGCACATGCACATGCGTGTGTTTTTCTTCACTCATCGTTTTTTTCTCCGCTTTTCTGGTATTTTCTGCGCGATTCAGATTTCTGTAAACGTAAACCGCTGGCGGATGCCGGAGGTCTCAATGTCAAAGACCAGAGATCCGTCCGCTTCCACCGTTTTTTCATATTTTAAGTTTTTGTCCGGAAATTTCTGACGGATATACGCCTCCGGGTCATCCGTCTCGATCTCGTCGAAAAAGACGTCCCGCATCTGATTATTGGCACACTCATTAAAAATCTCCCAGACGGTCTCGTACTCTTTTTTCATCCTGTCACTCTCCGTTTCGTAAGACTTCTCCGCACTGGCTCCACTCGCCAAGCAGCCGCTCCACAGACCATGCGGCGTTCGCGGGACTCGTCGACGGAAGACGAACCGCTTCCCGTCCCAGCTGCTTCTCCTGGTACTTCCGGTAATACTTCCACGCGGTCGCCCCGTTGCAGTAAATCTGCCGGATATCGGCGCATTCCAGAATGTCCTGCAGCGGATTCGGCACAACATCGCGGATGCTCGCATCGCTCGAGCCTGTGATGACGCAGGACGCGATCACATCCCAGACAGCGATATGATTCCGGAGCAGAAACGCCTTCTTCTCTTCCACGGTCTGCGGCACCTCTTCCCCGCACACGGCTGCCGTCACTTTCCAGAAACGGTTCTGCGGATGGCCGTAAAAAAATCCGGTCTCCCTGGATTTTACGGACGGAAAACTGCCGAGAATCAGAATCCGGGAATCGGCGCGGTAAACCGGCGGAATCGGATGCACCACCGGGTGCTCATTTTTGTTCTCGTCAGGTCGGCTCATCTTCATCAAACTCCACTACCGTATAGAATCCTCTCGGTGTCTCTTTTACTTCTTTTACGATTCCCTTCCGGGACTGCAGCCTCTCATACGCCTGATAATTCCTGCTCATGGCCACTGCCGGGGTAATCGTATAATAATAGGAGGTAGGCAGTGCGCTTTCTGTCACGTTGACTTCCTGGCCTTCCTCGAGAAGTCCCTGTCGCTCCATTTTAAATTCCATCTGCCGCATATTCCTCATCCTCCTTTTTGCAGCGGGCAAAAGATACGCCCATGGGGTATTTTATCACACTTTTCCGAAAAAGAACAGGGGTTTTCGACAGAAAAAGGCGGTACCGGACCTTCGCCCCCAGAATTTTTGTTTTGATCATTTTCCAGATCTTTTCTCTTGCTTTCATTCACAAATCCGCCGTGTCCAGTATAACGCAAAAAACCGGATTCCGACTATACATATTTTGCCGCATGTGCGAAAAAAAGAAAGAATCCGGCCGCCCAGAGACCGGATTCTTTCTTCTTATATAAATATAAAACGCATTTCTTTTTAGTGATGGAACAGACGGATTCCTGTAAATGCCATCGCCATGTTATACTTGTTGCAGCACTCGATGACAGCGTCGTCACGAACCGATCCGCCCGGCTCTGCGATGTACTCGACGCCGCTCTTGTGTGCGCGCTCGATGTTGTCGCTGAACGGGAAGAAGGCATCGGAACCTAAGGTTACGCCCTTCATCTGGTCGAGCCATGCACGTTTCTCTTCTCTTGTGAAGACTTCCGGTTTTACTTTGAAGATCTTCTCCCATGCGCCGTCTGCGAGAACATCCATGTACTCCTCGCCGATGTAAACGTCGATCGCATTGTCACGGTCTGCACGGCGGATGCCGTCTACGAACTGCAGATCCAGCACCTTCTGGCACTGACGCAGGAACCAGTTGTCGGCTTTCTGTCCGGCAAGACGGGTGCAGTGCACACGGGACTGCTGGCCTGCGCCGACACCGATGGCCTGACCGTCTTTGACGAAGCATACGGAGTTGGACTGGGTATATTTTAAGGTAATCAGTGCAATCTTCAGATCGCGTTTTGCTGCTTCCGGAATCTCTTTGTTCTCGGTTACCACGTTGGAGAGCAGCTCATCGTCGATCGGCAGCTCCTGGCGGCCCTGCTCAAAGGTAATGCCGAAGACCTGTTTGTGCTCGAGCGGAGCCGGACGGTAATTCTCGTCGATTTTGATGACGCAGTAGTTACCTTTTTTCTTTGCTTTCAGGATTTCCAGTGCTTCATCGGTAAATCCCGGAGCGATGACACCGTCAGAAACCTCGCGTTTGATCAGGGATGCGGTGTCTTTGTCGCAGACATCAGAAAGTGCGATAAAGTCGCCGAAAGAAGACATACGGTCTGCGCCTCTGGCTCTTGCATAAGCGCATGCTAACGGAGAAAGCTCTCCCATATCGTCTACCCAGTAAATTTTACGCAGGGTCTCGTCCAGCGGAAGACCTACGGCTGCACCTGCCGGGGAAACGTGCTTGAAGGAAGTTGCTGCCGGAAGACCGGTGGCTGCTTTCAGCTCACGTACCAGCTGCCAGCCATTGAAGGCATCCAGAAAATTGATATAGCCCGGACGGCCGCTTAATACTTCGATCGGAAGATCTCTGTCATCATCCATGTAAATTCTGGAAGGTTTCTGGTTCGGGTTGCATCCGTATTTTAACGCTAATTCTTTCATGATTTTCTCCTTTCGCAAAACACTCGATTTCTTATTTATTTTTATTCACGATTCTTGTCTCATACTTGCCGGTTGCAATGTCGATATAGCGTGTGAAGAGGGACACCTTGTTGTCCTCGTTTAAGCTGCTCCAGAGCAGTTCGGTGAAGGCATCGATGTCATCCGGAATCTCGACCAGTTTTGGCTCACCCTCAAAACTTGGCAGCGGATTGCCGTCGTGCATGTAGGTGTGGATGAAATGGCCTTCCCCTGCTACACAGTTATCATAGGAGAAGGTGTAGCGGTTGCACTGGGACGGATCGCCGTTGTTGCTCTTTAAGATCGACATCTGGTAGCCGTACGTTCCGTTCTCTACGTGCATCACACCGGAAATACGAGGCGTGTAGTTCGGTGCATCCGGCTCAAACTCTCTGCTTCGAAGGGATACCTCAAACGTTTTTCCCTGCTCCAGTCCTTCGTATACGGTATCGGTCTGGTCTCCGTTTGTTACGATCGTATCATTTCCCAGAACGCGTACCGGTGCGTAGATGATCAGGCTCGGATCTTCCAGCTTCGACGGATCAAACGCCTGTGTGCGGATTCCCTCACCCTCCTCAACAAAGACACGGTTGCGGCTGTTCTGGCTTCTGCCCATAATAAAGTATCCGGCAACGGCTTTTGTGCCGTCTTTGGATCTGCCGATCACAATTCCTCTTCCTGGATATGCATTTCCTTTTAATTCCTGTTCCAGTGATACTTTTTTCATCTTCTGATCTCCTTTTCAAGGTGGCTGGAATGGGATTTTCTGTTTTTGGATAAAAAAACAGACCCACTCCCCCAAGCATTCTTCTGCCCAGACGGTCGGCCTCTTCTCACGCTATACTCCCTGTGGTCATTTCCACTTCCGTCAGTCGTATAACTGTCTTTACCTTAACATGGAAAATCCCGCCTGTCAAGGGACGAAGCGGGATTTTCTCAAAATCAGTTTTTTAAATTTTCTTTGCGAGTGTCTCGCCTTTTTCTGTAATGTCCAGAAAACCGTCACTGTCGCGGACCAGATAGCCGTCTTCCCGCAGCATTTTGATGCCGACCGAGATACTTGCCTGTGAATACCCCATATATCTGCAGATCATCGCATTTCGGACGTAGCCTTTGCGGAGTTTTAAAACATACGCCGCTTCCAGATAATCCTCCCTCGATTCAGTTTCTTCATTTTTGTGTCTCCTGATTCTTTTGTAGTTGCTTTATGGTAATTTCTGTTAGTTCTTGCGAACCATCATCTGGCATTATAGGGCGTAAGAAACAGAAATGTCAATGGAATTTTTCGAAAAAAAGAGAGCCTCTTTTAGAAGCCCTCTCTGTGACGCTCTTTCCTCAGTTCATACCGGCGTTTTCCGCCCTCCCACTCGGCCTCCTGCTCCGGGGATTCCAGAATCAGGCCCGGGACGGGAAGTGCGCGGCCGTTCTCGTCGATGGCCACCATCACCACGTAGGCACGGTTGATCATTTTCCGAATGCCGGTCGCAAGCTCTTCCACGTACGTGTCGACGCGCACCTCCATTGAGGTGCGTCCGACATACGTCACTCTTCCGACCAGTACGACGGTGTCGTTCAGAAAAGCAGGATGCTTGAAGTTCAGATTGTCGATGCACGCGGTGGTGATTTCGTGGCCGCAGTGGCGGCGTCCCACCAGACCGGCAAGCTCATCGATCCACGCGACCAGCTGGCCGCCGAACAGACGGCCATAGCCGTTGATATGGCGGTGCATCAGAAGATACGACTGCTCTGTCTCAGAATCTTTTACGCGTTTCTTTGCCATTTCTTCCATTTTACCAATACGCTCCTTTTCACATCCTGTTTTTTGTATCTTTATACGTTCGCAAGCGCCTGATCAAGGTCTGCAATGATATCGTTCACATCCTCAATGCCGACCGACAGACGGATCAGATCCGGCAGAACACCGGCTTCGATGAGCTGCTGATCGTTCAGCTGGCGGTGGGTATGGCTTGCCGGGTGCAGAACACAGCTTCTTGCATCGGCAACGTGTGTTACAATTGCTACCATTTTCAGGCCGTTCGTAAAACGCATCGCACCGTCTCTTCCGCCCTTCGGTCCGAAGCAGAGAACGCCGCACGTTCCGTTCGGCATATATTTTTCTGCCAGTGCATGGTATTTGCTGTCTGCAAGGCCTGCGTACTCAACCCACGCTACCTTCGGATGATTTTTCAGGAACTCTGCCACTTTCTCGGCATTTCTGCAGTGGCGCTCCACGCGCAGGTGCAGGGTCTCCAGACCGACATTCGTCAGGAATGCATTCTGCGGGGACTGGCACGCTCCCATATCACGCATCAGCTGTGCGGTTGCTTTTGTGATATACGCTTTTTTACCGAATTTCTGCGTATAAATCACGCCGTGGTACGATTCGTCCGGTGTAGTAAGGCCCGGGAATTTGTCTGCATGCGCATCCCAGTCGAAGTTTCCGGAATCGACAATCGCTCCGCCGAGCGCCATTGCATGGCCGTCCATGTATTTTGTGGTGGAATGGGTGACAATATCTACACCGAACTCGAACGGACGGCAGTTGATCGGGGTTGCAAAGGTGTTGTCGCAGATCATCGGAACGCCGTGCTCATGTGCAAGTTTAACAAACTTGTCAATGTCAAGTACAACACCTGCCGGGTTGGAAATCGTCTCGGCAAAGACAGCTTTGGTGTTCGGCTGGAATGCTTTTTCCAGCTCCTCTGCCGGCGCATCCTGGTCCACGAGGGTAGTCTCGATGCCGAATCGTTTTAAGGTAACGGCGAGCAGGTTGGAGGTTCCTCCATAAACCTTTGCCGCGCAGACAACGTGGTCGCCTGCCTCACAGATGTTGGTAACAGCAAGCATCGTTGCCGCCTGGCCGGAAGATGTGAGCATGGCTGCCACGCCGCCCTCCAGATCGCAGATTTTCTGTGCTACGACGTCGTTCGTCGGGTTCTGCAGACGGGAATAGAAATATCCCTCTTCCTCCAGATCGAACAGTTTTCCCATTTCCTCGCTGGTTGCATATTTGAATGTTGTGCTCTGGTAAATCGGAAGTACACGCGGCTCACCGTTTTTCGGCTGCCATCCTCCCTGTACACAGATTGTGTCCTGGCTGTATCCCATAATTTTTCTCCCTTCTGTAAGTGAAACCGGTCCACCGGGCCGATTTCTGCTGTGCTCAGCGCCATAATAATACCCCCACCCGGGATGCCCGGGCGAGGGTATCACTTTTTCCTATTATAACTCTGTTTGTTCTTTCCTGCAACTATATGCGCACAGATTTAGGAGAGATATTCATCCACATATTTCTGAATATTGGAAGCATTCACAATCTTCTGCGCCTGGCCGTCCTCCACAACGAGAAGAGTCGGTGCCTGCATGATGCCGTACTGTGCGGCAAGATCCGGGTGACGCTCTGCGTCGATCACCTCATACTGCTCCTCGGCGAGCATTTCTTTTGCCATTTTGCAGTTCGGGCAGGTGCTTGTCGTGAACAGGTACATGCCGTCTTCCTCGATTTTATCTGCTGCTGCAGCGGCTTTCGGCTCTTCTTTTCCAGCGGCCTGCTCTGCCAGTTTCTCTGCTGCGCCGTACGATTTCATTTTCTGCTCCGGCGATTTGGAGTGGATGATATCATATACCGTTCTGTTCTTGTACTCCTGGCGTTTTCCGTCGTTCCAGTTCTTGACCGGACGGTAATATCCCGTGATACGGCTGTAAACCTCTGCCTCTTTTCCGCAGATCGGACATGTAAAGTGCTCGCCGGCGAGATAGCCGTCGTTCGCACAGACAGAATACGTCGGGGACAGCGTGTAGTACGGCAGTTTGTAGTTCTCTGCAATCTTCCGCACAAGGGAAGCTGCTGCTTTCCAGTCCGGCAGTTTTTCGCCAAGGAACGCATGGAAGACAGTTCCCGAGGTGTACAACGTCTGCAGATCATCCTGAATATCAAGCGCAGAGAAAATATCCTCGGTATAGTCCACCGGCAGATGGGAGCTGTTGGTGTAGTACGGGGTATCTCCCTCATGGCCTGCGGTCTTGATATCCGGCCATTTTGCACGGTCGTGTTTTGCCAGACGGTATGCGGTCGACTCCGCCGGAGTTGCCTCAAGGTTGTACAGATCGCCGTACTCCTCCTGGTAATCAGAAAGACGCTCTCTCATATGGTTCAGAACTTCTTTCGTAAACTGCTGTGTCTTCGGATCCTCCAGACCCTTTCCGAGCCATGCGGCATTTAAGCCGGCCTCATTCATACCGATCAGACCGATGGTTGAGAAGTGGTTCTCAAACGTTCCAAGGTACCGTTTCGTATATGGATACAGTCCCTCGTCCAGGAGGCGGGTAATGACCTCACGTTTCGTCTTTAACGAACGTGCGGCAATATCCATCATATGATCGAGACGGCGGTAGAATTCTTTCTCATCTTTGGACTGATATGCGATACGCGGCATATTGATGGTGACAACGCCGACCGATCCGGTGCTCTCGCCGGAACCGAAGAATCCGCCGGTTTTCTTTCGAAGCTCACGCAGATCCAGGCGGAGACGGCAGCACATGGAGCGCACGTCGCTTGGTTTCATATCGCTGTTGATGTAGTTGGAGAAGTACGGGGTACCGTATTTTGCAGTCATTTCGAACAGCAGACGGTTATTCTCCGTATCGGACCAGTCAAAATCGGATGTGATGGAGTAGGTCGGGATCGGGTACTGGAAGCCTCTTCCGTTGGCATCTCCCTCGATCATCGTCTCGATGAACGCTTTGTTTATCATATCCATCTCTTTTTTACAGTCTTTGTACTTGAAGTCCATCTCCTTGCCGCCGACGATCGCCGGAAGCTCCGCGAGGTCATCCGGTACGGTCCAGTCGAGTGTGATGTTGGAGAACGGTGCCTGGCTTCCCCAGCGGCTCGGTGTGTTGACGCCGTAGATAAACGCCTCGATGCACTTCTTCACTTCGCCGTAGTTTAAGTTGTCCACCTTGACGAACGGCGCCAGATACGTATCAAACGAAGAAAATGCCTGCGCACCTGCCCACTCGTTCTGCATAATGCCGAGGAAGTTGACCATCTGGTTGCACAGAACCGAAAGATGTCTTGCCGGAGAAGAAGTAATCTTTCCGTTGATGCCGCCAAGTCCTTCTTTGATGAGCTGTTTTAACGACCATCCTGCACAGTAGCCGGTCAGCATCGACAGGTCGTGGATGTGAATATCCGCGTTGCGGTGTGCCTCGGCGATCTCGTCATCATAAATCTCTGATAACCAGTAGTTGGCTGTGATCGCGCCGGAATTGCTTAAGATCAGACCGCCGACAGAATACGTTACGGTCGAATTCTCTTTGACACGCCAGTCCTCTACTTTTACGTAGCTGTCCACGATCTCTTTGTAGTCTACGATCGTCGATTTCATGTTGCGGATTTTTTCCCTCTGCTTGCGGTACAGAATGTAAGCTTTTGCCACTTCTGCGTAGCCGCACTGGATCAGCACGTTCTCCACGCTGTCCTGAATTGCCTCCACTGAAATTTTTCCGTCTTTGATCTTGGACTGAAAGTCCGCTGTTACGCGCAGTGCCAGCATCTGAAGCATGTCATCGCTGAACTGCATATCTTTTGCGCCGAATGCTTTTCCAATCGCATCGGTAATCTTTTTCATCTGGAACTCTGCAATCGTTCCGTCTCTCTTTTCTACCTGAAACATGGAATCCCTCCTGTTAATTCAACCGTTTCTGCAAGGCCTTTTTAAGGTTCCACTCTTTGCAGTGTCTGAACCATATGATAGCAGAGCATGTTTCTCCCGTCAATAGTAAAAAGTACCATATCTAGTGTGAAATTTTCTAACATCACTAGATATGGTACTTTTACTTGTGTTCTGTCCCTTCCATTTTTCGGCGCTGTACGGCGCTTAAAGGGATGTACTGCCGTTTTTAAGCCTGCTTGCCATACCTCTATACCCTCGGATAGATATCCTTCGGTACATAGGCTTTTACGCGGATGCCTTCCGGCAGATATTCTTCTTCGAGCAGAATTCCGTATCCGCGGATCAGTGAAATCGTTCCCGCCTTATCGTACGGATAGAGGCGCTCGATATAGATTTTTCCCTCCATCATCCACGAGGAGAGTAAATTTTTGAGGTCTTCGAGTCCCTGTCCTGTTTTGGCAGAGACCGCAAGGCTCGCGTCTGCCCGGAAATCTTTTACAACCATCGGGGCGAGAAGCTTATCCTGCTTGTTCAGCAGGGTGACGATCTTTTTGTCCTCAACTTTCAGTTCCCGCAGTGTGTCATATACCACCTGCATCTGCAGTTCCATCTGTGGATTCGACGTATCCACAACGTGGAGAATATAGTCGGCATACCGTGCTTCCTCCAGCGTACTGCGGAATGCATCGATCAGATGATGTGGCAGCTTATTGATAAATCCAACCGTATCGGTCAGCAGAATTTCCTGTCCATCCGGAAGGGTCAGTGACCGCGTCGTCGTATCCAGCGTGGAAAACAGCATTGCATCTGCCAGAATTTCCGATCCTGTCAGTGCATTTAAAAGACTGCTCTTTCCCGCTGACGTATAGCCTACGAGCGCCGCTACCGGGATTTTGGAACGTTTTCTGCCTTCACGAAGGAGCTCTCTGTGCTGGCGTACTTCCTCAAGCTCACGTTTTAACTGCGTAATACGCGTGCGGATCAGGCGCCGGTCGGTTTCCAGCTTTTTCTCTCCCGGTCCTCTCGTACCGATTCCGCCGCCGAGACGGGAAAGCGATGTGCCAAGGCCGGAAAGTCGGGACGCACGGTACTTTAACTGGGCCAGCTCAACCTGGATTTTACCCTCGCTGCTCACGGCGCGCGCCGCAAAGATATCCAGGATCAAAAGCGTACGGTCCATGATCTTGCATTCCAGTGCTTCCTCCAGCCCTTTTAACTGGATCGAGGAGAGCTCATCGTCGCAGATGATGCCCGTCGCATCGCAGGCGCGCACCAGAATTTTCAATTCCTCTAATTTTCCTTTTCCGATGTACGTTCCCGGATGAATGGCCTCCCGCACCTGCACCAGGCGGCCCTCCACCTTCGCACCGGCGGTGCTGGCCAGTTCCGCCAGCTCGTCGAGCGATTCTTCTGCGTTTGCGCCGCCGTTTTCCTGTACGCCGACCAGAATCACGCGCTCCTGTTCTTCTCTTAAATCAAACAATCCAACTTCCTCCGTCTGTTATCGGTTCTGGAGAAACGTATTTTCCCGCTGCGCCGCGGTGTTTTCCGGGTATGCTGCCAGAAAATCCGCCATCAGCGACTTCGCGGTATCAAAATCCGCCCGTTTTTCATAGGATACAATCTGGTTGAACAGCAGATTTTCCCGGTCGGAATCCTCTGCCGTTTTGAGTCCTTCCTCGATATACGAGAGTGCACTGTCCGTGTCGTTTTCCGCAAGTGCGCAGAGCGCCAGCCCGTTGTTTGCCGCCGCCGCAAAGCCATCTGTCGAAAGATACGAAGAAAACAGTGCTTTCGCCTCGTCGTTCTGACCATTGGAAAGGTAAACCTCGCCGAGCATTTCCATCGCCGCGCTGCTGCCGTCCTTCATTGCCTTCGAGAACGCTTTGACCGCCTCGTCCTGCTCCTCCAGATAGTAGTATGCGCAGCCGATGTTATAATAATCCTCGGTCGTTTTCGGCTCAATCTTCACTGCCGCTTCGAGGTAGCGGTCTCCGTCCGCCTTCATGCTGCTCTCCTGATACAGCTCGTAAATGTCAAGGCAGAGCTGATAGCTCTCCTTCGTCTCCACTGCCGCATCAAAATCCACCTTCGCCTGCTCGTAATTCTTCTGCAGGAAGTACGCGCGTCCCCTAAGGAACAGCGCATCGGCATCGGCCTTTTCTTCCTGAATATTGGTGCAGATCTCAATGGCTCCATCCAGATCTCCGGCCTGTACGCAGGTTTCCGCCTCGTAATACATGACATCGCGCGAAAACTCCGCGTCTTTGTGCTTCATGCTCGAAAGACTGCTCTTGAAAGCCTCTTTTGCCTTGTCATACTCCTGGCTTTTCAGATAAGCGATGCCGAGCGACCGGTAGCTCTCCGCCAGTCGGTCGCCTGCCTTTACGGCTCCCTCCAGCATCGCAATCGACGTTACGTAGTCCTTCTGTTCGAGCGCCTCGATGCCCTTTTTATAAAGCTTTGAATTTTTATTTTCACAGCCGCCAAGCACCATTGCCGCCGCCAGAAAAAAGATTACCAGTCTTTTTTTCATTCTGTCACAAGTCCTTCTTTATGCATCACAGAAACAACCTGGTCTACGTATTTTGCACACGTTGCGTCGTCCGGTGCTTCCACCATGACACGGATCACCGGCTCGGTGCCGCTCTCTCTTACGAGGATGCGTCCGTCATCGCCCAGGGCCTCTGCTACGTCTTCTACTGCTTTCTGTACTGCCGGGTTGGCCTTTGCAGCTGCTTTGTTTGCCACGCGGACATTCTTTAAGAGCTGCGGGTAAATCACTACCTCGGCTGTCAGGGTGCTGAGCGGGAGTTTCTTATCTATCAGCACTTCCATCACCATCAGGGAGGTCAGGATTCCGTCACCGGTCGTCGCGTGCTTGCTGAAAATGATGTGGCCGGACTGCTCTCCGCCGAGAGAATAGCCGTTTGCCATCATGTTCTCGCACACGTATTTGTCGCCGACTGCCGTCTTCTCATACCGGATACCGGCGCGGTCACACGCTTTGTAAAGACCGAGGTTTGACATGATCGTGGTCACAATCGTATCTCCGTTTAACTGGCCTTTTTCTTTTAAGTATTTACCGCAGACATACATGATCAGGTCTCCGTCTACCACATTTCCCAGCTCATCGACAGCGATGCAGCGGTCTGCGTCTCCGTCGTAGGCAAATCCGACATCGAGGTGTTTCTCTCTTACATATTTCTGAAGCTCTTCGATGTGGGTGGAACCACAGCCGCAGTTGATGTTTGTTCCGTCCGGCTCGTTGTGGATCACATATGTCTTGGCGCCGATGGCATCAAACACGCTCTTGGCTACGGAAGAGGCACTTCCGTTGGAGCAGTCGAGTCCGACTCTCATGTTTTTAAAGGATTTTGTCGGAATCGAGATCAGGTGTCCAATGTAGCGGTTCCTTCCGGCTGCAAAATCCACGGTGCGTCCGATGTCTTCTCTCGTTGCGAACGGGATCTTCGGTGTTCCGTCGTCGATGTAGGCTTCGATCTGCGCTTCGATGTCGGCTTCCAGTTTCTGTCCCAGGCCGTTGATGACTTTGATTCCGTTGTCATAGAACGGGTTGTGGCTGGCGGAGATCATAATTCCGCAGTCAAAGTTTTCGGTACGGACAACATAGGAAACGCTCGGGGTGGTCGTTACGTGCAGCAGATAAGCGTCTGCTCCCGATGCGGTCAGTCCTGCTACCAGCGAATATTCGAACATGTAGCTGGAGCGTCTGGTGTCTTTTCCAATGACGATCTGTGCTTTGTGGTCTTTTCCGAAATACCATCCGAGGAATCTTCCCACTTTATATGCATGCTCAACCGTCAGATCAATGTTTGCTTCTCCGCGAAATCCATCTGTTCCAAAATATTTACCCATGGTATGCTCCTTTCCCCTTTCGGGCAGAAAGCGTGTCTGAAATTTTTTGCAATCATTCAAACACGCTTTTTCTGGTTATTCACTCAAATAACAAAATATCGTAATTAGTCGTACAGCTTCTCGCTGTATACGCCGTCCGCAATCAGTTTGCGGAATGCTTCTGTTACGGAAGCTTTGTCTTCCTGATACGTTACGCCGAACCACTCTGCGTCGGTCGGAAGAACTTTTACTTCTGCTTTTCCTGCGTGCAGCAGCTCGTCGATGTAGATCGGAAGGAGGTACTCGCCTTTTACATCTCCCTCTTTCTGTGCAGAAAGGAATTCAACAAAGCCTTTCTCCAGAAGATCAATGAACTCCGGCTGCAGTCCCCACATGTTCATGGAAACAAGGGAGTTTTTGTCGATCGGATCAACCGTTCCGTCTTCTTTTTCAACGCCTGCGCCCTCTGCGGTCTTTACGATGTTTTTCGTCTCGTTGACACCGGTCAGGTTTCCGTTTTCATCAACGACGCAGACACCTCTTGTAACACCGCCGTTGTCACTTAAGGTGTTTCCAAGCACGAATCCTGCCATGGAGATCGGCATAACTTCATCCACATCATGCTCCTGTACGAGGTAGTCGTGCAGTTTTACGAACGGATCTTTTCCGTAATAGTCATCAGCATTGATAACAGCAAACGGCTCTTTTACAAGACCTTTGCAGGCAAGAACGGCCTGGCCGGTTCCCCACGGTTTGGTACGGCCTTCCGGTTTTGCAAAGCCTGCCGGCAGATCATCGAGCTCCTGGAATGCATATTCCACCTCTGTGATTTTGCTGATGCGGTTGCCGATGACTTCCTTGAAATCTTTCTCCAGATCCTTGCGGATGATGAAGACTACTTTGTTGAAGCCGGCTTCCAGTGCATCGTGGATGGAATAATCCATGATGATCTCCCCGTTTGGTCCTACTGGCTCAAGCTGTTTGATTCCCTTTCCAAATCTGCTGCCGATTCCGGCTGCCATGATCACAAGTGCTGTTTTCTTCATAGCGTTTTCCCTTTCTCTTTTCCCCTTTTTTCTCTTGTTTATTCTATCAGCAATCGATCCTGTAGACCAATCGTGATTCGCAGCGTTTATTATTATGCTTCTTCCTGCATGCTGCTCAGCTTTGCGGCCTGATCGGCTGCAATCAGACTGTCGATGATTTCATCCAGATCGCCGTTCATGATGGCGTCCAGTTTGTATAAGGTCAGTTTGATTCTGTGATCCGTCACACGTCCCTGCGGGAAGTTGTACGTACGGATCTTCTCGGAGCGGTCTCCCGTTCCGACCTGGCTCTTTCGAAGCTCGGCCATCTCATCGTGCTGTTTCTGCTGCTCTAAGTCGTACAGACGGGCACGCAGAATCTTCAGTGCCTTGTCCTTATTCTTTAACTGTGATTTCTCATCCTGGCAGGAAATGACGATGCCGCTCGGGAAGTGGGTCAGACGGACTGCTGAGTCGGTCGTATTGACACACTGGCCGCCGTTTCCGGAAGCACGGAATACATCGAATTTGTAATCTTTCGGGTCGATCTGTACTTCGACGTCGTCCACCTCCGGCATGATCGCTACGGTCATGGTTGAGGTATGGATTCTTCCGCCGGACTCGGTTTCCGGCACACGCTGTACGCGGTGCGTGCCGCTCTCGTACTTCATCCGGGAGTACGCGCCTGCTCCGTTGATCAGAAGTGTTGCGTCTTTAAAGCCGCCGATTCCGTTTTCATCGGCGCTGGTCAGCTCTGTTTTCCAGCCGCGGCTCTCTGCGTATTTGATGTACATACGGCAGATTTCTGCAGTAAAGAGTGCCGCCTCGTCTCCGCCGGCACCTGCGCGGAACTCTACGATAACGTTCTTGTCATCGTTCGGGTCTTTCGGCAGAAGCAGGACTTTGAGCTCCTGCTCCAGCTCCTCTACGCGTTTTTTCGCATCGGAGAGCTCTTCTTTCAGCATTTCGCGCATCTCTTCGTCGGATTCCTCCTCAAGAAGCATCAGGCTCTCTTCGATGGTCTGTTTCTGTGTTTTATAGTCCTTATATGCGTCTGCGATCGGCTGGAGTTCTGCCTGCTCCTTCATCAGCTTCTGGAACTTCGCCGCATCGGCAGCGACGTCCGGCTCGCTTAACTGATTCAGTACCTCCTCGAGACGCATGAGGATATCATCAAGTTTATCAAACATAAAATGACTGCTCCTTTTTGCTGTTTTCGTCTGTTTATGATGTCATTATGGTGTCAAAATTAAAATTCATTTCTGTCAGGGTTTTTTGTGCCAGATACCGGTCACCACGCGGTCCAGGCCTGCCAGATCTTTCAGAACCTGTACATCGGCAAAGCCGTTGGTTTCCATCAGCTCCCGCACTTCATCTCCCTGATCGTATCCAATTTCAAAACAGAGCTTTCCGCCCTCTTTTAAATAGCTTCCTGCCTGCTCTGTAATCTTCCGGTAAAAGACAAGACCGTCCGCACTGCCGTCGAGTGCCATCCGCGGCTCATGGTCGCGCACCTCCGGCATCAGCGTTTCAATCACATCCGTGCGGATATACGGCGGATTGCTTGCGATCACATCGAAGGTTCCCTCGATGTTTTCAAATAAGTTGCTCTTTACGAACGATGCCCGTCCGCCCGCCTGTGCGCCGTTCTTTTCCGCAACCTGTAAGGCTTTCTCGGAGAGATCCGCGCCGATTCCAGTGCAGTCCTCTCTCGTCACAAGAAGCGATATGAGAATGCATCCCGAACCGGTGCAGAGATCGAGAATCCGTGCATCTTTTGGAAGGCCGCGGAGCGCTTCCTCCACAAGAATCTCGGTGTCCTGCCGCGGAATCAGTACATGCTCATTCACAAAAAAAGGGATTCCGTAGAACCACGCCTCTCCGGTCAGCTGCTGCAGCGGAATGTGTTCGCCGCGCTTTCTGACCAGCGCTTCGTACTGCTCCTGCTGTTCTTTTGGCATTTCATCTTCACTGTGTACAAAGTAGGTGCTGTGGCTGATCCCGCAGACATGCTCCAGTAAAAGCCATGCGTCCTGCCGGGCTTCCTCCACCCCCTGCTTTTGTAAGTACAGAATAGCGGATTCCAGTGCAGATTTCAAGTTTTTTCTATCGTGCACACTCATCGGTCACGGCTCCTCATGTTCTTTCTTTTCGGTTTTGGCCGGGTACGTATAACCAAAGTTTTCGTTCAGGTACGCTCTCCAGTCAAACACAGCCTCCACAGCGGCGATCGCAACCTCTGCCATCTCGGCATCCGGCTCGCGCGTCGTCAGGTGCTGCAGCATCAGGCCCGGTTTACTGATCAGGTTGACCAGTTTATTGTCACTTTTTCCCGCCAGGCGGATAATTTCATACGAAACGCCCGCGATCACCGGAATGAGAAGCAGGCGGATCACAATTTTCAGCACCGGGGAATCGACCCGGATGAACATGAAAAAGATGATGCTGATGACGATGACGTACATAAGAAAGCTCGTTCCGCAGCGCTTGTGCTCCCGGGAACTCTTTAAGACGTTTTCCACGTTCAGTTCCAGACCGTGCTCGACGCAGTTGATGCATTTATGCTCGGCGCCGTGGTACATGAACACGCGCTGAATGTCTTCCATACGGGAAATGGCTGCCAGATAGCCGAGGAACAGTGCCACACGCACAAAGGCCTCTGCCACCGCGGTCAGTGTCGTTCCGGCTCCCGCTTTGTGCAGCAGTTCGGACAGGAAGTACGGCACCATCAGAAAGAGAGCGACGGCGATGACAACGGAAAATGTGACGGTTCCGTACATCATCAGCCTGTCTGTCTTTTCTTTTTTCGCTTTCTGCTGCTCCTCTTCCTCTTTCGTCGCCGGCTTTTTCTTTTCCTCCTCCTCGTCCTCATAGAACGAAGCGGAGTACATAAGGGAACTCATGCCGACGATCATCGAATCGGCAAAGCTGAATACACCGCGCAGAATCGGAACTTTTAAGAGCTCCTTGTGCTTCGTCAGCGGCTTGTGCTGCTCTACTTTAACCTCAATCTCCCCGTCCGGCCGGCGTACTGCGACGGAATAGCGGTCCTTGTTCATCATCATGACGCCTTCCATCACGGCCTGGCCGCCAATATTGGATGATTTCATAATTTACGTTTACCTCCTCAAAGGGGATTTTCTGCATCCGTAACGCAAGAACGGACTGAGATCTTCCAACCTCAGCCCGTTTTTCATCTTGCTTGATTCAATTCTTATTTCATGCCGTATTTCTTGTTGAACTTCTCGATACGTCCACGAGCTGCAGCAGCTTTCTGCTGGCCAGTGTAGAACGGATGGCATTTAGAACAGATCTCAACATGGATCTCTTTCTTGGTAGAACCTGTTACGAAAGTATTTCCGCAGTTGCAGGTAACAGTTGCCTGATGGTATTCTGGATGGATTCCTTCTCTCATTTTATTCACCTCTTCTTAATATTGTTATCTTCTCAGATTTACTCTGATGATTTCGTATTTCAGGCTGACAAAATCTCATCAACCTTGCACAGCTTTCTCATTGTATCACACAATTTTGAAAATTGCAAGCCTTATACTATTTTTTGTTTCTTTAAAATTTGAATCAGTTCGCCGTTGTTTCTGGTGCGGGCAAACATGTTCAGAATATTTTCCACGGCTTCCTCGGATTTCATGCCGTTTAATGCTTTCCGCATATTGTAAACGGCCTCCTGCTCATCCGGTGTCAGAAGCAGATCTTCTCTTCTTGTTCCCGATTTGGCTATGTCGATGGCCGGGAAGACGCGGCGTTCCTGCAGTTTCCGGTCGAGCACGAGTTCCATGTTTCCGGTGCCTTTGAATTCCTCGTAAACGACATCGTCCATCTTGCTTCCGGTGTCCACAAGCGCCGTTGCAAGAATCGTCAGGCTTCCACCCTCGCGCATGTTTCTGGCCGCGCCGAAGAACCGTTTCGGCATGTAGAGTGCTGCCGGATCGAGACCGCCGGAAAGGGTACGGCCGCTCGGCGGAACGGTCAGGTTGTAAGCTCTGGCGAGACGTGTGATGCTGTCGATGAAGATCGTAACGTCTTTTTTACTCTCCACAAGACGTTTCGCGCGCTCAATGACCATCTCGGACACGCGTTTGTGGTGCTCCGGCTGCTCATCGAAGGTGGAATAGATGACTTCCACATTCGATCCCTGAATCGCTTCTTTAATGTCGGTGACCTCCTCCGGACGCTCGTCGATCAGAAGGATGATCAGATACATCTCCGGGTTGTTCCGCAGGATGGATTTTGCCGCATCCTTCAAAAGCGTCGTTTTTCCGGCTTTCGGCGGGGAGACGATCATGCCTCGCTGGCCTTTTCCGATCGGACTTACAAGATCCACGATCCGCATCGCCATGCTTCCGCCCGGGCGCTCAAGGCGCAGCCGCTCATCCGGGAAGACCGGTGTCATATCTTCGAAATTGCCGCGGCGCATGATCTGGTCGAGCGGCAGATTGTTGACGCTCTTTAAGTATAAAAGGGCGCTGAATTTTTCGGTTGCGGACTTTACTCTCGTGTTTCCGCGGATGATATCTCCCGTTTTCAGTCCGAAACGGCGGATTTGGGACGGAGAAACGTAGACATCGCTGTCGCCCGGCATATAGTTGTCGGAGCGGATAAATCCAAATCCGTCCGGCATGACCTCGAGGATGCCGCAGGCCTCCTGGCCGCTGTCGAGCGTGCTGGTTTCCTGACGCGGTTCCTGTCTCGTCTCTGGTCTTGCTTCCTGACGCAGCGGCTCCTGTCTCATTTCCTGCCCTGCTTCCTGACGCGGCTCCTGTCTTTGCTCTTCCTCACGGTTATTCTGATTATAATTCCGTGGTTCCTGAAATCTACGCTCATTGAAACGCGGCGCTCTTGGACGGTACTCCTGGCGCTCTCCGTTTTCACTGCGCTCTTCCCGGCGGACATACCGCGGTCTCTGGTACGGGCGTGCGGTGCCGTTTTCCGAGGTTTCCCAATTCTGGCGCTCCATACCGTCCTCCCGCTTTTCCTGCGGTTCCTGATTCTGATCCTGTACAGTTTCCGTCTTTTTTTCCTCTTTTAGAACCGCCGGCTCTTCCATGTTTTTCTGGTTTTCTTTCTGATCTTCTTCCAGCATCCGCTCAATCAGCGCTTCTTTCCGCAGGGTGGAAATCCCCTTCATGTTTCTGGATTTTGCCAGCGCTTTCAGCGTGCTCAAAGGCAATGACTCATACTTTTCTCTTGTCATACCATTTTTCCTCTATCTATTCTCTATTTGATTTTCGGTTCTGTTTGGAGTTTTTAAGATATTTGATGCGCGAATATTTTTGCTGCAATTATTTAGAATCTGATTTTTATCATTTTACTGCTGTGGATTTTTCGTTACTGTTCACTCAGCAGTGAAACACTTGCTGTTTCGCTGCGTAAGAAAGTGATTCAGGTGTGAGCAGCCCTCCTTTTGCGAAGCAAAACTTTAAATGAGGGCTGCGAATGTTACAGTTCGCAGGGAACCTGTGAACTGTAACGATTTTTCTGCGGTTAGTGGGACTCGAACCCACACGCCGAAAGGCACAGGAACCTAAATCCTGCACGTCTGCCAATTCCGTCATAACCGCATATTATTTTTTCAAAAAAGAAAAACCCCATAGAAAACCTCCATGGGCGTTTTCTATGGGTTATTTAGTGAAGCATCGGGGATTCGAACCCCGGACAACTTGATTAAAAGTCAAGTGCTCTACCGACTGAGCTAATGCTCCGTATACTTTTGCATCCAACTGGGCTAGCTGGATTCGAACCAGCGAATGCAGCAGTCAAAGTGCTGTGCCTTACCGCTTGGCGATAGCCCAATGTTTCGCCTTGCTGGCAGGGTGGATAAAGGGATTCGAACCCTTGGCCTCCAGAGCCACAATCTGGCGCGCTAACCAACTGCGCTATACCCACCATAATTACGACTTACAGTCTTTTTCACTATTTAATTTTAGTGAAGCGTGCTTGGAGGGATTCGAACCCCCGACCCACGGCTTAGAAGGCCGTTGCTCTATCCAACTGAGCTACAAGCACACAGCTTCTACAAAATTGTAGCAGCAAGCGGGTGATGGGAATCGAACCCACGTATCCAGCTTGGAAGGCTGGTGTTCTACCATTGAACTACACCCGCACGACATCGGGGTGACAGGATTCGAACCTGCGACCTCCTGGTCCCAAACCAGGCGCTCTAGCCAAGCTGAGCCACACCCCGTAAACAAGGTTTCCCGATTTGCGTTTAACCCTTTCGCGCTCGACGCAAGATTTATTATATTACATTGTTTTCGGTTTGTCAACACTTTTTTTCATTTTTTTCAAAATGTTTTTTGTGTTGTTTTGTTCTCACCGGACAACAAAAAGATCTTATCATATCTTTTCTCATCTGTCAACACCTAAATTGTATTTTTTTGACAAACTTTTTAAGGATTAGTCAGAACCTGCTCCGGTACTACCCTGTTTTCTTTGGAATAGTCATGTTAGTTGCGATAATTCATTCGATTTTGGGCTGTTTTCCGCCCTTTTTCGACCCGTTTTTTAATCCAGATACTTGATTTCCACCGAAAGCTCATGCTCTTCGTTGATCGTCAGCATGGCATAGCTTGGTTTTCTTCCCATCTGACGCGGATACGTGAGGCTGCCCGGATTGACAATCCAGAGATTTCCACGCTTTTCTGCGACCGGCCGGTGCGTATGGCCGAACAGTACGATATCCACACCCCTGGAAAGCGCCTCCGCATAGATTCCCTCCAGGCCGAGCGATACGCCGTAGTTATGACCGTGTGTGATAAAGGCACGGTAATCATCAATGTTCACCTGAATCTCCGCCGGGAGGTTTGAAAACCAGTCATTATTTCCCATGACCATATAGCACGGGCCGTTTACCTTGGATTTGATCAGGTCATCCATCCCTTCCACGTCACCGCAGTGGATCATGCCGTCGAACTCCTCACGTTCCATGGCCTCCTCAAGGTTATACATCCGTCCATGGGTATCGCTCACTATCAGAAATTTCATACTCATTCTCTTCCCTCTTCTTATTTCAAATATGATGCAATCTGTTCTTTCATCGCCGCCAGTGCTTTTCCTCTGTGGCTGACTGCGTTTTTCTCTTCCGGAGAAAGTTCTGCGGTCGTGCGGCTCATATCCGGCAGATAGAAAATCGGGTCATAGCCAAAACCGTTCTCCCCGCGTTCCTCGTAACCGATTTTTCCCTCAATCGTTCCTTTGGTGGTACAGACTGTTCCATCCGGGAAGGCGGCTGCAATCACACAGACGAATCGTGCCGTTCTTTTTTCCACCGGCACGCCCTCCAGGCGGTCAACGAGGCTCTGATTTTTGATGCGGTAGGACGTATCCTCTCCCATATATCTTGCCGAATAGACACCAGGCTCGCCGTTTAAGGCATCCACTTCCAGACCGGAGTCATCCGCCAGCACGATCGTGTCCCCGTCTGTGCATCCGGCAACGGTCTGTGCTTTGATTTTTGCATTCTCCTCAAAGGTTTTGCCGTTCTCATCGATCTCGACCGAAATGCCGGCTTCTTTCATCGAATAAATTTCCACCGGCAGATCCGCAAGGATTTCACGGATTTCTTTCATTTTGCCGGCATTTCCTGTTGCAAATACAATTTTTTTCATAACCGTTTTCCTTCTTTCACGCTGAAATAACTTGCGATCATTATACCGTATGTGTGACGCAAACACAAGAACCCTGTCACAAAAAAAGACCCCCGTTTTTATCCGGGAGCCTTTTTTGTAATCACACATTATTTTGCTTTTTTCTGATTTGCCAGAGTCTTGAATCCATCGACAGCCAGGATCAGCGCCAGGATGACAAGCAGGCCTGCCAGCACGATACGTGCTACGCACCAGCCGATGCCAACGCCTGCGCCAAGGCCCTTGAAGTTTGCGAGCAGGGTCTGTACAAGGGATGTGATGGTTACGATCAGCATGAATACCATCGGGAACAGGAACATTTTGTTGTTTTTGCCGACTTTTCCAAGCCAGGTAGCAACAGCAAGAAGTCCGATGGCTGCCAGCAGCTGGTTGGATGCACCGAACAGCGGCCAGATTTTGGAATAACCGGTCAGGCCAAGGCCGATGCCGAGTACTACGGTGATAACGGTTGATACAACCGGATTGGTCAGAACGGCTTTGTAGCCGGTTGCCTCTTTGTAAGTCTGTCCCGGCTCAAGCCAGAACTCCTGGAACATGTATCTTGCCAGACGGGTTGCGGTATCCAGAGAAGTCAGGCAGAATACCGATACAGTCAGAACCAGCAGAGAGTACAGTACGTGGGTCGATCCGCCAAGTCCCGGAATGGTTGCTACCATCTCGGAGATACCGGTTGCAAATACAGCGGTCGGAACAACGGTGGTTCCGTCTGTGTATCTGGACCAGATGTAGCCGACTGCACACAGAGATACGATTGCAAGTGCACACTCAATCAGCATACCGCCGTATGCGATCGGGCGGGCATTTTTCTCATTGTCAAGCTGTTTCGATGTAGTTCCTGAACCAACGAGTGAATGGAATCCGGAAATTGCTCCGCAGGCGATGGTTACGAACAGGGCCGGGAACATAAATCCAAGAGAACTTCCGGTCGGAGCCAGCGTATCTTTGAATCCGGTGAATGCCGGGATATCCAGGGATGCATGGCCCATCAGAGCACTTCCGATGACACCGACAGCGGCTACGATCATCATGAAGTACAGAAGGAAGGAGCTTAAGTAGTCACGCGGCTGAAGCAGAATCCAGACCGGTGCAACAGAAGCTACGGTGATATAGATACCAACGATTACCATCCATGCTGTCTCGGAGAGATAGATCGGATGGAAGTTTAATCCAACAACAACGCAGACAACGATAGCTGCAACGCCTGCGATGGTGGAAATGCCAAGAGATACATTTCTTCTGTATACCATGAAACCGAACACAACGGCGAGTACAATGAACAGAATGGAAATCATAGCGGTTGTTGCATTTGCAGAACTTGCTGCCACATCGACAGCGCCGCTCTCGGTGTAGGCTGCCTTGAAGGTATTGGCAACGATGGAACCGAAGGCTGCAACAACAAGAATCAGGGTCAGGTAAGCGAAGACGATAAAGAGTTTTTTCGCTTTACTTCCCATAGTGTCTGCGATAACCTCGCCGATGGACTGTCCTTTGTGGCGCAGGGATGCAAACAGTGCGCCGTAATCATGAACGCCTCCAAAGAAGATACCGCCGATGAGTACCCATAAAAGAACCGGAACCCATCCAAAGACAGCGGCCTGAATCGGTCCGTTGATCGGGCCTGCGCCTGCGATGGATGAGAAGTGATGTCCCATTAAGACAGGAGCTTTGGCAGGAACGTAGTCCACACCGTCCTCCTCGGTGAATGCAGGGGTTTTCCGTTTCGGATCAACGCCCCACTGCCCGGCAAGCCATTTTCCGTAGAATACGTATCCGGCGATCAGAATGCCGATTCCGACAACCAGTACAAGAATACTATTCATTTGTTTTTTCCTCCCTCTTTTTGGTAGAATAAATTTATAGATAACTAAGATCGGAACATCTTAGCATATCCCTTTACCAATTCCCAAGCCGCCCGGTTTCCAAACACTTTCTGTTCTGCCGTATCAAAGACGAGCAGCCGCACCTGACAGTAGCCTCTCAAAGAAAACCGGTAATTTTTATAATACTTATATTTTCGGATTTTCTTCTTTACGCTGTCCGCAACCGGTTTGTCCGCAAAAAAAATACCGGTGACCAGCGTGTACATGTGGTCGGTATCCGGTACTTCCTTCCCCTCGCGAACCACCTTTGGCTCTATCCATTCTGTCAGGTCCGTCAGAAATGTTTCGACGTCCTGGTCGTTCAGTTCTTCCACCGCTTTAAAATACGCATGCTCATGACAGCTGATCCTCCACAACTCTGCTTTCTTTGAGAGCACGTATTTTGCGCCGCTCTCGTGGTAGCTTGCACAGGCATCGTATGTATGGCCGTTTACTTCGGACGGCTTTACGATATCGTAGCTCCTCTCGTAGGAATGCAGCAGCCTGTCTCTGATCTCCTGTCCGTTCATGGTTTCCTCCGCTTGATGAAAAAATTTCGCATGAGGACAGTTTAGCACAGTAGTGCAGTGATTTCAAGGAAATATTAACCTTTTCTAAAATTTTTCTTTTAATTTTTGTTATTAAAAAGGAGCAACACCAAAAATCATTCGGCATTGCTCCTCCATTTGTATTATTTCTGTTCTTTTTCCCGGCGCGGCGGCTTCGGTCCCGCGTACTGGTAAAAGTAGGTTTTCAGCATTCCATTGTAAATTTTACGGTTTTTATCCGCCTTTTTGCCGAGATACCGCTCGGCATCCTCGTAGCTCGTGATCAGATACATCGACCAGGAATCGAGAGCGCGGTACCGCTCTCCTAATGTCTGATACAGGGCCGGAAGATCTTTTTTGTCCTCCAGGCGCTCACCGTACGGCGGGTTGGTAATCAGAAAACCGTATTTTTTCGGGTGCGACAGCTCGGCAACCGGACGCTGCTGGAAATGGATCAGGTGATCCACACCGGCCAGCTTTGCGTTCTCTCTGGCACTCTTGATGACATCTCCGTCGATATCAAAGCCCTGAATATCTGTCTCAATATCGTTCCGGATCCGGTAGCGTGCATCCTCCGCCGCATCCATCCAGCATTTTTTCGGCACGAGGTGCGTCCACTGCTCCGCAAGGAAAGAACGGTTGAGACCCGGTGCAATATCGGCCGCCATCATGGCCGCCTCGATCGGGAACGTACCGCTTCCGCAGAACGGATCGACAAGAATCCGGTCACCCTTCCACGGAGTCAGCATGATAAGTGCTGCGGCAAGGGTCTCGGTGATCGGCGCTTTCGCGGTCAGCTTGCGGTAGCCTCTCTTATGAAGGGAAACGCCGGAGGTATCGAGTCCGATCGTAACCTCGTCTTTTAAAATCGAAACACGGATCGGGTACTGTGCACCGTCCTCCGGGAACCACTCCATGTGGTAGACCTGTTTCAATCGCTCGACAATCGCTTTTTTCATGATCGACTGGATATCGGACGGGCTGAAGAGCTTACTCTTGATGGAGTTTGCCTTCGTTACCCAGAACTTTCCGTTTTTCGGGATAAATTTCTCCCACGGGAGCGCTTTTGTCGCTTCAAAGAGTTCATCGTACGTCTCGGCGTGGACCTGTCCTACTTTGAGCAGGATACGCTCGGTCGTGCGAAGGAACAGGTTGGCGTAGGCGATTCCCTCTGCATCTGCAAGAAACGTTACTTTTCCATCCTCCACGCGCTCGATTTCGTAGCCGAGGTCGAGGATTTCACGTTTCATTACCGCCTCCAGGCCGAAGTGGCACGGGGCGATCAGTTCATATAATTCCATACTCTCCCGTCCCCTCTTATAATGTGAGCTGTTTTACGACGGTGCCGTCAAAGCCTTTGATCGTAAATACACCGTCCTCGAGGATTGCATAGGTCGGGATATTGCCCTCTTTCGGCAGAGATACAGAACCCGGGTTCAGGAAGGTGTGTGCGCCTTTTTTCTCGGCACGCAGGACGTGGGTATGGCCGTACAGGAAGATATCTCCATCCATCAGCGGCGGCAGATTCTGCTCATTGTAGATGTGGCCATGGCTCATATAGAAGGTATGGCCTCCCTCGATCAGGATGCCGTAATCTGCCAGCACCGGGAACTCCAGTACCATCTGATCTACTTCTGCGTCGCAGTTTCCGCGCACGTTGGTGAGGTACTGTTTTTTCTCATTCAGCATGGCGATGACCTGTTTCGGTGCGTATTCTTTTGGAAGATCGTTTCTCGGGCCGTGATAGAGAAGGTCGCCTAACAGAAACAGGCGGCTTGCGCCCTCTGCCTCGAAGGCTTCCAGCATTTTTCTGCAGTAATAGGCAGAACCGTGAATATCAGATGCAAACATGTATTTCATATCGTGATCTCTCTTTCATTTTGTGGTTTGGTTTTGTATTGTTTTCTGTTTCATCTTACCGTATCTTTTCCCGCTTGACAAGAAGAAATGTTGGATTGCCGCCCCCTTACAGCTCTTCTCCCGCCACCAGATATCGTCCGCGGTATGCATGCATTCCGCCGATGACCGTTTTGACCTCGTATCCGTTCTCCGCCAGCCGCTTTCCCTCCGCCATGCTCGCGGCACCCCGCTCACAGCAGATCACAAGAATTTTGTCCCGCGGCAGACAGACCCGTTCGAGCAGATGGTCATAGGGAAGATTCACCGCTCCTTTCACATGCCCTTTTTCGTATTCCCGCCGGTTCCGCACATCGATGATCATCGCCCACGGTTTTCCCACGTACCAGTCCAGCTGGTCTGCCGCCAGCAGTGTCATGCCTGCCATATCCTGGTCCCCCTCTCCGGATCTGACTTTCTCTCCTGTTTTATATGTATGCAGAAACCGGCGGCAGAGTCCGTATGGGACCCTCCGCCGGCTTTTTTCTGCCGGAATCCCAAGGTTTACTTAGTATTTTTCATACTCATCCTTCTCGTCCTGCTCCCGGTTCTGCTGACCGTAGGATGACATCTCACGGTCTTTCACATGATTGCAGTCTCTGCTGTTCTTCTGGTTTTTGCTGTATTCGCTTTTCTCGTATCCGTTCTTGCTGTACTCGTTTTTGCTGTATTCATTTTTGCTGTTTCTGGTCATAATCTCGTTTCCTCCTGAATGTTTTTTGTCCTGCGACATCCTTTAGTATCGCTTTTTCCGCGCAGATTATGCATCCAGAACCCTGTTTTTCCACGGTATCTGTTCCAAAGTGGGGAATGCAAGCCCAAAAATACAGTGTTTTTCCTGCTTTCGGACCACTGCTTTCCAAATTGTGGTAATTTTTTCCAACTTTTGAATTTCGATGTTGCTTTTTCCCGTTATCTGTATTATAATCAATTTTGTAAAAGAATTTACCCTTCATAAATTTTTTTACAATTAATAACCCCTTATTAATTATTTATACTCCCCTTGAAAGATCGGTAGCTCCCCTGCCGGTCTTTCTTTTTGCAATTATTCAGAGCCATGCAAAATTTCAAGAAGAACTGTGAGTCATGCTCGCATGAACGAACAGTTCTTCTTGAAATTTTATATGGCGAGAAGCCACATCGAGATGCAGCGCAGCGGAATCGAGATGTGGCTCTGAATAATTGGAAAAAGGAGGAAAGTCTGCATCAGCAGACTTTCCTCCTTTTTCCCGTTCTGTATATATGATTAGAATTCTACTTTTTCACCTTTTGCCGCTTTTGCTACGGTTCCTGCGAGGACGATCAACGCCATGAGGTTTGGAATTACCATCAGGCCGTTAAAGAGGTCTGACAGGTTCCATACGAGATCTACTTTCAGCAGAGAGCCGAGGAAAACGAACACAACGACGATCAGTGAGAACGGAACGACTGCTTTCTTTCCGAACAGATACTGTACGTTCTGTCTTGCGAAGAAGTACCATCCGACGATGGTCGAGAATGCAAAGAACAGAAGACAGATCGCTACGAACGCCGGTCCGAAGCCTTTGAGGCCGGTTCGGAATGCCGCCTGTGCGACCGGGGTTCCTACAACACCGGTACTCATCATCTCTTCCAGAACGCCGGAAGAAAGAATAACGAGAGCGGTCATGGTCAGGACAACGAAGGTATCAATAAAGACACCGATCATCGCTACTTCACCCTGATCCTCCGGGTTCTCGACATCGGCAATCGCATGGGCATGCGGGGTGGAACCCATACCGGCTTCATTAGAGAAGAGGCCTCGGGCAACACCGTAACGCATGGCTTTCCGCACGGTAATACCGGCTGCTGCACCAAATACGGCGTCCGGACGGAATGCACAGATAAAGATCGAAGCAATCGCTGACGGCACATGCTGGATGTTGATCAGAATAACAACAAGGGCTCCGACGAGATACAGTGCTGCCATCACCGGAACAACTTTTTCGGTGAAGGATGCAATACGGGAGATACCTCCGATGAAAATGAATGCGGCGAGAACGGCTACAATCACACCCATCACCCATTTCGGTACAGAAAATGCGGTGTAGAACGCATCACTGATGGAGTTCGACTGTACCATATTTCCCATAAAGCCAAGTGCCAGAATAACGGCTACGGCAAAGAAGCCTGCCAGTGCTTTTCCAAACGTTCCCTTGAATGCGTGGGTAATGTAGTAAACCGGTCCTCCGATGACTTCTCCGTTCTCATCGCGGCGTTTGGAGATCTGCGCGAGATACGCCTCGCCGTAGATCGTTGCCATGCCGAAGAACGCAGCAAGCCACATCCAGAAGATGGCTCCCGGACCGCCGGATACGAGTGCGGTCGCACATCCTGCGATGTTTCCGGTTCCGACCTGTGCGGCGATCGCTGTTGCAAGCGCCTGGAAGGAAGTCATGCCGTCTTTTCCGGCCTTCTTACCCTTTAACGAGAAACCGCCGAAGACGCGGTTCCACGCGGTCTTAAACTTTCTTACCTGTACAAAGCGGGTCCGAACAGAGAAATAAACTCCCGTACCTACCAGCAGAAACAGCAGTACGCTGTTCCAGAGCACATCACTGATCTGCGCAATTGCCTGATTCAATGCATCCATTTTCTTTTCTCCCTTTCCATTCGACGTATGGTCTGAACGATGTGGATCACACATCCGCACCGTTTTGAGAAAAAAAATACCATCTCCTGCGGGACTTTTCCTGCAGAACATGGCTCTGATTGAAAAATACAGCAAAAAACCGCGCTTCCGGAATTTTTTCGTTTCTGCGCACCGCTTTTTTGTTCCGCGGCTGTTTTTCTTCTGTATCTTTTTTGACTCTGTCCTTTTGCCTGAGAGATTCTGCATCGCTGCATTGCACCTTCGGCACTCTTTTCAAGAGCTTCTCCAGAGACCACTCCGTTTTTAGTCCTCGCCGTCTCCCGTCCGTTCTTGTTTTAAGAAGAGAACCAGCACCTGAAAGTTTTACTTCTTCGGTCGTGCACCTTTCGAAAATTAAATTTCCAAAGGCTCTCCGCACATTTTCTAAAAACTTCTACGTCTTTTTTTATTTTTGTAAAACTATAGCACCTGTGATAGGATTCGTCAATACCCCATGCCGTATTTTTTTCGGAATATTGCAAAAACATATAAAAAATCAGCAGATCTGCGCGCGCACGCCTCAAAATCGCATGCGCGGCACAGATCTGCTGTTCTCTTTTCCAAATATCTTTTATGACGCCTGGAACTGGCTGTTGTACAGATTGTAGTAGAAACCTTTCTTCTCAAGAAGCTCCTCATGGCGTCCCTGCTCGATAATCTTTCCGTCTTTCATGACGAGGATCAGCGAAGCGTTGCGGATCGTGGACAGACGGTGGGCAACGACGAAACTCGTTCTGCCCTGCATCAGCTTGTCAAACGCCTCCTGAACCTGCAGTTCGGTACGGGTATCGATGCTGGAGGTCGCCTCGTCGAGGATCAGCATCGGCGGCAGGCAGAGCATGACACGGGTGATACAAAGAAGCTGTTTCTGCCCCTGGCTGATGCTGTCTTCGCTGAGAACCGTGTCAAGTCCCTTCGGCAGACGCTTGATAAACTCCCAGCTGTGTGCCTCTTTGGCCGCATTGATGATCTCCTCTTCCGTCGCATCCGGCTTTCCGAAGCTGATGTTGTCGCGCACGGTTCCCTGTTTGATCCAGGTATCCTGCAGCACCATACCAAAGCAGCTGCGGAGCGCATGGCGGGACAGTTCGTCGATCGGCTTTCCGTCGATGCAGATCTTTCCGGCATCGACATCATAGAAGCGCATCAGCAGGTTGATAAACGTCGTCTTTCCGCATCCGGTCGGACCGACAATGGCAACACGCATGCCCGGCTGTACGTCAAGATTAAAGTTCTCGATCAGTTTTTTCTCTTTGTCATAACTAAATGCTACATCATCGATCGTCACATTTCCCGTCACGGTATCGATCGTTCCGGCCGGGTCTGCACTCTCCTCTTTCTCTTCCAGAAGAGCAAAGATACGGCCTGCGCAGGCAAGCGCGTTCTGCATCTCGGTGATAACGGAACTGATATCATTGAACGGTTTCATATACTGGTTTGCGTACGACAGCAGAACGGAAAGTCCGCCGACGGTCAGCGCGCCGCCCGGGATCATGAAAGCTCCCACAAGGGCAACACCGGCATAGATCACGTTGTTGACAAAACGGGTGGACGGGTTCGTTAAGGAACTGTAGAACACGGCCTGCTGGCTGTATTTCTGCAGATCTTTGTTGATCTCTGCAAAACGCTCGGAAGCTTTTTCCTCATAGCCGAACGCTTTGACTACTTTCTGGTTTCCGATCATCTCATCGATGAGTGCGGTCTGTTTTCCTCTCGTCTCACTCTGTTTCTGGAACATTTTGAACGAGCGGCCGGAAATAAATTTTGCCACGAAGAAGCTGAGAGGTGTCAGGCAGATCACAAGAAGGGTGATCCATACGTTCTTTGAGAACATGAAAAACAGTGTCACAATAATGGTTACGATGCCGGAGAACAGCTGCGTAAAGCCAAGCAGAAGACCGTCCGATAAGATATCGGTATCTGCGATAACACGGCTTACGATGTCTCCGGAGCTGTGCTGATCCAGATAGGACAGCGGCAGCACCTGGATATGACGGATCGCCTGGGAACGAAGGTCGCGCACGATGCGGTACGTCATACGGTTGTTGATCAGGTTCATGATCCATGCGGAAAGTGCGGAAACGAGGGTAAAGAATACGATTCGTTTCAGATAGAACCACATCTCCGGGAAATTGACCTGGTGGGCTGCAACGACCTCATCGATCGCATCGCCGAACAGGATCGGAATATAAAGCTGTAAAATAACGGTAACCGCAGCCAGGACAATACTAAGGCCTAAGAAAATTTTATAATTTCCGATAAACGCCATCAGCTTTTTCATGACCTGCATGCCGCTTTTTCCGGACTTGTTTTCTGTCTTTTTCATGCGATCACCCCGCTTTCGTTGTTATAAGCTGCACGCTCTTCCGGGAACTGGGAGAAGTAAATCTCGCGGTAAACCTCGCAGGTTTTCATCAGCTCGTCGTGTGTGCCGTTTCCTTCGAGCGTACCATTTCCAAGAACGAGGATCTGGTCTGCCTGACGGATGCCGGCAATTCGCTGGGATACGAGGAAGGTTGTCGTGTTTCCTTCGAGATTGCGGACGGCTTTGCGGAGTTTTGCATCCGTTGCAAAGTCAAGCGCACTCGAGCTGTCGTCCAGAATCAGGATTTCCGGTTTTTTTACCAGCGCACGCGCAATAGAAAGACGCTGTTTCTGTCCGCCGGAGAGGTTCTTTCCGTTCTGCTCCAGCATAAAATCGAGCTGATCCTGTTTGCCTTCTACGACTTCTTTCGCCTGGGCTGTGGTGAGCGCCTCCCAGATTTCTGCATCGGTGGCGTCCTCTTTGCCCCACTTCATATTGTCGCGGATGCTGCCTTTAAAGAGCACTGCTCTCTGCTGAACAACACCGACTTTATTGCAGAGCTCTTCTTTCGTGTAATTCTTTACATTCTCGCCGTCTACCATGACGTCACCGCTGGTCGCATCGTAGAAACGGGAAATCAGGCTGACCAGCGTCGATTTTCCGCTTCCGGTACCGCCGATGATTCCGATGGTCTGGCCGCGTTTTGCGGTAAAGCTGATATCCGATAAGCTCTCTGCGCCGGCTCCTGCATAGGTGAAGCTGACATTTTTAAATGTAACAGCTGCATCGCCAGTTACTTTCTTTGCAGCGCCGCCTTTTGCCGGGTAGTTCATGGTTGTCGGAACCGCCAGTACGCCGGAGACACGCTCTGCACAGGCAACGGATTTGTTTAAGGTGATGATGAGCGATGCCAGTTTGATCAGCTCCACGATGATCTGCAGCATGTAGTTGTAAAGTGCGACAACCTGTCCCTGCTGCATACTGCCGATGTTGACCTGAAGGCCTGCCTGCCAGATCAGGACAACGGCTGCGATGTTGATGAGGACATAGGTCAGCGGATTTAACAGTGCGGAAATTTTTCCGACAAACTCGTTCAGACAAGTCAGCTCATCGTTGCTCTTTTCGAAATCGGCAACAGACTGCTCCTCACGGCAAAACGCACGGATGACACGGACACCGTTCAGATTTTCTCTTGTCATTCCGGTGACGCGGTCGAGTGCCGCCTGTACCTTTTTGAACAGCGGGATGCTGACCAGCATAATGCCGAATACGGCAACGAACAGGATCGGAATAGTAACCAGGAATACGATGGCACATTTTACGTTGACGGTAAATGCCATCACAACGGAACCGAATACGATAAACGGACTCCGCAGCAGCAGACGCAGACCCATGTTGATTCCGTTCTGCACCTGGTTGATATCGTTGATCAGACGGGTGATCAGCGTATCGGTTCCAATGGTATCCAGCTCCGTAAAGGACAGAGCCTGGATGTGGTCAAAGACCGCCTGGCGAAGCTCGGTTGCACAGCCGACGCTCGCTTTTGCCGCGAAATACTGCGCGGTGAAGCTGCAGCAAAGTCCGACTGCCGCCATCAGAACGAGGATTCCAAAACGGCCGACGATGTACGGACGGTTATTGCCTGCGATACCCACATCGATGATCTGGGCAACAACCATCGGCACCAGAAGGTCGAATACGACTTCCAGAAGCTTGAACAAAGGAGCGATGATGCTCTCTTTTTTGTAGTGCTTCAAGTAGACTCCAAGACTTTTCATCTTCTTTTTCACTCTCCATTTCTTTGTTTCTTGACATTGACAGTATAATCTCATATGATTAATACGAATAGTATTGTTTTTATAGCTTAGTGATACAATTTTAATATCATAGATAATTTCACGAAAGGAAGTCTCTTATGGAACTGCGCCAGCTTGAATATTTCCGCGTCATCGCCGAAACCGAAAGCATTCACGAGGCCGCCCGCCGCCTTAATATGTCCCAGCCGCCGCTCAGTTATCAGTTAAAGCAGCTGGAAGCCGAACTGAATGTCACTTTATTTGAACGCACCCGCCAGGGCGTCCGCCTGACCGAAGCCGGAAAACTGCTGTACGACCGCTCCGCCAACCTGCTCGAGTACGTGAAATCGACGGAGCTTGAGGTCGCAAAGGTCGGCAAAAAGCGGGTTCTGCGCCTCGGCATCACACCGACCACCGTTGCGACGATCATGCCGTGCGTCTCGCTTTTTTCCCGCCGCAATCCCGATGTCAACTTCGAGGTGCACGACGGCATCACCTACACGCTGTACCGCTATCTGATGGACGGCATCATCGACATTTCCATCGCCCGCACGCCGCTGCGGCTCGACGATGTCGACTATAAAATTTTAAGCTCTGAACCTATGATTGCCGTTTCTTCAAAAGATATGCTTCCCGAGAAGAACGGATCGCTAAAGCTCTCGGATCTTTTGAATATTCCGCTCATCATCTACCGCCGGTATGAGGCGCTCATCATGGATGCGTTCCACTCGCGCGGCATGGAGCCCGATCTTTTCTGCGTCTGCGACGATCCCCGCGGCGCGATGCTCTGGGCAAAGGAAGGCCTTGCCACTGCCATTTTCCCGCAGTCCATGAGCTCTCTCTGCCAGGGACTCCGCATCCAGCCGCTCGCAGAAAACGACCTGGAAACGCAGATCGCCGTGATCTGGAAAAAGGGGCGGAAACTCTCTCCGCTTCTGCAGGACTTTGTCGATGCCTGCATGGAGAGCATATTATAATAGAAGAAGTCCGCTGCGCCGGTCTCTTTTTCAGGGATCAGCGCAGCGGACTTCCTTTTTTTATTTCTCATTCTTTTTACTGCACAAACAACAGCGCGATATTCAGCAGTGTCACAATCACCGCAATCGCAAACAGGGCAATTTTCAGCCGCAGACTGTTCGCGTATTTTCCCATGACTTTTTTCGAGGATGTCAGATAAATCTGCGTAAATACCGTAATCGGGAGCTGCATTCCAAGGAACATCTGTGAATAGAGAAGGCCCTGGAACGGGGAATCAATCAGAAGAATGACCGCTGCGGCCGGGATCATGGTAAGAAGGATTCCCCAGCGTGTCTCCTTACTCTTGATCTCATACGGCTTGTTAAAAATCCCCGAAAAAATCGTTCCGCCCGCCATTCCCGCGGTGATGCTCGATGAAATTCCGGCGAGCAGAAGCGCTGCTGCAAAAATCACCGATGCGGCATTTCCAAGGAGCGGTGTCAGCATCTTTCCCGCCGTTGCGAGATCGTCCACCTGCTTTGCATTCTGCGGCTGGAAAAACGTTGCGGCCGCCATCAGGATCATTGCACTGTTGATGGCCCATCCGATGATCATGGAAAACAGGGTGTCTTTGAACTCATACTTTAACTGGCGCGCAATCACCTCATCATCCTCAAGATTCCACTGGCGGCTCTGAATAATTTCCGAGTGGAGAAACAGGTTGTGCGGCATGACGACCGCACCGAGGACGCTTAAGATGACCGGCATTGAGTGCTCCGGAAACGACGGTTTTACCCAGCCGACAGCCGCCTGCGCCCAGTCGATATCGGCGATCCAGACCTCAAAGAGGAACGAAAAGCCGATCAGCGAGACAAACACAATGATCAGTTTTTCAATCCGTTTGTAAGCACTTGTAAACTCACAGATCAGAACCAGCACGAGAATCATCATGCTGCCGAGCTTGATCGGAATGCCGAACAGCATCTGGAGCGCAATCGCACCGCCTAGGATCTCCGCCATTGCGGTCGCCACCGCTGCCATCATCGCCGTCGCAAGAATCGTGTTTTTCAGCCACGCAGGCAGATAGAGGCTCGCCGCCTCCGAGAGGCACTTTCCCGTGACAATGCCGAGATGCGCCGCATTGTGCTGCAGAAAAATCAGCATGATCGTGGACAGGGTGACCATCCACAGAAGCTCGTAGCCGTAACCCGATCCGGCGGCAATGTTGGATGCCCAGTTTCCCGGGTCGATAAAACCGACCGTGACAAAAAGTCCCGGGCCGAGATAGCGGAGAAAATTCATGCCCGCCGTCTCTTTTCGTTTTCGATTTTGTTTCATATTCTTTCCTTTCTGACAATTTGATACGGAACCGGCCCATCCAGGACCGGCAGAAATCGTTTTGTGGTGGTTTTGGTTGCTTTAGTTAGTTGTAACTAACTGCATTGTACATGGGATTTTTCAAAAAGTCAAATCCTGTTTTCTCTTTCTTGTGCTTCATCGTCCGCTGTGCTACAATAAAACTGCTTATTTTGAACTAAAAGGAGAATTTTTATCATGATACGACTTGCCGTCCCGGAGGATTTTACTTCGATCATGTCAATCTATGCGTACGCCCGCTCTTTTATGCAGGAAACCGGAAATCCGAATCAGTGGGGAAACCATTTTCCGCCGGAGGAGCTGATTCACAACAGAATCCGTGACAAACAGCTTTTTGTCCTGGAAGAAAACGGCACGCTGCACGGCGCGTTTGCCTTCATCATCGGTGAGGATCCGACGTATCTGCAGATCGACGACGGCTCCTGGCTCTCCGATGTGCCGTATGGCACGATCCACCAGGTTGCCTCAGACGGAACAATCCACGGATTTTTCTCCCAGATCGTCGATTATTGCTGGGCACAGATCCCGCACCTGCGCGTCGATACGCATGCGGACAATCAAATCATGCAGCATCTGATCCTGAAAAACGGATTTGAACGGCGCGGCATCATCTACGTGCTGAACCACTCTCCGCGGATTGCGTTTGAGCGCGTAAAATAAAACACCAAACGAAAACACCGGATCGTCACCGCTTCGCAGACTTTTCAGCCGCGGAATCACCGTTAGATCCAGGTAATATAAGGATCCGACGACCTGTCCCATCATCCCCTTTTTCGATCTTTCGTGTGTCATTTTTTTACCAACCTTACATCTTCTTACTCTCCAGTATACACTTGCCCGTACCGAAATGCAAAGAAAATCCGCTTTTTCCCTCTGTTTCTGCACATTCCTTTGTGCAGAATACAGATGCAGAAAAAACGGATTTTCTTTTTCATTTTTCTTTATGCGTGGATTCCTCTGTTCTCGTCCCCGGACTCGTTTACGCCGAATTCGTAATCATTGCCCGGCAGAATCATGTTCAGCAGGATTCCTGCGATGGCTGCAATGGCAAGTGCAGTCAGGGTGACGGTCGTTCCGCCGCTCGTAAAGGAGAGACCGTTGCTGAAGCCCAGTCCGCAGACAAAGATGACGCCCGCGATGATCAGGTTTCTCGATTTGGTCAGGTCTACTTTATTCTCTACCACGTTGCGCACACCGATGGCAGAAATCATACCGTACAGCATGAAGCTGACGCCTCCGATGATAGAGGACGGCATGGTGCTGATGAGTGCCGACACCTTCGGAATGAAGCTGACGATAATCGCAAAGACTGCGGCAATACGGATGACTCTCGGGTCATGTACGCGGCTCAATTCCAGAACGCCGGTGTTCTCGCCGTACGTCGTGTTGGCCGGTCCGCCGATGAAACCTGCCATTGCGGTTGCAAGACCATCACCGAGCAGGGTTCTATGAAGGCCCGGATCAGAAAGGAAGTTCTCTCCTACGGTTGCAGAGATCGCCGACATATCGCCGACATGCTCCATCATGGTCGCGATCGCGATCGGTGCCATGATCATAATGCTGGTCAGATCGAATTTGCAGAGCTGCAGCGGCGGAAGTCCGACGATGCCTGCCTGTGCAACCGGCGCAAAGTTGATGATCACGGATCCGTCCGGATTTTTGATGCCGAGTGCATTCAGGACAACTGCCACAGCGTAGGCAATCACAACGCCCATCAGAATCGGAATGATTTTGAACATTCCTTTTCCCCAGATGTTGAAAATGATGATGACTGCCAGCGCAACCAGTGCCAGGAACCAGTTCGTCGAAGCATTATTAATGGCGGAACCAGCAAGGCTGAGGCCAATGCAGATGATAACCGGACCTGTGACAACCGGCGGCAGGTAGCGCATCACGCGTTTGACGCCGACCATGCGGATGATCAAGGCAAAAATCAGGTACAGAAGACCTGCTACCACAATACCTCCGCAGGCATAGGCTGCCTTGTCGTTGACACTCATGCTGGCATATTTTCCGGTATTCAGGTTTGCAACAGCGGCGAAACCGCTTAAGAATGCAAACGAAGAACCAAGAAATGCCGGTACTTTAAATTTCGCACACAGATGGAACAGCAGGGTTCCAAAGCCGGCGCAGAACAGTGTGACGGATACGGTAAGACCGCGGGACGGCCCCTCGCCGCATGCGTCTACAAAGTAGCTGTTTACCAGAATCGGCACCAGAATGGTTGCACCGAACATGGCAAACATGTGCTGCAATCCGAGAATCAGCATTTTAGGAATACCGAGCTTTCTCGCATCGCGGATGACTCCATTAGACTCGTTCATACGTCTCTCCCTCTCTTTTGTTTTTCCTTCCCATTATAGGCGTTATGTCGTTCAAACACAATCGAAAGATTGCGGGCCTCTCAATTTTCAAACGGGCGGACACGTAAAGTAACTCCTAAGGTATTGCAGATCTCCTGGCACTTCTGAATTTTCTCCTCTGGCATGACTTTCTCGACAACCGTCATCACAACATTCGGCACATACTGTTTGGAAAGAACCGCAAACTCCTTGATCGCCTCGTACGACTGGATGCCGAATTTCGACCGCGTGAGCTCCAGAAATTCCTTTTCATCCGGCGCGTTTAAGGAAATCGAGACGGTATCGAATCTTCCCTTTAATTCTGGGGTGACATCTCTTCCATAGATCAGGTTGGCAAGACCGATCGTATTCAGACGCACTTTCAGGTTAGGATACGTTTCTTTTAAGGAATCGATCACCCGACAGACATCCTCAAGCCGCTCAAGCGGTTCTCCGAAGCCGCAGAAGACCAGTTCATTGATCACGTTCAGATCGTACTGTGCGAACAGCTCCAGCATCGTCTCAACGGATGGCTCGCCCTCTTTTAACCACAGTGTATTTCCCTCCTGCTGCTGTTTCGTCTGGCGCAGACAGAACACACAGCTGCACGGGCATTTGTTTGTCATGTTGACATAGACATTTTTTCCGGTAAGATCGCCGCTCTTTGCAAGGTCGAGATACCCTTCCTCGCCGACGGCTCCGGTTACAGTATATAAATACATTACGCTTCCTCCGTTAAGTCCTTCATAAACATTTCAAAGCAGAGTCCCCAGTAGCTCGGCACTTCGTTTTCTTCGCAGTAGCGGATGCATTTCGATACGTAATCCGCCGCCTTTTTCACCGACTCGTACAGGCTGCGGCCGTTCAGATACATGCCTGCGATAATTGCCGCAATGACATCTCCCGTACCGCTCCGGTCGCCGCCGATGCGGTCTACCATGACGATCTGGAAATCCTCGCCTTTGTTATAGATAAAGTTGGCAATCTGTGTCTGGTTAAAGTGGATACCCGTCACAACAATATGTTTCGGTCCCCGTTCCGCCAGTTTTCCGCACATTTCTTTCAGCTCCTCAATCGAAGCCCCGTTCTCCGGATACGGCGCATCGAGCAGTGTACAGAGTTCTGTCAGATTCGGCGTGATGATATCCGCGTAGTGAACCAGCTCTTTCATCTTGTCGCACATCTCTTTCGTGTACGTCCGATACAGCTTTCCATAGTCTCCCATGACCGGATCGACGATGACAAAGTTGCGGTCCGTCTTGAAATGGCGGATAAAATCAAGCACAATATCCACCTGCTGTTCCGATCCTAAAAAGCCGGTCGAGATCGCATCGAAATCGAGCTTCAGATCCTTATAGGTCTGAATGTACTCCTTCATCCGGTCGGTATAATCATCAAAGTAATACGTCGGAAACTGCGTATGTGCCGAGAGAATTGCGGTCGGAACTGCCACCGCCTGAATCTTCATCGCCGACACGATCGGCGCCATCACAGCCGTCGAGCACCGGCCAAAGCCTGTCAGATCGTTAATCAGCGCTATTTTTTTCTGTTTTTCCATGTTGTTCTCCTCTTTTTTTCAGGATGCCTCCGCATCTGTTTCATGTCTATTTTTGCACACTCGCGTCTTATTTACAAGTTTTTTCCGGACAAAAAGAAAAGAGGCTGTCGGGAAATAGACCGCCCCGTATGTAAATTATCATATGTTAAAAGTCAAAATATTTTACTTTTTATTTTAGTAAAATTTACTACCTGCTTTTGTGAAAAATGCACAAAAAGAGGCATCTCCATCTATGCAGACTGGAAATGCCTCTTTTTTTGTTCTCTTGTTTCCTTTTTTTCTTCAGCTCAGGAAGTTTTCAATAATGACGTTTTCCGCCTCCGCTTCCGTCATGCCGAGCGTTCTGAGTTTCAATAGCTGCTCATCATTGATCCGTCCGATCGCCGCCTCGTGGATGATTGCCGCATCCACATGCTTTGCCTGGATCTCCGGAATAGATCCGACCTGGGCGTGATCCATGATGATAGAATCGCACTGGATATGGGCGTGGCATTTGTTTTTGCCGACTGCCTTGGGATGGAAGACCTGGGAGGAATTGCCCTTTCCGACAGAACGTGAAATAATCTGTGCGGAAGAACCGCTTCCGTTCATACATACTTCAATATCCGACTCTGCCTTCTGGTCACCGTCTGTCATCAGACGTTCGAGCACGAACAGTTTGGAGTTTGCATCCATCACAACATTCGTCGTACGAATTGTTGAGTCAACGCCCTTAATCTGTACGGTATCCAGCGTAAAAACGGAATTTTCTCCGATTTCAATATTTGTCACCGGGTTCAGAATCCGCTGTCCCGTTCCGTTTCCCTCGCCATAATGCTTTTCCTCGTAGCGCACGTTGGCATTTTTTCCTACATGGAACGTATGGATACCGTCGTGCCGGCTGTCGTTGCAGCCGCCGTTGTGAATGCCGCAGCCCGCTACAATCGTAACATCGGCGCCGTCCGCAACGTAGAAATCATTGTAAACAAGGTCCGTCATGCCGGAAACGCTGACGACAACCGGGATAAATACTTTTTCACCTTTCGTCTCGCCATCGATCAAAATATCAATGCCCGGCTTATCCTCTTTTTTGCGGATTTTGATATGCTCACTGTCACCGTGGCAGAGCGGAATGCCGTTCTGGCGGAGATTGTATGCCCCTTTCTGCTCAAATCCCTCGCTGATCTGATTTAATACGCCCTGGGTTGTCTCATCTACCTGTACCATCAGCATGTGCCTCCTTCCTGGCCGCACATCCGGCCTGTTTTCTGCTGGAACAGGGTCGGCAGTACGTCTTCCTTTGTACCGTATTCTTTCACCTGGCCGTCCTCGATCACCATGATCTTGTCTGCCATCTGGATAATGCGTTCCTGATGAGAAATGAGAATCAGACATTCTTTTTTCTCTTTGTGGATTTCTTCAAACCGCTTGATCAGCATGGAAAAGCTCCACAGGTCAATGCCGGCCTCCGGCTCATCGAAAATGCTGACCTTATGCGGTTTTGCAAGCACCGTTGCGATCTCCAGACGCTTCATCTCTCCTCCCGAGAGCGTACCGTCCATCTGGCGGTTCAGGTAATCGGCAGAGCAGAGTCCGACGGCGGAGAGGAGTTTACAGCTCTCGGCTTCCGTCAGTTCTTTTCCGGCTGCCAGCGACAGCATTTTTTTCACCGTCATTCCTTTAAAACGCGGCGGCTGCTGGAATGCATAGCCGATGCCGGCGTTTGCGCGGTGGTCAATATCATAACCGGTAATATTTTCCTCATCCAGGAAGATTTCTCCGCCATTGGCGTCCTCAATTCCTGCAAGCACTTTGGCCAGCGTTGATTTTCCGCCACCGTTCGGTCCGGTAATCACCAGCATTTCCCCGTCCTTCACTTCAAAACTGATGTGGTTGACGAGGCAGCGTTTTCTTCCCTCTTCGTTTACTTCAAAGGTAAGATTGTCTACTTTCAGCATATTTGCACCTCTTTTGTTTTTACTCTTTGCAGGGATAATCCCCCTTTCAAAAACTCTACTCCTTCTCCTAAAATCTGTCAATTATTTGTTGCAGTTTGAGAGACTCTTTTGTTTTATGCAGTAATTTTCCCTGTAACATTTTCTTTTCCTGCATTCTTTTTCGTTTCTTCTGGATCGCATGCTGTGTTTGCGGTATAATGAGGGTAATATTTCATCGGGAGGTTATCGTATGCGTGTACTTATTACAGGAACCAGCTCCGGAATCGGAAAGGCGATTGCGGAGAAATTTTTAAAAGAAGGCTTTGACGTTACCGGATTTGACCGGAAGGAGGCTTCGATCAGCCAGGATTCATATACTCATTTCTGCCTTGATATCCGCGACAGGGAACAGTATCCGGCGCTTGCGCCCTTCGATATTGTCATCAACAACGCCGGTGTGCAGAACGAGGATGATATTGATATCAATTTAAAGGGAACCATCGCAATCACGGAGGCGTACGGAATTCATGACAACATCCGCGCCGTCCTCATGATCGGCTCGGCCAGCGGCCATACCGGAGCTGAATTTCCGGAATACACCGCAAGCAAGGGCGGCGTTCTCGCCTACACAAAAAATGTGGCACTCCGCATTGCACCGTACGGCGGAACGTGCAACAGCCTTGATTTCGGCGGCGTACTGACCGAGCTGAATCTGCCTGTCACGGAAGATAAAAAGCTCTGGGATCAGATCATGGATCTGACGCCGCTGAAACGGTGGATGACCGTCGAGGAAACGGCGGACTGGGCGTATTTTATGACCGTGACGAACCGGTTCTGCACGGGACAGAATATTCTGATCGACGGACTTGAGGCGGGAAACGCACATTTTGTGTGGCCGGAGTAACCTTTTTTAACACGCTCCGGTTCTGCTTTTTTTCGCTTTTTTCAGTAATTTTATCTCTCCCAAATTTCCATCCACCTGTTCTGAAATAATCCGGTAGACACCCGGCGGAAGAGAAATTGTGTCATCTCCGTCATAGAGATCTCCTTCATAGACATTATCATTTCTCAGGAAAATAATATCGTCCTCGGGATGACTGTCTCTTCCGTTGTAGTCTACCGTCACATCGACAAAAAAATCCAGCTTCTCTTCCCTTGTCATATCGTCCAGTTTGTCCTCCACATACTTTTTATAATATTCCGCTCTGTCATTGATATCGGTCTGATCAGAATCCAGCTGTTTTTCATCTAACGTTTCATATCTTCCCGCATTCTCTGTATTTTCACCGCATCCTGCAAGTGCGACCAGAAGTATGGTCAGGGCTGCCGCAAACACTTTTTTCTTCTTACCCCTGTTTCGATTGATGCATCTTTCAGCCTTGTCTCTTTTCATCTGATTTTTTTCCTTTCAAGCATATTGATATTCACCACAGGTGTCAAAAACGACATCGAAATGTTGCTCCAAATCGTTACTTTCGTTTTATATTTGGCCCCTTGGGTGCCAGATTGCTACGTGCTTTGCACTCTGCAAAACATTTGTAATCCGATTATATTTTAACAGATTCGCAAAAAGAAGAATATATGTTTTTATAAGAAAGTATTCTGTTCTGCAGGATTCTCCGTCTGCGGCGAGTCGCTTCAGCGACATCATTTTCCTCCGCCGCAGTGCGATCCTGCACGGAGGGCTTTTTGCTTTCCAGGAAAATTTAGCGAAGTTTCCCGGAAAACAAAAATAGCCATCCGGCTTGAGAGAAAATTTTGATCCGCCCCTGTCTGCTCAAAGGGAATCCCATCTCAGTCCGAATGGCTATTTTTTTGTTTTACTTATTTTTCATAAAGAAATTCTTCCGGCAGTGTTACACCGAAATCCTTTGCCAGATGGCGGAATTCATCCGGTGTGATCGTCTGGCGTTTCGTTGGCTGCATAGAAAGTGTTTTTACCAGGATTTCTGCAGATTTTTCTGCGGTATGCATCAGACCGAAGGTCAGGTCAAAATCAAAGCCGGCGGCGAACATGCCGTGGTGTGCCCAGATAGCAAGATCATATTTCTTCATCAGCTCGCTCGTGGCAACGGCGATCTCTCTGCCTCCCGGAACCATCCACGGAACGACACCGATTCCGGACGGGAATACAACAGGGCACTCGGTTGCCATCTCCCAGAGTTCGCGGGTAAATACTTTATCTTCCAGCGGCAGAACAAAGGTAAGCGCGATCACGTTGGTGGTATGTGCATGGTACACAACGCGGTATCTTTCGTCCTGCAGTTTTTTGACCTCCAGGTTCATCAGATGGCTCGGAAGCTCTGAGGTCGGGCGACCTCCGTTGACGAGACCCCAGACGATGCGGTAATTTTCACCTTTTTCATCCAGCTCAATCATACAGATGCTGTCTTCCGGTTTGATGGTGACATTTCGGAAATATTTTCCGCTTCTGGTTACCAGGAAATACTCTCCCGCAAGGTTTGGAACGGTGGTTCCGTCCCGGTCTTATTTTATTTCGGATTTTCCACCTTGTCCCCCACGAACCAGTAATCACAGACCTCACCGCTGCCTGCCAGCGTATGGTCACGGTAGAGCTTCGCGTGCATCAGGGTTGCTGTCTTGTAATCAATGTTGCACATAATTGGCAGCACTTCCAGATAGCCCTCTTTTCGGGCGAAGGTGTTCAGGGGACATTGGGTGAAGTGGTAATAAAAACCGTCCTGATGCTTCGTCTCATCAAAATGAAAATCCCACGAATACGCCTTATACTGCGGATGTGCTTCCAGCCAGGCTGCATCCTTATGCATCATCTTCGCAATCCGCGCCATGCCGCTCTTCTTATTCGCATTAATCATCAGGCCCATGGCTTTCAGAAGCGGGAATGACATCATCTCCTCTGAGATTGTACGCAGTTCATCCACAGAGATTTTCCGGTCGGATGCATCCCACAGGGCGAGGAAGATGAGGCCTTCATAGAGATTCGACGCCATCGGGTTGTCCTTTCCGATATCATCGGCGCGGCGAAGCATGTCGCGGTAGATCTGGTTGGTCTTGCGGAGAAGCTCTGCGGTCTCCTCTTTTCCGTAGCGTTTTAGCAGACTTTTCTTTATTAAAGGAGTCAGCATATTCCAGTATTTACTGGTGTATTCCATCATAGGCAGGTACCTCCTTCTCACTTTTATTAGGACTCACTAACTGTCGGGTGTAAAATTGCCTCCTACAATGTAGAAAATAGGCGGAATTTTACTTTTCATTATGAGGTTATTATAGCACAGTTTTTGTTACTTTGTTTTAAAATTGCAAAAATTTCTTGACTATAATTCAGCCTTCCTTTATTATAGAAATTAAGAAATGGTTTTTTTGTCGTGTACAGCCTTAGGGCTCAATCGGGTTGCTCGTTTCTTTTTTATTTTCGTAAGTTTTCTTTTCCATACAAATGAATTTCGATTTTAACCTGGCAGATTTCTTTAAAATACCAATCCACGATGGAGTAGAAGCGTTTTTATCCTTCCATTTTTCTTATATTCTCAGTTGTTTTGCATATTCAAAAGAAATAATATCTCTTGGCGAAGTCCTCTCATACGCCTGCTCTTTATGCATAAATGATACAATTTCATTTTTTGATATCCGACCAAGTTTTTCTATTACAACATCCAGAATTTTAATATCTTCCCCTGACAATGCAGAAAATTTCTGTTCCCCTTTTAAAGAAAAATGATACGCATTTGTCTCTCCCATATCTACTTCTTCGCATGGCACATCTTTCAAATCAATAATTGAATTATATCCCACCGGAACAGCTCCCATCGGCAACGCCTGATACACTAAGCCGGTAATAGCAAATCCTCTTTTTTTGTAAGATAATGCATCTGCATACCACATAAGCTTCATCAACTTGACTTTATAAAGATTTGTAACTTTTTGGGATGCGGCCAGGTATCTGATCACATCAACAACTTTATCCAGAGACAATTTTGTATTTCCCTGTGCACTTGTATTTCCCTGAAATTTTACATAGCTCGCTTCGATTGCTTTTTTTAGATAAAGATCCTGATCCTCTTCATATAAGGACGTTGCTTTATTTAAATATTTTTCATAAGCACTCTCAGATAAATCTCTCTTTGCATCATCCAGCAGTGTCAAAAACCATTCCGGATCCTGATCTATCTTTTTCAAAATAGTATTGTGCGCTTTATCCTGAACCTGATGACTTTCATATCTGGTAATTGTTTTGCCGCCCCATCCAAGCAATGTGCATAAATCACTCTGGCTAATTCCCTATTTTTCCCGAATGCTCCGAATCTGTCCCGATGTCAAAAGTCCTTCTTTTTCTCGATAAGCATCTTTCAGATGTATATCATTTTCCTGTATCTGCTCCTCATCCATATAGAATTCTTCAGCCTCATCACAATAAAAATAGGTCGCTTTATAAACAACTTTCACATTCTTAAATGTCATCTGCTCCTCAACAAGAACTGTTTTCACTTCATGCTCTTCCATGCAGCATGTGCACAAACGTTTTTCACTTTTTATAATTTTCATATCCATAAGCACCTTTTTCTTTTGATTTTCTACAATCTTTTCAAATTCTTCTTGACTATTCTTCTAATCAAGTTTATTATTAAATACAAGAAATGGGTTTTTTACCGTACGTGTTATTTATTAACAGCCAAGCGGGGTGCTCGTTTCTTTTTTTATGTTAATCACATCATATAAATATTTTTTCCCATCTTTATCATGTCGGATAATCATATATACATGAAATATGTTATATCTTTCAATTGTTCCATCTTCCTTATATACTTGCAGTCCAAATCTCGATTCATATCGATGCCATCCATTTGCTGCATTAACCATATGTTTTTGTTTTGTATTCGACTTTACGCTTCTATTTGCCGCAATTTCCAACATCTTACCAATCCCCTGTACAGCATTCGCTTTTGCCTTTGCATTTCCTCCCTTGATTGAACTGGTATATCTGGAATGCGCATATTCATCCGGCAAATCTTTTCCTAAATATACAACATCTTTCGTTTCTTCAATGACGTAAAACTCCCCTACATGCTTTTTCAAATAGCATTCTACCTCTTCCCAGTTAATATTTCGTTTTCCACTAAAAATTATCTCATGAATAAGTGCAATTTTATTACCATCTGCATCTTTCATAATGGAAACATTTCTTTTTTCATTGTCTTTTATCATCCTGCCGTTCTCTTAACTCCTCATAGTAAGCCTTGTACCTATATGCCGTTCTGCGACTAATATTTCCCTCCGCCACAATTTCCATGATGCTCATTCCTTTTTCATACTTTATAATAAAGTCCTTATATGAAGCATTCCATGCAGCATCATGTTTCTTTCTTCCCCCTGTATTTCGTTTTTTATATACCTCTAACTCTGCTCGCAATTTTTTATTTTCATTCTCCAGTTCTTCAATGCGTGCCAATGCATCCTCCAATGTATTACCCATAACACAGCCTCTCTTCTACTTTTTCATTTCATATTATATCTTTCTATTTCTTTTGTGTCAATTAATGTTTTTGGCACATTTGTTTTATAATAATTTGTGCCAGGCAAAAAGAGAGAATAATAACACAATTATGTATATATTCTCTCCGTGACTGTTTCTCTTTTATATATCCTGGATATCGCTTACATTTTGTTTAATTGTTTTTATTCTAAAGTCTATCATGTAAATTGCAAACAACGTAACTCGAAACGCAAACCTAAGACTTCCCCCTGCTAAATAATTTCTTCCGTGAACACATTCATTCCTTATATTGCAGGAATTCCCATTATACATCATCTGATATACAAACATCAGATCCGATACATTTTCAAAACTTTGCTGCGCTTCATATACCCTTCCCAAAATTTCCCGAAGCAATGAACTTGGATCATTATACTGCATAAATTCTTCTTTGCTCTTTTTAAACGGAAAAACGCCAAGCAACTTAGCAAGTTCTCTTATTTTTATTTCTAACACCGGAAAAAGTTGTGTCAGCAATGCAAGAGAAATACGGTTTGAATATGGAATCAATTTTACTTTGCATTCTCTTTTTATCATCTGATACAACTTTTCCTCTTCTGAAAAAATAGCCACATAACACTGTGTATTTTCAAAAAAGCGCTCATGAATGGCTTCCATAAATACAGTTGGTTCCAGTTTATTTAATAATTTGTAACCTTTTTTCTCCTCTAATACCGTCACATAATTTAACAATAATTTATCAATATCATGACGCTCATAAATGATTGCTTTTTCTCTTGGGAAAACTGCATTAAGTTCCATTCTGTTCACCAGATAAACAAGCACACTTTCAGATGCTGATGTCATAATATTTAATAGTTCTTTTTCTGAACAAGGTGTACATAACCCAGCAAATACAATCGGATTTGTCAATGCTTGTTCACTAAATTTTGCAAGTTCCCTCTTTTCAAAAGTGTGTTCGTATGAAAACTCCTGCATATTTTTGCATTGCTCACTATACGCAAAATTCTGCCAGCTTTCCTGTGTTTGTATCATTTCTTTTTGAAGATATCGTTTATCTATACTTTTATTATTCTTATTAATTTCAATTAGAAAAAGCATATATCGATAATATACGGTTGCAACACTTATATCTGTTTTATCTTTTATACATGACCGGAATTTTTGACATAACACTCGAAAATATTCCATCGTGATTTCCCCTGCCACTATAGTATTCTCAATATATTTCTGCAACTCCCAAATCTCAGAAATATTTTCTACTTCTTTGAACTTATTTTCCAAGTACTGCGCTGCTTTTTCTTTTTGTATTCTCGAGGTTGGGTATCCATCTTCTTTCAACTTTAAAATCCGATCTGGTTCTTCCCACTTTTGTATTTCTTGTAATAAATTTATGTACTCTGCTTCCTGTCCACATTCTTTCATTTGTTTATCTTTATGCATACATGCTAAAAATACATAAGAAGAACTATTAAATATCTTAAAGTGCTCCTCTTCTCTTTTAATCACTTCACTCAAAACTCTGCAATGAAGCAGCTTTATTCTTTTTGATGGTTCTGTACTAAACAAAAAATAACTTATTGTTTCTAAAACAAAATCTGCACGGATATCTTGAAAATAGTTCTTCATATCTTTCAAAATATCTTTGCTCCACATCGATATTTCCGGTACATTTCCATTTGAGCCAGTGAACATCGGCTGAATCTTTTTTCCTATAAACGATACTTTTAACATATCGAGTAAATATTCTTCCTGCCATGTTTTACATTCCTGTTCATCTATTCTTTGATAAGAAAATGCATTATAGCTTACAATAACATTCTCATAGCGTTCCAAAAAATCATGATCCGACAAATATTCCATTTGGTTTATATTATCTTCCAGACATTTTAGTGGTACTTCCATTCCCCGTACCTGAAAAGTCTCTGTATAACCCATAATCTCCTGTTCATGTTCCCTTAAAGACTCACAATTAATTAATTGAAAATAATTTTTCTCAGACAACAATCGAATATCATATAAAATTTCAAATTCATTATCCTTCTTTTCCAGTTTTGTGATCCAAACACATAATAAAAACAATTTACATACGTTGTAACTCACTTTTTGCATACAGGCATCAAGACTGATCTTCCCAATATAAAATTTCGCAATCTCCCACATTTCTGCATGTATTACTTTCCGATATTTCCATTCCCCATCACATACTTCCAATACTTTCACAAAGTATTGAAACATCTTTCTCATCGCAATACTTTCATTCAAATATTCTTCCCAGGAATCTACTTCTTTAACTTCAAATCTCTCCTGTATCTTTTCAATCAGCCACTGCCATTCCTGTGAATGTGCTAATAACCCATCCACATACTTTACTTCTGTCTCATGTTCCAAATAATTCATTCATTTTCTCCTTTCCACTCATTTTCCTGTATAAAAAGCACTGAAAAATCCATGACTTCCCAGTGCTCCCTTTATCATCCTTAATTATTCCATTTTTTCAAAGCTGATCATATTTAACAGCATTTCCCTTTGCCTTATCCACAGAATATTTTGCCTCGTTCTGTGTCATTTTCATATTGATAATTTCATCTGCATCAAGTCCCAGCTTATCCAGCAGATTCTGGCTGTATACCATTACATCTGCCAGTTCTTCCTTGACATGCTGCAAATCGTAATTTTCATCAGACCACTGAAAGCATTCCAGCAGTTCTGCTGCTTCGATTACGATGGATTTTGCAAGGTTTGCCGGTGAATGGAACTGGTCCCAGTCACGGTCCTCTGTAAATTTTCTGATTCTTTCTACTGTTTCTGGTTTCATAAATTTTCTCCTTTACTTCAGACATTCTTTTAAATAGTCTGCCAGTTTCTGATCCGTACAATAGATATAGCATCCCTTCATGCCTCTTGTCATGAGCGTACGATATGTATTTTTGATAATTTCGTCTGCTTCTTTCAACGCCTTCTCTGGATTTTCCCGGTACAGCTTTTTGATTCCTTTTAACGATTGATCTGTTTTTGCACGTTTTGTAAAATCCGTAACAATATGTCCATCCTGATACCGCATATCATCCCCGATAATCACTCCCGCATAATCAAATTCCAGTCCCTGCGAGGTATGGATACATCCAACTTCATTTACAGAAGTTTCGTCAATTGCAAACGTCGTCGTATTTCCAAGATTCCAGCTCATCCCAAAATCTCCAATTTTGATATCATGAACATCCGTATTATTCTGTCCTGCTTTTATCCATGCCCAGCAATATCCTGCCAGAATTCTCGCCCGATTATGTACTCTGTTCCGTTCTATGATAAGATCTCTCACCTCGTTGGGCGAATCGACGATTTTAATATCATAGTCGATATCTTTCAAATCAAAATTAGCTGTCTCCCGAATCTCAAGTACATCATCAAGCCATGCCAGATACCCATCGGAACCATTGCATCGGAACTGTGAGACAAGCTCCATCTCCATAACTTCTGATTCCAGTTCATCTGCCCATCTTCGAATTTCCGCAACGCTTCCAATATCGCTCAATGTTACTCTCTGGCTTTCATCAATGAAAAAAATACTGCATAAAGCTGCATTGATGATCTCTTTTATCTGATTTTCCCCCAGATTATGGAACATTCCTGACTTATCATTCAGCCGATGTGCTTCATCGCAGATAACGGCATCAATACTGTTTGGTTCTGCATCCACGTAAGAGCCGGAACCTTTGAACATATTATTGATACTGCTCTTCCTGTGTCCGGTCAGTTTTTTCGCATAAACATTTCTTGGTGCACTGTTTTTGGATGTATACTGTGCAAACATTCCATCATTGGTCAGCTTTGCAAGCAGATTCACTGCAACCACTGTTTTTCCTGTTCCCGGGCCTCCTTTTACAATAACCGTCCGTTTTTTCTGATCTGCCATACACATCATAACATTCTTCAGGATCTCTTCATAGACAACCTTTTGCTCGTCCAGCATGATAAATTCCTGATTTCCCTCTATCATACTCTTGATAGCATCCTGAAGGCTCTTAGATGGTCTGATTTTTCCATGATCAATATCATACAGGAGCTGTTTGTCATCGCCTGTTTTTACTGAGTTTTTAATAAATTCCCGAAGTTTCGGCACTTCTCCTCTTCCAAAGATCGGTGCATCTTCTACATATTCTTTATATTGATTCTGTTCCAGTTTTTCGGGATTTGTTTTTCTGTAATTATGCAGATAGGTACACGGATGAAGTACGATATTTCCCATCTGCACATTCTGATTATAATCATAAATCATAGCCGCGTAGGACCATGCCTGATACGATGGATGCACAACTTTGCGCACTGCCCCTCCGGTAAAAGTCTCTACTAAGGCATCCTGCCCTTCTACTGTTTCCACCTTATCCCATTGTTTTAATTCGATAATCACAACATTAGGATCTTTCTTTTTCCCGTATCCGGAAATAATGAAGTCAACTCTCTTTGATGTCTGCGGAATATTGTATTCAATGGCGATTCCGGCATTTTCCGGTATTGCACGGTCATTCAGAACTTTATACATATATTCCAGAGAATTTTCCCATGAACGGAATTCATTCTGCGATGTATGTCTGTGCATTTTATCATAAATCGTTTCTTCTATCTGCGCAGCAATTGAATCCTGCTCCACTGCAAATAAGAAATCACTTTTTAATCCAGAGTATACTATCATGATGTTTTTCCTTTTTGTTTCATCTTCTTAACGGTTTCAAATTACATTATAGGGTAGCTATATGGTTTTTGCAATGATATGATATTCTTGTATTTTAAATCTGCGTTTTATGTCAATTTTTTTGTTCTCATTCTCAAAAAAATCAAGTATCTCTCCCTATGTTCTGACTATTTTCTTCCTTGTTTGTTTTTTATTGAGAATCTTAGACAATCCAATATATTTAACCGGGCAGCCGGGGGACGTACTTTCATCTGATCTGAGTCTTGCAGAAAGGATAATTATTATGAGTACATATGAAGAATTGCAGATTATAATCAGCGTTGCTTTGCTTATTGTCGCAATTTTGACTTATACAAATAAGAAATAGCCGTCCTGCTCCCTGATAAAGAATGGACGGCTATTTCTTATAGCTATTTAACATTTTCGCCAGACCGGGTGATTGCGCTCACCTTCCGGCTGTCTTGTTAAGTATATTATATTGCAATCGTGTAATTTTGTCAACGCTGGCTTTTGCGTAAGCCACGACAAACGCATGAATGGTTATCCACTGCCAATTCCATTTTTTTTCTGTTTTTTAAGTTTCCAAAAGTTCTTCCAAATACTTGATTGGGCGCAGACTTATTACGAACCTTTTCTTTCTCATCGACAGCTTATGTCTTGTTAGTTCTGCCGGTTTCAAAATACTCAGGCTCCATTTCCTTATGATATTCAAATTTTGCGCTGCCATTTTATCTATTGTCGTATTTGCATCCTCTCGAAACGTTACATCCAGATGCCAGTGCATACTTTCTACACTCCAATGTCCCCGCACGGCGCGGCTTGCCTCGTTGATATCCGTTTTTAAACTGCTTATAAAATATCGATATTCATACGTTGTATTTCCTGCTTTTTCTATCCGTTTCTTCTCCATCACGATGCTTTTCAGACCCTTCCAGTTTTTCTTCTGGCTCAGCCATTTGATGTCTTCCGTCTGATAGTACTCTCTGGTCTCTATCTGACCATGCGCTTTCTCCTGCGTCTTTTTATGACCACCCTTTTGCCGTATTTCTTCCTGAAACTTTTCGTTTGCAAAGTATTCTTTCACATCTTCATACAATGTGTATTGATTTTTCTTCAATGCTAAAACATAATCTGCCCGCTTCTGTCGGATCTTTTCTGCAATCGCGGTCTGCGTTCCCATTGCATCTATCGTAATAATCTGACCTTTTATCTGGATTTTCTCCAGCAGCTCCGGAATTGCTGTTATTTCATTGCTTTTTTCTTCAACAGCTTTCTGCCCCAGACAAAAACCATCCTCTTTACTCCATGCAGAAACGATATGGCTTGCTTTTTCTTCTCCACTCTTATTCGAACACATCGTTTTTCCATCAATGCAGATAATCTTTTTCAACAGTTCCCCATCGTTTTTATCCAGTCTCTCCTGCCATTTTCCATAAAGCTACTACAGAATCTCCGGCGATGTCATCCCCATGACACGCCGGATCGTATCATGCGAGGGGATTCCGTTCTTTAATTCGATATATTTGCGAAGATAATCCTGATAGCTTTCTGCAAACAATGCCATCTCAACCCAGTCATCTGCATTTGCAAGGGTTGCAAACAGTACGATGACAAGAATATCTTTCAAAGTATGACGAACCTTTGTCTGCTGACGGGTATCCTCAATGTATTCCATCCACTCTAATAATTCCTGCATAAACAACACGCCCCTTTTTCTTTTATTCTACCAGAAAAGGGGCATATTCACAATTTATTTACTCATGCGTTTGTCATGTTGCGTAAGCTTTTTTATTTGCTAAACAAACATCAATTTAATACATTTACCCAGGGAACCGTTGGGGTGTTATGTCAGCCGCCGGACATTTTTTGAAAGGAGGCTGGTGCTGATGGTTACATATAGTGATTTATTTACTTTCATAATTATGCTTTGTGCTGTTATAACTCTTGTTATCAATATTATGCACAAAAAATAGCGCCCCTGCTCTGGTAAAGTTAGGCGCTATTTTTAGTTAAAAGCTTTATCCGGCGGTCAGGTGTGCACTGACTAACGGTTCTCTTGTTAAGTGTATTATATTACAAGGGTTTCGCTTTGTCAACGCTCGCTTTTTAGCTGATCAGATCTCTTTCCCTCCCCTTCCGAAACTTCGTCCAAAATTTCTCAAAAAGAAATTGAAATCCCCTCCCGACCGACTTATAATATTTTCTATAAGACACACATATGGGGAGATTTTTATGACGATCAGTATTCTTCTTGCGCAGCAGATCGCGCAGCTTTTTCTTATGATTTTTATGGGCTTTTTAATCGTAAAAGCCGGACTTTTAAAGGATGAGGACAGCAAAGTTCTGTCGAAAATTGTGCTGTACCTGATCATTCCCTGCGTGATCCTGAATGCGTTTCAGGTCGATTACACGCCGGAAACGGTGCGGGGGCTGCTGGTTGCGTTTGCGGCTTCGCTTCTGATGCAGGTTGTGCTTCTTTTTGCGGTTTCAGCTCTTGGACGGGTGTTTCATTTGGATGCGGTTGAGATAACTTCTGTTTACTACTCCAATTCCGGCAATCTGATTGTGCCGCTTGTGACGGCTGTTTTAGGAGCGGAATGGGTGCTTTACAGCTGTGTTTATATGAGCGTACAGCTTGTCTTTTTCTGGACGCACTGCAAAAAGGTGATCAGCCGTGAGGCTTCCTATGACTGGAAGAAGATTGTTCTGAACCTCAATATTATTTCTATTTTCGTCGGAATTCTTCTTTTTTTCACGGGCATCCGGCTTCCTGCGCTGGTCAACAATACGCTTCATTCTGTCGGAAGCATGGTTGGCCCTGCCAGTATGATTGTTACGGGTATGCTTTTTGCCGGCATGGACTTCCGGCAGATTTTTGCGAATAAACGGATTTACTTCGTGACCTTTCTCCGCCTGATCGCCGTTCCGCTGATGGCGCTTGTTCTTCTGAAAATCAGCCATCTTGCCGATCTTTCTGCAGACGGACCGACGCTGATTCTGATCGTTTTTCTCGCCATCATCACGCCATCTGCTTCCACGGTTACCCAGATGTGCCAGGTATACGGCAACGATTCGCGCTATGCCAGTGCCATCAATGTTGTTACTACGCTGGCTTCTATTGTGACGATGCCGCTTATGGTAATGCTGCTTCAGATGGTAATCTAATCACAATTAACAAAAAAACGCTGTCCCGCTTCCCCTTCCAGAGAAGCATTGACAGCGTTTTCTATTACCCAATTAGTACCTTTTTCCCTTCAAACGCAAATCCATAATGCCGGATTCTTTCTTTTGGGATTCCCCGTTCTTTCAGTTCCGCGTCGTATTTCTTTATTTCAATCTGCGCCAGTGCTTTTTGTACCGTTTCCTGCAGCGTTTTTTCTTCCGTTTCTTTTACTTTAAATTCCAGAATCATAGCATCTCGATCCAAATTTCTGGGAATTAGAATCACATCGTATCTTCCATACCCACTTTCCCGATTGGAACGCACCTCATAAAGATCTCGCACTTCCACCAGCAGCCCAAGTACAAATCCATGATAAAACCGCTCTGGCTGGCTCCGCTCGGACGCATGTTTTCCAGCATCAAAATTACTAAATGTAGCAAGTGCAATATCATTCATATAGAGGTTCATCGCTTTTACATCCCCATTCAGCAATGCTTTGATAAATTCATTATAATTGGCAGATGCCGCTGCAAACCAGCTTTTGAACATATTCGAAAACATGCTCACAGTCTCCAGATTTGTGATGGAAAGAGAATACCACGGCTCCAGCGTCAGTCCTCTGTATTCAATCTCCTCCACTTTCAGATAACCGCTTGCCACCAACAGACTCCATACCGCACTTTCATCCTGTTCTAATTGTCCAAATATAATCTGCTCATCAAAATTAACTACAATTTGTTGTCTGTTGATCAGTTTTTCCAGTTCTTCCTTCATATTTACCGATGCCGACTGCAGGAGTTTGCTGATCAATCCATTGGAACTTGTAGCTGCCCAGTAGGGCCGCAGTTTTTTCTCTTTCAGATAATTTGTAATAGACCACGGATTGTAAATATCACGATGCGTGCCAAAGCAAAATCCGTCATACCATTGCTTTACCAGATCTTTCTTTTCCGGCATTCCAAATTGATCTAATGATTGAAATACCTCTTCTTCTGTAAAACCAAAACAGTCTGCATAGGCATCCGATGTTGTTGTAATAACCGTCAGATTATTGAGGTCCGAAAAAACAGATTCTTTGGAAATACGGGTAATTCCAGTCATCACAGCGCGTTCCAGATATGGATTTGTTTTGAATGTCGTATTGAAAAGGCTTCTCATAAATCCTACAAATTCATCCCAGTATCCATGAATATAAGCTTCTTGCATGGGCGTGTCATATTCATCCAGAAAGATCAAAACTTTTTTTCCATATAAAAGATTCAAATAACTGGAAAGATTTTTTAATGCATCCTGTGCTGTCACATCACTCATTTTTTCTGTAATTTCCAACATCTGCTGTTTCTCATTTTGCGTAAAGCATTCTTCCTGCTCCAAATACCGATGTTGGCGATAAGCATCTACAATAATATTTTTTATCTTCTGCACTGCATCTTGATAGTTATTCTGTTTTACGTCCGCAAAGCTCAGAAAAATCACCGGATAAGTTCCCTGCAGTCTGCGGTATTTTTCCTGTTTCCAGATGGAAAGCCCTTCAAAGATGGTACCTTTTTCTGCATACTGTCTGGAAAAGAAACAATTCAGCATGCTCATATTCAATGTTTTGCCAAATCTTCTCGGACGTGTGATCAGCGTAATGTCATCTCCACTTTCCCACCATTGTCTGATAAAATCGGTTTTATCAACATAAAAATAATGATTTTCTCGAAGGGAAGCAAAATCCTGCTTTCCTATACTAATCGCTGAAGTCATATTTCATCTTTCCTTTCTGAGCGCAGACACACCAGCATTTTCTGTCTGATAATGAAATGTTCCACTGTTTTCTAATCGATAATCTTATCTTATAGTTTATCAAATTCCGAAAGAAATTAATAGACTTTTTCTTCTGCACAGCAAAAAAATGGCCGTCCCATTCCTCAGTGCAAGGATCAGACGGCCATTTTTCACTATCAGTTTCCAGTTTTATTTCTCATACAAAAACTCTTCCGGAAGTGTTACGCCGAAGTCTTTTGCCAGATGGCGGAATTCATCCGGTGTGATCGTCTGGCGTTTCGTTGGCTGCATAGAAAGTGTTTTTACCAGGATTTCTGCAGATTTTTCTGCGGTATGCATCAGACCGAAGGTCAGGTCAAAATCAAAGCCGGCGGCGAACATGCCGTGGTGTGCCCAGATAGCAAGATCATATTTCTTCATCAGCTCGCTCGTGGCAACGGCGATCTCTCTGCCTCCCGGAACCATCCACGGAACGACACCGATTCCGGACGGGAATACAACAGGGCACTCGGTTGCCATCTCCCAGAGTTCGCGGGTAAATACTTTATCTTCCAGCGGCAGAACAAAGGTAAGCGCGATCACGTTGGTGGTATGTGCATGGTACACAACGCGGTATCTTTCGTCCTGCAGTTTTTTGACCTCCAGGTTCATCAGATGGCTCGGAAGCTCTGAGGTCGGGCGACCTCCGTTGACGAGACCCCAGACGATGCGGTAATTTTCACCTTTTTCATCCAGCTCAATCATACAGATGCTGTCTTCCGGTTTGATGGTGACATTTCGGAAATATTTTCCGCTTC